>Ga0207870_100051_pt1 | contig 137772 bp, 110 predicted proteins | sample CeladaPassage60B_FD_187477 | JGI IMG/M metagenome (GOLD analysis project Ga0207870, IMG submission 187477) | Cellulose-adapted microbial communities from the Joint BioEnergy Institute, USA - Passage3 60B (SPAdes) (version 2) | ecosystem: Engineered > Bioreactor > Continuous culture >... | reverse complement strand
GTGGGCCATTCCGTGCTATACTGCTGCATAAGGGCTTCCCTCCTGGTGTGGATGGTTTTGCCGCCTATCACTTTACCAAGAAGGGAAGCCCTTGTCTACCCCTTTTCTTCCTCGCGTTCCTTGCTCTTAACCCTGCCCACGAATATTTTACTCATACCCGCCGCACCCAACGCCATGCGGCCCACGCCTGTCCGGACGGTGCTTCCGTCCGCGGGAGAAAAGTAGGGACAATATACCCGAACGTCTGTTTTGTGGACGTTTTCATTATAGCACGCCATAGCACGCCGGCGGACGGACTGCAAATCATCTTTGCCGAACTGCCGAACGCCGGCCGTGTGTTTTCGTTTCGCAAAGCGGACGAGGTATAGTATAATCATGAAATGGCGACCATGATGCCGAACCGCCTTCGACGAAAGCCTTCTCGCGAGGAGAGGAAGGGAACCTTGAACGTCCCCAATCTGTTCACCGTGTTTCGTTTTTGTCTGATCCCTCTGTACTTGTATGTTTTTTTCACCGGCCATCCAAAGACGGCGCTCGGCGTTATCCTGCTGGCCGGCGGAACGGACGTGCTGGACGGCTATCTCGCGCGGCGTCGCGGGGAAGCTACCGCGCTGGGGGCGTTGCTCGATCCGCTGGCGGACAAGCTGATGATGCTGGCGATCGTCGTGTCTTTATTGTGGAAACAGTGGATACCATGGCAAGCCGCCGCGCTGGTGGCGATGCGGGACATCGGGATGATTCTCGGTTCGGCGATTTTCCATCTGCGGGGCAAGTCGACGGTTCGGGCGAACTGGATGGGGAAGCTGACGACGCTTTGTTTTTATATTTCGATTGTTCTTATTTTCTTCGGATCGCCATTCGCACTGCCGCTTTTGTGGGCGACGATCGCGCTTTCGATCGTGACGAGCGTTATTTATCTCATTCTGGTGTATCATATCAACCGGCAGTCAAAAAAGAGCGTATGACGTGCATACGCTCCCTTATCTGAACCTCCGACCCTGCAGGATGTCGGAGGACAGTCGTTAGGATGCCGGACGGGGCGCGGTTTTATGCACTTCCGGTGGTTGAATTACAGAGGGGGATCGGAAATATGTGGGACGCCGCCCGCATTCAGGACGTCATTCCGCATCGGTATCCGTTCTTGTTGGTCGACCGCATCGTGGAGGTGGAACCCGGCGTCCGTGCGGTCGGACTGAAAAACGTCACGGTGAACGAGCCGTATTTTGCGGGGCATTTTCCCGGCTATCCGGTCATGCCCGGCGTGCTGATCGTGGAGGCGTTGGCGCAGGTCGGGGCGTTCGCCATCCTGAGCAAGGACGAAAATCGCGGCAAGCTCGCGCTGTTTGCGGGCATCGATGCTTTTCGGTTTCGCGGCAAGGTTGTTCCCGGCGATACGCTCCGGCTCGAGCTGACGATCGGCCGACTGAAGGGAACGATCGGCGTCGGGGAGGCGAAAGCGACGGTCGGAGAGCGGCTGGTCGCCGAAGGCCGGCTTATGTTCGCGCTGGCCGATCGAGAGGTGGAAAAATGAACGACAGAAAAAGCGTTTTCGGGGGAGGGAAGGTCGCATGCAGGCGACGTTTGCCGAAGCGAAGCGGAAATACGAGCTGTGGTTGAACCATCCGGCGGTCGACGCGGAAACGAAGCGGGAACTGCGGGAACTGGAAGGCCGCGACGACGAGATCGCCGATCGGTTTTTCAGGGACCTCGAGTTCGGAACGGGCGGCCTGCGCGGGGTCATCGGCGCCGGCACGAACCGGATGAACCGGTACGTCGTCCGGCGGGCGACGCAAGGGTTGGCGGCCTGGCTGGCGGATCAGGCCGCAGAGGGCGAACGGTCCGTCGTCATCGCGCACGATTCGCGCCGCATGTCGCGAGAATTCGCGGTGGAAGCGGCATGCGTGCTGGCCGCCAACGGGATTCGCGCTTATTTGTTCGACGATTTGCGGCCGACGCCGGAACTGTCGTTCGCCGTGCGCCATCTGCGCGCGTCGGCGGGCGTCGTCGTCACGGCGAGCCATAATCCTCCCGAATATAACGGCTACAAAGTGTATGGTCCGGACGGCGGCCAGCTCGTGCCCGATCCGGCGAGGCGGCTGACGGAACGGATCCGGTCGGTCGACTTTTTCGACGGCGTGCGCGTCGTCGCTCCGGAAGAAGCCGAACGGCGCGGGTTGCTCGTCCGCATCGGCGCGGACGTCGACGAGGCGTACTTGCGCGCCGTCCGCTCGGTCAGCCTGAATCCGGACGCGGCTGCACGGCTCGGCGACGATTTTCAGGTCGTCTATACCCCGCTGCATGGAACAGGGCGGATGCCGGTCTGCCGGGCGCTGGAATCGATCGGCGTCCGGCGGCTTTCGGTCGTCGAGGCGCAGGCGAAACCCGATCCCGAGTTTTCGACGGTAAAATCGCCCAACCCGGAAGAGCCGGAGGCGCTGTCGCTCGCCGTTGAGCAGGCGCGGCGGCTAAATGCCGATCTCGTGCTCGGCACCGATCCGGACTGCGACCGGGTGGGCGCGGCGGTGCGGGCATCGAACGGCGACTACGTCCTTTTGACCGGCAATCAGGCCGGCGCGATTCTGGCGTATTATCTGTTAAGCCAGCTTCGGGAACGCGGACGGCTGCCGGCCGACGGCGCGGTGATCAAGACGGTCGTCACCGGCGAACTGGGCGCCGAGATCGCGAAATCATACGGAATGACGGTCTTCAATACGCTGACCGGTTTTAAATACATCGGTGAAAAAATGACGGAATTCGAACGGACCGGCGCGCACACGTTCGTGTTCGGCTACGAGGAAAGCTACGGTTATCTGGCCGGCGACTACGCGCGGGACAAGGACGGCGTCGTCGCCGCGATGCTGCTGGCTGAGGCGGCGGCGTTTTACAAGCTGCAGGGTAAAACGCTGCTCGACGTCCTGCGCGAACTGGGCGATCGGTTCGGGCATTACCGGGAACGGCTGGAATCGATCGCGTTCAAAGGAATCGACGGCGCGGAGCGAATGGCGCAGGTGATGGACGGATGGCGGCGGTCGCCGCCGGCGGAAGTCGCGGGCGCGCGCGTCGTTCGCGTCATGGATTTCAGCCAGGGCATCGACGGTTTGCCGCGGGAAAACGCGATCAAGTTCGTGCTGGAGGACGGATCGTGGTTTTGCGTGCGGCCGAGCGGGACGGAACCGAAGATGAAGGTTTATTTCGGCGTGAAGGCCGCGACGGAACCGGAAGCCGAACGCCGTCTTTCCTCCCTGGCGGACGACGTCATGTCGCGGATGCGCACGGTTTGAAGCTTAAAGGGGTGCGGACATGGTCAACGGGCGGCGGTGGGATCGGTGGTTCGGACGCGCGCTGGCGGCGCTCGTGCTGTTGTCGATCGTCGCGTCGGCGCCGCTTGTGTACGACAAGCGAATGACGGAAACGACGCCGGGAAGCGACCGCGTCGAATTCGTGATCGACTATCGCGATCTGGTCGAGGCGGCGGCCTATCGGGTCGATCCGGCCGGTTACGTCGCCCGTCAGCTCGAAAGGCTGAAGGCTGCCGGAGTCGGCGCGGCCGCGGTTTACGAGTCGACGCTGGACGAGTGGGCGAAGGCGGGCCGAATCCGGCTGTTCGATTCGCGCGACGCCGCCGTTGTGGCCGTAGACGCCGCCGGGTTTTCCAAAAACCGGACGTATGTCCTTTTTGCCGATGAGAAAATAAAAGCGACGCTGGAGCCGCTTTTGCTGGAAACGTTCCGCGACGGACTCGGCGTCGACGTCGAGCCGTGGACGTTCGGCGGCCGGTCCGGCTACGCGATCGGCATGGCGCGCGAGGAGGCGGTGATGCAGCCGATGCGGCCGGATCCTCTCGCGCTGGCGCAGCTGAAGGACGCGGGGTTTCGCATCGTCGCGCGGCTCTCGAACCGGATGCGGCCGTTTTCGCCGGAGCGGCTCGACGCGATGTTGCGCGAGTTGCACGGCTACGGCGTCAGATGGATTGTGTTCGACGGCACGGAAGTGACGGGTTACGGCGGTTCGCGCGGAACGGACGGCATAAACGCGGTCGCGGCGACGATGCGCCGCTACGGCATGGGTGCGGCCGCGATCGAGCTCTTGAAAGAACCGCAGAAAGGTTTTGCGCGGCTGGCCAATCTGCTCGACTACGACGTCGTCCGGCTGACGTCGGTGACGGAAAAGGAAGTCGCGCAGCCGCCGCGGCGGATCGCCGACCGCATCGCGCTCGCCGTCAAGGACCGCAACATCCGCATCGTGTTTTTGAACACGGCGGCGGTGCGGGATTCGGACAAGGGCGTCGTCAACGATTATCTGGAGTCCAATCTATATCCCGCACTGGAAGGTCCGGAAGGCGCCGTCGAACGCGTCCGCCGCGCCGGCTTCGAAATCGGCGAGCCGCGGCCGTTTCACCCGCATGAATCGGTTCCGCGGCAACCGCTCAAGGCGGTCGTGCTGCTCGGCGTCGCGGCGCTCGTCGCCCTGGCGGCCGGGGAGTTTCTTCCCGGGCTGCGCCTTGTCGCGTTCGCGGCCGTTTCCGCCGGATTGGCGGCGCTTGCGGCGTTGCGGCCGGAAACGGCGTTGCAGGCGGCGGCGCTGGCATCGGGTATTTCGGCGCCGACATTGGCCGTCGTGCGGTTCGTCCGAAGAATCGGCGAACAGAACGGCGGGTTCGAAGGGGGGCGTCGGCCGAGGCTTGCATGTATTTTCCGCGAATGGATGCAGGCCGTCGGAATCGCACTCGTCGGCGCGGTGCCGATCGTCGCCTTGCTGAACGACGTGACGTACAGCCTGCTGCTTCGGCAATATCGCGGCGTCAGCCTGCACTATGCGGCGCCGGTCGTGTTGGTCGGCCTGTACGTCGCCTTTTTCCGGCACGACCGCAGTCTGCGCGGCGCCGTCGTACGCGCGCGGTCGCTGCTCGTTGCGCCGGCCAACGTTTTCGCGCTGTTGTTCGTTCTGGCGGTGGCCGCTTTAGGAGCCTACTACTTGCTCCGGACGGGCAACTCCGGCGTGGCGGCGGGGTGGGAGCTGGCGGCCCGGACGTATCTGGAAAACGCGCTGGGCGCGCGGCCGAGGACGAAGGAGTTTCTGATTGGCTATCCGCTGCTTCTGGCCTGCGGCTATTGGGCCGGTCGGACGAAATGGGGCGTTTGGCTGGCCGTCGCCGGCGCCGTCGGCCCGGTGTCGGCGGTCGGGACGTTCGCCCACCTGCATACGCCGCTGGACGTGTCGCTTTTGCGGACGTTCTACGGCATCGCGTTCGGCGCGGCGATCGGTTCGGCGCTGGTCGCGGCCGGACGCGCGGTGGAATTTGCCGTGCGGCGGTGGTGGCGGGCGTGAAGCGCGAGGTGCGTCTGGCGATTTCCGGATATTACGGCTTCGATAATGCCGGCGATGAGGCGGTCTTGCTCGCGATGTTGCAGGCGTTGGAGCGAAAAGGACGCGCGTTCGGCATCGCCGTGCGCCCCGTCGTGCTGTCCGCCGCGCCGGAAAAAACGGCGGCAGCCTACGGCGTCGAGGCGGCGCACCGGATGCGCCCGACGGACGTCTTGCGGACGCTGGCGCGCTGCGACGGGCTGATCAGCGGTGGCGGCAGTCTTTTGCAGGATGTGACGAGCGCGCGGACGATTCCGTATTATCTCGGCCTTCTGTTTTTGGCGCAGCGGATGGGCAAACCGACGTTCGTCTACGCGCAGGGCGTCGGCCCCGTCCGGCGGCCGGCCTTTTTGCGGATGATCGGACACGTGGTGGGGCGGTGCAGGTACGTGTCGGTGCGAGACGAAGAGTCGGCGGCGCTGCTGGAGCAAGCCGGCGTTCGCCGTGATGCGGTCGAGGTCGTTGCCGATCCGGTGACGGGATTGGCGGTCGATGCGCGCGCTGGCGGCGGGCCGGCCAAGGAAAAATCGGCGGGCCTTGCCGACGGAGACGTCTCGGCCGAAAGCCGCCGCAGTCCCGTGATCGGCGTGTCTGCCCGCTTCTGGCGCGACGACCGGCTCGATCTCGACGCGCTGGCGCGCGCGCTCGACCTCGTAGCGGAGCGTTGCCCGAACGCGAAGTTCGTCATGCTGCCGTTTCAGAGGCCTCATGACGTGGAAGCGACGCTCGAACTGGCGGCGCGGATGCGGACCGTCGGCCGCGAACCGGTCGCCGCCGACGGCCGTGCGTCGGTCGGCCAGAGTGCTGCGGTCGCGTCCGATGGTCGTCCGCCGGCCGTCCGCGTTTCGCCGGTCGTCGGCGAGCGGTCGTCGTGTGCGGCGGACCGTTCCGTCGACGCTTCGAATGGCCTTCCGCCCGGCGCTTCGGGTGCTCCAGACTCGATCGATCCCCCCGGGAACCCGGAACCCGGCCCGATCCGGCTGTTCCGCGCGGTCGGCATGTGCGACGTTCTTGTCGGCATGCGGCTGCATGCGCTGATTTACGCCGCGGTTCAGGGCGTACCGACGGTCGGGTTTTCGTACGACCCGAAGATCGACCGTTTTCTCGCGCGCATCGGCGAGACGCCGGCCTGTACGACCGATCGTCCGGACGCCGAACGTCTGGCGGAGGCCGTCGTCGCCGCCCTGCGCGAAGGGCGGACGGCTTGGGCGGAACGCAAGCGCCCGTTCGTCGACGCGATGCGCGCGGAGGCGGACCGGCCGGCCGAACGGATCGTTGCTTTTTATGCGGGAGCGTGAATCGGCATGAGCGGACCGTGGCCGCCGAAGCCGGAGACGGTGCCGTTGTTCGGCATTCCGGTATCGAGGGCTGGTATGGACGAGACCGTCGAATATTTGGCGCGCGTAGTAGAGACGGGACGGCCGCATCGCGTCGTCACGGTGAACCCGATCATGGTGATGGCCGGGCTGCGCGATCCGCGATATATGGAAATGTTGCGCACCGCGGATCTCGTCGTGCCCGACGGCACCGGCATCGTCTGGGCCGCCGCGCGCGCAGGGGTGCCTGTGAAGGAGCGGGTGCCCGGCATCGAATTGATGTTGCGGCTTCTGGCCGTCGGGAACGAGCGCAGGTGGCGCGTCTATTTTCTCGGCGCCGCGGACGACGTCGTGCGCGAGGCGGTGGATCGCCTGGCGAGGCGGTTTCCGGGTATGGTCGTCGCCGGCGTCCGCGACGGTTACTTTTCCGACGACGAGGACGACGCCGTGGTGGAGGCGATCCGCGGCGCCGAGCCGCATCTACTGTTCGTCGGCCGATCCGCCGACCGGCAGGATCCGTGGCTTGCCCGATACAAGGAGCGCCTCGGCGTGCCGGTCATGATGGGCGTCGGCGGCAGTTTCGACGTGCTGAGCGGACGGCTGAGGCGTGCGCCGGCATCCTGGCAGCGGCTCGGCTTGGAATGGCTGTACCGGCTTCTGCAGGAACCGCATCGGATTCGGCGTATGGCGGCGCTGCCGGCGTTCGTCGCCAAAGTGTTGCTGGAAAACAGGCGTATTCTCGAGTATAATAATTGGAGCGCGCATGACCATGACAAATAACGGAACAGAGCGGGGAAGGAGAAACCGATGATCGGTTGGTTGGCTGTCGCCGCGGCGGCGTTGGCGGGCGTGCTTTCGCTGGCGCTCACGCCGGCCGTGCGGTCGTTCGCGCTCCGAGTCGGGGCCGTCGACGTGCCGAACGCCCGCAAGGTGCATACGCGCGTCATGCCGCGGCTCGGCGGGCTTGCGATCTATGCCGCGTTTCTCGTCGCCGCGGCGGTTGTTGTACCGTTTGCGGAAGGGACCGATTTTTCACCGAAGGTCGCGCTCGGACTGGCGCTCGGCGGCGCGGTTATCGTTTTCGTCGGCGCGCTCGACGACCGGTTCGGCCTGTCGCCGAAAGCGAAGCTTCTGGGGGAAGTTGCCGCCGCGGTCGTCGCCGTCTGGATCGGCGACATCCGGATCGAGCTGCTCAACGTGCCGTTCGGCGACACGGAAATCGGGACAAGCTTCCTCGGCATCCCGCTGACGATTCTGTGGATCGTCGGCGTGACGAATGCCGTCAACCTGATCGACGGTCTGGACGGCTTGGCGGCCGGTGTGTCGGCGATCGCGAACGCGACGATTCTGGCGTTGGCCGCCCTGATGGGCAACGAGACGGTCGTGCTGCTCAGCGCCGCATTGCTCGGCGGGACGCTCGGGTTTCTCGTACACAATTTTCACCCGGCGAAAATTTTCATGGGCGATTCGGGGGCGCTTTTCCTCGGCTTCAGTCTGGCGACTTTGTCGATTCTCGGGTTCAAGCAGGCGACGCTCGTGTCGTTCGTCGTACCGATTGTCATTTTGGCCGTGCCGCTCGGTGATACGTTTTTCGCGATCGTGCGGCGCGTGTTGAACCGGCGGCCGATCTCGCTGCCGGACCGCGGGCATCTGCATCATTGCCTGCAACAGCTCGGGCTGTCGCATAGGCAGACTGTCGTCGTCATCTACGGCATATCGCTCTTCTTCAGCCTGTGCGCGCTGCTTCTGTCGCAGACGGCGAATTGGGCGGCTGTCATCATTGTGGCGGTGCTGCTGCTGGCGATGGAAGTGGGCGCGGAAATGATCGGCATTTTCAGCAAAACGCGCCGACCGCTGCTTAGGCTGTTTTCGCGAATTTTCTCCTGGAATTTCCGTCCGCGCAGCAACAAATAAACGCTCGGACGTCGCACTCTCGACGGCCGAAACGCGGGAGCGTCGGCGGGAAGTCGCCGCGACCTAAGTCCTGGACGCCGTTTTCGGAAGGAAGGCGCCGGGACTTTATTTTTTTTTCGCCGTTGCCGATATAGACAAAGAAGGACGGTCCGGCCGCGCGGCTCGTAAGACGGCTGCGGGCGGCGCGCGTCCGACATTTCCGACGGTCACAAGGAGGAGCCATGAGGTCGACACGCATGCGGAACCGTAGACGGTGGGCTCATCTCGGATTTGCGCTGGCGCTGGCGTTCGGGTTGGTGTCGCCCTTGCCGGCGGCGCGCGCGGCGACGGTGCTGAACATCATGGACCTGAGCAAAAGCCAGGACGACGCGCAAATCACGCGCGTGACGACGCCGTCGATCAACGTCCGCGTCAGCGTGACCGGCATCGCCCCGACGGAGTATCAGAACATTTATTACGAAGTGACGAACCTGACGACGGGCGCGGGGCCGGTGGTCGAGAAGAACAATAAGCCTCAGCAGACCGGCGAAAATGAGATCACGTTTTTCAACGTGCCGCTGACGGAGGGCAAAAACCAGATCGTCGTCAAGTACGGCGATACGAACGCGGTCTCCTCGGCGCCGGCGTATGTGCTGTACACGCCGGTCGTCAGCATCACCGATCTGCAAATCGACGGCGTACCGTTCGCCGACGGCGGCGTCTATCCGGTCGTGCCGAAGCAGCGGTTTTTCATCACCGGCCGGGCGCCGAACGCCTCGGAAGTCGAGTTTCGGCTGGAAGGCGACCCGCGGCCGCATTTTGCGACCGTGACGAACGGCGACTTTTTCATCATGCTGGAGGATGCGGGGCTGACGGCGGGAAGCCAGACCGATTTCAAGATCCGGCCCGGCACGAACCGGCTGACGATCATCGCGCGCAACGCTTCGCACACGTATTACGCGACGCGGTCGTTCGTCTACGACAACGGCAAGCCGTTCGCCTACGACGTGAAATTGCAGGAGTTAAGCTGCGATCCGCTCGATCCCAATAACTGTACCGTGCTTAGGGAGCACGATCTCGCGTTTTCGCCGACGGTGCAGTCGACCGATTTGCGCCTGGTCGGCAAGCTGAAGGTCGATCTCGACCAAAGCCAGCTGCCGACGGTCGTGACGAAGTACGTCTATGGACAGCTTCAGGCGAGCTCGGGGCTTTCCGGTTCCGTCACGCTCAATTTCGTAACGGATCCGTCCCAACTCACTCCGCCGCTGACGGGTCTGACGCGACGACCGAGCTATATTTCCTATACGTTTTCGCAAAAGCTGAGCGGCGTCGGTCCGGCGCGCAATCAGACCGTGACGTTCGTGTTCGTCGACGGCAACGGTTTCAGCGTGACGGATGGATATACCTTTTTCTACCAGGACCCGAGCGGTGCCTACGTGCAGCGCGTCCATGCCGTGTTGCCCGACGACTCGACCGGTCCTGAGTTGAGCGCTACGGCGCGCAATACGATTTCCGAACTGCCGTCGAAGCTGCGGGCATTCGTCAACGACAACACGGTGAGCGTGCGCGCCTATCTCGGCGAAAATCGGGAACGCGAACTGACGGTGTCCGCCGTGACCGGCTCGTCGGGGTCGAAGTACGCGGACATTGCGATCGACGAGACGATTCCGGACGGCGCTTATACGCTGACGGTGGAACCGTACAAGACCGACCCGAGCGGGCCTATCGCTTATCCGGACGGCGTGCGCACGTACCAGATCGATATCGTCAGCGTACCGTACATCATCGTGACGAGCTTGCCGAACGGGAAAATCGTCAAAAACCTGGCGCAAGAAGACGGCTGCGGCCTGCCTTCGACCGCCTGCGTCACCGGCCGGCTCGTCAACGCTTCATTCGGAGCGGGCGGCGCGTCGCTCCAAGTGTTGCTCGACGGCGTCAGCGTGCCGTTTACGAATCCGACGAGCGGTCGTTCGTTCACGGTCGATCTGCCTTCCGCACAGGTCGACAGCCTGACCGACGGCCGGCATACGATCGTCATCCGGCTGTCCGTGGCCGGACGTCCGGTGTCGGAGAAAACGATCACGTTCTATGTGTTCCGCCAGGAAGTCCCGACGTTCGGCGACATCGCGCTCTATCCGCTGACGAGCGGATCGTCGCAGCCGGACCCGAACGCCTTCCGTCCGGGCGCCCAGCCGGGTACATACGTGACGAACGAGTCGTACGTGCGGCTGTCCGGCACGTTCGCCAACGCCAAGACGCTGACGATCACCGTCCGCACGAAGAACGACAAGGGCGAGCCGCGTACGGCTTTTCATGAATATAACGTCGTTGCGAGAACCGACGGCACCGTTTCAGTACAGCCCGGCGACGTCGCCGAGAACGTCCAACGGTTCTGGCAGACGATCAACACGTCCGGAGATCAGGGCACGTTCGACACGTATCACATCCGGCTGCAGCCGATCGGCGATACGATCATCGAGCTGACGGGCGGCAACGAGACCGGCATGGCGACGCGGACGATCACGATCACGCGCCAGCCGTTGCCGTTCCGCATTCTGGAGCCGGCGAGGATCATCAAAAACGCCGCGGGCAAAGATCAGGTCAACATCAACCAGAACTTCCTGAACATCAAACTCGAGGCCGAAGGCGCCGACCGCGTCGTGTTCGGCAAGGACGAAGCGACGCGCGATCCGAGCGATCCGTCGCGCAAGACGTTCTTGTACGAAGCGCGCAATCTCAAGCGCGGCGCCAATCCGATCAAGTTCACGGTGTTTCGCGGCAACCAGAAAGTCAACGGCGAGTTCATTGCCTTCTATACGGATACGAACGTGCCGGGCGCCGCGATCAAAATGCCGCTCGACGCGTCGATGAAAGTGTTCGGCGGCGACGTGCAGTTGAAATTCCCGCGTGATACGAAGCTCAAGCGCAACAATCCGGCCGACAGCACGCCGCTCATCACCGCCGACCGACAGATCCTGTTCGGCATCGCCGATCCGGACGACGGTCGTGTCGACCGGGAGAAATATTCGCCGACCGCGTCGACGGTAACGCAAGGTCGCGTGCTGCTGCAGTCACCGGTGCGGTTCCGACCGGCCAGTCCGCTGTACTGGATCGACGCCGGATCCGTCAAGGACCGCGCGCCGTTCGGGCAGTCGGAGCGGGATTACGCGCAGTCCGCGCTTGTCGGCAGCGGGCGCGATCCGTACGATGCAGACGTCTTTTATCTGCGAGCGGATTCCGAAGAGTTCGTGCCGACGGAACGCGGCACGCTGACGCTGAAGTTCGATCCGAACATCCGCGACAACGCCTGGCGGTACGTGACGGTGTTCCATTTCGACACCTATACCGATTACCGCGGCGTCCGCGTCTCCGGCTGGCGCAACATCGGCGGCGTCGTCGATCCGAAAAACAACACGATCACGGTGCCGATCGAGGAGTTCGGCTATTATCGCGTCATGTACATGGATAACAGCTTCAACGACGTGACGAGCCATCCGTGGGCGCGCGACGCGCTGGACACGATGTTCTCGAAAGGGCTCATGCTGAACAAGACGAGCGAGTCGTTCAGCCCGAACGAGCCGATCACGCGCGGCGAATTCGCGACGCTGCTGGTCAAGATATTCGAAATCCCGCTGAATTACGAGGGACAACCGACGTTTACCGACGTACCGACGGCCGACCCGACCGACTCGTCGAAAGGGTTGTGGGAATACAAGTACATCGAGACGGCGGCGCGGGCGGGCATCGTGCGCGGCACGGCGTTCAACCGGTTTTCGCCGGCGGCGCCGATTAGCCGGCAGGATGCGGCGGTCATGATCGCACGGGCGGCCGACCTGAAGCTGAACACCGACGACAAAAAGGTGCTGGCGAACTTGCAGAAGCAGTTCACCGACGCGAACCTGATCGACATTTACGCGCGTCCGGCTGTCGAGGCGGTTGTGAAAAAAGGGTTCATCGAGGGCAAGCAGAACGTGCTCGTGCCCGGGCAGCGCAAGCCGACGTTCTATTTCGACCCGCTACAGACGATGACGCGCGCTGAAGCGGCGATGATCGCCCTGCGCGTGATGAAGGACCAGAAGAAGATCCCGTGAGAATTGCAAAAATTTCTGCGGGGCCGCCGCAACTTTTTCGACGGTCGCGCGTTTAATACAGTGGATGCGGCGATACGAAGGGTAAGCCGCAAGGGGGATGACCGCGGAAGCGGTGTTGGCGCCCGGAATCTCTTTACTCGTCGATTGAGGCGTTGTATAATGTGAGAGTGGTGTCACACCGCGACGACCGCAGACCGCGCGCGGCCCCGGTTCATCCGCGCCGCCCGCGCGCGGGTTGACCATCGTACAGAGCAAGCGTAGGCCGAGCCGAGGAAGGGGGTGAAACCGACGATGCGAGGTTCGGGCTTACCGTTCTTCCCAACATCCCGTATCATTCAGCAGAAGAGAGTTCGAGGAGGAGAAACGAACGTGAAGAGCAGAAAACGTCTTTCCGTCTTTCTGGCAGCAAGCATGACCTTGTCCGCATTCGCTCCGGTCGCGTTCGGCGCCGAGCTGACGACGGAACAGAAATGGCAGGCGCTCGTGGACGCCGGCATTTTCGATGCCGACGGCACCGGTCAGGGTGCACAGCTCGATGCGAACATGACGCGCGCGCAGTTCACGAAAGTCATCGTGAAGCTACTGGGGCTGCAGGAAGTTAGCGACACGCCTTCGTTCGACGACGTGAAGGGCCACTGGGCCGCGGGTTACATCGAAGCGGCAAAACGTGCCGGTCTCGTCGACGGCGTGAGCGACAATCCGCCTCTGTTCGCTCCGGACAACGAGGTGACGCTGGAACAGCTGGCGAAGCTGGTCGTCGAAGCGCTCGACCTCGAGCAGTCGACCGACGCGGTGTCCGGCAAAGTGTCCGATTGGGCGAAAGGCTACGTCGCCGCTGCGGTGAAAGCCGGCCTGCTTCCGGCTTCGAGCGACTACACCGTTCCTGCGAAACGCGAAGTTCTCGTGACGGCTACATATCAGGCCCGCGAGATCGAGGAAGGCAAGAAGGTCACGAAGATCGAATCCTTCAAGGCCGTCGGCGCGAAGAAGCTGGAAGTGAAGTTCAGCAAGGCGGTCGACAAGTCGAAAGCTCAGATTTCGGTCAAGAAAGGCGTCAATACGGTGACGGTCGCTTCTGTGACGTTCGCCGAGGACGGCAAGAGCGCGGTGATCGAAACCGCCAGCAAGCTGACGAAGGGCGAATACACCATAACGGTGTCGAACGTCGAGCAGACGGCATTAGAAGCGAAAGCGACCGTGGATGATGAGAAAGTCGCCAAAATGGCGTTTACGTCCGACAAGGCGCCGTATGATCGGACTTTGGCGGAAGATAACGACAACACGAATGACAACACGGCTATCATTGTCACCTTGAAAATTTACAATCAATACGGGGAAGATGTTACCGGCTCCTACATTGGCGAAGTACAACCGTACATTTCAGCCAGCAAAGGCCAACCCGATGTTGTAGATACAAAGGCTGGAAAAATCAAGATCACGTCTCCGGTTGGCTATAACTTGAACGAAACCGTGTACGTCAACGCGGTCCATGCTTCGACAGGCACCTATGTCAGCCAGGCTTTCACGGTTTCGCTGAAGGCGACGGTCGCCGACATCAGCATCGTGAAGTTCGTGTCGGAGGAAAACAAGAAGCTCGAGACGACGTCCGATCCGAGCAAGTTCTGGTTCGAAGTCGAGGCGAAAGACCAGTACGGCAATCCGCTCGGACCAAACGAAATCGAAAAAGACGTTATTGTTTCGGTCTCGAATCCATCCGGTCTTGGATTCAAGAAATCGGGCAATAATCCGGATTTCGAAGACAAGGATGGAAAGGCGATTCTCCGCCTTGAGGCCGGCAGTGGCGTCCAAGCTCCCGAAAAGTTTGCCAAAGGCTCCTATACGATCTATATGATTTCGCGCTACAGCGGCAAACAGGCTTCGATGACGATCGAAGTGTCCGACATCGCCCGTCTCGACACGCTGTCGCTGTCGACGCCGGACCGCGCGGTCAAGGGCGAAGAGATCGAAATTCCGTTCACGGCGACCGACCAATACGGCAACGCGATCAACGATGCCGACAAACTGAACGGTGGGTTCTTGTCGCTGTCAGTCAGCGCCCTGCAAGAGAATAGTAACCAATCTTTGCCGCTCACTTTTAAGCAGGATTACGTGAACAATAAGGTTAAACTCATTCTTGACGCTAGAAATGCGAGGAACAAAGACCAAGCCGAGACAGTGTTCATTGCCGGAACCACCAAAACTGGAAAATCGTTCTCGTTCTCCTTCACGCTGCAGAAGGCGAAAGTTCCGGTTTCGCTCGTGAAGGTGGAAGGACTGAAGACGGGCATTGCGCTCGGTGCCACCACTGAGCTGAAGGCGGAAAACGTCAAGATCGAAGACCAATACGGCAAGCAATGGAGCCTGAACGATTTCAGCGGTTATCGCGTCCGCGTCACGGTATCGAACGCCAACGTGACGTCCAGTGCGTACGCGCTTGCGCCGAACGGCAGCGTGACGTTGACCGGTGCGACCGCCGGCGAGGCCAACGTCAACGTCGAACTCTGGAAGCAGGGCGATTTTGACGAAACGACTGGCCAGCCGGGTTCGGGCAAACAGGCGGTCAGCTCGCTAGCTCCGATTCGGGTGAGGGTCGTGCAACTCTCTGATATTGCCGACTATAAAGTGGGCGATGTCGCGAAGTTGTATACTTCAACGGATTCGAGCTATGCGAAGGATCTGAGCGTTACCGGCGTGTTGGCAGACGGGACGGAAGTCGCGTTGCCGACGGGCGGAGTTTTCGGCGCCACGGAGTACTATAAAGTAAATACAGGTGTGACGTGGCTCACCTTCGACAACGGCAAGCTGAAGATTATCGATGCGAATGCTGCTAAAAGCGCTGTTGGTAACGACAACGAGAAATCCTACAGTGTGACGGTCATCGGCTACACGAAAGATACGCCGAAGACGTACGTCAAGTCGGTAACGGTCAGCAAGGTCGATCCGGCTCCGGAGACACTGGCGCTGAAAGACTACACGGTCAGCGGCAACGTCATCATTAAGAAGGAAAACGACACGACCGTCTCGATCAAGGCCAGCGATCTCAACAATCCCGGAACGATCGCCGACAAGACGACGTTCCTGCAAGCCGTCGAAATCAAAGACCAATACGGCGTCGTAATGCCGCTCGCGTTGGCTGGCGTTCAGGTCTATGACTCGAACTACAGCGACAGCGACAGGCTGACCGACAACCCGCGGACTTTCGATGCTGGCGACAGCTTCTATATCACGGTCGTGACGACCAACGCCAAGACGCTCACCTTCAAGGTCCAGGTTGTGAACTAATCGACACTGCTATTAACGGAAGACCGGGAGATTGCTCCCGGTCTTCTTCTTTGGGGTACGCCCAGCATGGGCGTCATCTTTAGGGTGAGAGTCCCGAACGGGAGCTAGCAACTGCCTACCCTTAGCCAAAGGCAAGGGTATCCGCAGAGAGGCGGAATCTAAAGGAAGCCGGAGGTAAACGCACAGGATAAGATAGACGAACTGGATTGAAGGGTTAGCCAAATAAATTACCATAACATGACAAAATCCGAAGCCGCCAAGAGCTAACCTTGCAGACTCAAGTTGTCGTGGGAAAGAAGAGAACGCTCTTATTCTCTTAAGGCCTGCGGAACACGTAAAGGTCCTCCGCCCCCAAGGGGCTACTGGCGAGAGGTAAAGGTAAAGCCGCTGAGGGACCGACGAAGCACCAAGCCTGTCACTGGCATAAATCAACCCTTCTTCTCGCAAGCACTTGGCTCTTCGTTAACCTTTCTAAATCACCAGTTTCCAATATACATACCAGGTATTTTAAGAGGACGGGGGCTAGTCGCCCCCTCCTACTCGATGTCTGATTCAATTCCCATCCGCAACTTTCCCCCGCTCGCTTCAGTCTATTACTACGGACATTCGGCCACATTACACTTTGACGGGAGCGGGAGAAACCATGCGGGGAAACGGCCCATCCGGCAACCGCCCGACCGCCGCAGCCGGCCTGTTGCTGTCTGCCGCACTTGTCTTCCAGACAGCCTTTCTTCCTGGAGATGCTACTGCTGGTTCGGCCGAAAGTTCGACGAATCCGATGTCACAAAACAACTGGTTCGTCTCCGAACCGATTCCCATTACCGCCGGGGCAGTGCGCAAAATCGTGACCTGGCAGACGCAACGGAACGGAAGGCCGGCGGAGATCGTCGCACACGTCATCGAAGTCGATCTGAACAACCCCTACGTCCGGCTGGACGTGATCGCCAATCCCGACGGCCGTCTTCCCGGACGCAGCACCGTCCGGCGCATGGCAGAAGCCGCCGGAGCGGTCGCGGCCGCAAACGGCGACTTTTTCAACACGCGCGGGATCGGGACGCCGATCGGCCCGCAAATCCGGCAAGGGCGTCTTGAATCGGGTCCGACCGTTTTGTCGGGATTTTACGCCTTCGCACTCACCGTCGATCGCCGGCCGATCATCGCACCTGTCGCTTTCGAGGGGACGGTCCGAGCGCAGGACGGCGCTGCTTTCCCTTTGCGCGGCGTCAACAAGGAACCGCTCTGGCTGGAAAACGGCGGTCATAGTCACGCAGACAGCATTTATATGTATACCGGCGCCTGGGGCGACGTCCAACGCGGCAACGACGGTGCGACCGTGCCGACGGAGGTGCTCGTCCGAAGCGGCGTCGTCGAACAGGTCGCATTGGACAGTATTCTGAACATCACGGTTCCGCAAGACGGTTACATCCTGCGCGCGTCGGGGCGAGGCGCCGATTTTATCCGCGACCATGTGCATCCCGGCGACCGTATATCGGTCGAATACCGCCTGACGGACGCGACGACCGGACAAGTGCTGGATATGTCGCGCATCGTCATGATGATCGGCGGCCACACGATCCTCGTCGACGGGGGAAAACCGGCGACGTTCTCGCGGGAGATCGACGGCGTCGACGGCCGCACGCCGCGCGCGCGGACGGCGATAGGCCACTCGAAAGACGGCCGATACGTCTTGCTCGTCGCCGTCGAACGCAGCGGGACAAGCGCGGGCGCGACGCTGGAAGAACTGCAGCGACTGCTCATTCGCCTCGGTGTCGACCGCGCGATCAACCTCGACGGCGGCGGCTCGACGCAGATGGTCGCCCGCCCGCTCGGCGAAACCGTCCTTCAGCTCGTCAACACGACCGAAACCGGCATCGAGCGGCCGGTCGTCAACGGCATCGGCGTGTTCACTTCGGCGCCGAAGGGACCGCTCGCCGGTCTTTTGCCCGTTGCGCCGGACGTCCTGTTTGTCGGCGAGACGCGTCCGCTCGGCGTGCGCGCGTACGATAAGTATTATAATCCAATTTCTCTAGAAAATATTCGCGCTGCATGGTCGGTTTCCGGCGACGCCGCCGTTATCGCTGGAAGCGGATCGCTTCATGCGGTAAAACCCGGCTCGGCTCGGCTGCGTGTGTCGGCGGAAGGCGTCTCGGCCGAACAAACGGTTTTTGTGCCGGGACGGGAAGACATCGCCTCGATCACCCTTGTCGGCGACCTGCCGGAGAGACTTGCACCCGGCGTCGAAGTGCCGTTACCGAAGGCTCGCGTCGTCCTTCGGGACGGTCGCACTGTCGAAGCATTGCCTTCCGCTCTTGCGTGGGAGACGATCGGCCTTCGCACCAAGGTCACAAGCGACCGTCTGATCGTCGCGGAACCGCCGGCTTCTGGGGAACGTGAAGCGTACCTGATCGCCTCTTATGAAGGCATTGCGGCGGCGCGGCGATTTCCGTCGGAATCAGCGAATCGACAAGCACGCATCCTGGCCGACTTCGATCGAGTCAATCCGCCCGTAAGCCTCAAAACCGTGCCCGACGGCGTCGCCGGCGCACTCGACCGCCGGGAAGAACCCGGACGAGGCCGCGTATTGCGGTTGACCTACGACTTCCGCGGCGGTGAGGGGACGAAAGCCGTCTACGCCGTTTTCGGCAACGACGACCGCGGCATCCCGGTCGAAGGCGAACCGGTCGCGCTTCGCGTCGACGTCAAAGGCGATGCCGGCCTCAACTGGGTGCGCGCCGAAGTCGAGGATGCTGGCGGCAGCGTCAAATGGATCGACCTGACGCGCAATCTGAACTGGACGGGTTGGAAAACGCTCGTTGCACCGCTGGCCGAATACGGTCTGAAATACCCGATCCGCTTGCGCAAAATCTACGTCGCCAATCCGAAAAACGGCCAGGATGAACGCGCGGCCACCGGCGAGATCGCCTTCGACGCCGTGGCGTTCGAATACGCAACCGACCATGCCGCCGACGGATCGAACGCCGAAGGCACACCTGCAAACGTGCGAACCGTCGCCCTGACGATCGGCAAAAAATCAATTCGGATCGACAGCAAGACCGTTACGATCGACCAAGCGCCGGTTCTCGAAAACAACACGACGATGGTGCCCGTGCGTTTCGTCGCCGAAGCGCTCGGGGCGCGCGTCGAATGGCTGGGCGACCGGCGGCTCGTGCGCGTCTATGGAAACGGCCAATTCGTGCAGCTCGGCATCGGCGAGCCGATCGCTAGCATTGGAGGTGCCGTCGTCCGCACAGCGGCTCCGCCGAAACTGTCCGGCGGCCGCACAATGGTGCCGCTCCGCCTGATCGCCGAAGCGATGGGCTGGCGCGTCGACTGGGAGGCGAGCGGCCGCTCGGTCGTTTTGTCATCTGCTGCCGAATAAGGTATACTAGATGCTAGACTTCGAGAACCGGATGAAAGGGCGTCGGATTTCGATGGACGAAATGAAAGCGCTCCTGAACGCGATTTTGGAACGCCTCGACGTGCAAGGAGCCAAAATCGACAACCTCCAGACCGACGTGAACCGGCTTCATGGTCGGATGAGCGCGCTGGAGGACCGCATGGACAAGCTGGAGAACCGCATGGACAAACTAGAGAACCGCATGGACGAACTAGAGAACCGCATGGACAAACTGGAGAACCGCATCGATGCGCTCGAACACGAAGTGCATGATCTTCGCCTGGAAGTCCTGGACTCCCGATACGATCTCGTCCGCCGCGTACGCCGGCAAGAGGGGCACCTGCACATGCTGGACGAAGAGCTGACGGCCGTTCAGAAGCGCGTAAAAGAACTCGAACACGCACGCGCATAGAACGGGGATCGACGATGGCAAAGGGTAAATGCAACAGCATCATCGTTTACGCATCGATTCTTGCCGCTGTGCTGATCATCGTCGCCGCCGCCGACTGGAGGGCGGACGCCGGCTCCGCTCAGCCGGTACCGGGTTCCGTCGACGATCCGCTTGTCACGAAAAGCTACGTCGAACGCCTGATCGAAGAAAAGCTCAGCGGCCGCGCATCGTCTCCCCCGCCGTCCGCACCGTCGACGCCGGTGGCATCGTCCTGGAAAGTCGAAGTGCTCAAACCCGGCATGAAACTCGTCGGCGGCGAAGGCGCATTCGTCATCGTCCGCAACGGCGACGTCGTCGCGTTCAGCACCGACGGCAACGGCATCCCCGATTTGACGGCGGGCGTCGACATCCAGAACGGACAAAAAGTCGAACCGAACCATCTATTGCTGTTTCCCCGCGAAGGGACGCGAGGCATCACGCCGGGCCCGAAACAGACCGGCGACGTGTGGGTCGTCGTACAGGGGCGATACACGATCGTGGAAACAGGCGGACAGCGTTGAACAGGACATACGGTCGGAGACGGGGACGGATTTCCGTCTCCGTTTTTGTCCGGCCGTATGGTATAATGAAAGCGTGCAGCGTCTGTTGTAAAGCCGCAAAGCATGGTATAAAATAAACATCTAGAATTCCAAGCGGATCACCCGGCAAGGACGAAACGTAGTCCGGCCGTGCGTCGCAAGAGGAGGTACGCAGCCGTGGCCCAGGTCGTGGAAAAGATCGTTCAGACCGGTACGGAACGCGTCAAGCGCGGTATGGCGGAAATGCAAAAAGGCGGCGTCATCATGGACGTCATGAACGCCGAACAGGCGAAAATCGCGGAAGCGGCCGGCGCGACCGCCGTCATGGCGCTCGAGCGCGTGCCCGCGGACATTCGCGCGGCCGGCGGCGTGGCGCGGATGGCGGACCCGGCGATCATTGAAGAAGTGATGAAAGCCGTCTCCATCCCCGTCATGGCCAAAGTGCGCATCGGCCATTACGTCGAGGCGAAAGTGCTCGAGGCACTCGGCGTCGACTATATCGACGAAAGCGAAGTGCTGACGCCTGCCGACGAACAGTTCCATATCAACAAAAAAGAATTCACCGTCCCGTTCGTCTGCGGCGCCCGCGATCTCGGTGAAGCGTTGCGCCGCATCGGCGAGGGCGCGTCGATGATCCGCACGAAAGGCGAAGCCGGAACGGGCAACGTCGTCGAGGCGGTCCGGCATATGCGGCTGATCATGTCGCAAATCCGCAAAATCCAGAACATGTCGGAAGACGAACTGATGGCCGAAGCCAAACAGCTCGGAGCACCTTACGAACTCGTGCTCGAGGTGCATCGGACGGGCCGGCTGCCGGTCGTCAACTTCGCCGCCGGCGGCATCGCCACGCCCGCCGACGCCGCGCTCATGATGCATCTCGGTGCGGACGGCGTTTTCGTCGGATCCGGCATTTTCAAATCCGAAAATCCGGAAAAATACGCCAAAGCCATCGTTCAGGCAACCGCCAATTACCAGGACTATGAGTTGATTGCCCATCTGTCGCGCAACCTCGGCGCACCGATGAAAGGCATCGAGATCGGCAAACTGGAATCGCGCCTTCAGGAACGCGGCTGGTAAAAAAGATTTCCCGACGCGGCTGAGCGGCCCGACGTATCGACCCGACGGGCGTAAGGCTCTGATACATGGGGCGACAGCGTAAAGGACGTGATGGACGATGGCGAATTCCCCAATCAAAGTCGGCATCCTGGCGTTTCAGGGCGCGGTGGAGGAGCACGCGCGCATGGTCGCCCGCGTCGGCGCCGAACCGGTCGCGGTTCGCCGCAAGGAACAGCTTGCGGAACTCGACGGTCTTATCTTGCCCGGCGGCGAAAGCACGACGATCGGCAAACTGATGCGCGTGCACGGCCTGCTTGAGGCGATCCGCGAATTTGCCTCAGCGGGCAAGCCCGTGTTCGGCACGTGCGCCGGCCTCATCCTGATGGCCGACCGCATCAGCGGCCAGGAAGAAGCCCACCTTCGCCTGATGGACATGACGGTTTCCCGCAACGCATTCGGCCGCCAGCGCGAAAGCTTCGAGACCGACCTGGACGTCAAGGGCTTCGACTCGCCGATGCGCGCCGTCTTCATCCGGGCGCCGTGGGTTGAAGAAGTCGGTCCCGGCGTCGACGTGCTCGCCGTCTATGGCGGTCGTGTCGTCGCCGCGCGGCAGGGGCATCTTCTGGCCGCGGCTTTTCATCCGGAGCTGACCGACGATGTGCGCATGCATGAACTGTTTCTCGGCATGATCCGGGAAAACCGCGAGGTGGCGGCAGAGCCGCGCCCGGTATAACGCGACGCCCGTTCGGCCGGTTTCGTCCGACATCCGGCCGGGCGGCGAAAATCGACGGCGGAGGCGTTCGAATTTGCTGGATATTCGACTGCTCAGACAAGAACCGGAGCGGGTTCGGGAGGCGCTGGCCAGACGCGGACGGCCGTTTCCCGAACTCGATCGTTTTTCCGAAGTCGACGGCAAACGCCGCGAAGCGATCCAGGAAGCCGAGCGGCTGAAAAACCGGCGCAACGTCGTTTCGGAAGAGATCGCCGTCCTCAAGCGGCAAGGCCGAAACGTCGACGCGCTGATCGCCGAAATGCGCGACGTCTCGGACCGCATCAAGCAGCTCGACGAGCAGCTGCGCGCCCTGGAAGCCGAACTGGCGGACATCCTCCTGGCTCTTCCCAATTTGCCGCACGACAGCGTACCGGACGGGGCGACCGACGCCGACAACGTCGAGGTGCGGCGGTGGGGCGAGCCGCCATCGTTTTCGTTCCAACCGAAACCGCACTGGGACATCGCCGCCGGTCTCGACCTGCTCGACTTCGAGGCCGCGGCGAAAGTAACCGGTACCCGGTTCGTTTTTTATAAAGGCCTCGGCGCGCGGCTCGAACGGGCGCTCATCAATTTTATGATGGATTTGCACGGCTCGAACGGGTACACGGAAATGATTCCGCCCTACATCGTCAACCGCGCCAGCCTGACGGGGACGGGACAATTGCCGAAATTTGAAGAAGACGTTTTCAAGCTGGAAGGAACTGATTACTTCCTCATCCCGACCGCAGAAGTTCCGGTAACGAACTACCATCGCGACGAAATACTGGACATCTCCGAATTGCCGAAACGCTACGTCGGCTACAGCATGAATTTCCGCTCGGAAGCCGGCGCTGCGGGCCGGGATACGCGCGGCCTCATCCGGCAACACCAGTTCAATAAAGTCGAACTGGTGAAATTGACGACGCCGGAAACCTCCTACGACGAGCTTGAACAGCTGACGGCGGATGCCGAGCGCGTACTGCAACTGCTCCGCCTGCCTTATCGTGTCGTCGTCCTCTGTGCGGGCGACCTCGGCTTCGGCGCGGCCAAAACATACGATCTCGAAGTATGGATGCCGGGCGCTGGCGTCTATCGCGAAATCTCGTCGTGCAGCAACTTCGAAGACTTCCAGGCGCGGCGCGCCAACATCCGCTTCCGTCGCGAACCGAAAGCGAAACCGGAATTCGTTCATACGTTGAATGGTTCGGGCCTCGCCGTAGGCCGCACCGTCGCCGCCATACTAGAAAATTACCAACAGGAAGACGGCAGCGTCGTCATTCCGGAAGTATTGCGCCCCTACATGGGCGGACTCGACCGCATCGCGAAAGCATAAAAAGCGCGGTTGGGTTCGCAAAACGGATGCGTTTTTGCGAAAAAATCGTCCGCCCTATGGACGTTCCGCTTCCGGCTGGTGTATAATGGAATATGCGCCGGCCACCCGACGGCGAAGGGGAGGTGAAAACGGATGGACGAGCAGTCGGTCATCCTGCGGAAAGTGTTGGAGTCGCTCGAAGTTCTTCATGCCAAAACCGATGCGATCCAGCATGAAGTACATGAGTTGCGGGGTGAGACGGCGTTTTTGAGAGACGAAGTCGGCCGTCTGCGCCGCGACGTGGACGAACTGCGTCGCGACGTCGACGGACTGCGCCGCGACGTCGACGAACTGCGCCGTGACGTGACCCGGCTGAACGCGGAAGTCGGCGAATTGCGCCGCGACGTGGACGAACTGCGCCGTGACGTGGACGAACTGCGCCGTGACGTAACCCGACTAAACGAGGACATGAGCGGCCTGCGGCAGGAAGTCGGACAGTTGAATCAAAAATTGGAACACGGCTTTTCAGAAATGTCGGGCCGTCAGCGTTCGTACGAAAAACGGCTGAAAACCGTTGAAGAGGACTTGGCGATCCTCGAGGAGAAGGTCGAACGAATAGCGGGATAAATTCCCTTCGTCTTTCGGCTGACCGAACGGTTGCGGACGACCGAAATCCCAGTGTATGATCGAAGTGGCGTGGAGAGGTACCGAAGTGGTCATAACGGGGCGGTCTTGAAAACCGTTGGGGCGTCAAGCCCACGTGGGTTCGAATCCCACCCTCTCCGTAAACGGACGGGATGGTTTGGAAGAGCGGCTTCATATTCCAAGACAACTTTTTGAGGAGAGAAATGTCTTGAACGAACAAACGGTTATTCTCCGCAAAGTACTAGAGTCGCTCGACGTGCTGCATGCGAAGGTCGAATCGATGGACCGTCGGCTGGACGCCGTGCAAGGTGAAGTCGTTGCTCTTCGCCAAGAGGTCCATGACCTTCGGAAAGACATGGACGATATGCGCAGGGACATGGACGATATGCGCAAGGAGATGGACGATATGCGCAAGGACATGGACAATATGCGTAGAGACATGGACGCCAGATTGACTGCATTGCACGAGAGCGTGATCCATGTGGAGCGGAAAGTGGAAGCGGGGTACGTCGGCACGCTTGAACTGTCCGTGCGGGTGCGGACGCTCGAACGCCGTGTCGACGGTGTCGAAAACGATCTTTCGCGAATTCAGGTGAAAGCCGGTTGAGGACGGCCGTCGCACTGAGCGACACAGAGGCGGCAGGGCAAAAACGCAAGAATAATGGGACTCTGCCGCCGCGATCATGGCCGTTGCAATCATCGGTCGGCTATGCTATAATCACACTTGCCGTCATCTAAATGACGATCCGGCCGCATGGAAAGATACCCAAGTGGTCCAAGGGGGCTGACTCGAAATCAGCTAGGCGCCCGTTGAGGGCGTGCGTGGGTTCGAATCCCACTCTTTCCGTGAGTGCCGGAGGACCCGCTTGGCACAAGCGGGTTTTTTCATTGTCTATCTCCTTGCTCCCGCCGTTGCCGGGCCGTCCGATGTTGCGTGAACGGCGGGGGCCTTCAGTCCGCAAGGAGGTGAGGCCGAATGCGCAACTACGAAGTGATGTTTATCCTTCGGCCGGATCTGGAAGATGAGGCGCTTCAAGCGGTGACGGACAAGTTTCGCTCCATCATTACCAGCGGCGGGGAAATCCGCAAGGAAGACGTATGGGGCAAACGCCGTCTCGCTTATGAAATCCGGCGGTTCCGCGAAGGGTACTATGTCGTGATCAAATTCAGCGCGACGCCGGACGTCGTGAAAGAGCTGGATCGCGTGCTCCGGATTTCGGACGAAGTGATCCGCCATCTCATCGTCAAGGACGTGGCCTGATCATGTTGAACAGGGTCATCCTGATCGGCAGGCTGACGCGCGACCCCGAGCTGCGCTATACGCCGGCGGGCGTCGCCGTCGCGCAGTTTACGCTCGCGGTCGATCGGCCGTTTTCCAACCAGCAGGGCGAGCGAGAGACGGATTTTATTCCCATCGTCACGTGGCGCCAGCTGGCGGAGACTTGCGCGCAATATTTGCGCAAGGGTCGATTGGCGGCAGTAGAAGGGCGGCTGCAGGTGCGCAGCTACGACAACGCCGAAGGACGGAAAGTCTACGTCACCGAGGTGGTGGCGGACAACGTGCGGTTTCTCGAACCGCCTTCGGCGCACGCCGCAAGGACGGAAACCTCGACGGGAAACCTGCCGCCGTATTCGGCATATGTCGGTTCGGGCGGTGCAGCGGGCGCCGGTCCCGGTGCTTCTGCCGGGGCGGCGGGGCGGCCGGCGGGAGCGTACGCGGGCGCGGAAAGCCGCGAGCGGGACCCGTTCGACGACGGTCAGCCGATCGACATTTCCGACGACGATTTGCCGTTCTGACATCGCATCGGGAAAGATGGGGGTGAATCAGCTGTGACGACCAATCCGAAACCGGCGGATGAACAGCGACAGACCGAGGCGCGCGGGGAAGCGCGCGTCGAGCGGGCGGAACGTTCCGAACGCCGTTACGGCGGCCGCCGCGGGCGCAACAAGCGGCGGAAAGTATGCTATTTTACAGTCAACAAGATTCCGTACGTCGACTACAAGGACGTCGATACACTCAAAAAATTTATCAGCGAGCGCGGCAAAATTTTGCCCCGGCGCGTCACCGGTACGTCGGCGAGATACCAGCGCATGCTGACGACTGCGATCAAACGGGCGCGCCAGATGGCGCTGCTGCCGTACGTGACGGACTGACGGCGTCTCAATCGACGCGGCGCGGGACGGTACGGGGGGCGAGGCAGCGGGACAGGAAAGCCGAAGGTGTTTGTCGCCTTCGGCTTTTCTTCGTATAATAAACTCGTGGGAAAGGGCGTGGTCCGAAAAGAGGGTGAAACGGTTGAGCCGCCGTCTCGGATACGCAATCGGCTGGGGTACGGCCGGCGTCTTGTTGCTGTTAGCGTCGGCGACGCCGCTGGTCATCGCGACCGTGCACCTGTTGATGGTGCCGCCGGTCATGCTGGCGGCGCGGCTGGCGCCGAAGGGATTTGCCGGTTCGTTCGCCGCCGTCGTCGCGGTCGCCTACGGTTTGCCGGCGGCGGCCGGAATGCCGGAATGGGGTATGGTACTGGCGGTTCCGGCGATTTTTTTTCTGATTCCTTCGGTGCTGATGGGAACGATGTACAGGCGGAAAACCGCGGCGTTCACGACAGTGGCGGCGGCGGCGATCGCGCTGCTCGCGCAGTGGCTCGTGATTTTCGTCGGGCTTTATGCCGCTGGCATCAATGTCGTAGCGGAGCTGGAACAGTTTCTGCGCGAAAGTATTCGGGAAGCGGTGCGGTTTTGGGGATTGCGCGTGGAGGACGGTGAGACAGAACAAATCGTCCGTATGTTCTCCCGGGCGATCCCGTTGATGTTGATCGGGTTTTCCGTTTATTACGCCGCATTGACGCATGCGGTCGCCAGGCGGCTGCTCGCGCTTCACGGGGAGACGGTTCCCGGCATGCCGCCCGTGCGCGACTGGATGTTGCCGAAGTCGCTGGTCTGGGTTTACGTGGTCGTGCTGTTGGCGGACATGTTCACGCGGCCGCAGCCGGACTCGGCATTGGCGGCCGTGCTGGCGAACGTGCTGCCGATTTTGCAGTTTGCGTTTTCCGTTCAAGGCGTATCGTTTTTGTCGTTCTGGATGCATCATGCGCGCGGGCGAGGGCGGGTGACGGCGATTACGGCGTTTGTGCTCGTTTTGCTGTTTCCGCCGGCGACGGTGCTGGCCAGTCTGCTCGGGGTGTTCGACGTGGCGTTTCCTCTTCGGGAACGCGTTCGCCGCAGATGAGAGCGGGAGCGAATCGAAACATGGCGGAGTGGCGAAAAAGGCAAGACGTCAGCTGGAGAACGGTCGGGCTCGGCCTGTTCACGGCGGCGGTCGCCGCGGGCTGGTTCGCCCTCGACTGGCGGGCCGGGTTGGCGGCCGAGGCGGTGGCGGCGGGGGTTATATACGCCTATTGGCGGCTGGAGTGGTCCGAATGGCGGATTTGGCGCCGACGGGTCGCGGGGCTGTCGTACCGCGTGCGCAAAGCGGGCGAGGAAGCGTTCAACGGTTTACCGCTCGGCATTGTGCTGTATGACGAATCCGGACGCATCGAGTGGCACAATCCGTTTTTCCGCCGCATGACCGGGGAAGAGTCGGCGGTGGGGCGGTATTTGTCCGAATGGTTTCCGGCGCTTCGTCTGAAAAAAGACCGCGACGAAGTGGTCGTGCTGCCGCTCAGCGACCGCGTATACGAGGCGCATTTACGGCCTTCCCGGCGGCTCGTTTATTTTTTCGACGTGACTGAACGCGCCGTCTTGCAGAAAAAGATGGAAGAAGAGCGTCTCGGCGTCGGCATCGTCATGATCGACAACCTCGATGAAGCGTCCCAGAGCATGGACGACCAGACGCGCAGCATGCTGACGGCGAAAGTGACGGGCGAGATCACGAACTGGGCGGCCAAGTACGGGATGCTGCTCAGACGGATGTCGTCGGACCGGTTTCTCGTGTTGTTCACGCAGCGGACGCTTCAGGCGCTTGAACAGTCGCGTTTCGACATTCTCGACCACGTCCGGGAACTGACGGCCGGCCAAAAGGTGCCGCTCACGCTCAGCATCGGCCTTGCGATCGGCTTCGACGGTCTGCCCGAACTCGGGCAGATGGCCCAGACGAGTCTCGACATGGCGCTCGGCCGCGGCGGCGATCAGGCGGCGGTGCGGATCGGGGAACGCTACTTTTTTTACGGCGGCAAAACCGGCGCGATCGAACGGCGCACGCGCGTACGCGCTCGCGTCGTCGCCCATGCGCTGCGCGACTTGGTCCGCGATAGTGAAAACGTCATCATCATGGGCCACCGGCTGGCCGATATGGACGCGCTCGGTGCGGCGATCGGCATGCGGCGGGCCGTGCGGGAGCTTAACAAGGAAGCTTATATCGTGCTGGAAAGCGTCAATCCGTCGATCGAGAGATTGATGGACCGCGTCCGGCGGGAAGAAGGGCTGATCGGCTGGTTCATCGGTCCGGACGAGGCGATGGGAATCGCGACGCCGCTTTCGCTGGTCGTCGTCGTCGACACGCACCGGACGTCGATGGTCGTTGAGCCGCGACTGCTACGCCAGACGTCGCGGGTGGCGGTCATCGACCATCACCGCAGGGGGGAGGATTTCATCGCCGATCCGACGGTCGTCTACCAGGAACCGCACGCCTCGTCGACGTGCGAGCTGGTCGCGGAGCTTTTGCCCTATTTTCACGACCGGGTGTCGCTGACGGTGTTGGAAGCGACGGCGCTTTTGGCGGGCATAGTCGTCGACACGAAACAATTTACGCTGCGGACGGGGGCCAGGACGTTCGAGGCGGCGTCGTTTCTGAGGCGGCACGGCGCCGACCCGGCGCTTGCTCGGGAATGGCTGCGAGAGGATTTATCAGAATTTCTGGAAAAAGCCGAGTTGATCCGCAACACCGTGATCCTGTACGACCGGTTTGCTTTGGCGGTGGCGGACCCCGACCGGTCGTATTCCCAGCTCGTCATCGCGCAGGCCGCCGATACCTTGCTGGAGATGGGAGGCGTCGAGGCGTCGTTCGTCGCGGCGGAACGTCCGGACGGGAAAATCGGCATCAGCGCCCGCTCCACCGGAAGCGTCAACGTCCAGCTGATCATGGAGCGGATGGGTGGGGGCGGACATTTCACGAACGCGGCGGCGCAAGTCGACGGGCCGCTGGAGAAAGTCGCCGGTCGGTTGCGCGAAGTGTTGAACGAGTTTGCCGGCGAGGAGGGATTCGGGGAATGAAAGTGATTTTCCTGCAGGACGTCAAGGGCCAGGGGAAAGCGGGAGAAATCCGGGAAGTGGCGGACGGCTACGCGATGAATTATTTGATTCCCCGCGGGTTGGCAATCGCCGCCACCGAGGGAAACGTCAAGGCGCTGGAACAGCGCCGGCGTTCAGAGGAATACCGAAAAGCCAAAGAAAAACGGGAGGCGGAAGAACTCGCCACGCGATTGTCGCAGATCGAGCTGAAGCTGACCGCCAAGGCCGGCAAGGACGGCAAGCTGTTCGGTTCCATCACCAACAAACAGATTGCCGACGAGCTGGAGCGGCAGTTCAAGATCGTGCTCGACAAGCGGAAAATCGTACTCGACGAGCCGATTCGGACGGTCGGCCGTACGACGGTGGAGCTGAAACTGCATCCCGATGTGACCGGCCGTCTGAACGTCCACGTGCTGGAGGCGTGAATCCGCCATGAGCGAGGATTGGGCGGCCGATCGCACCCCGCCGCACAGCCTGGAGGCGGAACAGGCGCTGCTCGGCGCGATTTTGCGCGATCCCGGCGTGCTGCCGTCGGTCATGGCCAAAATTTCGGCGGAAGATTTTTACCGGGTGGCCCATCAGCGCATTTATGCGGCGATGGTCGAGCTGGCGCAGGACAACGAACCGGTCGATCTCGTCACGCTGACCGCCCGGCTCGTCGACCGCCGGCAGCTGGAAGAAGTCGGCGGCGTCTCTTATTTGGCGAAGCTTGCGCAGTCCGTTCCGACGGCGGCGCACGCGGAGCATTATGCCGGTATTGTCGAGGAAAAAGCGGTTTTGCGGCGGTTGATCCGCGCGGCGTCCGAGATTGCGGCAAGCGGCTATACCGAGACAGAAGACGTCGAACGGCTGCTGAACGAAGCGGAACACCGCATTCTCGACATCGCCCGCCGGCGCGCAAGCGGCGGCTTCGTCGCGATCCGCGACGTGCTGATGCGCGTGTTCGAGCAGATCGAGTTTCTTTATCACCACAAAGGCGGAACGACGGGACTGCCGAGCGGTTTTCACGATCTCGACCGGCTGACGTCGGGGTTTCAGCGTTCCGATCTGATCATCATTGCGGCACGGCCGTCAGTAGGAAAGACGTCGTTCGCGCTCAACATCGCGCAAAACGTCGGCGTCCGCGCCAAAGAGACGGTCGCCATCTTCAGCCTGGAGATGGGCGCGGTACAACTGGTGCAGCGCATGATCTGCGCGGAAGCCAACGTCGACTCGTTCAAGCTGCGCACCGGCCAGCTCGATCCGGACGACTGGGAAAAGCTGACGATGGCGATCGGAACGCTGTCGGAAGCGAACATTTTCATCGATGATTCGCCGAGCCTGACCGTGTTCGACATCCGCGCCAAGTGCCGTCGGCTGAAGCAGGAGCGCGGCCTCGGCCTCGTCGTCGTCGACTATCTGCAGCTGATCCAGGGGCGCGGTCGGTCGGACAACCGCCAACAGGAAGTGTCGGAAATTTCTCGAATGCTCAAGCAGATCGCGCGCGAGCTCGACGTGCCGGTCATCGCGTTGTCGCAGCTCAGCAGGAGCGTCGAGCAGCGCCAGGACAAGCGGCCGATGATGTCCGATCTGCGGGAATCCGGCGCGATCGAGCAGGATGCGGACATCGTTGCGTTTTTGTACCGCGACGATTATTACGACAAGGAGACGGATAGGAAAAACATCGTCGAAGTCATTATCGCCAAACAGCGCAACGGTCCGACTGGAACGATCGAGCTGGCTTTTTTAAAAAATTACAACAAGTTCGTCAGCCTGGACCGAAAACATACGGCCGTACCCGGTGCGTGAGGAAAGCGCGGCCGGGCGGATGGACAGTCGGCCGGTGCGATGTTTGCTTGGTGGAAGAGTTTCGGCCGAGGTGCGCGGAAAAGACGAACATTCGGTGCGATATTTGTTCAGATTGTTCGTTTTTTATTGACTTTTCTGCCGTGCGCTGCTACACTGATGATGCCCGCGAGGGCCTGTCGCCCCTTGCGCAGGGGCGAAACGAGAACAGCGGCGGGAGGAATCCGCATGTCCACGGTGGTTGTCGTCGGAGCGCAATGGGGAGACGAAGGCAAGGGCAAGGTGACGGATTTCCTCGCCGAGCGGGCGGACGTCGTCGCCCGCTACCAAGGCGGGGACAACGCCGGCCATACGATTTCGATCGGCGGGCGTCAGTACAAGCTGCATCTGATTCCGTCCGGCATTTTTTATTCCGACAAACTGTGCGTCATCGGCAACGGCATGGTCATCAATCCGAAATCGCTCGTCCGGGAGATCGACTATTTGCACGCCAACGGCTTTTCGACCGATAACTTACGCGTCAGCGACCGCGCGCACCTGATCATGCCCTATCATTTGCTTCTAGACGGGCTGGAAGAGGATCGCAAGGGCGCCAACCGCATCGGCACGACGCGCAAGGGTATCGGACCGGCCTACATGGACAAGGCGGCTCGCAGCGGCATCCGCGTCGCCGATCTGATGGACGCCGCCGTGTTCGAGAAACGTCTGCGCGATTTGGTGGCGGAAAAAAACGCTCTGCTGAAACTGTACGGCGCCGAAGGACTCGACGCCGACGCCATTCTGGAGGAATACCTCGCCTACGCTGAGCGCATCCGGCCGTACGTGACGGATACGTCGGTCGTACTCAACGATGCCATCGACGCGGGCAAGAAAGTGTTGTTCGAAGGTGCGCAGGGCGTCATGCTCGACATCGATCACGGCACGTACCCGTACGTGACGTCGTCCAATCCGTCGGCCGGCGGCGTCTGCATCGGCTCCGGAGTCGGCCCGACGAAAATCCGCGAAGTGATCGGCGTCGTGAAGGCGTATACGACCCGCGTCGGCGACGGGCCGTTCCCGACCGAGCAAAACAACGAGATCGGCGACCGGATCCGTGAGCGCGGCAATGAATACGGCACGACGACCGGTCGGCCGCGGCGTGTCGGCTGGTTCGACAGCGTCGTCGTCCGGCATGCGCGGCGGGTCAGCGGCATTACCGGCCTTGCGCTCAATTCGTTGGACGTCCTGACCGGGCTCGATCCGGTGAAAATTTGCGTCGGCTATCGGTATCGCGGCGACATGATCGGGCATTACCCCGCCAATCTGGGCGTGCTGGCGGAATGCGAGGCGGTCTACGAGGAGATTCCGGGGTGGCATGAGGACATTTCCGGCGTGCGGAGGCTTGAGGATTTGCCGAAATCGGCTCGGCTTTTTGTGGAGCGCGTGGAGGCGCTGACCGGCGTTCCCGTCGTGCTGTTTTCCGTCGGCCGCAACCGCGAGCAGACGAATCCCGTGCGGCCGATTCCCGGCTGGAACTGAGGCGAAACCGGACGGCGTATGATCCGTAAACATGTATAGAACGACCGAAACCTGCCCGAAGGAGGACGTTGCCCGATGTCGCTGTTCAAACGGCTGCGCGACCTGACGCTGGCCAACGTGTACGCCCTGATCGAGAAAGCGGAAGACCCCGTGAAGATGACCGACCAGTATTTGCGCGACATGCAGGAAGACCTGGAGGAAGCGGAACGCGCTGTCGCCGCCCAGATCGCGCTGGAGAAAAAGTTCAAGCAACTGTACGAAGAACAGGAGGCGCTCGTCCGCAAGCGCGACGAGCAGGCGCACGCCGCGGCGAAGATGAAGGATGTCGATCTCGCCCGCCGAGCCCTGGAAGAGAAAAAGGCGGCCGAACAAAAAATGGCGGAATACAAGGCCGCCTACGAACAGAACAAAGAAGCTGCCGACCGGCTGCGCGCCAAACTGGAAGAGATGCGCCGGCAGTACAATGAACTGAAGAACAAGCGCGACACGCTCGCCGCACGGGCCAATGCGGCCAAGGCGCAGGTCGAGATCAACCGCGCGATGGCCGGCATGTCGGCGGACACGGCGCTGGCCGGCCTGAAACGAATGGAAGAGAAGGTCCTGCAGCTGGAAGCGCAGGCCGAGGCTTCGAACGAGCTGGGCTCCGGGCCGAAATCGCTTGACGACGAATTCGCAAGCCGGCTCAAGGATCGTGAAATCGAGGAGGAGCTCGCGGAACTGCTGAAAAAATACGAAGGGTAACCCGGTTTCGGGTTGCCTTTTTTGCGGGGAGGATGTCCGTGGACGTTTGGGTCGTGCTGGGGATGTTCGTCTGGACGGCGGCCTCGTTCGTGTTGTTGTTCCTGCTGATGGCCGTCGACGCGTTGTTTACGGGATACCGCGACTTGGCGGAAATTCGCGACGGCAATCTCGCGGTAACGGTCCGTTTCGTGATGAAGCTCGGCGCCCAAGGCGTCATTCTCGCCCGTTCGATCGCGACGTCGAACGAGCTGTGGCAGGCGCTTCTGGCGTCGGCCGTTTCGTTCGTCATCCTGATGTTGCTGGAGCTGGCCGTTCGTCTGCTGTTGCGCGCGTCCGCGAAACTCGATCTCGACCGCGGGACGAAAGAGGGCAAGGCCAATTACGGCTTGTTCGCCGGATCGCTGCATCTGGTCGGCGCCCTCGTACTGGCGGCGAGTCTGTGAAACGGAGGATCGCCCGATGCGGCTTTTGAATCGGCTCGGCCGGCTGTTGCGAAAAAACGAGCCGCTCCGGTCGGAGCGGTCGGCGCTGGACGTAGCGCCTGGCGACATGATGGAAGTCGGTCTTGTCGTCTATGAAGTCGTCGGCACCGTCCGCTACCGCAACCGCCGCTCGCTCGTGGCGACGCTACGGGACGGCACTCGCATTCGGTATCTCGAGATCGAGGAGCGGGAGACGACGGCGTTCGTGCTGTTCGATCCGATCGACGGACGGCTGGACACACCGGAGGAAATCCCGACGACGATCGAGATGGAAGGCAGATCGTATTATCTCGAGGAACGCTTCTCCGGATTCGTCGACGTGGCGGGGCGGACGCCGTTTTCCTCGGGCGGGGAGCAGTACGTGTGGCTGTTTCAGTCCGACGACCGGCGCCGGCTGCGTATTGAATGGCAGGACGGCCGGATCATGCTTTATGAGGGGGAATCCGTGTTGCCCGCGGAAGTCCGGTTGATCCGCGGCGCGCGCTGACGGGAGGTGACGCCGCCATGCGGTTTTGGATGCGGGGATGGCTCAAACTGTTGCTCGCGCTCGCGGTGGCGTCGTCCGCGGCCGGCTGCGGCGGCGGACGGGCGACGGTGCAATACCCGTTGGAATCGGTGTCGGACACCGGCGCCGGTCGGTCGTTCGTCTACCGGGCGGCGGGCCGGTCCGTGCCAGACGTGGCGCGCGAGCTGATCGCAAGCGACCGACCGCAACAGGTGTCGCCGGAAAACCCTGAGCGCATGTTTCTCGTTTATCCCGACCGACTGGTACATCTGCAGCGCGATCCGAACCGGCCGGCTGACACGCTGATCGAAATCAGCGACCGCGCGTTCGTACAGCAGCAGTACGACGTTTCCTTCCTGCAGATGTATTTACTCGCGGAGGCGCTCGACGAGCTGTTCGACGCCGCGAAACCGAAGATAGGCCACTATCGCGGTTACACCGAGCGCGACGTCTATCGGCCGACGACCGTCTACCGCGCGCCGACGGACGCCGACCGCAAAGCGGCTCCGCCGCTGACGGTCGACCGTAAAGGGCAGATTTTCAAACGCGCGGATTTGCCTCCGGCATCTTCGGACGCCAAAATCGGCGGTTCGGGCGACGTGTTCAAAAAAGCGCCGGTTTCCGTCGCCGAACCTTCCCAGCGTTCGACAGGCTCGACCGGTACGATCCGCAAAAACACCGCGTCCGGCGAAGTGAAGCCGAAATCGTCGGTTTTCTCCCAGCCTCGGCCGCGTTCTCCACCGAAGACGCGCGTCGGAAGCAAAGGACGAATTATGGTTCGTCGCTAGTGTTTGGTTTCGACCGACGTTTAATCCCGCGGCGATTCGGGCAAGACTGGAAGTAAAATTTCGGTTTGCTCGAAAAACGAGAGGAAGACGGTCGCGGGATGAAATGGCTATGGCGACTTTGCCGGTTGGCTGTCGAAGCGGCGTTGATCGGCGCGGTTTCCGTGTTCACCGTTTGGTATACGGTGACCGAACAGATGAATGCGGTGTGGCGCGAACTTTCGATTTCGCCGCCCGATGCGGCGTTCGATCCGGCAGAATATATGTCGGCGTTGGCGCGGCGGGCCGCGCCGTTTTTTTCCGCGGCGGAACGGAAGGATGCCGGTGCGACGGCCCGGACGGGGGCGGATGCCGATTTGGCTGACGAACAAGAAGGCCGGGATGAGGCGCAACCGGTCTGGAATGCCGTTACCCCGAACCCTGCATCTTCAGTTTCTTCGATTGCATCGGCAACGCCGTCGGCAGCCGTTTCGCCGCTTCCGCCGTCCGTGAATCCGGAAAACGGCGCGACGCCTGCTACAGGATTGTCCGCTGGTTCTTCGCCCGATCGTCCGGCCGTCGCCGTGACGGAGCAGCAAATTCTCGAACTTCGCAATCGGCTGAGCGAAGCCGACAAAAAACGCGTTTTCGATCTTTTATCGGCGCGGCTGACGGCGGATGAAATCGGGCGCATCGCCGATTTGTTCGAGGACGGCCTTACGGAGGCCGAACTGAAAGAAATCGACGGCATCGTGGCACAGCGTCTCAGCCCGGCGGAATATGCGGAGCTGACGAGAATTCTCGCGATTCGCGCCGATACGGATTGAAAACGGTTGAAATCCGCCTTCTCCCTGTGGTAAAGTAGAAATCGCGGATTTCCCGCGATTGCCGGCGAACGGCGAAGAAACCGCGGGGTTGAAGGGGAAGGACATGAATTTTTTCAGGCATGTTCGCGAATGGAGGGTCGTACGGCGAGCGACCGTCGCGCTCGGTCGCGGGATCGGCGCGGGTCGGAAGCGATGTTGGCAGGCGTGGCACTACGTTCGCACCATCCTTCATACATACCGCACGCAATATCTCCGAGGAGTCGGGGCGCTGGGGCTGATCGCCTCTGTGGCGATCGGCGGTAATCAGTACGTGCTTTTTCATACGCGCGAGATCGTCCACGTCTACGTCGACGGCCAGCCAATCGGCACGGTCAGCAGCGTCCGCGTCGTCGAGCAACATATCGCTGCCCGTCAGAAGGAACTGGAGGAGCGCAGTCCCGACGTCCGCCTGGTACTGGATCGCGAAGCCGTCACGTTCCAATCCGAAAAACGGTTTATGGGCCGATACGACAACGAGGCCACACTGGCGAAGCTGGATGAAACGTTGAAGCCGAAGGCTGTTGGCGTCGAACTGGTCGTGGGCGGGTCGGTCGTGGCGATCGTCCGCGACGAGCAAGTCGCTTCCCGCATTCTGGAGCAGTACAAGCAAAAATTCGCGAAATCCGGCGACGTCGTAACGACGTTTTCGTCCGACGGCAGCGGACAAGCCTCCGCGCGGGTCGAATCTGTCGAGTTCGTCCAAACCGTCGAAGTTCGCGAAAAGGACATTCGGCCCGACCAGGTAATGAGGCCGGAGGACGTTTTACGCAAGCTTGAAGGCGGCGAGACGACCCCGACGACCTATGTCGTGCAGGAAGGCGACTGCGTCGGCTGTATCGCGCAGAAGTTCGGCATTTCGCCGGAGCTGATTTACCGCAACAATCCGTGGATCCGGGACGACTTGATCCGCGTCGGCGACGTTCTCGACTTGACCGTTCCGAAGCCGTTGCTCTCCGTCCGCACGGTCGAGCTCGTCGAGGAGCGGCATGAAATTCCGTATCCGACGGAATACCGGACCGACGCGACGATGAAGGCCGGGACGACAAAAACGATCAAGCCCGGCAAAAACGGTCTGAAAACCATCGAATTGCGCGTAACGAAAATCAACGGCGAGGAAGTGTCGGAGGAAGTCGTCGGGGAACGCGTTTTGGAACAGCCGGAACCGGCGATCGTCGTCCGCGGCACGAGAGTGATCACCGGGGAAGGGACCGGGCGTTTCAGCTGGCCTGTCGTCGGCTACATGATCACCAGTACGTTTGGCATGCGCTGGGGCGAAATGCATAAAGGCATCGACATCGTCGGCAATCGCAACATTCTTGCGGCCGACAACGGCGTCGTCGTGTTTGCCGGCGACCGGCTCGACGGGTACGGCAAACAGGTCGTCATCGACCATCAGAACGGCTATCGCACGGTATACGCCCACCTGAGCCGGATCGACGTCAAAGTCGGGCAACGCGTCGAGAAAGGCGAACGAATTGGGTACATGGGAGCGACGGGACGGGTGACGGGCGTTCATCTTCATTTTGAAATTTACCGCAACGGCGTCCCGCAAAACCCGCTTAAATATTTGTCGAGATGACGCGGTTTTCCCTTCAGAGGCGGTCCGACTGCGCAAGGCTGTCGGGCCTTTTTGTTTTTTGCTAAGATAGGAGATGAAGAAGTCCCGAACCGCCAACGGGTGGTGTCTGAACGTGTTGGGAAAAATTCTGGTGGTCGACGACGAACGTCCGATCGCGGACATTTTGAAATTTAACCTCGAAAAGGAAGGTTATCAGGTCATCTGCGCGTTCGACGGTGCGGAAGCGGTGGAGGCGGCGTTCCGCGAGCAGCCGGATCTCGTGCTGCTGGACATCATGCTGCCGGTCAAAGACGGGGTCGAGGTTTGCCGCGAAATCCGGACCCGCTTGCAGATGCCGATCATCATGCTGACGGCGAAAGATTCGGAGATCGACAAGGTGCTCGGCTTGGAGATGGGCGCCGACGACTACGTGACCAAGCCGTTCGGCACGCGGGAGCTGCTTGCGCGCGTCAAAGCGCAACTTCGACGGCACCGGATGCGGCGGCAGCCGGACGGACAGTCGGAGCAGTTGATCCGCGTCCATCGGCTGACGATCGATTGCGACATGTGTCTCGTGCGCAAGGACGGCGTCCCCGTCGACCTGACGCATCGCGAGTTCGAACTGATCCAGTACATGGCGCGGCACCTCGGCAAGGTGATGACGCGCGAACATCTGTTGCAGGCGGTGTGGGGCTATGAATATTTCGGCGACGTGCGGACGGTCGACGTGACGATCCGACGGCTGCGGGAAAAAATCGAAGACGACCCCGGCAAGCCGGAATATATTCTGACGCGCCGCGGGCTCGGCTACGTGATGTGGAATCCGGCCGCGGAGGGCGGAAGATGAGCCGATGAAGGGTTTTCGCGTGTTCCGTTCCATCCGCTTGAAGCTGAACATTTTGTACAGCTTGCTGATTTTGGTCGCGATGCAGGTGGTTTTTGTTTATTTTGTACGAACATTGGAAAACACGTTTCAGCAACGCGAGTCGCAGGCCGTCCGCAAGCAAGCGACGTTGTTGGCGGAAGCGGTGAAAGATTACCTTTTGCCGAAAAACGGACTGGAATCCGGCGACCGGAGCGCGGAAGACCAATACCGTGCGCTGGACGAAAAAGTGCACTTGTTTTCGGATAACCGGACCGAGGTGCAAATTCTCGATGCGAACGCAATCGTTCGGGCGTCCAATGCGCGGATTCCGCCGCCGCCCGGTCTCGTCAAGTCGACGCAGCCGGAAGTGATTCAGGCGCTGCAGGGCGCCAAGACGGTCGAACGGGACATTTTCGATCCCGTCGACGATCTGCCGAAAAAACTGGTCGTTCAGCCGGTGACTGAAGACGGCAAGGTGATCGGCGCCGTCTACATTGTCTCCTCGATGAAGGAGATGTATGAAAATTTAAGGCGTATCAATCAGATATTCGTGTCCGGGACGCTAATCGCGCTTGCGCTCGCCGCCGTGCTCGGCTTCGTGCTGTCGCGGACGATTACGGCGCCGGTCGTGGAGCTGACGCGCCAGGCGACGGCCGTGTCGGAAGGCCGGTTCGACCGCCGCGTCCGCGTGCTCGGCGACGACGAGATCGGCCAGCTCGCCAGGGCGTTCAACCATATGACGGACCGGTTGAAAGAGGCGCTGTCGAGTACCGAGGAGGAGCGCGAAAAACTGGAATCGGTCCTGTCCAACATGAGCGACGGCGTCGTCGCCGCGGACGGTTCAGGGCGTGTGATGCTGATGAACCGCCGCGCGCGCGAAATGTTGCGTGCCGGAGCCGGCGGGCCGGAAGCGGCCGATCTGGCGGAGCTGCTCGGACTGCCGAGGCAGGAGTTTGCGAGGTACGCTCTTGACGGCGGCGAGACGACGGTTCCGATCGGCGAGCTGATCGTACGCGTTTCGTTTTCGCCGATTCACCGTAGGGAAACGGGCGTTACGGGTACGATCGCCGTCCTGCAGGATGTGACCGAACAGGAAAAGCTCGAACAGTCGCGCCGCGAGTTCGTCGCCAATGTATCGCATGAGCTGCGTACGCCGCTGACGACGATCAAAAGTTATTTGGAAGCGCTGGAGAGCGGCGTCCTTGAGGATCGGGAGCTGGCGCGCAAATTCCTTGCGGTCGCCGCGAGCGAGACGGAACGCATGATCCGGCTCGTGCACGATCTGCTCCAGCTGTCGCGGTTGGATGCCGGCCGTGTGCCGCTTGTTCGCGAGCCGACCGACGTTGCGGAGATGTTGGAGGACGTGATCGACCGGTTTTCCGTTCAATCGCGCAGCCGCAACATCCAGTTCCATCTGCGCGTCGACCCCGGTTTGCGGAAAGTGTCGATCGACCGCGACCAGATCGATCAGGTGTTGGACAATCTCGTCTCGAACGCGCTGAACTATACCGCCGACGGCGGCTGGATTCGGCTTGAAGCGGCCGTGCGCGAAGGCGCACTGGCCGTGTCGGTCGAGGATAACGGCATCGGCATCCCGAGGGAAGATTTGCCGCGCGTCTTCGAACGGTTTTATCGCGTCGACAAAGCGCGTTCGCGCAGCATGGGGGGGACCGGCCTCGGCTTGTCCATTGCCCGGGAAATTATCCGGGCGCACGGCGGGGCGATCGGCATCGAATCCGAAGTGGGCAAAGGAACGAAAGTCACGTTTACGATTCCGCTGTCCGAAGGGAAGACGGCGTCGTGATGGAACGCGTGAAGACCGCGTTGCTGTTTTTGCTCGTGATCGGCAGCCTGGTGCAAAGTTATTTGCTCGTGTTCGGCAACCCGCGATTCGAACCGATCAATCGCGTCGGTTACGTGCAGACCGAACCGCAGGGCGAACCGCTCGGCCTGGAGGACGTTGTGGTGCCGGCGGAGATCGTCGTCCATCACGGCGACGGTCGGCACACGGTCGTTTCCCCTTCTTTTCCCCTTTCCTCTATGATTTATGACTCCGTCTGGGAATTTATGCGGCAGCGGACGTTCGACGGCTTCCGCCGCAATGCGCTGTTCGTCGGCCCGTTTGAACGCGAAACGATGCGCAATGCGCGCAAAGGCGTGGAAGTTCGTTTTCCCGGCGGGGTGCCCCCGGCCGTGTTGTCGCAGTTGTTGCGCCTGAAGGGGGACGTGCCGCCCGACGGCGCGCCGGTCGGACGCATCTGGATCTATGAATCCGACGCAGCGGGCGACGTACGCGTCCTGTTTTGGGGCGAGGACGGTTTCCCGTTGTACGAGGCCGTACGCGCCGACGTGAGCCGCGACGACCTGGAGCGGTTTTCGGCGATGGCTGCAGCGGAGACGACTTACCGGTTTCTGACCGGGGATTTCTATATTCCCGACGTTTCGCTGACCGTCTCCGTCTGGAGGGCGCCGTACCGGAAGTACACGGCGGAGCAGCTGCAGAAAAATTTGTTCATCGACCTGCAAAACACCCGCCATATCGCCGAGCCGAACGGTTCGGAGATTTATACGGATGGTACGCGCGTCATTCAGATGCGGCCGGACCGCGACTGGTTCGCTTATTCCGACCCGATGCCGGATTCGGATCGCCCGAACGACGTGATGGAAAATTTGCGCGCGGTGCTCGGTTTCGGCAATCAGCACGGGCTATGGAACGGCGGTTACGTCGTCAAAACGTTCGGTCTTTCGAATGCGCCGGGGCGGCAGTCGTTGACGTTCGGTCTGATCTTCCAGCGGCTCGCCGTCGTGCCGGAGACGGCCGAATCGTTCGGCCGGATTCAGGCGGTCGTCCAAAACGGAATCGTCACCCGTTTCGAACGTTCGGTGCTCTATGTGTCGGAAAACGAGGCGCGCCCGGACGCCGGCGGTCTTGCGGTGGAACTGCCCGGCGGAGACGAGCTGGCGGCGTTTCTTGATCGGTTGCCGGAACGCGGCGAAATCCGGGCCGTATACCCCGCGTTCAGACCGGCGGCGGACGAGCGGGAGGTCCGGTTCATTCCGGTTTGGGCGGTCGAACTGCAAAACGGCGGCGTCCGGTTGCTGGACGGCAGGCCGCGGGAGGGAGCAAGTGGATGGACTGGGGGCGCGCCAAAACCGTATTGATTTTTGCGTTTTTCGTCCTGAACCTGATTCTCGGCTATGAGCTGTGGTTGAGCGGCGGCGCGCTGGGCGGACCGGAAGGCGAAGCGGAAACGACGATCGAGGACATTCGCAAGTTGCTTTCCGCACGAGGGATCCGGCTTGATGTCGAATTGCCCGCCCGACCGCCCCGTTTTCAAAAGTATGTGTTAAAATTGGATGAAGCGAGCCTTTCGTCGGAGCGTACGGCGCTCGAGCCGCCCGTACCGGCTCCCGAAGGCGCGGATGCGGGTGAAGTATGGCGGGCGGCCGCCATCCGGGTCGACAAGGGCGACGAATACGAGTTTGACGTCTGGACGTCGGACGGCGGCGTCTTCGTCGGGTTCCAGCTGTTGGCCGGCGTTCCGGTGTTCGGGGTGGAACTGAAATTTTTTCGGGAAAACGGTGCCGTAGCCGCGTTTCACCGGCAATATGCGCAGCCGATTTCGGAAGAAGGCGGTGAACAGCCCGTCTTGTCAGCCCCGGATGCGCTTCGCCGTCTGCTCGATGCGGGCGCGATGCCGGAAGGGACATCGGTGCGCGACGTTCGGTTCGGATTGTTGTATCGGCCTTTCGAGGAGCCGGAAGGGCTGACGGTGCCGGCCTGGCGCGTCGTGCTCGACGTGCGGCCCACGTCGGTCGGAGCCGCGTCGGGGCAGGCTTCGTCCGCTCAGGCGGTCGCGCAAGGGTCCGGGAACGGACAACAACCTGCGGCGTCGACCAGGCGTATTTATTTTGTTGAGGCCTATCATGGCGAAGTGTCCGAGGTGCGGTCGCAGGCGGCGAACGCCGGCTGAACACAACAGGAGAGGAGAACAACGGATGGGGTTGCGGTTTACGATTCTGGCCAGCGGTTCGACGGGCAACAGTATGTTGGTTGCCGCACGGGACGCGAAAGTGCTGGTCGACGTCGGATTGAGCGTGCGCAAAATCGAAGGATTGCTCGCTGAGGTCGGAGTGTCGCCCGAGGAGCTGGATGCCGTGCTGATTACGCACGAACATGTCGACCATGTGCGCGGTGCAGGCGCGTTCGCTCGAAAATACCGTCTGCCGGTATACGCCAACGAAAAAACGTGGCGGCAGCTGGAGCGGCAGTTCGGCGGGCTTGATCCGGCTCAGCGCAGGGTGTTCGTCACGGGTTCTGAGCTCTGGTTCGGTTCGCTGCGCGTCGAGTCGTTCGAGCTGTCGCACGACGCCGCCGAACCGGTCGGCTTCAGTTTCGCGGCGGCCGGGTACAAGCTCGGCCTCGCCACGGATCTCGGCTACGTCAGCCGCAACGTGATGGAGGCGATCCGCGATTCCGACGTTCTGATCATCGAGTCCAATCACGACGTCGAGATGCTGCGCGCGGGCCGGTATCCCTGGAACGTGAAACGCCGCATTCTCGGCGACAAGGGACACCTGTCGAACGAGGCGGCGGGCGAGGCGCTCTGCGAGCTGTTGTCCCCGCGGACGAAACGCGTCTATCTGGCGCATTTGAGCCGCGATCACAACCTGGCGGATTTGGCCAGGCTGACGGTGAATAACATATTGGAAGAGCGCGGCGTGTACCGCCGTTGCTCGGTGCGGCTGATGGATACATATTTCGATCGCCCCACACCGTGGGACGACCTGACGATGACTCCGATCGGAGGCGAAATCGCCGATGAGCTTGTTCGACGATGATTTCTATTCGGCGTCCCGCACATTCGGCGGGAGTCGGTGGAAGATCGGCGGCCGGCGCATTTACGGGCGGACGGCGACACGTCATTTTGATATCCGAACGATTGCCGCTGTTGTCGCTATTGCGTCCGGCGTCGCTCTTCTCGTTGGCTGGACGCTCGGGCTGCGCTCGGCCGGGAGCGCCCTGTCGACGGAGGAGCGGATCGTGCGCGCGGTGGAACGCGTTATGCCGGCGGTCGTCAGCGTCGTCAGTTCGGTGGCCGGAGGCGGCGCGTCGGAAGGCCCGTCGTTCGCGATCGGCGTCGGTTCTGGCGTCGTTTTTGAAAAGACCGGCGGCAAGGCGCGCATCATTACAAACCAACACGTCGTGCAAAACGCAAGCAAAGTGGAGGTCGTGCTGGACGACGGTACACGCCAGCCCGCAACCGTTCTCGGCGGCGACGTGTTTACCGACCTCGCCGTCTTAGAAACCGATGGGAAAAACGTTCGCCGCGTCGCGGAATTCGGCGATTCGCGGAAGCTACGGCCAGGCGAAACGGCGATCGCCGTCGGCAGCCCGCTCGGCCTCGGGCTGTCGCAGTCGATCACGATCGGCGTCATCAGCGGCCCGCAGCGCCGCATCCCCGTGTCGCTCGATGCGGACGGCCGGTACGACTGGGAGATGGACGTCATCCAGACGGACGCCGCGATCAACGTCGGCAACAGCGGCGGGGCGCTCGCCAACCTCGACGGCAAGGTGATCGGCATCAACAGCATGAAAATCGCCGAAACCGGCGTGGAAGGGCTAGGTTTCGCGTTGCCGATTCATCAAGTGTTGCCTGTCGTCGAAGAACTGGTTCGGCACGGTAAGGTGCTCCGGCCGAAAATCGGCATCCGCGCCGTCGAGCTGGACGTGTACGAAAACCGTTCGGCGCTCGGGCTGCCGGAGTCGGTGCGGGAAGGACTCGTCGTGATCGGCGAAGTCGAGGAACCGGCGGCGTCGGCCGGGCTGAAGGCGGGCGACGTCATCGTCGAGCTGGACGGCCGGCCGGTCGGTTCGATGCTGGAACTGCGGCAATATTTGTACGGGCGCAAGAAAATCGGCGACAAGCTCGAGATCACGTTTTACCGGAACGGCAAAAAGGCGACGGTGACGCTCCGGCTCGGCGAGTATTAGGGGCGGGGGTGGCCGGTATTCTGCACGTGTCGATTGTCGCGGTCGGCAAGCTGAAAGAACCATACGCGGCCGCCGGCGTCGCGGAATATGTGAAGCGGCTTCGCCCGTACGTCCGGCTGCAGATGGCGGAAGTGGACGACGAGCCGGCGCCGGATCCTGCCGACGCCGCAGCGACGGAGCGCGCGCTGCGGCGGGAGGCGGAGCGGCTGCTCGCGCGCTTGCCGCACGACGCCTATGTAATCGCGCTGGCGGTCGACGGCGAGTTGTGGTCGTCGGAGGAGCTGGCGGGGCGCCTTCAGCGGCTTGCAGCGGAAGGCCGCGGCCGCGTCGCTTTTGTCGTCGGCGGCACGTGCGGGCTGCACGCGGACGTCCTGCGGCGCGCCGACGCGCGATGGTCGCTCGGCCGGATCACGCTGCCGCACCAGCTCGCGCGGCTCGTGCTGACGGAGCAGCTGTACCGGGCGTTGAAGATCATGCGGGGGGAAGGGTATCACAAGTGATCGGTATGTCCGCTCTGCTCAGGTTTTGCTCCACCGAATGAACGCTCACGTCATTGACGGCGATCGTTTCACCGACAAGACGTGAGCGGCGGCATTTATAACAGTGTCGTTTGATTACTTCTGTTCAAAATGGAATTCGTCCTGAATGAAGGACATAGTTATGTTCGTCTGCCAAAGCGACAAGCCCGTTCCAAAATTTTTCACAAGAAGAAACAATTTCTTCTGGATCAGTCAACTTTCCAAACATGACCAGTTTAGCGACACTGTCAAATCCGTTTGGTCGATTGGGCATTTCCAGAGCCTCGGGCAGAACCATTGCACCGGTCGAAAAAAACTTTTGGTTGTGCAACCCGACTAACATGGCACCGTAATGGGCAAATTGAACCGCCAAGTATGGCAAGTAAGTGACAGGGCCATTTAGGTTCACGTTTCTTAGTTTACCGACAAATTCATACATTTCACCTACAAGAACTTCACGGATTGCGCGACTAAAGTCCGATCTTGACGGTGATTCCGCGGCTTTCCTGAGAGTTGAAAAAAAGTCTTCAGGATCATATAACCTCAGCGTGGAAAAGTAAGGGCCATGTGTTAACGGCCAATTGCCATCGACAGTAGCGGCCTTTTTAAGTAAAATTTCCGCGCTGCAAATATCCACTTCTGCTTTCCAAGGACCGGCAGACCATTCATATGCAAAATCAATGGGTTCGCTTGACTCGCGCAGCACACAAAACATTTCAATGTCCGAATAAGGACCATCTGTTCCCCGGGAAATCGAACCGTAAACTCCTATGGCTTTGATTTTATCCCCATAAACCTCGTGTAACCGTCCGGCAATTTCGCGACACGTTTCAAGCCTTTCGCTGCGGGAAATTTTTACAGGACCATGCAAGTTCATTAGCGGTCATCTCCTTATTTCATCAAGAACGCGCTATTTCGCGGGACAGAGCCACCGGGCAAAGCCTCTTGCTCCCGGCGGCTCGCCGCCCCGTTTTCGTTGCATCGGTCGGGGCCTTACCGGAACTGCGGCAGCCACTCGGCCTGCACCTCGAACATCTCGGCCACCATGGCGTCGATCTCGTCCAGGGAACAGACGGCGGCCGTCAGCGGATCCAGCTTGATCGCCTGCGCCACCAGGCTTTTGTCGCGCTGCAGATGGCCTTGCACCGCCAGTTCCTGCACGTTCAGGTTGGTGCGGTTGAGCGCGGCCAACTGCTCCGGCAGGGCGCCGACGTGGCACGGGTGAATCCCCGTCCGGTCGACCAGACAGGGCACCTCGACGCAGGCGTCGTACGGCAGGTTGGTGATGGAACCGCGGTTGGCCACGTTGCCGTTGATGCGAATCGGCTCGTTCGTTTCCATCGCGTTGATGATATAGGCGCCGTATTCGTGGGAACGGCAGATGTCGACCCGTTTGTTCTCCGCCAGCTGTTCGTCGAACCAGCGGAAATAATGCTCCACTTCCCGCTTGCAATGTTCCAGATAACCGCCCGTTTTGCCGAACCCGTACCAGTGGTTTTTCGGGTCGGTGAATTTGGCGAGCAGGCTCTCCAGCACGTCTTTCCGTTTGCGGAAATAGGGGAAGTATTCCGAGGCGTGGCCGCTCGACTCCGTCACGAAATAACCGAAGTGCCTGAACAGCTCGAACCGGGTCGGCTCCATGCCGTAGACGGCGGGATCCTTCATTTTTTCCCGCAGCAGCGGATAAAGATCTTTCCCGTTGCGCTCCAGACGCAGGAACCAGGCCATGTGGTTGATGCCGGCCACCCAGTAGGTGATCTCCCGGTACGGCACGCCCAGCATGTGTGCCAGCTCCATCGCCGTTCCCTGCACGGAATGGCAGAGCCCGACGGAGCGGATGGAGGAAGAAGCCTGGATCGCGCGGCAGATGATCACCATCGGGTTCGTGTACTGAAGAATGACCGCGTTCGGGCTGACTTCCTCCAGCTCCCGGCAAATGTCGGAGATGATGGCTAGATGGCGCAGTCCCCTGAACACGCCGCCCGGCCCGAGTGTGTCGCCCACGCATTGCTCGACGCCGTATTTGCGGGGGATTTCGATGTCCAGCTCGTACGCCTCCAGACCGCCTACCTGGATGGCCGTGCGGTGTTACGACTGGGTGTTGTCGATGTGGCGATCCGCAGAGGGACGGGCGGAAAAAGACCGGTTGCCGGAACCCGTCCGGTTGGCGATGGCGTATATGGACGAACATTACCGCCGGCCCATCGGCCTCGACGAAATCGCCCGGCGCGCCGGCGTCTCCAAACACCATCTGTGCCGCCTGTTCCGCCGTCACACCGGGCAGACGCCGATCCTCTACCTGCGCAAAAAACGGGTGGAGGAAGCGGCCCGCCTGCTGCGGCAAACGTCTCTGTCCGTCGAACGGATCGCCTGCGAAACGGGGTTCGACAACGCCAGCTATTTTGGCAAAGTGTTTCGCTCGCTGCTCGGCCTGTCGCCTGGCCAGTTCCGGGAAGGCCGCCGGGGTTGGCCTGTCGACGCGTTGTTTATCGAATGACTGGAGTGGCGATCAAACACTTGCGGGATAATAAAGCGCCGGACACCGGCATTGCAGAAATTTCAGGCGGTGAAGGGATAAGAACGTTTCACGATTTGGCCCGGACCGCTCGTTCCAGCGAGCGGACCAACACTTTCCACCAGCCGTTCGGTTCCCGGTGCCGCGGCGACGGCTGCCCTGAATAGCCGCTTGGTCGCGGGCACGGTCATGCCTTTTCGTTGGGACAACGCCCGCGGCTTATCGCTCATAATCAGCGTCACGTTCAAAAACGATACCTCCACTCGCGCCGCCTTTCCCCGTTTTCTCCATACCACAGCGAAACGGTCAAAACATATCGCGCGGCGTCCGGCGAATTCGCAAACCGGAATTGCAACATGTCTTTTTCTCCGCGCGCAAGGTGGCCGACGATGCAGACAACGCCGAGTTGCCGTCCGTTTTCATCGGCAAGCGTCGCGGTCAGCTCATACCTGTGGCCGAACGCGTCGTCGTTGAACAGGCCGATCTGGACGACGAGCGGCCGCTCGGCGTTTCCGGCGTCGCGACGCAGCGTCGGCCGCACGCGGAACACGTCTTTTTCCATCAGGGCGAGCCGTAATTCGCGCAGCCGCATCATCCCCGATTCGGCGCGGAGCCGGAGCCGGTGTTCGCCCGCCGGCAGCCAGAATCGGCCTGTCGGGAAGCCGCTGCCGGACGCGTCGATCCGGACCGGCGGGAGTTCGGGAAAGCCGTCGGCGCGGACGGGGAAACATTCCAGAACGGCGCTGAAGGCCGAATCACTCGTCACGGCCAAGCTCACTTCGTACAATCCGCTTTCCTTCACGAATACGTCCGTTTCCCACGCTTCGCCCCGCCGCAGCTCCAGGGGTATTTGTGACGGAACGCCCGGCAGGATCGCACCGGGAACGCGGAACGGGTCCAACGCGGCTTCCTCCTCGGCGGCCCGCTCGCGATCGGCGACGGCGGCGGGCTTGGCCGTCTCCGGCTCCCTTCCCGCACGCGCGTCCGAAATACGGGGGCTTTCGGCCGGTCCGAGGAAGCTCGGTCGGACGCCGCCTGCGTCGATGACGATTTTTTGCAGGACAACGGTCGGGTCGACCATCCAGATTTTCAAAGTATGGTCGCCGGGCGCGTCGATGCGGTGGACGGTCTCGACGGTCCGCACGTTCAAGATGACGCTCTGTTCCCAGTCACGCTCGTCAGGTCGGCCGTCGGCGTCGCGCAGGATACCGTCGGCCACGGCGATCGGCCCGTCGTCGAACGAGACGCCGAGGCGCAGACTTGCGCCGGGAATGAAGTCGAGCGACGGCGCGATGTAGCAGACGACGCGGATGTCGCCCGTGCTCGCCAGACGCACGCGGTATTCGAGCCGGGGCGAGCCTTCCGGCGGTCGAGCGCTTGGGACGGTGACCGGAAACACCGCCATCGACGACAACGTTCGGCCGTAGTCGGGAATTTTGCGCCATTCGGCGCCGCCTGCAGGGATGCTTGCCGCGAAATGTTCAGCCTCGATTGAAATACAGCCGTTGATTTCCACGAAAATCGGCAACGACTGGGCGACGGTACACTCAGCGTCCGGCGAAACGTCCTCGGCCAGGCCGTTCGGCCCGCAGCAAGCCCCGGCCGGTTCGCCGACATCGACCGTCGCCGATCGGACGAACGCCGCCGGATTCGCCAGACGGACGCGGACGGTCACGGCGGCGCCGCCCGGCCCGACGATCATGACGGTGCCTTCGGCGCGACCGTCGCGCGGCACAGCTTCCCAGTCGACGTCCACCCAGAGCCGCTTCTGCAAAACGACGACGCCGTCGGACGCGGACAGCCGAATCCAGGGCGCGTCGGCCGTCGCCGTAAAGGCGAACGGCTCCGTCCCGCGGTTGAACACGTCGATGTACCGGCGCTCGCGCGAATACGGGTCAAACGGCGGCAAAACGCAATCGTCCTCCGGCGCACCCAGCCAGGCGGCTTCAGAACCTTCGACGGCGACGCCCATCGCAGCGCCGGGAAGCGGCGACACGCGGCCGACTTCCGGCATCGTATTGTTTTCAGGCTGGTTCCAGTATGTGTAGCCGATATGCGTCTGGTCCATCATATGATTCCACTTGCCGAACGCGGCGCGCCGGTTGTAGTCGAACGACAGGGCGTCGTCTTCCGCGAACAGCAGCTCGGCCCGGCGCGCTTCCACATTCGCCGCCGTCCGACCCTGCCGCGCGTAGAGCCGGCTTTTTTCCGCCCGCATGTGCAGCTCGTTGACGACGGCCGACGCCTTGACGGGATAGAGCACGATCTGGAAAAAGGCGTCCTTATACGGCTCGGGCAGCTCCGCGTACAGGCGTTCGGCCGTGCGGACAGCGTCGCGCATGTCGGCCAGCACCGTTTCGGCTTCCTTGTCGTTCGTCCAGCTGTAAAGCGGCACGGCGTTCAAGAGTTCCGGCTTGAGTCGGCCGTTCCATTTCGAATAACGCGCGATGAGATCGGCGATCGCCTCGGCGCGGCGGCGGTCGACGCCGAATTGCCGCTCGGCCCAGAGGACACCGAACTCGCGCAGGTTGTCGGGCGTAAAAGCGTGAACATTCCATGCGAGCCGCAGGAAAAATTCCGTCTGAAACTCCATCGGCTTCAAATCGCCGACGTTGACGATCCAGATGCGGTCGGCGCCGTACTCGTAAGCCTTGTGCATCTGTTCCCAGATTTTCGGGATCGGGACGGTGTTGATCCATTTGTACGAGCGCGGGCCGCCGACGTAATCCAGATGGTAATAAACGCCCGCCCCGCCGGGACGGCGGCGCTCATCGGGCGTCGGCACCCGCCGCAGGTTGCCGTGATTGTCGTCCGACCACAGCAGCGTGACGTCGTCCGGCACGCGCATGCCGCGGTCGTAGTAGTCCTGCACTTCCTTGTACAGTGCCCACACCTGGGGCACGCGCGCGACGTCCGGGTTCATGTATCGGGCGATGATGCCGCGCTGGTCGTCGATAATCGTCTGCAGCAGGCGCATTTTTTCCTCGAACGAAAGGTGCCCGCCCATCGGCTCGTCACCGTCGCCGCGCATGCCGAGCGTGACGATGCTTTCGTAATGCCGGCTGCGGCGAATGCCTTCTTCCCAGAATCGATACAGCGTCTCGCGGTTGGCGGCGTAGTCCCAGGGACCTTCGCGACGCTTTTTCCAGTCCTTGTGCGGGCGCAGCATCGGCTCATGGTGCGACGTGCCGACGACGATGCCGTACAGGTCGGCCGTCGCCGCGTTTCGTTCGTCGTCTTCATAAAACGAACTGTCCCACATCGCCGGCCAGAGGTAGTTCGCCTTCAGACGCAACAGCAGCTCGAACACGCGCTCGTAAAATTCATGGGTGAAATCCGGGAAATTCGCGCGAACCCACGTCATGAGCGACGGACCTTCGTCGTTCAAGAAAATGCCGCGGTATTTCACCGTCGGCTCGCCCTGCCGGTAAACGCCGCGGCGGACGAACAGCTCCGTTCGGCGCGCGACCGGCACGTCGGCCCACCAGTGCCACGGCGACACGCCGATCTGCTCGCACAGGTCGTATATGCCGAAAATCGTCCCGCGCTTGTCGCTGCCGGCGATCACGAGCGCTTCGCGGACGCCGGGCAGCGGATCGGCGACGGTCTGGACGACGAACGATTCCCACTTGCCGGCAAGGTCGGCCGCATCCAGCCGGCCGGAGCCGATCAGCCGGTCGACGACGCCGTTTCGGCCGATCGTGCCGACGATGACGGCGAATTCGCCCGGCGCCGCGGGATCGTGAACGAGCCGCGGGCGGAGGCCGGTCACGCGCGCGAGGTCTTCGGCGAGATCGCCGGCGGCGCGCACGACGCCGGGGTAATCGCTGTTTTCGACATATAGGTCGGCGACCCGTCCGCCGGCGGCGAGCGGAAAACCGCAATCGGCCGCGTCGGAGCGGTTTTCCGTCGGCGTGCCGGTCGGATCGCCCTGTGAACGATCGGTCGGTTCGATCATGTAGCAGGGTCCGAACATGGGCGGTCCGTCCTTTCGCGAACCTTTTGGGGCGGGAACTTTGCGGCAACGATTATACGGCAGAAACGGGCGGACCGGAAACGGCCCGCGGGCGAAAAGTCGTTTTTTCTCGGAAACAAGTCGTAAAATGAGGGTGGCCGCTTTAAGCGGGACGGCGGCCGGTAGTCTAAAGTCTTGTTTCGCGATCAGGTCTTGGAGGCGCTTCCGGATGTCCGCGAGGCGGTGGAGCAACTGCGTCGGAACGGAAGAAGGGCGGTGTGTGAATAATGCGCGGTGCTCGAAATGCCGCTGGAGGCGGGCAATCATTTCGAGTTGCCGATCGCCGTCGCCGTCGGCGTGTTCGGCCTCGACTCCGGCGCGGCGTTTGCGACGGTGACCGGCCCGCTCGTCGAAGTGCCGGTGTTGTTCGCGCTCGTTCACGCGGCGTTCGCGCTGCGGCGCAGAATGGGATTTGCGTCCTCGAGGGAAAGAAAGGAGAAGACGGGATGAAGAAAAAAATCATTTATTTTCTCTGCACCGGCAATTCGTGTCGGAGCCAGATGGCGGAAGGGTTCGCCAAAGCGTATCTCGGCGACCGCTTCAATGTTTACAGCGCTGGCATCGAGGCGCACGGGCTGAACCCGACGGCGGTCCGGGTGATGGCGGAAAAAGGGATCGACATTTCCGGCCAGACGTCGGAGGTGATCGATCCGCAACTGCTCGCGAAGGCGGATTGGGTCATTACGCTGTGCGGCGACGCCAACGACCGCTGTCCGGCGGTGCCGCCGCACGTGCGGCGCGAGCATTGGGGGTTCGACGATCCGGCGAAGGCGACGGGCACCGAAGAGGAGCGCCTGGCGGTGTTCCGGCGCGTGCGCGACGAGATCGAGGAGCGCATCCGTCGGTTTGCGGAAGAGGAGGCGTAGACGCCCTTGAGGCAGGCCGAAGGCAGATGATGATCCGCCGGCCGGCTCGGGTCAGCGCATCAGGGTTTCAGCCCGGACTTTTCAGTTCCGCTTCTTCTTCCGTATACGTAATATGGTTGACGATGTCCAGCACTTCCTGTTCCGAAAATCCTTCGGTGAAAGACAGAATGAAGGAATAGTAGGTCGCAGGCGCGCCCTCGACGCGTCCGTTCCATTGCGCAGGTTTGGACCAGGCGACGTTGTGAAACTTGACCTGTTTGCCGCCGCTGTCGATTTCGTCCGCGTAGTACAACGCTTGCGTGCCGTCGGCCAATGTGATGCGTTTCGTGCGTTTCGTTTTGGAGCCCAGAACCTCGTCGGTCAACAGGTCGGGCATCGGAACAGCCGTGACGGTTTCGTTCAGCGTAATGTCCCGGCCTTGTCCGTCATGCCACGTTTTGATCGTGCTTCCGTCCGGCATGCGGCGGAGTTCGGGATGTTCGGCGGGCAGCCGGTCCAAGGAGGCGACCGTGAGCCGGTGGATCCGGTCTTTTTCTGGATGGGGCGCCTTATTTTCATCGGCGAAAAGATAAGCGGGTATTGAAATGAGGGCTAGAATTAGAAGGTAGAAAGATATTTTTGTGGTTTTCCTCATTTTCATTATCCTTTCCTGAATTTGATCATCAATCTATCACCAATCTATCAGCGGCACGGGAGGATGTCAAGAACTTTCCGTTTTTTCAAGACTTCCCGCCCGCCGCGCCCGCCTTCGGCAGCCGGACCGTCACCGCCGTCCCGCGGCCGGGGGCGCTGTCGAGCCGGATCGAGCCGCCGTGGGCGTCGACCAGTTTTTTCACGATGGCGAGGCCGAGGCCGCTGCCGCCGGTTTTGCGGCTGCGCGACGGATCCGCGCGGTAAAACCGTTCGAACACGTGCGGGATATGTTCCGGCGCGATGCCGACGCCCGTGTCCCGAACGATCAGACGCACGGCATCCGGTTCATCGTGGAGCCGGATGTCGACCGACCCGCCGGGCGGGGTGAATTTCAGGGCGTTGGTCAACAGGTTGATCATGATTTGTATGAAACGGTCCCGGTCAACGCAAGTTTCGGCCGGGGAATCGGCGTCCACGGCCAGTCGGACGCCTTTTTCGCGAAATGCGGCCAGAACGCGTTCGACGCTTTGCTCGACGAGCGTGCGCAGGTTTTCCGGTTTCGGATCGAGGCGAAAGTCCGGGGAGTCCATTTCCGCCAGCTGTTCGAGATCCGCCACGAGGGCGGCAAGGCGTTCTGCTTCTTCGTAACAGGAGCGGAGTCTCTCGGGGGTCGGATGCCAGATGCCGTCCAGCATCGCCTGAAGGTGGCTTTTCAGCGTGGCAAGCGGCGTGCGCAGTTCGTGGGCGATGTCCTGCGTCATCGCGACGCGCAGACGTTCCTGTTCTTCGAGTCGTTCGGCCAGCATATTGAGCGCTCGGCCGAGTTCGGCCAGTTCGTCGCGGCCGGCGGCCCTAATCCGGACGGACAGGTTGCCTTGCGTGATTTGTTCCGCGGCGCGTTTCATGTCGGCGAGGGGAGCGGAGAGGCGTTTGGCCGCGTAGAGGCCGACGAGCGCGCCGAACGCCGCCACCGCGGCGAGCGTCCACAGGATGGACGGGAGCAGCGCCTGTTCGAGATGGGCGATCAGTCCCGGCAGGTTGGGGTCGACGCCGTATTGTTCCTGATACATGGCGAAATGATAATGAACTTCCTGGACCAGCGTGACGCCGGCGACGAGCAGGGTGCCCGCCGTCATGCCGATGACCAAAAGCGACAGACGGTGTCGCAGTCCGAACTTCATCGGGATCCTCCCGTAAAGCGGTAGCCGATGCCGTAGACGGTCCGGATGTAGGTCGGCCGTTTCGGGTCGGGTTCGATTTTCTGCCGCAAATTTTTGATGTGCTGGTCGACGGCGCGGACGTCGCCGTCGAAGTCCGGGCCGAGCGCTTTTTCCGCCAGTTCGTCCCGGCTGAACGGCCGTTCCGGATGGCGGGCGAGGAGCAGCAGCAACCGGTATTCGGTCGGCGTCAGGCGAACCGGCCGGCTGCGCAAGAAAACGGCGTCCCGGACGGCGTCGACGACGAGTTCGCCGTCGTTGAACGACAGCCGGTCGGCAAGCGGCATGGTTTCGTCCGTCCGCCGCAGGACGGCGCGGACGCGGGCCACCAGTTCGAGCGGGTCGAACGGTTTGACCATGTAGTCGTCCGCGCCGACGTTCAGGCCGTGAATGCGGGCGGCCGTGGCGGATTTGGCGGTCAGCATGAGAACGGGTATGGAGGACAGGCTCCGGATTTTCCGGCACACTTCTTCTCCGGGCATGTCGGGCAACATCAGGTCCAGGATGACGAAATCGACGGGCATTCGCCGAAGGACGTCCAGCGCTTCCGCTCCCGTCGCCGCCTCCAGCGTGCGGAAACCGCTTCTTTGCAGGTAGGAAACGACGACTTCGCGGATTTTGTCTTCGTCGTCGACCATCAGCACGGTTTTCATCGGCGGCTCCCCCCGATCGGCGGACGTCCGTGCGGGCCATGAACGTCCGGCAGGCGGTGTTTCTGATGAGAAGGATATCAGGATGTTTTCATCATGTCCACCGGAAAGCGGAAGCGGTCGGAGGCGACGGGGAAGGGACGGGAAGGAGCGACGGCCGTCGTTTTGACCGGGGAAAATCGAATATGGGAAAATGGGGAAAGGAGGCGAAAGCATGAGCGTACATGTGAACCAGGTCGGGTATCGGCCGCAGGATCGAAAGCAGGCGATGGTGGTGTTGCCGGCCGGAGTCGGAGAAGGCGGCGTTTTCACGGTGATCGCGGAGGACGGCCGTGAGGTTTTGGCCGGGCGTTTCAACGAACCGGTCAACGATCATCCGGCGAGCGGCGACCGGGTGGCGGCGGCCGATTTCAGCCGGTTGACGCGGGAAGGCACGTATACGGTGCGGGTGCCGGGGATCGGCGAATCGCCGCCTTTTCGGATCGCCGACGACGTATACCGGGAACTGCTGCGGGCGTTGCTGAAGTTTTTTTACTTCCAGCGCTGCGGTATGGATCTGGAGGAGCGGTATGCCGGACCGTGGGCGCACCGGGCGTGTCATACGGCGGACGCTTCGGTGTACGGCGCGCCGGAGCGGCGGCTGCCGTGTTTCGGCGGATGGCACGACGCCGGCGATTACGGCAAGTATACGGTTCCGGCGGCCAAGGCGGTGGCGGACCTTTTGCTGGCATGGGATTGGTTTCCGGATGCCTTCCGGGATCCGGTCGGCATTCCGGAATCGGGCAACGGGCTGCCGGATATTTTGAACGAGGTGCGTTATGAGCTCGACTGGATGTTGAAGATGCAGGATCCGGAGGACGGCGGCGTGTTTCACAAAGTGACGACGCGGGTGTTTCCGCCGCTTCGGACGATGCCGGAGGAGGATGCGGCGGAGCTGGTGTTGTCGCCGGTGTCGGTCGCGGCGACGGCGACTTTTGCGGCGGCGACGGCGATGGCGGCGCGGGTGTACCGGCCGTTCGACGCGGAGTTTGCGGAGCGGCTGCTCGCGGCGGCGGAGCGGGCTTGGCGGTGGCTGGAGGAACACCCGGAGGACCGCGGGTTTCGCAATCCGCCGGATATCGCGACCGGCGAGTACGGCGACGAAACGACGGCGGACGAGCGGTACTGGGCGCAGGCGGAGCTGTACCGGACGACGGGAGACGAACGCTATTGCTCACGGCTGCGGGCGTTGTTGGAGCGGGGCGGGTTTTCGCCTTACGGGCTCGGCTGGGCGGACGTCGGCGGTTACGGGACGCTGGCGTACCTGACGACGAATCCGACCGGCAAAGACGCCGCCGCGGCGGAGCGCCTGCGCGAAGGATGGATCGGGCGGGCGGAACAATGGGCGGAGCTTGCGCGCGGCAACGGCTACGGGGTGGCGATGGAGCCGGAGGATTACATTTGGGGCAGCACGATGGTGCTGATGAACCGGGCGATGTTCTGGATTGCGGCGCACAGGCTGGGCGGGTCTTCGTCGCTCGCGGAAGCGGCGCGGGAGCACGTTCATTATTTGCTGGGTCGAAATCCGCTCGGTCGATGCTATGTGACCGGGTTCGGCGCAGCTCCGGTGTTGCGCCCGCATCACCGGCCGTCGGCGGCCGACGGCGTCGCGGAGCCGGTGCCGGGCATGGTGGCCGGCGGGCCGAATCTGCGGCTGCAGGACGACGCGGCGCGGGGGTTGCTCCGCGGTATGCCGCCGGCAAGGTGCTACGTCGATCATGAGGAGAGCTTTTCGACGAACGAGGTGGCGATTTACTGGAACTCGCCGGCGGTGTTCGTGCTGGCGTCGATGGCGGTATGAAAAAGACGACGAAAAAGGCGGCGGGAACAACTTTCCCGCCGCCCCGTCGCTTTTCAGGCTGGCGCGCATCGCTTTTTGCCCGCGTCGGCCGGTCGGATCCGCTCACAGCCGCTGCGTCAGCTTTTTCGCGATTTCGAACAGTTCTTCCGGGTGATAGCCGGGCGCAAACGATTCCGGCTGCGCTTCCATCTCGAGCACCGGACCGCCGTCGGGCAGTTTGTCGGAGACGATCAGGTCCTGCCCGTCGTCCGGGTGCTTGCCCTGCCAGATCGCGGCGATGTCGCGGTAGTCGTCCGGGCTGAACCGGTACAGCGTGCGGTGGACGCCGCGTTCCTCGAATTTGCGCGCTTCCGGGAATTTGTTGTTTTCGATGTCGGGAATCGGAAGCATTTTTTTGACGTCGACCTGCGTCAGCGTCTCCAGCGCTTTGGCGTAGGCGAGCGCGTGGACGCCGCCGCGGACGAGCAGGTAGCCGATCATTTCGCGTGCGACCGGGTTGTCGGTCATTTCGTAGACGCGGATTTTCTGCGTCCGGGCGCCGCATTCGAGGAAAAAGTTGTGCAGCAGGTCGAGCACCAAGTTGCCGCTGCTGAAGACGTAGTCGCCCTGCCACGGCTGGCCCATCGAGTTGCCGACGAGCGTCGCCTGGCCGGTGGCGATGAAATGGTGCGTGTTGCGCGCGTTGCGCGCCGCGGCGAACGGCGTGTCGACCGGCGGTTTGTTCGGCGCGGCGTTTTCGAGCAGCGCGTTGACGGTGGCCGACACGAGCTCGATATGTCCGATTTCTTCCGTCGCGATGTTGGCGATCAGGTCGTAGTAGGGCTTGAGCTTCTTCTTTTCGCGGAAGTTGAACGATTGATACATGTAGTTCATCAGCGTCGACATTTCGCCGAACCGGCCGCCGAGCAGTTCCTGGACGGCCGCCGCGGCGTTCGGGTCGCCGTCGGTCGGCTTCGGCAGTTCGATCTGCAGACGATCGATGCGCAGGAACATGGACGGTATCGCCTCCGTTCGATCCGGATGTTGGGCGCGACTCCCGGGAAATCGCCTCGATCGTCATTATAAATGAGAATTATTCTTATTTCAAGATCAGATTTAATTTAAAATAATAAAAACTTTATTTCAGTGGGACGTTTCTGTAGGGCGGCTTTCTGCCCGCTTGCGCGCTGCCGAAAAACGCGGTACGATAGGCGCAGACGGCTTTGTTCACGTTAACATCGTTTAAAACGCGCAGGGAAGGGGAACGAGCGCCTTGAAACCGTTTATGGACGACACGTTTCTGCTCGGCAGCCCGACGGCGGTGCGGCTGTTCGAGGACGTGGCGAGACACCAGCCGATCATCGACTATCATTGCCATTTAAGCCCGAAGGAGATTTACGAAAACCGCCCTTACCGCAACCTGACCGAAGTCTGGCTGGGCGGCGACCACTACAAATGGCGGCTGATGCGCGCGGCGGGCGTCGACGAGCGTTACGTCACCGGTGATGCCGACGATTATGAAAAGTTTGCCGCGTTCGCCCGCATCTTGCCGCTGGCGATCGGTAACCCGGTGCACCACTGGTCGCATCTGGAACTCCGACGGTTTTTCGGCGTCGAAGAGCCGATCTGCGAGGCGAACGCGCGCGCGATCTGGGATAAAGTTAACGCTAAGCTGGCCGGCGAAGGTTTTCGGCCGCGGGATTTTATTGTCAAGTCGAACGTGAAGGTCGTCTGCACGACCGACGACCCCGCCGATTCGCTGGAATATCATCGCAAACTGCGGGAAGACGCCTCGTTTCCGGTGAAGGTGCTCCCGTCGTTCCGGCCAGACAAGGGGCTGGAAATCGCGCGCCCGGCGTTCCGCGACTGGGTGGCGAATCTCGCTGCGGCGGCCGGCCACCGGATCGCCGATTACGACGACCTGCTGGCGGCGCTGGCGTCCCGTATCCGCTTTTTCCATGAGATCGGCGGCCGCATCTCCGACCACGCGCTGGACGAGGTTCCGTACGCGGACACGTCGCACGAGGCGGCGGCGGCCGTGTTCGCCAAGGCGATGCGCGGCGAATCCGTCTCCAAGGAAGAGGAATACCGCTACAAGACGCAGACGCTGCTGTTCCTCGCCGAACAATATGCGGCCCACGGCTGGGCGATGCAGCTGCACATCCACGCGCACCGCAACAACCGGTCGCGCATGTTCGCGAAGCTCGGCCCGGACACCGGATACGATTCGATCAACGACTTGCCGATCGCTTACCCGCTCGTGCGGCTCTTGGACCTATTCGACCGGGAAAACGCGCTGCCGAAAACCATTCTGTACTCGCTCAACCCGGCCGACTATCCCGTCGTTGCGACGGTCGCCGGCAGTTTTCAGGGCGGCGTGCCCGGCAAAATCCAGTTCGGCGCCGCCTGGTGGTTCAACGACACGAAAGAAGGCATGATCGCTCAGATGAAAATGCTTGCCGATGTGGGGCTGCTCGGACGGTTCGTCGGCATGCTGACCGACTCGCGCAGTTTTCTGTCGTATACGCGGCACGAGTATTTTCGCCGCATTTTGTGCGATCTGATCGGCGGCTGGGTGGAAAACGGCGAGTATCCTGCGGATGGGGAGATGTTGGCCGATCTCGTGCGGAAAATTTGCTACGAGAACGCCAGGGAATATTTTGCGTTCGATTGAGGCGAACGAGGGGGGCGTCCGGCGCGGGTGCGGACGTTCGTCCGCTCGACCGAGGCGAAGGGACGGGGGTTCGTCGAAGCCGCCGTCCCTTCTTTATTCGATTCGCCGGTCACCGCATCAACGCGCCGCCGTTGATCTCAATCGTTTCGCCGGTGATGAACGACGCGAGGTCGGAGACGAGGAACAGGACCGCGCCCGCGACGTCTTCCGGTTCGCCCTGGCGGCCGAGCGGGATCGAGGCGATCGTGGCGCGGCGGACGTCTTCGGGCGTCAGCCGTTCGTGGAAACGGGTGTTGCCGATAAAGCCCGGCGAGACGACGTTGACGCGGATGCCGTGCGGCGCGACTTCGCGCGCAAGCCCTTTGGAGTAGGCGATGACGGCGGCTTTGCTGGCGGCGTAGACGCTGGAACCGGAACCGCCCCCGTGGTGTGCCGCGATCGAGGCCATGTTGACGATGACGCCGCGGCGGCGGGCGATCATGCCGGGCAGGACGGCTTTGCACATGAAAACGGTGCTTTTCAAGTTCAGGTCCATCAGTTGATGGTACAAATCTTCGGTTATTTCTAGGTTGGAGACGCGACGAATCAGGTGGCCGGCGTTGTTGACGAGGATGTCGATCGGTCCGAGCGCCTGCTCCGTTTTGCGGACGAGCGTTTCGATCGCGTTGACGAACGTGACGTCGGCCTGGAACGCTTCCGCGATGCCGCCGGCTTTGCGGATGTCGGCGACGACCGCTTCGGCGTCGGCGCGGCTCCGGTTGTAATTGACGGCGACTTTGGCGCCTGCGGCCGCCAGCGCGAGGGCAATGGCGCGGCCGATGCCGGAACTTGCGCCGGTGACGAGCGCCGTTTTGCCGGAAAGGTCGATGTGCATGCGGCGATCACCTCGGTTTTCATTTTATCACGGCGGGCGGCTGGAAAACAGGAAGGCGGCGGTGCGCGGACTAAGAGGCGGGGGAAGTATCGCCGCCGGTGGACGGTCCGGCCCTTTGCCGTCGTCGGCAGGAAGGATTTTGGTCAGCGGTGGAGAATGAAAAAGGGGTGAGCATGGATGCGGGGAGTGGGAGATTTGGGCGAGAGTCGCAAAACTTTCCGCAAGGATGTGTATCGGGAGGCGGCGCGCCAGCGGCTGGCCGAAGCTGGGATTCTAAAAGACAAGGGGCGCTGGCATACCGCGGTCTATCTGTGCGGTTTCGTGTTGGAATGTATGCTAGCTTACGCGTATTGCGACAAGTATCCGCACGTTCAATATCTTCATGACGTGCCGGGTTTCGACAAGGATAAGGGTATCAAGGAAATATGGTTCGACCATAATCGGCTCGTGGATAAAGCCGTACAAGCCGGTTTCGGCGCGTATGTAAAAGATTTTTCTAGGTTCCAGCAGGAATGGAGAGTTGAAATGAGGTATCATCCCGATCAGTTCGTAGGAAGAAAAGAAAAGGCAAAAGAGCTGTTTCATCTGGCTCTCCGGCTGTACAAAATGATAAATAGCCGTTCGGTTTGAGTGCAAAAGGGAGGCGGGCGGAATGGGTGAGCGTTCGGACATTGCGAACATTCGCGACGCGTTGACGCGGCGTTTTCCGAATTCCCGGGTTATTGTGCAGCCTCACAGCCATCGCGGCATCAATCTGAAGATCGTCTCGGAAATGTTTGCAGACGAATCGGCCGATCGCCGCGGCATGGTCGATGAAGCTTTGCGTGGGATCGGACTGTCGCTCGATGATGAAACGTTCCGCTTTGTGGAACTGTTGACGCCTGAAGAAGACGAGTGGTTCGGGACGAATCTGGCTGATCTGGAACCAGAACAATTACCGTTCTGGGCTCATGCCGTCGCCGAACGCAAGGAACAGCCGTCGATCGAATTTGCTACGGAGGATCTGCCCCGACCGCCGATCGTCACATTTTATTCGTTTAAGGGCGGGGTCGGCCGTTCAACCGCTTTGGTCGCGGCTGCACGGCTACTCGCTCGGCGCAGGCGGCGCGTCATTGCGGTCGATATGGACCTGGAAGCGCCGGGCTTGCCGGAACTGTTCGGCGTCAAGTGGCAGTCCGAACGTCAAAAGGCGGGCCTCGTCGAATTGCTGAACCGGCTTGAGACAGGTGAGAATGTCGATGTGCGCGACTATTTGATGGAAGTCGATGAAAATCTGTATCTACTGCCCGCCGGTCAGTTGCGGCCGTCGTATCTGGAACAGCTGCAATCGGTGGACATGCCGCGTTATTTCCGCCTCGCGGACAATCCGCTCGCCGCATTGTTCGACAGGCTTCAGCAGCTGGTGCCGAAACCGGATTTTATCCTAGTCGACGCACGAACCGGGCTGACGGATATAAGCGCGCCGCTTCTTTTCCGTTTCTCGGACGTGGCGATTATTGTGTTCCATCCTCATCCCCAGACGAAAGACGGGCTTGATCTTTTGGCGAAAGGCCTTTTGTCTTCCCGCAACCAGCGCGGTCTGACGCCGGAAATCCGGTTTGTCGCCGGCATGATTCCGCCGAGCGACGTCAAGAACCGGATCGTTGAGAGTCGGGCAAAAGAGTGGATCGGAGAATATGTCGATGAAATTTTGAAACGTTGGCAACCCGGCGGGGTGTCCGAGTTTGACCTGTCGGCCGACGACATTTTTTTGGCGGTGTCTTATAATGAACAGATTGCCTTTTCGGCCAGTCTCGGAGATGAACGATTGTGGAATCCATACGAAAAGATTTGTGACTGGATCGACAATCTTATCGAGTATCAGGAAGAAACAGAGAAAAATGGCGATCAAAACTGGATCGCACGGGTGAAAGAGTCGTGGCTGCATGCGATCAAGATCCAGACGGGCATCGCGGAAGACCAGCCCAACCTGCCGGATGTGTACGTGAAAACACCAGCCTACCGACAGGCGACGGATCCGTTGACGGCGTTGATTCTCGGCCGGAAGGGGACGGGGAAATCGGCGCTTTTCCGCATGTTGCAGGAAACGTTCGGTGATCAGTGTGTCGTGATTCGTCATTCGAAGCCCGAAAACGACAAAATTTTCCATATCTCAAAAGAAGATTTGCCGACTGTGGAGACCATGCTTCCGGAGCGGAACTGGACGATTTTCTGGAAGTTGTTCGTTCTCCTCAAGATATGCGAAAAATTTCGTTCCATGCTTCTATTTTTGTCGGATGAGGCGTTGCGGTCGTGGATCAAGGACAATTTGGAGCATTCAAATAAGAGATTCTTTTTAGAGAAGTTAGGTCTTCTTTTGAAAGAACCGTTTTTATCGTCGCGTCTTGACGAGACGTTCCGGCAACTTCACGAACGATCGGATCGACAGATCGTGCTGTTGTGGGACGGGCTTGACCGGGATTTCGGCATCGAAAGGGAACAAAAAGAAAGAAGAAGCCGTGTTTTGACAGGTCTATTTTATTTTTGGAATTCGATAAGTGATTTAGATAAATTACAGGCAAAGATTTTCCTTAGGAAGGATATTTGGGAGAAGATTGTTTTTGAAAATAAAAGTCACTTGTACGGAAGAACGATGACGCTTGAGTGGAACAACATGTTTGAGTTTTATAAAACCTTGATTAAACGAATTTATCAAGATCCAGTCCGTTCGGATTTGCAAAAGCATTTTTCAAATGTGAAAAAAGTTGTCCTTCCTGATAATGTGGATAATTGGACAGAAGAACAGGTTATGGATGTTTTTCATGTGTTAGTAACCGAACGTATGCGGGGTGGAAAAACGGCCTATACGCGCAACTGGATCTGGTCGCGGCTGTCCGACGGCAAAGGCAACCGCAGTCCCCGGTATCTGCTTCAGCTGTTCGATAAGGCTGTCCAGCTGGAACGCGAAGAACACGCGCGTAGTCCGCACGAGCGGTCGATCATTCGGTCGAAGTTGTTGATCGAGGCTTTTCATCAAATTTCCGGGGAAGCCGTCCAGGCGGTTACGGAAGAGTACGAAGAGTTGAAGCCGTTATTTGAAGCCTTGTACGGCAAGACGGCCCCTTTCGACTATCATTCCGTGCCGTCCGACGTGATGGATCCGGAAATTTTCGAAACCGCGGTCGAAGCCGGCGTGCTTATCGTTTACGAGCACGATGATCACGGACGGCCAACCCGCCTGACGGTTCCGGATCTGTATCTGAAAGGTTTGGGCATGTCGAGACGGGGGCAGGCGTGAGGCGACGTGGAAACGGCGAAATGGCTCTTTTTGCAGATGCGTCCGGCGCAATGGACGAAAAACGCGCTGGTGTTCGCCGCGCTCGTGTTTTCCGCCGACAAGGTCGGTCTGCAAGAAATCGTACGGTCGACGGCGGCGTTCGTGCTGTTTTCGCTGGTGTCGGGGTGCGTCTACATTCTGAACGATTTCGTCGACCGGGAGGCGGACCGGCTTCATCCGGAGAAACGCCACCGGCCGATGGCGTCCGGTCGTCTCCGCCCCGCGACGGCTCTTGCCTTCGGTGCGGCGGTGCTCGCGTTGTCGATCGCGGCAGCGTTTGCGGCGGATGCGGCGTTCGGCACGGTGCTGACGGTTTATTTCGCGCTAAACGTTGCGTATTCGCTGTGGTTGAAGCATGAGGTCATTCTGGACATCATGCTCGTGGCCGCCGGGTTCGTGCTGCGCGCACTCGGCGGTGTGCTGGCGATCGGGCTGCCGTTTACGCCGTGGTTTCTGTTTTGCGTGTTTGTGCTGTCGCTTTTGCTGGCGATCGGAAAACGGCGGCACGAATGGCTGCTTTTGCGCGGCGGCCGCGGCGAACACCGCAAGGTGCTTGAACGATATACGGAAACGTTGCTCGATCAATTGCTTGTCGTGGCGGCGACGGCGGCGATTCTTTCTTACGGGCTGTTTACGTTTTTGTCCGGCCGGTCAGTGCACCTGATGTGGACGGTGCCGATCGTCATCTACGGCGTGTTTCGGTATTTATATTTGGTGTACGCGCTCGGGGAAGGCGGCAAGCCGGAGGAACTCGTCTTCCAGGATCGCGGCATGGTGGCGGCGATGCTGTTGTTCGGCGTGACGGTCGTTGTGGTGCTGATCTGGTTTTGAGATGGGGAGGAGTTCGAGGTGTTGCGGGAAAAGGTGGGGGCGACCAGCGGCGGCGCGGCGCTCGTGATCGCGGCAGCGCTGGCGGTGGCGCTGGCGGCGGGGTGGCTTTCGCTTTTGTTTGCGCTGCCGCTTGATGCGTGGCCGCTGGGCGGGTTGACGGCCGTTTTGACGGCGACGGCGGCGTGGGCGCTGCGTCGAACCGGCGTCCGGGTATCGGCGGCGTCGGCGGTGTCGGCGTCGGTGGTTCTTGCCGGTTCGGTCGTTGCGGCGGTGTTCGTGATGGACACCTCTTACGACGGACAGGTGTACCATATGCTGGCCGTCGACGCTCTGCTTCGCGGCTGGAATCCGCTGTACCATCCGGAGTACCCGGATTCGGTGTGGGTGGAACATTATCCGAAAGGTTCCTGGCTCATCGCCGCCTACATCTGTGCTTTCGTCCCGACGATCGAGGCGGGCAAAGCGATTAATCTCGCGGCGGCGGCCGGCGCTTTTTTTGCGTCTCACGCGTTGGCGGCGCAATGGCTGGCAAGACGGGAGTCCGGAAAACGGGGGGGCACGCAACTCGGCGGCGTCGGTCGGTCGGCGCCGCGGGCGACGCGGGCGGCGGCGTTCGTCGTTGCGTTCGCGGCGGCTGCCAATCCGGTGGCGGCGGCGCAGCTGTTCACCTATTACAACGACGGTTTGCTCGGCAGTCTGTTGCTCATGTACGCGGCGTCGCTGGCGCGTTTTTCGGTCGCACGGGACCGCGGAGCACTGGCGACGGCGATGTTCGCGGCGATCGTGCTGGTCAACGTGAAGTTTACGGCATTGGTCTATGCCGCGTTGTTCGGCGCGGCGTTCGCGGTGTATGAAGGATGGAGGGCGTGGTCGCGCGGGCGTACCGCCGACTGGCTGAAGGCCGTCGGCGCCTTGGCGGCGGCCGGCGTCGTCGGTGCGGCGGTGCTCGGGTTCAATCCGTACGTAACGAATGCGGTGCGCAAAGGGCATCCGTTTTATCCTGTAGAAGGTAAAGGAAAAATCGATATTGTAACAGCTAACATGCCTGAGGATTTCGTTGGGCGGTCGAAATGGGACAAGTTTTATCTGTCGCTGACGGGGAGGCCGGGCAGTCCGATTGGCCCGGCGTCGTCCGAGCGGCGCTCGTCGTTCTGGGACGTGCGGCCGGACGAGTTTCGCAAGCTCGATCCGGATACCCGTGTGGCCGGGTTCGGGCCGTACATGCACTGGCTGCTGCTCGGCGCGGCGCTCGCGGTGCTGACGATGCTGGCGACGGACGTCCGGGTCGGCCTCGGCGTTTTGCTGCTGGCGGCGGTGCCGGCGGCGACGGTCGCTGTCAATCCGGAAAACTGGTGGGCACGATATGTGCCGCAGCTTTGGTGGCTTCCCGCCTTGGCGGCGGCCGGCGGATGGATGGCGCGGTCGCGTCTGGCGGCTGCACCCCGCGCGGCGGCATTGTGCCTGGCGGCACTCTTGTTGTGGAATGCGGGCGGTTCGGTCGCGGTAACGGTGGCGCGTCAGGTAAACAACAGCTTAAAACTCGATGAACAGCTGGACGCGCTGCGCCGAGAAAATACCGAATTGCGGCTGTTCCGCGAAGGGCTCGGTTTCGTGTCGGTCCCGCTCCGCCTGGAAGAGCGAGGTATCCGTTACATCGCTGTGGACAAGGCCGGCCTCTGCCCCGATCCGCAGAAAATCTTGTTTTCCACCGCCCGCTATTGCAAGGCGACGGACGGGACGTGATATAATTTTCAATATCTTGGGACATGACCGGCAGAGGGGAGCATGACCGGTGGGCGACGGACGGGCCGAAGACGTACGGAGGGAAGGCGTTTTGGAGCGTGTGCGGCGGCTGGTGTTGTCCGAACTGGAACCGTGGCCGGTCCGCGTCTGGTTGTTCGGTTCTTGGGCGCGCGGGCGACAGCGGCGTTCGTCGGACATCGACGTCGCGGTATGGCCGGTTCGGCCGTTGCCGGCCGACGTGTTGCCGAAACTCCGCGAACGGCTGGAAGAATCGGACGTTCCTTATCGCGTGGACGTCGTCGACCTGTCGGCGGTCGATCCGGTATTTCGCTCGGTCGTCGAGCGGGAGGGAATTTTGTGGAAGGATGGCGCAGACGGTTAGCGACAGCCGAAAAGGCGCTGGCGTCTCTGAAGGAGCTGGTCCGGGTCGAACGTCCCGACGCGGTGCTGAGGGACGCGGCCATCCAGCGTTTCGAGTATACGTTCGAAACGGTGTGGAAAACGGCCAAGAGCTGGTTGTTTGAAGAAGAAGGCGTCGACGTCGCTTCGCCGAAAAGTGTAATCCGTTCGTGCCGCGAAACGGGGCTGCTCGACGACGGAGACGCGGTCAGGGCGCTTCAGATGGCGGACGACCGGAATCTGACCGTTCATACGTACGACGAGAGATTGGCGGGCGAAATTTACGCCCGCCTGGGCGATTACGCCGCGCTGCTCGCGCGGTGGCTGGACGCGATGCGCCGGCGGTCGCCAGCGGGTGAGGGCGCGGACGGCGAAAGCCGGCCGGTCCGCGACGACGGCGGGACCCGTGCCGAAGACGCGGCCGGTGCAAGCGGCGCAAACGGGGGGGATGGCTGATGCTTCTCGGCGGCATCGAGGCGGGCGGCACGAAATTCGTGTGCGGCGTCGGGACGGAAGACGGCGAAATCGTGGAGCGCGTCCGGTTTCCGACGACGACGCCGGAAGAAACGTTGGAGCGCGTCGCCGCCTTTTTCGCGGACAAGCCGATCGAGGCGCTCGGCGTCGGCGCTTTCGGCCCGGTCGATCTTCGTCCGGACAGCCCGACGTACGGACAAGTGACAACCACGCCGAAGCCGCATTGGAGCGGGTTCGATCTGCTCGGCGGACTGTCCCGTCGGCTGCGGGTGCCGGTCGGGTTCGACACGGACGTCGGCGCGGCGGCGCTCGGCGAGGCGACGTGGGGGGCGGCGCAAGGGTTGCGCGATTTTGTCTACATGACGGTCGGCACCGGCGTCGGCGCGGGCGTCGTCGTCGAAGGGCGTCTCGTACGCGGGATGCTGCATCCGGAGGTCGGCCACATGCCGATCAGGCGACATCCCGACGATCGGTTTGCGGGCTGTTGCCCGTATCACGGCGACTGTCTGGAAGGGATGGCTTCCGGCCCGGCGATCGGGAAACGGTGGGGCTTACCGGCCGACGCCCTCGCCGATCGTCCGGAAGTGTGGGAGCTGGAAGCGTATTATCTCGCGCAGGCGTGCGTCACTCTTATTTATGTGCTGTCGCCGCAACGGATCGTGCTGGGCGGCGGCGTCATGAAGCAGAAGCAACTGTTTCCGGCCGTCCGGCGGCTCGTCGTCGAAACGCTGAACGGCTACGCGGCGGCCGAAATGTCGCGCAGCATCGACGCCTACATCGTGCCGCCTGCGCTCGGAGACAACGCGGGGCTGAAAGGAGCGCTGCTGCTGGCGCGGCGCGCGCTGGACGCCCGGCGCCGTTGAAGACGGACGGAGACATGAAGGCGCCGGCGTCGTATCGGTCGTGAAATGCCGTAAGGGGGATAGGGCGTGGAGAGCAATTTCATCCGCACGATTGTCGAAGAAGACGTACGGTCCGGCCGCGTCGGGGAAGTCGTGACGCGTTTTCCGCCGGAGCCGAACGGCTATCTGCATATCGGGCACGCCAAGTCGATCTGTCTCAACTTCGAGCTGGCCGACGAATTCGGCGGGCGGACGCATCTAAGGTTCGACGACACGAATCCGCTGACGGAAAGCGAGGAATTCGTCCGCGCGATCCAGGAAGACGTGCGCTGGCTCGGGTTCGAGTGGGAGCGGCTTTGTTTCGCGTCGGACTATTTTGAAGAAATGTACGAACGGGCCGAGCTGCTCATTCGCAAAGGCAAGGCGTACGTCTGCGATCTGAGCGCGGACGACATCCGGCGCACGCGCGGGACGCTGACCGAACCCGGCGTCGAGAGCCCGTACCGCAACCGGTCGGTCGAAGAAAACCTCGACCTGTTTCGCCGCATGCGCGCCGGAGAGTTTCCCGACGGTGCTCGGGTGCTGCGCGCCAAAATCGACATGAAGTCGCCGAACCTGAACTTGCGCGATCCCGTGCTGTACCGGATCGTGCACGCGCCACACCACCGGACGGGTGACCGCTGGTGCATTTACCCGACGTACGACTTCGCCCATCCGCTCAGCGACGCGATCGAAGGCGTGACGCATTCGATCTGCACGCTGGAGTTCGAGGATCATCGCCCGCTGTACGACTGGGTCATCCGCGAGTGCGAGATGGAGCACGTCTCCCGGCAGTACGAGTTTGCGCGGCTCAACATGACGAACACGGTGATGAGCAAGCGCAAGCTCAAAAAACTGGTCGAGTCCGGAACCGTCGACGGATGGGACGATCCGCGCATGCCGACGATCGGCGGGCTGCGCCGGCGCGGCTACACGCCGGAGGCGATCCGCGCGTTCTGTCGTGCGATCGGCGTCGCCAAGGCGAACAGCGTCGTCGACGCGCGCATGCTGGAACATTTTCTGCGCGAGGATCTGAAGCTGAAGGCGCCGCGCGCGATGGCCGTGCTTCGGCCGCTCAAGGTCGTGCTCGTCAACTGGCCGGAAGACCGCGTCGAGACGCTCGAAGCCGAGGTGAACGCGGAAAATCCGGACATGGGCACGCGCACGATCACGATTTCCCGTGAGCTTTACATCGAGCGCGACGACTTCACGGAGACGCCGCCGAAAGGATATTACCGGCTTTATCCCGGCAACGAGGTGCGGCTGAAGCACGCCTACATCGTCCGCTGCGAGGAAGTCGTCCGGGACGAAAACGGGGAGATCGCGGAAATACGCTGCTCGTTCGATCCCGAATCCAAAAGCGGTTCCGGCGCGGCGCGCAAAGTGAAGGGGACGATTCACTGGGTCGACGCGCGTTCGGCGGTGCCCGTCGAATTCCGGCTGTACGAGCCGCTCATCCTCGACGAAAACGCCGCTAGTGCCGGAGTGACCGCCAACGGTTCGGCCGGCGCGGATGAAAACGAAGAAGACGCGTTTCTTGCCCGCGTCAACCCGCGGTCGCTCGAAGTGTTGCACGGCTTCGTCGATCCGGACGTCGCCGCGGCGAAGCCGTACGACCGGTTCCAGTTCATCCGCCAGGGCTATTTCGCGGTCGACCCGAAGCTGTCGCAGCCGGGCCGGCCGGTATTCAACCGGATCGTTGCGCTGAAAAGCTCGTACGATCCTTCCAAGGCCTGAGGAAGCACAAAAATAAAAAAGCGGGGAAAAGGCGGACTCTTCCGCTTTTTCCCGCTTCGGCGGTAAATTCAGCGGTGATGGTCCAGCGGAAGATAGAGCCAACCCCCTTTCAGGACCGCCACAGGAGTCAGGACGTCGAGAATTTTCGCTCCGATCGGACGAACCGCGTTGCCCGCCAATCGTTCATTCCTTTTCATCGCGCCCAGGCCTCCTTTTTTTTGTGTGCGGAATCCTTGCGGGATATCGAGAACGCGGAGGCACCACACCGCCGAAAGAGGCGCCCGCGAAGCAAGCGAACCGTCGAAGGAGGCTGCGACCGTCGCTTCGGCAGTGTGAGTGTTTTGGTAAGATTATTATAAAGCTTTCTAATCGTCGCGTCAATTTGGCATATTAATCCTTTTCATCGGTCATGCGGTGTCCGGCTATTGCTTTGCCGGGGTAACGGGATGAAACGGTCGGCCGGCGCTCCGGCTTTTCACGATTTCGGTCGTTTTCCCGAAAGGAGTCCGGAGCGTGAAGACGGTTGTTCGCGGATGAGCCGGTAGACGCGGACGATGTTGGCGGCGATGTCGGCGATTTTTTTGCGCTCGTTCATTGCTTGCGTGCGCAAGAATTCATACGCTTGCGCCTCGGTGCATCCTTTGATTTCACAGAGGATTGCTTTTGCCTGGTCGATCCATTTGCGTCCTTCCAGCCGTTCGATCAGCTGTTCGCGTTCGGCTAGCCAGTTCGCGCGCTCGCGGTGGATGCAGGCCGCCCAGCGCACGGCGAACCGCAGGGTGTCGGCGTTGGCACCGAACGGAACGACGCCGTCGACGTCGGAGGCAAGCGTGTCGGGCAACGGCTGCTCCGTATCGCGGCAAATCCAAATGAGCGGAATGCTGCGGCGGTTGCGCACATGGGACGCCCAGTGCGGAATGCGTGCGGCGGGCGCAGCGACCATGACGGCGTCCGCGGCGCCGATCAGGCGGTCGGCGTCCGATTCGGAGGCGGCGATCCGATGTTCGAACCGCGGATCGGCCGGCGGCCAGCCGTCGCCTTTTTTGATGAAATCCGTTTCCAAAATCCATACCACGACGGTCACGGTTCTCCCCGCTCCTTGCGATTTTTGACTTTTGGTGTTATACAATATAACACAGCCGCTACAAAATGTCGATAAGAGAATGTTTCTTGACATGTATCTGACGTTTGCATATAATGATTGTTGCAACGAATGGCACGACGATGTGCTGCAAGAAGGCGACGAAGCCTGCCCTGCGAGCGGGGCGGGCCTTTCTTTTTCCCAAAAAGGCGGGAGGGTGAAACCATGAAAAAACTGGTCGTGATCGGCAACGGTATGGCCGGCGTCGCCTGCGTGGAGCAATTGCTGAAGCTGGCGCCGAACCGGTATGAGATTACCATTTTCGGCGCCGAGCCGTACCCGAACTACAACCGGATTTTGTTGTCGTCCGTCCTGGCGGGCGATATGAAAATTGAAGATATTTTCATAAAAAACTGGAATTGGTACAAGGAAAACGGCATCACGCTGCACGCCGGACATCCCGTGTCGTCGATCGATGTCAAAAACCGGACGGTCGAAACGGAGACGGGCATTCGCGCGGAGTACGACGAGCTGATCATCGCGACGGGGTCGCTGCCGTTCATGCTGCCGATTCCCGGCGCGGACAAGGAAGGCGTCATCGCGTTCCGCGACATCCGCGACTGCCAAACCATGCTCGAAGCGTCGAAAAAGTACCGGCGGGCGGCGGTCATCGGCGGCGGCCTGCTCGGCCTGGAGGCGGCGCGCGGCTTGCTCAACCTCGGCATGGATGTGTACGTCGTCCATCTGTTCAACACGCTGATGGAGCGGCAGCTCGATGCGACGGCGGCGAACATGCTGCGCCGCGAGCTGGAGCGCCAGGGCATGAAGTTTTTGCTGGAGAAGCAGAGCGAACAAATTCTCGGCCGCCGGCGCGCGACCGGCATCCGGTTCCGCGACGGCTCGGAGCTCGAGGTCGATCTGATCGTAATGGCGGTCGGCATCCGGCCGAACGTCGCGCTGGCCAAAGCCGCCGGCATCGCGGTCAACCGCGGCATCGTCGTCGACGACTATATGCAGACGAGCGTGCCGAACGTGTACGCCGTCGGCGAATGCGCCGAGCACCGCGGCATCGTCTACGGCCTCGTCGCGCCGCTGTACGAGCAGGGCGCCGTGCTGGCCAAACGGCTCGCCGGCGTCGAGACGCAAGGATATCAGGGCTCCGTAACGGCCGCCAAGCTGAAAGTCTCCGGCGTACAAGTGTTTTCCGCCGGCGTGTTCAACGAGGAGCCGGGCATGGACGCATTGCGTTTCCAAGACGACGTCGCGGGTATTTACAAAAAGCTCGTTTTCCGCGACGGCCGTCTGATCGGCGCCGTGCTGTTCGGCGACACGTCGGACCACGCGAAACTGTTCGCGCTCATCCGCAGCGAGGAAAATGTCGCCGGGCGCGAACGCGAGCTTCTGCTCGGCGACGCGGCCGCCGGCGGCAAGACGCGGACGCCGGAAGAGATCGCCCAAGCGATGGCGCCGGACGAAATCGTCTGCGGCTGCAACGGCGTCTCGAAGCAAACGATTCTCGACGCGATCAAGCAGAACGGCCTGACGAACGTACAGGAAGTGAAAATGTGCACGAAAGCGTCCGGTTCCTGCGGCGGCTGTCGGCCGCTCGTCGAGGCGCTGCTTGCGCTCTCCGTCGGCGACCGGGTGACGAAGGTGAAAGAAGGCATCTGCGGCTGCACGACGCTCGACCGCGACGAAGTCGTACGCGCGATCCGCGAGATGCATTTGACGAACATCCGCGAAGTGATGAACGTGCTCGGCTGGAAAAATCCCGAAGGATGCAGCAAATGCCGGCCCGCGCTCAACTATTACCTCGGCATGCTCTGGCCGGAGGAGTACGAGGACGACCGCGCGTCGCGGTTCGTCAACGAGCGCAACCACGCCAACATTCAGAAAGACGGCACGTACTCGGTCGTTCCGCGCATTTACGGCGGCGTGACAACGCCGGCGGAACTGAAGAAAATCGCCGAAGTGGCGGAAAAGTACAACGTGCCGCTCGTCAAAATCACCGGCGGCCAGCGCATCGACCTGCTCGGCGTAAAAAAGGAAGACTTGCCGTCGGTCTGGGAAGAACTCGGTATGCCGTCCGGCTACGCCTACGCCAAGGCACTGCGCACGGTCAAAACGTGCGTCGGCTCGACGTTTTGCCGGTTCGGCACGCAGGACTCGATCGCGATGGGCATCGCCATCGAGAAAAAATATGAGCGGCTGGAGACGCCGCACAAGGTGAAGCTGGCCGTGTCCGGCTGCCCGCGCAACTGCGCCGAGGCGACGATCAAGGATTTCGGCGTCGTCGCGATCGAGGGCGGCTGGGAATTGTACGTCGGCGGCAACGGCGGCACGAAAGTGCGCGCGGCCGACCTTTTGTGCAAGGTGAAGACGGAGGAAGAAGTGCTCGAATGGTGCGGCGCGTACCTGCAATATTACCGCGAGACGGCGAAATGGAACGAGCGGACGTCGGAGTGGATTCAGCGCGTCGGCCTCGAGACGGTGAAAAAGGCGCTAGCCGATCCCGCCGACCGCAAGGCGCTGCTCGAGCGTCTGGAGAAGTTGCTTAAGCCGAAAAAGGACCCGTGGCGCGAAGTCGTGCGCAATCCGGAGCTGCGGCGTGAATACGAGGCGTCGCCCGAGCCGGTCGAGGTGTAAGGCTCGGTATAAAGTACGGAAACCAGGGCGCAGGCGTTCCCGGGTAAAATACCCAATACCCGGGTGAAATGGAGCTGGCTTTCCCGATCACGATGAAGGAGAGGATGTCGCATGCGGTTGCGGCGTTATGCGGTGACGACGCTTTCGGACATTCAGTGTCAGCGTTCGCGGGTCGTCCGGCTCGGCGACGAGGAAATCGCCGTGTTTCGGCTGTCGGACGGCACGGTGCGGGCGATCGAAAACCGTTGCCCGCACAAGGGCGGCAAGCTTTCCGAAGGCATCGTCTGCGGCCGTTACGTGTTTTGCCCGCTGCACGACTGGAAAATCGGCCTCGACGACGGCCGCGTCCAGCCGCCGGACGAAGGCTGCGTCCGGACATATCCCGTCGAGGTGGACGAGAAGACCGGCACGGTGTACCTGCTTGTCTCCGAGCGGTCGGCGATGATATCCTGATTCCTGATGATGTCGCGAATTACCGCCTTCGGCCGCGTGCGGACGCGGTTGGGGCGAATCGGGGACGGGAGCGAAAAACGTCCGATGAAACGTCTCGAAGGAAAACGAATCGCGATCGCCGGGCCGCGGCGCGCGTCCGAGCTCTCCCGCCTGATCGAAAACTGGGGCGGCGTCGCGCTCGTGCGTCCGGCGCAGGGCACGGTGCTGATCGAGGACGCGGAGCTGGAAAAAACGCTGGACGACCTGATCCGCCGCCCGTACGACTGGTTCGTCGTCACGACCGGCATGGGGCTGGACGCGCTCGTGTCGGCCGCGCGGCGGCTCGGCCGGGAGGCGGAATTTCTCGAAGCGTTGCGCGGCATGAAGCTGGCGGCGCGCGGATACAAGGCGCTGGCTGCGCTGCGTCGGCTGGGCCTTGAGCCGGTCGTTCGCGACGACGACGGCACGACCGACGGCGTCGTGCGGGCGATGGAGGCGTATCCGCTGGCCGGGGCCCGTGTGGCGGTGCAATTTTACGGCGAGCCGGCGCCGGATCTGGTGCGGCGGCTGGAAGCGCTCGGCGCGACGTGCGGGGAAGTGTTGCCGTACCGGCACGAGCCGCCGGCGCCGGAAGCGCTGGATACGCTGATCGCCGAGGTGGAAAGCGCGGCGGTCGATGCCGTCTGCTTTACCGCCAAGCCGCAGGTGCGGTTTCTGTTCGAGCGGGCGGAGGCGACCGGCCGGGCCGATCGGCTGCTTGCGGCTTTCGCCGGCCCGGTGGTTGCCGCGGCGGTCGGCAAGGTGACGGCGGAAGCGCTGCGAGCTCGCGGCGTCGGACGCGTCGTCGCGCCGGCCGAGGAACGAATGGGCGCGATGGTCGCGGCGTTGGCTGATTTTTGGGCGGGCGAAGAAGCAGTTTGCTCGTAAAAATTTGGATAGGCGCATCTCAATGGCCGTTGAGGGGGAGGAAGACGGCCATTTTTCTTTTTTAGGCGGCTTGACATCGGTTTACATCCTGATTTATCCTCTCTTTTAGAGTTCTTAATTGTTTATTAAGAAGATAGGGGGGAATTTAATGTTTTTCAAGCTTCGGCTTTCAGTCGCATTCTTCGTAGGGTTGACGGCAACAATAGGGTTATTTGCTGAAAACGAGACCGGACATGCGGAACCCGGAGCGCCGATATGGCCGTATCCTAATGGAAACGCCCAGCAGACGTCCGCGGCTAGCTATCCGGCTTTAACCAGTCCGGTTGTTGATTTTTATAAGACAATTGCGCCGGCTAGCTTTGTTTCCTCGCCGGTCGTCGGTGCAGACGGAACACTCTATATCGTAAGCGATAAAAAATATGTATATGCTGTTCGACCGGAAGACGGTTCGATTCAATGGACGGCGGGACCGCTGCCCGGGGGCAGTGTCGCGGTTTCATTCAACCCGATCGCAAATGCTTCAGATGGGACTTTGTACGTGGTGACAGGCTATCCTAGTTATCTTGTTGCTCTTCGTCCAGATGGAACACTAAAATGGTCATATTTGTTAGATTCTGGTTCTACACCCCGTGCACCTCTTATTGATAAAGATGGATCGGTGTATGTTGGCGTCGGGACAAAATTGTTTGCGATTCGCTCGGATGGGACGCTGAAGTGGCGGATGGACAATTCGTTTACAACCAATACGTGGGTCTTGGCATTTGCTCAAGGTGGGGAATCGTTTTATGTCGGCGTGGACGGTCTGTTGTACCACATCGACCGAAACGGCACTGTTTTATGGAAGTATGCTTATCCAGGAGTAAGTTGTGGATGGTGGTGTTATTATTTCCCAACACCTCGGATGGCCACGGTAGATGCTGAGGGTAATCTTTATGTCGCTACTCAGGACGATTTGAGGAAATTCAGTCCGGACGGGCGGTTGATCTGGTCGATTCCGCTAAAACAGGTCGGTGCATTGGCGTTGGCGCCGGACGGTACCCTAGCAGTGGCGAGTCTTACATATTATATCAGTTTGCAACCCGATACGCTTTACGGTCTTGATCTTGCGACGGGCCGTACACGATGGCGTTTTGTAGCGACTACATCTATCGATCCGTGGATTACGGCGACGTCAGATAATATTTTGCTATTTTCGACATATAATGCTATCTATGCTTGTTCGACTCAGGGACTCATTCAGTGGTCAATATCTATTCCTTTTCAAGAACAATATGGATTCGATCGATTACAACCTGGAAATTTGATTCCAATAAAAGGAAAGATATATTATTTCTACACTTGGAAGCCCTATTATCTTGTCCGTTTAGCTGAAGCGCCTGTCTCCGGCCGACAGGCGACCGGACGTATCAAATTGTGGCGTTCGAGGCTCACGGACCCCTCTTCATGGGCGTCCGACCCGGTCGATACATCGACGGGCGCGCACGTGATCGAACGTTCGCTGTTTCGGCTAAACGGGGCGATGCCGGTCGAATTCGGCATCCGATATCATTCGCTCATGGACGGTTCGGCGACGCTTGGGGGAGGATGGTCGCATCCTTACGATGCTCGCCTTGTGACTCAGCCCGACGGCGCTGTCGCCATCCAATGGTATGGAGAACAAGTCCAGTATTTTACTCCTACTGGAAACGGCGTCTTTATGTCGCTGCATCCGGATGCCCGTCATGATCGGCTTGTCAAACAAAGCGACGGAACATGGCGTTTGACGAAGAAAGACCAACGCTTTTACCATTTCGATGCGTCGGGGCGGCTGATGCGGCTTGGAACGGGACGCGGTCCGTCGCTGGCGTTGGAATATAACGCGGACGGCACGCTGAAGAAGATCGTCGAGCCGGTATCGGGGCTCTATTTGTCGTTTGCCTACACGGGTACCTATACGCCGAAACTCATTTCGGTGCGCGATTCACTCGGGCGGGAGGTTCGTTTCGGTTACGACGCGAATCAGCGTCTGGTCTCGGTGACGGACGCCGACGGACGGACAACGACGTATACGTATGACGCTGCGGGCCGGATGTTGTCGGCGAAAAATGCCGAAGGCGTACGTCTGTTTGAAAACGAGTACGATGCCGCGGGGCGGGTCGTCGCGCAGAAAGACGCGCTTGGGCGTTTGACCCGGTTCGCCTACGACGAAACGACTTTTCCCGGATATCTGGTAACGACGGTGACCAACCGAGAGGGCTGGAGCCGGAAGCTGGTCCATGATAACCGCTATCGGCTTGTGGAAGTTGTCGACGAATTGGGGCAGGTCACCAGATACGCTTACGACGCGGACGGCAACCGCGTCCTGGCGGTCAACCCCGACGGCGGGACGGTGGCGATGGCATACGACGAACGGGGTAACCTGCTCAGCGTGACCGATGCGCTCGGCCATACGACGCGCATGACGTACGACGAACGGAACAACTTGCTGACGGTGACCGACGCCGTGTACGGCCGCGTCGTCCGGACGTATGATTCCGACAACCGATTGATCGCCGTCACGGACGCCGATGGGCATACGACGACCTATGCTTACGACGCCAATGGTTTGCTGTTGTCGCAGACCGCTCCCGACGGAGGCGTGACGCGCTATACGTATGTCAACGGGCTGCTGACGGCCGTGACGGATCCCGAAGGCCATACGACGACGTTCGAATACGACGCGGCCGGGCGAGTGATCGCCAAAACGGATCCGCTGGGTCATACGGTTCGAATGACATACGACGGCAACGACAGGCTGACTTCCGTCACGGATCCGCTGGGCGGCAAGACCGTGTACGTTTATAACAGCCAGGGTGATCTTTTGTCGGAAACGGACCCGCTCGGCCATACGACGACGTATGCGTATAACGGCAACGGCAAACGTATCAGCCGGACGGATCCGCTCGGCCATGTGACGCGATACGAGTACGATGCGGAGGATCGACTGGTCCGCACGATCGATCCGCTGGGGCGGACGACGACGAATCTTTACGACGCCAAGGGGCGTCTTGTCGGCATCGTCGACGCGGCGGGACAGACGACGCGCATGGAATACGACGCCGCCGACCGGCTCGTGCGGGTCGTCAGTCCGGAAGGGCGCGCGGTGGCGTATGTCTATGACGCCGCAGGGCGTCTTGTGCGCGAGACGAACGGAAACGGCGAGACGACCGTTTACGAGCGGGATGCGGCCGGCCGGCTGATTCGGAGGACCGACCCGCTCGGCCATGCGACGGTCTATACGTACGACGGGAACGGACGGGTGCTTTCGACGACCGACGCGCTGGGGAACCGGCGAAGCTATACGTACGATTTTCGCGGCAACAAACTGTCGGAAACGGATGGAACCGGACGGACGACGACGTATGCGTACGATCGCAACGGTCGGCTGGTCAGGGTTACGGATGCGGTTTACGGAACGACCGCCTACGAGTACGACGCGGCGGGGCGTCTGATCCGCGTGACGGATGCGGCGGGTTTTGTGACGGAGAACGTTTACGATGCCAAGGGAAGACTGGTACGGGTCACCGATGCCGCGGGCGGTGTGACGCGGATGGAATACGACGCGGCGGACCGGCTGATCCGCCGCATCGACGCGGAAGGTCACGAGGAGACGTTCGTGTACGACGCGCTCGGTCGGGAAGTGCGCCGCACGGACGGGGAAGGCCATTCCACCCTGACGGTCTATGACGCGGCGGGGCAGCGCATAGCGGTAACCGATCCGCTCGGACGGACGGTCCGGTACGCCTATGATGCGAACGGCCGTCTGATCTCCGTCACGGATGCGCGCGGCCATACGACCCGCTACGTGTATGACCGCGACGGTCTGCTTGTCGGTGTTATCGACGCGTTGGGACAGGTGACGCAATACGCCTACGACGGGGTCGGACGACGGATTGCGGAGACCGATCCGCTGGGCGGCGTCAGCCGGTCGGTGTACGATGCCGCCGGGCGACTCGTGGAGTCGATCGATGCTTCGGGCCGGTCGGTCCGCTACCAGTATGACGCTGCAGGAAACCGCACGGTCGTGTTGGACGGACGAAACGTCGCGGTATTGACGGAAACATACGACGCCGCGGGCCGACGAGTATCGGCGGTCGACGCGCTCGGCAACCGCACCGAGTTCGATTACGACGCCGCAGGTCGTCTCGTGCGGACGACAGATCCGCTCGGACGCCGGACGGTGTACGGGTACGACGCGCTCGGGCGTTTGACGGAAGTTCGGGATGCGATGGGCGGCACAAGCCGCAGGATGCTGGATGCGCTGGGGCGGGTCGTGGGGTATACCGACCCGAACGGTCATACGACCGTTTACAATCGAGATCGGCTCGGGCGCGTCGTCAGCGAGACGGATGCCGCCGGCGGCGTGCGGCGATATGAATACGACGGCCGGGGGCTCCTGATTCGCGCCGTGAACGGCCGCAACCAGGAGACGAACTACGTTTACGATGCGGCAGGTCAGCTCGTGCGGTTGACCGATGAGGCGGGTGTGATCGATTACACGTATGATGAAAACGGCAATTTGCTGACGGTGACAGAAAGCGTCTACGGGCAGACCCGGACGAAAATCAGGGTGTATGACGCGCTCAACCGTGTCGTCCGTTATACCGATGAGCGGGGTTATACGTTGGGGTACGAGTACGATGCGGCAGGCCGCCTGATCCGACTGACGTATCCGGACGGCCGGTCGGTGCGCTATACGTATGACGAAGCCGGCCGTATGACGGGGGTGACGGACTGGGCCGAGCGAACGACGACCTACCGTTACGACGAAAACGGCCGTTTGATCGAAACGCGTCGGCCGGACGGGTCGGTGGAGACGCGCGCGTACGATGCGGCAGGGCGACTGACGGCGCTGCAGGACCAGACGGCCGACGGGGAACGTTTGACGGACGACCGGTATGTGTACGATGCGGCGGGCAACGTCGTGATCGAGGGCGAGCGGCACTATACGTATGACGCTCTGGACCGGCTGATCGGCGTAAGCCTTGCGGGAACGGGCCCGGGCGAAGCCGGCCCGGCGGGAACGGATGTTGCCCCGTCGGATGCAGCCTGGACGGGCCCGCTTGTGACCGGGGAATGGTCTTATCATTATGACAGCGGCGGGAATATCACGCAAGTTGCGACCGTCACGGGCAGCACGTATTTGGCCTACGGGGCGGACAACCGGTTGGTCAGGTATGCCGGCCGTGAACGGACCTACGACGCGGACGGCAATACGGTCGGGGAAACGGCGGGCGGTCTTGCGCGGACATGGGTCTACGATGCGCGCAACCGGCTCGTGCGCGCCGGGGACGTGACGTATACGTACGATGCGGAAAACATCCGGACGTCGGTAGCGACGGTGACGGGGGTCACGTACTATGTGACCGATCCGCACGGGCCGCAGCCGCGGGTGCTGATGGAAATCGACGGCAGTGGGAGGCCGCTGGCTTACTACGTCTACGGGCTCGGCCTGATCGGACGGGAAGACGGCGCAAGCGGCACGTATGCGGTTTACCATTTCGATCGGCGTGGCAGTACGACGGTGTTGACGGACGTTTACGGGGCGGTGACGGACCGGTACCGGTACGGGCCGTACGGAGAACTGCTGGTGCGGGAAGGCACGACGCCGAATGCGTTGATGTACAACGGGCGCGACGGGGTGATGACGGATGCGAGCGGGCTGTACTACATGCGGGCACGGTATTACGATCCGGAGGGGAAGCGGTTTTTAAGCCGGGATGAGGTGGCCGGGGACATCCGGCAAGGGCAGAGTCTGAACCGGTATGCGTACGTGGAGGGCAATCCGATCCGGTATGTGGACCCGACGGGACGGAGCCGGGACGGGGACACAGGATGGGCGGGGATGGTGAGGTATGAAGCGGGGGTGTCAGGGTACTGGAACAATCCGAACGTGCCGGACGACGTGAAGTGGAGCATATGGAGAGCCGGCGGCGGGTCGTGGTCGTGGACGGGGCTGGAGATTCGGGAGCTGAGCGAGTCGGAGGCGATTTATGAGGCGGGGTTGAAGCGATTCGAGGCGGTGATGACGGATCCGCGAGTTTGGCCGGAGACGAAGGAGAGGTATAGGCGAGATGTTGAGCGATACATGGGGCTGGTGCGAAAATATGAGGTAGAGACGGGGAAAGTAGAGAAGGACTCGGCGGAGTACCGGGCGATGGTGGGGCTGGCGCACCTGATGGCGACGGGTCCGGGGCAGCTGGAAGCGACGTATCAGGTGGTTTGGCGGGAGCGTCAGGATGCGGAGTTACTGGGGCTGAGTGCTGGGTTGGGAGGCGGAGCGAAGCCAGGGGGTGGTCAGGGAAGGACGGTCGGGTTGACGTCGGAGGCGAGTGGATCAGAAATTCAGCAAACACTTGAGAGAACGAGCAAATTTAAACCCAATGAACACGGATATTTTGGTGAAGTTGGTAAAAGTGGAAGCAGTAGGGTTAGAAATATGTCGGGAGGAGATAAAGCTGCTTTAGAATTCTTTGAAGAAATAACACAAGGATTTAAAACAGAAAGAAAACTTAGTGATGGTAAAATACTTAGAATTATGGAAGATGGAACAGCGATAACTTATAGACCCGTTTCACATTCTGATGGAACTCCTGCAGTTGATATTAATGGTGGAAAGACTTTTAAAAATCAAAAAATTCATTTTATCCCTTAACTAGGGGGGATTAAGATGCAGCACATGATAAAAAATCATATAAGTTTTGAGGAAGTTGATATGTTGAGAGGTATGAAGGGTGCACAATCATTGAAGGTTTATATTGATGAAGTTGGCGAATTTGCACTAAATATTATTATTGAATCGCCCAATAAGAAGATAAAAATACAAAATATTCCTGAAAGAAACGCTTCAGATGGGGATGAATACCCTAAGATAGTAATTAAAGATATAATGAAAGTAGAACCTGGTTATAAACTAGTTTATAAGGGAGATAATGTAAAAGATATAACTATTTTAAGGGATATTGCAACTTGGGAAACCAATGATCGTATCTGGATTGTCGAAATTGATATTGCAATAAAGATAATATTCGAGACAGAAGAGCTATTACTACTGACTCAGGATTCATTAGCAGGTTTTTTCAAACTATTCATAAACAATAAAATGATATGTATAGGAGAGTTGTTGAAAGATTACTGGATAATGAAGACTGATCAAGTTAAATCCCTTATAAGGAAAGAAATTAATGTTTAGTTTGTGGGCAGTCAGGTTTTTTTGGAGTACATTTTTTATTATTCTTATAAAGTTCAGTATCGATATCTATAGAAATTTTTCGCTTCCAGTTAAGGTTCGGATTATGATTTCCAAGGTTTTTTTAAGATTAAACGACTTAAACGACGAACGCGAACCCTTTGAGGATAGGCAGGTTGTTGCCTCGGCATTTTTTGTATTGAAACAGTGAAATGCGACAAATGCATAAGCGGGATCATGACTGTCATCTTCCTGCGCGGGGCAGCTCGGGCGAGGACGTGCGCCAGTTGCAGCAGATGCTGGCGTCAGAAGGCTACAAGGTAACGGTCGACGGCAAGTTCGGTCCGCAGACGGGAGCGCCGGTGCGGCAGTTTCAGAAGGACCACGGGCTGACGGTCGACGGGATCGTGGGCCATTAGACGATGACGGTGCTAGGAAATGAATGAACGAGGGAAACAGGATGCAGAGCTGCTGGGGCTAAGCGCCGGGATGGTAGGCGGAGCGAGGCCGGGGGTGGTCAGGGAAGGACGGTCGGGTTGACGTCGGAGAGTGGGGCGGGGGGTTCGAAAGCGGAAAAGGGTGCGGGAGCTGTTGTTAAGGAGATTGGTTTTCAAAGCGAGCATGGCGCTCGACATCTCGCAGGTACAGGGCTGAATGCGACAGAGGTGGAGAATGCCATCAGGCAATCAATCGAAGCGAGTATTAGGGGAGCTTCAGCCACAGGATCTTTTTGGGGTCGGGTTACCGTAAGAGGAAAGGTAATCGAATATCGAGCCTTCACGCCTGAACCGGGTCGTATCAATGTTGGAACCTATTATCCGGTGGGGAATTAATGATGCATCATATGAAGATTATTGATCCTCCACGTGAATTAACCGTTGAAGAAAGAAGCTTTTTGGACCGTCTTCTAATGAAGCCCTTCCCCGGACGGGACGAGCTCCAGGAGCAGGTATCGTCAGTACGGGTTTCTGGTGAGTGTACGTGCGGGTGCCGAAGTATTGTATTGACAGTGAATAAGTCGCTATCTCAAAAAGCTTTGGTGACACGCCGTATACCGATAGAGGCTGAAGGTATTGATATAGATGGTATTACAATTCATTTTCTACTTCACGTTGTTGATGGTTTTTTGTCAGAATTAGAAATTTTCCGTGAAGATTCTAAATCTATCCAAAGATTGCCAGATTGTAATTCATTGGAACTTCTATGTTTAGATGATTAACGTTCGTTGTGTCACGGCTTCTTAATATCCATGTCTACCAGGGGGGGACCGTCCCTGCGCGTCGCCGGTACTGTGCTGAAACTGCTTCTGGCAGCGGCCCTCGTGCTTGGCGGGCCGGTATCGGGCGCGGCGGCGGTGGCGGCGGAAAACGGCGTCTGGGCCGAGGCCTCCGTCGCCGGCGGAACGCATCTGGGCCAAGACGAATTTGGGCGGTACTCGTGTCGGGGGCCACCCTTGCGGCAAAGGGGGTAACGCGGTCACTTGCCGATCTCAATTCGCTCAGGGTTGCGCGTCCAAAAGAAATAAGGTCGCTCATTCCGAAGAACTGGATTGAGAAACCACTCAAGAAAGGGGAAGGTGTCAGGTTTATCAACCCAGATCGACCCGGCGAAGCCATCATGATTGAACGTGGTTGGCCGAATGCGACAGATCCTTTGCACGCTGGGCCGCATGTAACGATCAGCAAGGACGGTAAGATTATCCGCATTCCATTGGAAGGGAACCCGCCCCTGCGATGAATAGGCCAGAGTTGCTTAAACATGTCCTGTGGCTCTTCATCGAGGATTATAGTGGCTTATGGGAAGTTGTATGGGAAATCAATAGTCGTTATAGGCATCTTACGGAAGCAGAAAGGTTGGAGCTAGCACGTCAAGCAGTCAACGAGCTTATATCTCGCGGATGGGTGGCATTGTATCGATGCCAGGAGCCTTACGGCGATATGGTTCCATTGAAGCCCGAAGAGTATGAAGACGTAATATTGAACCCTAAGCATTGGGAAGAACCACATGCAGGTTCCGTGTCCGTCCGCATAAGTGCGACTGAAGCCGGGGAACGGGCCTACCGCTCTGAATTCGAGGGTTTTGAGTAAACAGTTTGTCCCTTGGGAGAAATGGATCGGGAGGGACCCGTTCTGCGCGTCGCTGTTGTTGTGCTGAAACTTCTTCTGGCTGTTGCCTTCGTGTTCGGTGGGTTGGCGCTAGGCGGCGGCTGTCGCGGCGGAAAACAGCTCTTTACGACGCCAAGGGGCGTCTTGTCGGCATCGTCGACGCGGCGGGACAGACGACGCGCATGGAATACGACGCCGCCGACCGGCTCGTGCGGGTCGTCAGTCCGGAAGGGCGCGCGGTGTCGTATGTCTATGACGCCGCAGGGCGTCTTGTGCGCGAGACGAACGGAAACGGCGAGACGACCGTTTATGAGCGGGATGCGGCCGGCCGGCTGATTCGGAGAATCGACCCGCTCGGCCATGCGACGGTCTATACGTACGACGGGAACGGACGGGTGCTTTCGACGACCGACGCACTGGGGAACCGGCGAAGCTATACGTACGATTTTCGCGGCAACAAACTGTCGGAAACGGATGGAACCGGACGGACGACGACGTATGCGTACGATCGCAACGGTCGGCTGGTCAGGGTTACGGATGCGGTTTACGGAACGACCGCCTACGAGTACGACGCGGCGGGGCGTCTGATCCGCGTGACGGATGCGGCGGGTTTTGTGACGGAGAACGTTTACGATGCCAAGGGAAGACTGGTACGGGTCACCGATGCCGCGGGCGGTGTGACGCGGATGGAATACGACGCGGCGGACCGGCTGATCCGCCGCATCGACGCGGAAGGTCACGAGGAGACGTTCGTGTACGACGCGCTCGGTCGGGAAGTGCGCCGCACGGACGGGGAAGGCCATTCCACCCTGACGGTCTATGACGCGGCGGGGCAGCGCATAGCGGTAACCGATCCGCTCGGACGGACGGTCCGGTACGCCTATGATGCGAACGGCCGTCTGATCTCCGTCACGGATGCGCGCGGCCATACGACCCGCTACGTGTATGACCGCGACGGTCTGCTTGTCGGTGTTATCGACGCGTTGGGACAGGTGACGCAATACGCCTACGACGGGGTCGGACGACGGATTGCGGAGACCGATCCGCTGGGCGGCGTCAGCCGGTCGGTGTACGATGCCGCCGGGCGACTCGTGGAGTCGATCGATGCTTCGGGCCGGTCGGTCCGCTACCAGTATGACGCTGCAGGAAACCGCACGGTCGTGTTGGACGGACGAAACGTCGCGGTATTGACGGAAACATACGACGCCGCGGGCCGACGAGTATCGGCGGTCGACGCGCTCGGCAACCGCACCGAGTTCGATTACGACGCCGCAGGTCGTCTCGTGCGGACGACAGATCCGCTCGGACGCCGGACGGTGTACGGGTACGACGCGCTCGGGCGTTTGACGGAAGTTCGGGATGCGATGGGCGGCACAAGCCGCAGGATGCTGGATGCGCTGGGGCGGGTCGTGGGGTATACCGACCCGAACGGTCATACGACCGTTTACAATCGAGATCGGCTCGGGCGCGTCGTCAGCGAGACGGATGCCGCCGGCGGCGTGCGGCGATATGAATACGACGGCCGGGGGCTCCTGATTCGCGCCGTGAACGGCCGCAACCAGGAGACGAACTACGTTTACGATGCGGCAGGTCAGCTCGTGCGGTTGACCGATGAGGCGGGTGTGATCGATTACACGTATGATGAAAACGGCAATTTGCTGACGGTGACAGAAAGCGTCTACGGGCAGACCCGGACGAAAATCAGGGTGTATGACGCGCTCAACCGTGTCGTCCGTTATACCGATGAGCGGGGTTATACGTTGGGGTACGAGTACGATGCGGCAGGCCGCCTGATCCGACTGACGTATCCGGACGGCCGGTCGGTGCGCTATACGTATGACGAAGCCGGCCGTATGACGGGGGTGACGGACTGGGCCGAGCGAACGACGACCTACCGTTACGACGAAAACGGCCGTTTGATCGAAACGCGTCGGCCGGACGGGTCGGTGGAGACGCGCGCGTACGATGCGGCAGGGCGACTGACGGCGCTGCAGGACCAGACGGCCGACGGGGAACGTTTGACGGACGACCGGTATGTGTAGGAGGTCAAATCATGCAAGAAAAATGGGTTAAATGGAATGCGGGATTAGATGAAGTTCCAAAAAAGCTTTACTTGGAAAGTCTAACGAATAACAAGAATGGTTTAACTCTGGTTTTTTCCAATGAAAATTCAACCAGATTTTTAGATTCATTTACGAAGATTCCGTTTTATCTTATAGGAATACCGATGAGAGCTATATGTTAAGAACTATAAACCATATAAGGGAAACTTATGGAAGAGAAATGTTTGAGCATCCTCTGTTCATAGTAGAAAATTCATCCTATATTGAATGGTTTAATTTACAAAGTTATGATATTTACAAAAATTATGACCCAAAGCATTATATTTTCCTTACACCAAATGATATTGTTGAGGTTGTTTCTAATTATCCTCCTAAGATAATAGTGGATTAGTATATAAAATCCTGTTGGGTATTGACGTGGTCATCCTTGTTACTGTGAGACGATTTTATAGAAGCCCCCATCGGATTGAAAGGTGGGGGCTGTTTTGACGCTTACAAAGGGGCTACAACTTTTTTTGACACCGACGCCGTTTGCCCTCCCCTGCATTTTGCCTTATACTTTTTGCCGAAACGTCGAAAAAACATCGGCTTCACGAACCCACAAGGGAGGAAACCGCTCATGGCGCTGTCGCTTTCGGACGGACCCGTCCTGAATAATGGCGTGCGGATGCCCTGGCTCGGCCTCGGCGTCTGGAAGGTAAAAAACGGCGCGCCCGTCGTCAACGCGGTCAAATTCGCGATTCGGACCGGCTATCGCAGCATCGACACGGCGTCGGTGTACGGCAACGAAGAGGGCGTCGGGCAGGCGGTGCGGGAAAGCGGCGTGCCGCGCGAGGAACTGTTCGTGACGTCGAAGGTGTGGAACGCCGACCAAGGGTATGACCGGACGCTCCGTGCGTTCGAGGAGAGCCTTGCCCGGCTCGGGTTCGACTACCTCGACCTGTACCTCGTGCACTGGCCGGTCAAGGGGCTTTACAAGGAAACGTGGCGGGCGCTCGAGACGTTGTACCGCGAGGGGCGCGTCCGTGCGATCGGCGTCAGCAATTTTCTCATTCATCATCTGGAAGATTTGATGGGTTCCTGTAAAATTGCACCGATGGTCAACCAGATCGAGCTGCATCCGCGCCTTGCGCAGCCGGAGCTGGTCGATTTCTGCAAGCGGCACGGCATTCAACCGGAGGCGTGGAGTCCGCTGATGCAGGGGCGGCTGGACGACCCGACGTTGCGCGAGATCGGGGCGCGATATGGCAAAAGTCCGGCGCAGGTCGTTTTGCGTTGGCACGTGCAGCGCGGGGTGATCGTCATTCCGAAATCGGTGCGGCCGGAGCGCATCCGCGAGAACGCGGACATTTTCGATTTCGCGCTGGACGAAGAGGATATGCGGCACATCGACGCGATGGACCGCGGCGAAAGGCTCGGACCGCATCCCGACCATATCGACTTTTGACGTTCGGCCGAAAAGGCGGGGAGGAAGACGGCATGCTGCTGCTCGGCATCGATATCGGAACGACGAACAGCAAGGCGGGATTGTTCGACGCGCAGGGCCGCGCGGTCGCGACGGAGAGCCGGCCGACGGCGGTGCGGGAGCATCCCGACGGCTACCTTTATTATGACCCTGAGGAAATGTGGGAGCGGGTCGCGGCGGCGATCCGGGCGGTGCTGGAGCGGGCGGACGGCCGGCCCGTCGTCGCGGTCGGCATCGCGGGTATGGCGGAAAGCGGCCTCTTGGTCGATGCGGCGACGGGGACGCCGCGGTCGCCGTTTATGCCGTGGTTCGACCGGTGCACGCAGCCGCAGGCGGAGCGGATCGGCCGGGAGGCGGACGCGTTCGAGCGGTTTTGTGCGACGGGGCTCCGCAACAGTTTCAAGCTGGGACTGGCGAAACTGCTGTGGATTCGTGAGCGTTTTCCGGAGGCGTTCGGCGGTTCGCGCTGGCTTTCGGCGGCCGGTTATGTCGCTTACCGGCTGACCGGCGCGATGGCCGTCGATTATTCGCTGGCGGCGCGGACGTTCGCGTTCCGCATCGACAAGAAGGCGTGGGACGACGGTTGGATCCGGCATTTCGGCCTGGATCCGGCCGTGTTTCCGCCCGCCGTGCCGTCGCTTGAGCCGGTCGGCAGGACGGTCGAAGGGGCGGCGGGTTTGGCCGGCGGCATTCCGGTCTGCATCGCCGGGCACGACCATGTCGTCGCTGCGTTGGCCGCCGGCGCGGTGGGGCCGGGGGTCGTCTACGACTCGATGGGCACGGCGGAGACGCTCGTCGGCGCGTTCGGCGAGCGGCCGCTCGGGCGGGGCGATTTTGAGACCGGGCTGTCGTTCGGTTGTCACGTCGCGCCGGGGCGGCTGTTCTGGATGGGCGGCAATTCGGCGTCGGGCGGTTCGGTCGAATGGCTGCGCAAGCTGCTGGCGGACGAGGCGCTGGACTATGACCGGTTGCTGGCGATGCTGGACGAGCGCGGGCCGGAACCGACCGGCATCTTGTATTATCCATATTTGTCGGGAAGCGGAGCGCCGCAGCCCGATCCGGAGGCGAAGGCGGCGTTCGTCGGGCTGACGGCGAAGACGACGAAGGCGGATCTCGTGCTCGCCGTGCTGGAAGGGACGGCGTATCAACTCGAAAGCATCCGGCGCGCGGCGGAAAAAGCGGCGGGCGGTCCGATCGGCCGGCTGGTCGTCTCCGGCGGCGGAACGCGCAATCCGCACTGGATCCGAACGAAAGCCGACGTGTTGAACTGCGAGCTGGAGTTGATGCCGACGGCGGAGGCGACGCTGCTCGGCGCGGCGTTGGCGGCCGGAATTGGTGCGGAGGTGTTCGCGTCTGCGGAGGAGGCGGCGTCGTCGGTCCGCTCCGGCGGCGGAACCGTCGTTAGGCCCGACGCGCGTCGGCATGCGGTATACCGGCGTTTGTACGAAACAGGATACGAGCCGCTACGGGAGGCGATCGTGAGGTTTTCGCGCGCCGCGGCTGACGGTTGAGGCGGCTGGACAGCCCGGCGCCCTCGTGTTACGATGAAGACAGGCGCCGAACGGGTGTCCGCGGTTGAGGGATGAGGCGTTGCGTGCGATCGCCCGGCAGGGGAGGCGGAGCACGGCGAATGTCGATGACCGCGGGCTCAAAAGGGAAGCCGGTGCGAATCCGGCACGGTCCCGCCACTGTGAACGGGGAGTCCGCGCGCGTGGAAGGCCACTGTTTCCGGACGGAGACGGGAAGGCGGCGTCGCGGGCGACGATCCGTGAGTCAGGAGACCTGCCCGTTCGGTTTTCGGCATCGACCTACGCGGATAGGGGATGTCGGCCGGGCCGTGGTCTATTCATGCCTTTGCCGCGCATCCGCCGGGGTGCGCTTTTTTTGTTGTCGATTCGGGAAATGCGGGGGGAGAATCGGTCGTGAGGCGTAACGGATGGCGTGTTTGGGCGGTTGTGTTGTTGGCCGCGGCGCAGGTGATGACGGCTGTTTCGGCATATGCGCAAGCGGAACCGGTCGCTTCCGACGCTTCGGCTGCAGTGCCAAAAGGGGCGGTCGTGCAAGCGGATTATGGCGACCTCATGCGCGGCGCGGCGGATTTTCTGCTGGCGCAGGATGCGCTGTCGGACTGGGGCGTGTTTGCCCTGGCGCGCGCCGGATTCGACGTGCCGTCGGGTGCGGTGGAGGCGCTGAAGCGAAGGGCTTCGGACGCCGAGGCGTTTCGGCTCCCGACGGACATCGAGCGCACGGCGCTGGCGCTGGCGGCGGTCGGCGAACACCCCGCCGGGGCGGGCAGTCTCGATCTTATTCGGATGATCGCGACGCATGACCGGCTTGTGGACCAGGGGACGATGGCGGCGGTGTTCGCGCTGATCGCGCTGGACGCCGGACCGTACGACATACCCGGCGACGCGAAATGGACGCGGCAGTCGCTCGTCGATTGGCTGCTGGCGCGGCAACGTCCCGACGGCGGCTGGGGATACGCCGAAGGGGCGGCTTCCAGTGTCGATGTGACGGCCGCGGCGTTGGCTGCGCTTGCACCGTACCGTTCGCAGCAAGCGGCGGCGAAGGCGGTCGAGCGGGGACTGGCGTTTTTGGCCGCGCAGCAGCAGGCCGACGGCGGATTTGCGGAAAACGGCGGTTCAAGCGAAAGCGTCGCGCAGGTGCTCATCGCCCTTGCGGCTCTCGGTTTACAGGCTGATGATGCGCGGTTCGTCCGGACGAAAGGCGGGCTGGTCGACCGTCTGCTGTCGTTCCGCCGGGCCGACGGCGGGTTCGCGCACCTGGCCGGGGAACCGTCCGACGCGATGGCGACCGAACAGGCGCTGATGGCGCTCGCCGCGCTCGAACTTCAGAAACGAGGCGAAGCGCTTTACTACCGAATTCGGCCGCAAGTCGCGTTCCGGTTACGGGTCGAGGGGCCGTTCGGGCCGATCGTCGATCGGCAGGTGCGGGCGTTTTCGACGTTGGACGGTCTGAGCCGGCTGCGCGAGGAAGGCACGCTGACCGTGGAGACGGAATCGACCGCCTACGGGCCGTACGTCCGGGCGATCAACGGCATCGAGGCGTCGGGACAGGACGGCTGGATGTTCAACGTGCGGCGGGAAGGCCGGTGGCTTTTTCCGGCCGAAGGGATGGCGAGCTATCCGATTCGGCGCGGCGATGAAGTCGTCGTGTACTACGGAGCGTCGGCACTGGTCGTGGCGGACGTCGAGGTGGAACCGGCCGAACCAAAAGCGGGGCAGCCGTTTTCGGTGCGGGTGACGGCGCAAGGGTACGATCCCGCCGACTGGCAATTGAAAACGCGTCCGGCCGCCGGCATCGTCGTCCGCATCGGCGAAAGGACGGCGGTCGCGGACGAGTCGGGCGAGGCGCGGTTCGACCCGGGTTTGCCGGCCGGTGTTCACGAGTTGGAGCTGACCGGTTATCGCAACGGCGGTTCGCCGGTTTACGTCCGCGACGTCCGACGGCTCGTGGTGAAGGCGGCGCCGGAGCAGACGGCGACTTTCGTGCGCTTGCGGGTCGAAGGCCCGAACGGCGTGCTTGCGGAAGGGGCGACCTCTGCGGACGACGCGCTTGAGGCGCTGGAGTTTGTGTTGCGGCGTGCGCAGGTACCGTATGAGATCAAGGCTTACGATTTCGGCAAAATGGTGACGTCGATCGGCGGTTACGCCGGCGGTGCGGACGCCTATTGGCTGTACGACGTCCGCCGCGGCGGCGCCTGGGTGCATCCGCAAGTCGGCCTGGAGCAGTTCCGTCCCGAAGCGGGCGACGAGATCGTCGTTTACTATGCGTCGGCGGATACGGTGCTGGTTGATTCTGTCTCGATACGTCCCGACCTGCCGTCGCCCGGCGAGCCGTTCGCCGTGACGGTGACGCTGACGCGGCCGAACTGGGAAAAAGGTTCGTGGGACCGGTTCGTTTCTGCGGGCGTCCCTGTGCGCGTCGGAGGGCGGACGGCGGCGACGGATGCGGACGGCCGAGCCGTTTTTGCCGGTTTGCCGGCGGGGCGCGCGACGGTAGAAGTCGGCGGCGCCAGCGAAAGCGGCGGAGCCGCTCCGGGCGGAGTCGTGCGGGTGGTTCGTCACCCCGTCCGCCTAGCCGTGTTCGCCGACCGGCACGACGTGTCGCCCTGGGCGGTCGAGCCGCTGGCGAAAGCGGCGGCGGCCGGTCTTGTCGAAGGGCGGGCGGACGCGTCGTTTGGCCCGCGCGAACCGGTGACGCGCGCGGAGTTCGTCGCGCTCCTCGTCCGGCTATTCGGTTTGTCGGCGGCGGCTTCGACCGATGGAGGAACCGGGTTCGTCGATGTTCCGGCCGGCGCATGGTTTGCCGAGGCGGTGTCGGCGGCGCGCGCTTTCGGCGTCGTCGACGGAACAGGCCAAGGGCGGTTTTCGCCGGAGCGTCCGGTGACGCGTGAGCAGGCGGCCGTCATGCTGGTGCGGGCGGCGCGGGCGGTCCGCGTTGCGGCGGTGCGCGGCGACGGGGCGTCGGAGGGGGCGACGTCGAGCGGGTCGACGGCGGGCGCACCGGCGGCGAGCGGTCCGGTGTTCGTCGACGCGGCGGCCGTATCGCTTTATGCCGCGCAGGCCGTGCGGGAAGTCGCCGCGCTCGGGTGGATGGACGGCGTCGGCGGCGGTCGGTTCGATCCGGCCGGCGCCATGACGCGCGAGCAGGCGGCGGCGGTCGCTGCGCGCGTGTTGGAAACGCGGAGGTGAAGCGCGGATGTCGGCGGGACGCACGCGTCGGGTGTTGAAGACGGCGCTTGCGACGGCGTTGTTGGCGGCGGCGCTGTCGCCGGTTGGCTGCGTGCCGGCGCCGGCAGAGAACGGCGGCAAGACCTTCCTTCGAAACGATGCTTCGGTCGGCGCATCCGCGAACGCTTCGCCCGCTGCGGTTTCCGCCGCGGTTTCCGCCGTGGTTTCCGAGACTGCCGCGCCGGCTTCTTCTGAGCAACCGGACGGTTCCGCAGCCGGAACGCCGGCTTCCCGAGGGAAGGCGAAAACGGCGGTCGCGACGCCCTCGCCGAAAACATCTCCGGCAGCCGTCGACGGCCGCGCAAGCGGCGTACCGTCTTCTTCCGTTCGAAACGCGACTCGAGAGGCGACGGATTCATTACGGACGACTCCGCCGGGAGACGACGGCAGGGTCGGTTTGACGGCCGCAGTGGAACCGTCCGCCATCGTGTCCGTCATCGGCGACGACGCACGCGGCGTCATCCTGGCGCCGGTCCGCGTGAAGCTCGAAACGGAGCACGACACGGCGCTCGACGTGCTCTTGCGCGCCGCGCAGGAACAGGGCGTGCCGGTGAAATACCGCGGCCGCGGCCGAACCGCCTATATCGAAGCGATCGGCGGCCTGAGCGAGTTCGACCGAGGTCCGATGAGCGGCTGGCTGTACCGGGTAGACGGCGTTTTTCCGAGCGTCGGCGCCGGCGCATACTTCGTCCGTCCCGGCGATCGAGTCGAGTTCCTGTATACAACGGATGGAGGGCGCGACGTGCGGGGGGCGGCGCCGTGAACGTTTTCCGGTATGCTCATCCCGCCGTCGCCGTCGTCTATTACGCCATCGCCGTCGCGCTGCCGGTCGTTCGCTCGGACGTTGCGACTTCTGCTGTCGTGCTGAGCGGTATTTTGCTCCAGATGGCGGTCATATCAAAAAGCGTCCGCGCCGCGGCGGCATGGACCGCGACGTTTCTGCCGTTTGCGGCGTTGTTCGTCGCCGCCGCCATGCTTTTCAACCGGCGGGGAGGACACGTGATGTTCCAGATCGGCGGCTGGCAGCCGACATACGAATCGGCGCTGGCCGGGCTGGCCGCGGCGCTGACGATCGGCGCCGCGTTTGCGGCTTTTGAGACGACCGGGCGGGTCGTGCCGGCGGAGACGTGGCTGTCGGTCGCCTCCGGCCGTGCGCCGAACGTCGCCTTGCTTTTGGCGATGACGGTTCGGTTCGTTCCGCATTTCCGTCGACGGTTGGGCGAGATCGCGCTCGCACGGCGCGCGCTCGGCGAGGCCGTCGCGATTGCGCCGAACGCCTTCGGAGGAAAAACCGCGGCAATGCGGAACACCGCCCGGTTGCTCGGGCTGTTGCTGCCGGTCGCGCTGGAAGAAACGGCGCGCACCGCCGATGCGATGACTGCGCGGGGGTATGGGACGGGGCCGAGAACGCGGTACCGGCGGTTTCGGTTCCGGCGCGGCGACGCTTTTCGGACAGCGGTGTTCGCAGCAGCGGCGCTGCCGGCTTTTGGTGTTTTTACGGGTGAAAACCCGGTGGTGTCGGCAGCGGCGGCGGCGGTTTACGCGCTGTTGCCGATGGTGTTCGCGAGCCCGGGTTTTTCGGGACGTCCGCGGTTTTTGCGGGGCCGTTTGCCGCGGGGATCGAGGGATGCGCGGCGGTCGGGTTTTCTGCGGGCGAAGTCCGATGCGGGTCGGACCTGGGGGAAGAAGCAATGGCGCTGATGCGGCTGGAAGGCGTGTCGTTCCGATATGTCGGAGCGAAAGACTTCAGTCTGTCCGATGTCGGCCTTACCGTCGTTCCGGGCGAATTCGTGCTCGTCGTCGGGCCGTCCGGCAGCGGCAAAACGACGTTGCTTCGCCTGATGAAACCGGGGCTTGCGCCTGCAGGCGAGCGGAGGGGGCGGTTGCTGTTCCGCGGGAAACCCGTCGAGGAGTGGCCGCCGCGCGAGACGGCCGCCGCCGTCGGGTTTGTGTCCGGTGATCCCGAAGCGTGGATCGTCGCCGATGAGGTGTGGTCCGAACTGGGCTGGACGCTGGAACAAATCGGGGCGCCTGCGGCCGACATAAGGCTCCGGGTGGCGGAAACGGCGCAGGCGTTCGGCTTGGCGCCGCTGCTGCGGCGCAGGACGTACGAACTGTCGGACGGTGAAAAACAGCTCGTTCATCTCGCTTCTGTCCTTGTCGCGCGACCGGAGCTGCTCTTGCTCGACGAACCGGTTTCTCGACTTGATCCCGTATCGGCAGGGCGGTTCTGGGACGTGATCGCCCGTCTTCGCCGCGAGTACGGCATTGCCGTCGTCTGCGCCGACCACCGCGCGGAGCCGGCGTTTGCGATGGCGGACCGCGTCGTGTGCCTGGAGGAAGGGCGCCTTCTGTGGGAAGATTCGCCGAGGCGGGCGGCGTACCGGCTCTGGAGGTCGGACGACGTCCGTTTCTGCGAAATGGTGCCGGAGGCGGCGCGCGTCTGTCTGGAATTCGCCGAAGCCGCAGGTACGCCGTGGCGGCCGGAAGAGGCGGATCGGTTGCCGCTGTCGGTGCGCGAGGCGAAAGCATGGCTGGCTTCGATGGCGAAAACGGACGACGCTGCGGAGTACGATGCCGCGGAAGACGGCGATGCGGAAAACGGCGCGGCGAAGGACGAAATCGCGGAGGACGACGTCGTAGAGGACGGCACTGGTGCGTCTTTCCGCCGTGTCGGCGACGACTTCGGCGGCGTCGCGGCCGTGTGTCGGGACGTCTGGTTCGCTTACACGGCGGCGGACGATCCCGTCCTGCGCGGTCTCGACCTGACGATCCGCCGGGGACAATGGCTTGCTCTGCTCGGCGGCAACGGTTCGGGCAAATCGACGCTGCTTCGCCTGATCGCCGGCTTCGAGCGACCGCTCCGCGGCGACGTCCGCGTCTTCGGTCGCCCGCCGCACCGGTGGAAAGACGCCGAAAGGCCGTTTCTTGCGGGATATTTGTCCGCCGAACCGCGCGACTATTTCGCGGGCGAAACGGTGAAAGACGATTTGCTGGCCGTCGCCCGGCGGGCGGGATGCGGCGTCGACGAGGCGATGCGTCTTGCGGACATTTTCGGCATTCGCCGGTTGTTGGATCGACATCCGCACGATCTGAGCGCAGGCGAGCGGCAGCAGGCGGCGATCGCGCTGTTGCTTCTGTTCCGGCCGCGCCTTCTGTTGCTCGACGAGCCGACGTTCGGCCTGGACGCCGGCGCGCGGCGGGTGCTCATCGACGTGTTGCGGGCGGCATGTCGGCTCGGCGTCGCCGTCGTCACCGCCACGCACGACCTGTCGTTCGCCGCTTCGGCCGCCGACAGGTGCGCCTTGTTGTTCGACGGCGACATTGCAGCGGAAGGCGAAACCGATCTGTTCTTCTCCGACATGTTTTATTACGCGCCTGAGCGCGCGCGCATCATTCGCAATGTGGCGCGGCGGTCGACGTTCGGAAGTTCCGGGCGGGGCGGCGTAGCGAGTGTGCGGGAAGAGGAGATGCGGCGATGGTGGATCGCAAGCGGCGAGAACGCACAATAATCGTCTGGCTGATCGTCGTGGCGCTGTTCGTCGCGACGCTCGGCGTCTTCCCGATCGTCCGGAGCGGAAACGTCGCCGCCGTCAGTTGGGCGCTGCTCGTTGTCGCAACGGCGCTGTTTTACGCGCGTTTCGAACGAAGAAGCGTACCGGCGCGGGAGATGGCGCTGCTGGCCGCCCTCGCGGCGATCGCGGCCGTCGGGCGTATCCCGTTCGCCGCCCTGCCGAGCGTTCAGCCGACGACGTTCGTCGTCGTCACCGCCGGCATCGTGTTCGGCGCGGAAGCCGGCTTTGTCGTCGGCGCCGCGGCGGCGGTCGTCTCCAATCTGTTTCTCGGACAAGGATTCTGGACGCCGTGGCAAATGTTCGCTTGGGGACTGGCCGGCGCGACGGCGGGATGGCTGCGGCGGACGGGGCTTTTGAAAGGCCGGTTCGGCATGGCGGCGTTCGGGTTTGCGTGGGGATTTCTGTTCGGCTGGCTGATGAACCTTTACGTGGCGGCGGAAATGTGGGATGTCGGCGGGCCGAAGGGATTGGTCGCGCTGGCGGCGGCCAGTTTTTGGTTCGATCTCGCCCACGCCGCCACCAATGCGGTGCTGCTCGGCTTGTTCGGACGGGGATGGGTGCGGACGCTCGATCGAATCGGTCGTAAATATAAGATCGTTTCGGACTGACGGGACGGAGGGCGGCGCACGGTTCTTGCGGCGATACGACCGCTTTCCGCGCCGCCCTCTTCGTCGTCATTTCCGCATTTCGGACGTTATTTTTTAAGGAATCGAAACCGGCGGCACCTCCGTCGCGCCCGTTTCCGGCGCAGGATAGACGAGCTCGGCTTTCGGTGCGAGCGTGTCGAGATCGTGCGCCTGCAGCATCCGGTCGGACAGCGTATACAGCGTCGTGCCGACATACAAGATACGGCGTATCGCTTTGCCGTAGTCGTAACCGTACATGCCCGCTTTGGCGAGATCTTCGCCGCTCAAATGCGTGATTTTCCCGCGCAACCGGAATCCGTTGACCGGATCGATCCGGTACACGTATGCGCCCTGGAACACGAACTCTCCGTAGGCCGGCATTCTGCGTGCGCCGTCGTTCGCCGACGGGTCGCGGATCTCCATCACCTGCACGGGAAACGCGAGCAGCCCTTTTTCCCGCGAGAACAGAAGCGCCTTGTGGTCGCGCAGCAGCTCGGAGTCGGTGCCGCGGTCGCCGATGATCGCCTTGAACTTTTCTTTTGGATGCTCGGGGTCGGTGACGTCGAACAGGGCGATTTTCATGCCCTGGTAAAACGCCATCGTTTCACCGGTCGTCTTGCCGCCCCACGTCTCGACCGGCAGTTCGATCGTGTCTTTGCCGAAACCGATCAGTTGGTTTTCGTCATACGGGTGCAGGTAATCGCTGTAGCCCGGAATTTTGAGCTGACCGAGCACTTTCGGGTGTGTCGGATCGGACAGGTCGAGCGTAAAAAGCGGGTCGACTTTCCGGAACGTCACGAGATAGGCGCGCTTGCCCATGAAGCGGACGGAATAAATCCGTTCGCCGGGCGCGAGATTTTCCAGTTTGCCGACGACGGCAAGCTTTTCGTCGAGCACGTACAGGTTATTGCGCGACGTCAGCGCGTCGTTGCGCCACATGTCGCCGGCCGTCGTCGCGATGCGGAATTTGCCGTCGTATTCGTCCATCGAAAACTGGTTCAGCACCGTTCCCGGCACGCGCCCCTCCGCCGAGTAGAAAACGCGGCCGTTGTCGAGGCGGAATTTGTAGACGGCGGTTTCGCGTTCCGCGTAGGAGCGGCCGGGCTCGAGCCGCGTAACGGCGATGTACAGGTGTTGCGGCGACGCGTAGACCGCTTCGCCGGAGCCGAGGTAGGCGCTCACCTGCATCGGCTCGTCCGGCCGGTCGAGGTCGAGCGCGCCGATCGTCAGCACGTTCGCGTCGACGGAATTCGGAAAATAGCGCAATTCTTCCAGTCCGATCGTCCGCGGTCCGCTCTGTACCGCCGTGTCGCGGTAGACCGGCGTTGCGTCGGACACGTCGTTTGCTTCGGTGACGCGGTAAACATCGATGAATTTGTTGGCGACGATATAGAGCGCCGAGCCGACGAGGCGCGACGACAAGTAGTAGCCTTCCAGCTCGACTTCCCGGATCGGTTTCGGAGCGGCGAAACCTGATGCGTCGGGCGCGGAGCCGGACGTATCGCTTTGATTGCCCGCAGGACCGTTCAGGTCGGACAAGTCATAGACGACGGCCTTGACGGTCGTTTTGTCCGGCGCGATCGGCGGGACGGGCATGATCGACACGTCCGACGCCGGGACGTCAGGCGCCGGCTTTTTCTTCGGCGTCGGCGGCGCAACGGACGCCGGCGTCGTCTGCTGCCCGACGACGATGAGCTGCCGGTCGCGGACGTAGAGCTGCATCGGAGAAAACAAGCCCGTTTTATCTTCCAGCACGGCGGCGAGCTTTGGAGCGGCCGGGTCGCGCACGTCGACGACGAAAACGCGTCGATCTGCGATTTGATAGATGAACTTCCCGTCGGTTTTGGCGATGTCGGCCTCGTCGACGCCTTCGACCTGGACGTTCGTCCGCGCGTAGTCGGCAGCACCGGCCGCTGCGGTTGCCGATTCGGCGGTTTTCGCGGTCGGGATGGCGGCGGAGCGCTGCCGGGAGACGACCGCATCGAGCGCCATGTACACGCGGCCGCCCGATTCGGCCGCCTGCCGCAGCAGTTGTTTCAGCCGGTTTTCGTTGCCGACGACCGGCAGCGGCTCCGGGCCGTCGACGACGACGGCTCGAGCGGCGGCGTCCCAACGGACCGACAGGCCGAACGATTCGGCTAGCGCGCGCACCGGGACCATCAGCACACCGCCGGATGCGCGCGGCGCGACGGGAAGACGGACGGAGCGACCGTCGACGTTCATGTCCGCCCGCCCGGCGGTGAAGACGACCGTGCGGCCGTCTTTGACGACGACGGCTTCACGGGAATCGTTCGCACGCAGTTCGGCGCCGAACGCTCGGGCGACGTCGACCGGCACGAGCGACGTTCCGCCGGCGAGAACGGGCGGGGCGGACAGCTGGACGTATTCGCCGCGCACGATAACGCGGATCTGCGACGCTGCGTCGGTGCCCTCGGCGGGCTGGACGGCGACCGTACCGAGCGCGAGCAACAGGGCGCCGAACGCCAGCGACAAGTGACGCCATCTTTTCTTCGCATTCGTGTTCATGGGGCGGACCTCCCGGCCACGCGCAAAGGCGAGGCGGATTTTGCCAAGCATCTACCTTCTAAACGAACGCAGGTCCGAATTTGTTGCAAAAAAACTCGGAATAAAAAACCGGCTGCGGACGTCGCCGGACGGTATACGCCGTCCGTGAACCGCGACCGGTGGAAATCGATCGTATGAATATTTCGTTCGACCCGCGAAGCGGACGGCCGTCACGGCACGGCGTCCGTTTTGGCCGTTTTCGTCGCCTATGGTGCCGATGGAGCTGCGCCGACAGAGGCAAGTCGCCGACGTTCGTCACTGCGTTTCGGTTACGCCTTCGCCGTCCGACGCCGCATCCGCGGAACCGTCCGTCTCCGTCGACGCGCGGGGAAGCGCGTCGACGGTTTCCTGCGCGTGGCTTGCGTTCTGCGCAGCCTGCTGCGCCGCGACGACGTCGACCGTCGCATAAAGATACTGCTCGTCCGTCAGGATGCGGCGCGCGGTCACATAACGCTTGGCGTAATACGGATCGTTCAGTTTCGTCAGCACGACGCCCCTGTTCGACGAACTGTGCGCGAACAGGCCGTCGCCGACGTAAATGCCGACGTGCGAAATCGCTTTGCCGGACGTGTTGAAAAAGACGAGATCGCCAGGCCGCAGGTCGGCCTTGTCCACCATCCGGCCGAGCTTGGCCTGCTCCCGCGACGAGTGCGGCAGCTGTACGCCGAGCTTGCCGAACACGTAGGCGGTGAACCCCGAGCAGTCGAACCCTTCGGGCGTCGTGCCGCCCCAGCGGTACGGCGTTCCGATCAATTCGGCGACCAGTCCGTCCAAACGCGATTCGGCAAAAACATTTCCGCCCACGCCGGCGAAAAACAGCGCCGCCGCCAGCGTGCACAAGACGGCTCGATATGCTTTTTTCGGCAAACCGCGTCACCCTTCCACGCCTACGAGGTTAGCTGACGGGTTCGGTCGAAGGTTCTCCCTAGGGCGTCCCCGGTTACAATCCGTCGCCGGTACCCGCGTTGCCGGCCGTTTCCGAATCCGGTCCGCCGGCTTGTCCGGCAAAGGACACCCATTCACCCCATAAACCGGTTCCCCCGTTCCCCGACGATCGGGGATTCGGCGAAATATCGAGGCGTTCCGACGTCCTTCCGGTCGAATCGCGACCGTTCGACCGACGCGTCGGGCGCGCAAAAACAACACATACCTGTCTATATTCGATGCGAAAACCGATTTTCCTGCTTCGTTCCGGAAAAAATTTTTTCGGTCGAACGCGTCGGTCGAACGCGGCCGGGCGGCCGAACGGAGAAGCCGAAGACTCCGGCGAAAGCGGAACGTTTTGTCCGGACGCGCGAATTGTGCGATAATCGACGTGCGGCGGTATGCTGCCGTTTGCAGTTGGCGAAAAGCGCTTTTCGAGAGGCGGTGCGGTCATGGAAAAAGGCGAAAAAGAAACGGTCGCGTTTGTGTTCGCGCATCCGGATGACGAATCGTTTTCAAGCGCGTGCCTGATCCGGCAGCTTCGCGCCGCGGGGCACCGTCCCGTGTTGTTGCTGGCGACGAGGGACGACGCCGGCCAAAAGAACGGCTACGCCGTCGGCGCCACCCGTGAGGAATTGGCCGCCATCCGGGAAAAAGAGATGGAACGGGCAGCAGCCGTTCTCGGGCTCGTCGCCGTGGAACATCTCGGCCTGCCGGACGGAAAACTGCAAGAGGTCGGACAGGAACGGCTCGTCGACGGCATCGTCGCATTCATCGAGCGTCATCGGCCTCGGGTGGTCGTGACGTTTCCGGAAGACGGGATGAATTTTCACCCCGATCACGTCGCCGTCAGTCTGGCCGTCACGCGGGCGGTCGTCGGCGGGAGCTGTCCGTCCGTCGAGAAATTATATTATGTGTTGTCGGACGCATTGCGCGCCGGCGGACGCAAGGCTTCCGTCGTCGTCGACGCGAAGCCCGACTGGGAGGCCAAGGCGGAGGCGCTGCGGGCGCATGAATCGCAGCGATTGGCGGTGTTGCGTCATTTCGGGAGTCTGGATGTTTGTCCGGAGCATCGGCGATACGAGTCGTTCGTGTTGCGGTGGGAACGGGGGACCGACTGGCCGGACCGTGCGGAAACGTCGTTGTTGGACGCCTCCGGCGGAATCGCAGAGGTAAGGAGGCGTTGCGGGACGACGAAGATTTGAGGTGCGGGACGACGCGCTATCGTTTTCGGTCCGCCCAAATCCGGTAATGTGCGGCCGTCCCCCACAGCCGGAGCAGCGCGTGTAGGGCGTGCGCCGCCTGGTAAACGATCAGCGCGCCGAATCCCGCCCATACGAACGCGACGGCCAGCGTCGCCAGACTGACCAGTCCCGTGCAGGCGACGATTGCCGCCCATATGCCGACGGCAGCCGTCGCATTCCGGAGCGCCGCCGCCATACCGCTTCGCCATCCCGTCCCTCCGGCAAGTCCGATCTGCGCATACAGCGTCAGCAGTCTGAGCGCCCCCGTCCAGACGATCCAGCCCGCCAGCCAGGGCGCAAGCTCGGCTGCTGCCGAGCGCCATTCGCCCGCAGACATCAGCGCGTCGCGCGCCTCCCGCCAGACCCAGTATGCCGGTGCTGCCGACAGCGCCAGCCGGATGGCATCCCATGCGGCGAATGCCGCCCACCAACGGCGAATTCCTTCGACGAAGCGGAAACCGGCGTTCAGATCCGGCCGGTGCATCGAATGGACGATGCCTGCCGCGATCGCCGAATGAAGGGTGAAGCGGACCGCCGTGAGGGCGACGATTGCGACGAGTACCGATGCGACTTCGCCGGAGCGTAACAGCCTGAACATGAGCTCCGCCGCAAACAGCCGTTCCGCCTCCTCCGATACTCCGCCGGGGAACCGGAGCCAGAAAGGCTCCACCACCGACCGCCAAAACCGGTACGACACCCATCCCCACGCCAGGTGATGCAGAAACAGCGCCGTCAGGGCGAACCGTTGCCTGCCGAGCGAACGCCAGCCTGCACGTAAAGCTGTGACCATGCCTCGTACCTCCTTTCGATTACCACGACCACCAGCGCGCGAACCATTCCGAGACGATCGACGCCAACGTGGTTCCAAATAACGTCCGTCGCCGATCCGGTTCCGCCTTGAGAAAATTGTCGATGCGCCGGTTTTCCAGCAACATCGAACGCTCCGGATCAACCCAAACCCACTCCAACGGAGCGGACCGGCCGATCCGGTAGACGATCGCCTCGCCGCGTCCGTCCCAAACGGCATCCTGAACGGAGCCGTCGGCGAAGCGGAACCGGATCGTCACCGGGGCCGGATGGGTGCCGCCGCGCTTGCGGACGACGACTTCATATACGGGTCCGGAGGCGCTTTTACCGGCGTTGCTTTGTGAAACATCGGTGCGCCGGATCGACTCCACCGCGTAATCGACCGTTTCTCCGCCATAGACGAACTGCTCAAAGTAAGCCGACCAGTCCGAGCCCGTCGTCCGTTCCAGCGTTTCTTCAAACTGTCGCGCGCCGGGATGGCGGAATTTCCACTCCTGAAAATAACGATGAAGCACGCGGCGCATTCGGTCGCGGCCGATCAAGCGCTCGATGTCCCGAAGAATCAATTTCGCGCGTACGTATACGTTTTCGGCATAGTGGTCCTGATCGCGAAATTGCCACGAAAACAGCGACAGCGGCGCCGGCGACGCAATCCATGAGGACTCCAGCGCGGAATTCGGCGGAATGCCGTAATCCAACTCCATCACGAGATCTTCGGAATACGACGCGAACCCTTCGTCCAGCCACGCTTCCTCAAATTCGTTGGTCGCCACCATGCCATACCAGTACTGATGCGCGATTTCATGGGCGACGACGCGTTCCAACTCGAAACCGGGAGCCGGATTCGCCGCTTCCCAGGCGGTGATGAGCGTCGGGTACTCCATACCGCCGGCGCCGCCGGCCTGCGCTGGCGGCACGACGATCGACAACGTCGGATAGGGGTACTCGCCGAACCAGTCCGCGTAGCGGGAGAGCGACTTTTTCGCCGCCGTCAGATAGCGCTGTTTCAGGTGGGCGTGGGCCGGGTCGAGATACAGTTTGAGCCTGACGCCGGGAACGCCGGGTGCCGAAAAGCGCTCTTCCGCATAAACGAAGCGCGGCGACGCCGCCCAGGCGAAATCGTGAACGTCGTCCGCATAAAAATGATAAGTTTTCCATCCGTTTGATTCTTCCGGGGCTTTCGTGGGAAAACCGGTCGCTGCAACGAGCCATCGCGACGGAACCTGAATGTTGACGATATAGATTCCGAATTCGGAATAAAATTCGGAATTGCCGTGGTATTGATGGAGATTCCATCCCTCGTCGGTTCTGCCGCGGGTGCCGGCCGGCTCGTAAACCGCGATTTTCGGAAACCATTGTCCGGCCATGACGAAATCGTCGGCGTATCCCATCCGGGCGAACACCGGCGGTAGCCGGACAAGGAACCGCAGATGCAACGTCGTTTTTTCTCCCGGCGGCACCGGTTCGGGCAACGCGATGCGTGCGAGCGTCCGGTCGTCGCGGTTGCCGTCGTCCGGCCGCACGAACTCGACGCGGGAGGTCAGGTCGATCCCGTCGTCCGTTCGGACCGAGAGCAGTTCCATGCCGCCGTAGCGCCCGCCGGGAAAGGTATCGTCGCGCAGCCTTCCGCCGGACTCGCGCATGAACGTCGTCCGGTCCGAAGCAAAAGCGTTTGGATAAAGATGAAGGTACACTTCACCGACCGCCTGCCGTCCGGGGTTGCGCCACGTGACCGTTTCCGCGCCTTCGAGCGTTCGGCTCCGTTCGTCGAACCGGACGCCGATATGGTATTCCGTCAGTCGGGAGCTAAGCGGCGTCGGCGTCGGTTTCGGACGCGCCTCGGGCACTTGCGGGGCGGGCGATTCCACCGCAGGAGGGCGCGGATCGGTGGCGAGCGCGACGTGCACGCGATCGCCGTCGGCGCCGGTAAAAGCAAGAACGGCAAGAACCGCGAAAACGGCGAAAGCGGCCGTCGACAGAACCGCGCGGCAAGACGGAATGCGTCGGAACATGGAGGATCGATCCCCTCCGCCGTGACAGGCTCGTTTTCGGTGCATGTATATGTCCGCGGCGAAGGATTTAGACGGACTGGATTTTGCCGTGGGACGGCCGGTAAAATGAAAACGGGAACGACCCAAGAAAGGGGACTCGACGCCATGGAAGACCAACCGAAAAAACCGAAGGCGTCTTTTCAGATCATCGGGCAGACGACCGTGCACGGCGGCTACGGCGCCGGCATGCTCGACTTGAGCAACTTGTCCAGCATCATCGTCGACGGCGACCGCGCCTATATCGATCTCGGCGCTCTTCATGCCAAAAGCCGCGTCGAGCGCGGCATCAAATTCACGCCGAATCGCGAGGAAGTACCGGACGGCCGTCGGGTGTGGGTCGTCTGGGTCAAAATCGGCAAAACCGACGGCGGCCCCTGCTACGCCGGCGCGACGGCCTGCGAGATGAAAATCGACGAAGCGGCGAGAAAGGGGTGGAAAATTCTTGCAGATCATGTCAACCGGATGGATTACGCGCTGAAAGGGCGGTTCATGCTGAACGAGCTGAATGAGACGGAAAAAGCCGCATTGCGCCGCTGCCTCGTCGAGCACAACGCGGAATGGTACGAACGCTCGCCGGACGAGCTGAAGCACCAGCTGGAAACCTAACCGGTCCACCAGCGCTTCAGGCTGTCCCACCACGATTTCGGCCTTTCTTTTGCGTCAGGTCCCGGCAAGGCGTGCGGCTGCCCGCCGTGGACCGGGCACGGCTCGATCGGCGCCGTCCCGGCGACGAACGCTTCGAGCCGCACGTCGGGGCAGCGGTCGGTGGCGAGCGCCCCGGTCTTCGGATCGATGTAGACGAACTGGACTCGCTCCGGCGCGCGGAACATTTTCGGCGGCACGGCGGCGAGCGTCTCCTCGGTGAATTCGGCGAAAATCGGCGCCGCCGCGTATGATTCCGCCTGCGTCAGCCGGCGTCCGCGGTCGTGGCCGACCCAGACGGCGGTCGCGAGTTCAGGCGTGAAGCCGACCATCCAGGCGTCGGTGTCCGTCGTGCCGGTTTTGGCCGCAACCGGCCGTTTCAGAAGCTGCGCCACGCGGTGGCCGGTGGCGCCGGGTTCGAACACGCCCTGCAGTTCGTATGTCAACACATAGGCGGTTTCCGGCGCGACGACGCGCTCGGGTTTCGCCGCGCGCACGTACAACACCCGCCCGTCGGGCCCCTCGATGCGGCGGACGGCGGCCGGTTCGAACCGTTCGCCCAAATTTGCGATCGTCGCGAAGGCCGACGCCAGTTCCAGCGGGCTGACCGGCGACGTGCCGAGCGCCAGCGACGGCACGGCGTCGAGCGGAGAGGTAATGCCGAGCCTGCGCGCCATCGCGACGACGGTCTGTTCTCCGATCAGGCGGATCGTCGAAACGGCGTAAACGTTGTCCGATTTAGCGATCGCTTCGCGCAGCGCAATCCAGTCGTGTTCATAATGATTGTTGAAATTGCGCGGGATATACACTTGACGACCGTCGTCGTACGAAAACGACGTCGGTTCGCTTCGAAAGCGCGTGGCCGGCGTGAAACCCGGATGTTCGAGCGCGGCCAAGTAAACGATCGGCTTAAACGCTGAACCGGGTTGGCGGCCTGCCGACACCGCGCGATTGAACTGGCTTTCCGTGTAGTCGCGGCCTCCGACCATCGCCCGGATTTCGCCGTTGCGCGGGTCGATCGCGATGAGCGCGACCTGCAGATCTGGAAAATCGGCCAGACGGCGCGCGACGACGCGTTCGGCCGTTTCCTGCGAGCGCGGATCGAGCGTCGTGTAAATGCGATATCCTCCCGTCGCCAGCTCGCGTTCCGTCACGCCGAGGACGGCGGCCGCCTGCCGGACGACGAAATCACGGAAATACGGCGCGCGGGCGGGTTGCGGCTTCGGAGGCGGTTGCAGCACAAGCGGCGCGCGCTTTGCGGATTCCGCCTCCGCGGGCGTGATCACGCCGTATTCCGCCATTTTGTCAAGAATCAGACGCTGACGGCTTTTGGCGTTATCCATGTTCAGATAAGGAGAATAATACGCCGGTCCCTTCGGGATACCGGCCAGTAGCGCGCTTTCGGCGAGCGTGAGCTTTTTCGCGCTTTTTCCGAAGTAGAGCCGGGCCGCCGCTTCCGCCCCGTAGGCGCCGTGGCCGTAATAAATTTCGTTCAGATAATATTCAAGAATCTGTTCTTTCGTCAACGCGGACTCCAGGACCAGGGCGTAGAACGCTTCCTTCAGTTTCCGCGACCACGTGCGGTCGTGCGTCAGATACAGGTTGCGCGCCAGCTGCTGGGTCAGCGTGCTCGCGCCTTGCTCCCTCGACATGGCGCGCAAGTTGACGAACAGGGCGCGCGCGATTCCCTTCGGATCGATGCCGTGGTGTTCGAAGAAACGGCGGTCCTCGATCGCCACCGTCGCCTGTACCAGATACGGTGAAATGTCGGACAGCGGCACGACCGTCCGGTTTTCGCCCGCATCCAGCGCGTCGAGGACGCCGCCTTCGGCGTCCAGAATGAACGACGTCTGCGGCATCGGGACGGCCGGCGGCACCTGCATATGCAAAAAGAAAAACAGCGCGACCAGCGAGACGCCCGCCAGCAGCGCGCCGGAACCGGCCAAAGACGCAAAAAATTTCCCTGCCGCTTGTCGGTGCCGGCGTGACAGCTGCTGAGGCAGACGGGACGACACGTCTTTCGGCATCGCGGATCGCCTCCTCAGCGTGCTTCGGTTACAGATGTATTTTCCATTATGATGGAGATTTTGAATATCTATACCCAGGCGTTTCGGTGGGCGAACGCCGTATCGGCGTTCCTCTTACGCATCCGGCAGGTTCCGCAGTAGGAAGGCGCGATTGCAAAATCCGGTCGATCGACTATAATACTTCTTGTTGACCGGATTCGGCACAAAAAGAAGGGGCGGCTTCGATGGAGCTCTGGTTTACAGAGAAACAGACCGAATCATTCGGCATCACAGCGAAAACGACGCGGACTCTCGTCCGAGAAAAAACGCCGTACCAGGACCTGGCGATGATCGAGACCGAACAGTGGGGTCGCATGCTCGTCCTCGACGGCATGGTGATGACGACCGAGAAAGACGAGTTCGTCTACCACGAAATGATGGCGCATCCGGTCCTGGTGACGCATCCGAATCCGCGCCGCGTGCTCGTCGTCGGCGGCGGCGACGGCGGCGTCGTCCGCGAGGCGCTGAAACATCCGAAAGTCGAGCAGATCGTGCTCGTCGAGATCGACGACAAGGTGATCGAATATTCGAAAACCTATCTGCCGGAGATCGCCGGCGCGCTCGACGATCCGCGCGTTCGCGTCGTCGTCGGCGACGGCTACCGGCACATTCACGACCATCCCGGCGAATACGACGTCATTATGGTCGATTCGACCGAGCCGGTCGGCCCGGCGGTCGAATTGTTCACGCGCGGTTTTTACCGCGGCCTTTATGATGCGCTGCGGGAAGACGGGCTGTTCGTCGCTCAGACCGACAACCCCTGGTTTAAGGCCGATCTGATCCGGAAAGTCAACCGCGACATCCGCGACATTTTCCCGCTCGTTCGCGTCTACGTCGCCAATGTGCCGACCTATCCGAGCGGGCTGTGGACGTTCACGGTCGGCAGCAAAAAATACGATCCGCTCACCATCGACGAAAAAGACGTGCCGGATCTCGATACCAAATACTACTCGCCCCGCCTCCACAAGGCGGCGTTCGCCCTGCCGCGCTTCGTGGAAGAGCTGGTCCGGTGAAACGGGCGGAGGGCTGCACGCATGCGATTTCCCCAGGCGTATTCCGGCAACGTGTTCATCGCGTCGAGCGACGATTATGAGCCGGCGCAAGCGGTCGTTTTCGGCATGCCGATGGATTTTACCGTCAGTTTCCGGCCGGGGGCGAGATTCGGTCCGGCGCGCATCCGCGAAGCGTCGGTCGGATTGGAAGAATACAGCCCGTATCTCGACCGCAGCCTGGCGGACGTCCGCTATTTCGACGCGGGCGACCTTATGCTACCATTCGGCAATGCCGAGCGCAGTCTGGCGATGATCGGGGATTTCGTCCGCAAACTTCTGGCCGACGGCAAATTCCCGCTCGGCCTCGGCGGCGAACACCTGGTCAGCTGGCCGATCGTGCGCGAAATGCACGCGCGGTATCCCGATCTCGCCCTGATTCATATCGACGCACATGCCGACCTGCGCGAGCATTACGAAGGCGAGCCGTTGTCGCACGCCACGCCGATTCGGAAGGCGGCGGAGCTGCTCGGCGGCCGCAACATCTACCAGTTCGGCATCCGTTCGGGAACGAGGGAAGAGTTCGAGTACGCGCGCGAACGGCTGAACTTTTATCCGTTCGAGGTGCTCGAACCGCTCCGGCGCGTGTTGCCCGAGCTGGCCGGTCGTCCGGTGTACGTCACCGTCGACATCGACGTGCTCGACCCGTCGGCGGCGCCTGGCACCGGCACCGCCGAGCCGGGCGGTGTTTCGTCGCGGGAGTTGCTGGCGGCGATTCACGCGATCGCGCGGTCGGAAGTCCGCGTCGTCGGCGCGGACGTCGTCGAGGTCGCGCCGGTCTATGATCCGTCGGAGCAGACGGCGATCGTCGCGGCCAAACTGGTGCGGGAAATGTTGATCGGATGGGTCAAATAAAGCATCCGGCGAAAGGCCGGAATTTTTTTTGAAAGCGTTGCGGTGTCACGGTGGATCCTGCGGAGACGTCTCGGCCGGTCCTGCGGAAGAACGGTGCAATCGGCGGAACGCGCCCGGCGTCATGCCCTCCCTTTTGCGAAAAACGCGAATAAAATACCCGGGATGCTCATATCCGACGCGACGAGCCACTTCCGCCACCGGCATATCGGGACGGTCGAGCAGCCATTCTTTCGCACGGCGCATGCGGATGCCGGTCACGTATTCGATCGGCCGCATGCCAGTCGCACGCCGGAACAGAAGGCACGTGTATTGCGCGCTCCGGCCGATTCGCGCCGCCAGATCGGCCAGTGTCACCGGCTCGGCGAAATGGCGCTCGGCATAGTCGAGGGCGGGCGCGAGCGCGTTTTGCCAATCCCGCTTGGAACGCGGTTCGCGATGCGGATGGGCCGCCAGCGACCGCAAGTCGACTAATAGGCCGTACACCGCCGCCGACGCGGCCGGTGCCGCGTCCGGCCGTCCTGACTCGATCAGTTCGACGACGGCGTCGACGCGCGAGAGCGTCTGTTCCGGCGATGATACCGACAACACGGCCGTGCGCGAAAATCCGAGCTGCGCCGTGAATGCCGCCGCCAACGGACCCTTGAACGTCACCCACCGGACGGTCCACGGCTCGCGGACGGGTTCGTATCGGTGCGGCTCGTCCGGAAACAGAAACATTCCCTGGCCGGCCGACACCGTCGCCGTCGCGCCGCGCACCGTCAGCCGTCCTTCCCCTGCTAGACATTGAATCCACTGGTAATCCGGATACCCTCTCGGCCGGTCGACCGCCTCCTGATGCACCCAACCGCCTGCTCCGGTCGCATAGAGCGGTAGCGATCGATCCTCGTCCGTCAGGGCGGCGAACAGACATCGGTTCAACGTTTTCATATCGTGATATTAACACGAAAATGTTTCGATTGAGAAGAAGGCCGATCGCCTTTTAAGATGAAACAAGACGAATTTCAAATGATTTCATCGTGAAATCGGAGGCGTCGGCATATGGCAGGATGGCCGGGACGACTGCAGAAGTTGGGCGGCATCGCCTACGGCGGCGATTACAACCCTGAACAATGGCCGGAACACGTCTGGCGAGAGGATATGCGGCTGATGCGGGAGGCGGGCGTCAACCTGGTGAGCGTCGGTATTTTCAGTTGGGCGCTTTTGCAACCGAACAAGGACACGTATGATTTCGGTTGGCTGGACAGGCTAATGGACCTTCTTGCCGAAAACGGCATTTACGCCTGCCTCGCCACCGCAACGGCTTCGCCGCCGGCGTGGATGGCGGCGGAATTTCCCGACACGCTCGCCGTCGACGAAAACGGCGTCCCGTATTCGCACGGGTCGCGCCAGCATTACAGCCCGTGCAGCGAAACGTACCGTCGGTTCTGCGCGGAGCTCGTGCGGCGTCTGGCGGAGCGCTACAAGGACCATCCGGCGCTCGCCGCTTGGCACGTCAACAACGAGTACGGCTGCCACGTCTCGCGCTGTTACGGCGAAGAGACGGCGCGCCGGTTCCGGGAGTGGCTGAAAAAACGCTACGGTACGCTCGACGAGCTGAACGAGCGCTGGGGGACGAATTTCTGGAGCCAACGCTATTACGACTGGGACCATATTCCGCTGCCGCGTAAAACACCGACGTACGCCAATCCCGGACAGCAGCTCGATTATGCGCGGTTTATGTCGGACATGCTGCTCGAATGTTTTCTGAACGAATGCCGGATTTTGCGCGAAATAACGCCCGACGTACCGGTGACGACGAATTTCATGGCGTTTTTCAAGCCGGCCGACTATTTCCGTTGGGCGGAACATCTCGACATCATCGCGTGGGACAACTACCCCGAGCCGACGGCCGGCGTGCCGGTCGGCGCGGCGTCGCAGCACGATCTGATGCGCTCGCTGCGCGGCGGCCAGCCGTTTCTGCTGATGGAGCAGGCGCCGAGCCAGGTCAACTGGCGGCCGTTCAACCCTGTCAAGCGCCCGGGCGTCATGCGGCTGTGGAGTTACCAGGCGCTGGCGCGGGGCGCGGACGGCATCATGTTTTTCCAGTGGCGGCAATCGCGTGCCGGAGCCGAGAAATTCCACAGCGGCATGGTCCCGCATTCAGGAGAAAACAGCCGTGTTTTCCGGGAAGTGCGCGAACTCGGGCGCGAACTCAAGCGTCTCGGCGAAATCGTCGGTACGCGCGTGCAGGCCGACGTCGCGATCGTGTTCGACTGGCCGAACTGGTGGGCGCTCGAGCTCGATTCGCACCCCAGTTCGTTCCTCCGGTATGCGGAGTTGGTCCTGCACGTCTACCGGCCGTTGTTCGAGGCCAACGTCGCGGTCGATTTCGTTCGCCCGGACGGCGATTTCAGCCGGTACCGACTGGTCGTCGCGCCGGCGCTCTATCTCATGCCGACCGGATGGGAAAACCGGTTCGAGCGGTACGTGGCCGACGGCGGCCGCCTGCTGGTTACGTTTTTCAGCGGCATCGTCGACGAGAACGACCGCGTCCATCTCGGCGGATACCCGGCCCCCTTGCGTCGGCTGCTCGGTTTGACGGTCGAGGAGTTCGACCCGATGCCGCCGGACGGCCGTAACCGGATCGCCATGACCGATCGAGCCGGCTTTGCCGGGGAATACGACTGTTCGCTCTGGGCCGACGTCATCGCGCTCGAAGGCGCCGAACCGCTCGCCGTCTTCCGGCACGATTTTTACGCCGGACGCGCGGCGGTGACACGGCATGCCTTCGATCGCGGCGTCGCGTATTATGTCGGGACGCTGCCGGAAGCCGAAGCGATGAAGCGATTGCTCCGCGGCATCCTGGATGAGGCCGGCGTCCTGCCGGTGCTGGAGACGCCGCAGGGGATCGAAGCCACGGTCCGCCGTTCCGAAGACGGCGCGCGGTATTTGTTTTTGCTCAACCATAACGGACGATCGGAGGCCGTAGCGCTGCCCGCCGGCGTGCACCACGATCTGCTTTCGGGCCGAGCGCTCGCCGGAACGTTGGAGCTGCCGCCGAACGGTGTCGCCGTAATGCGCCTGTCGAACGACGCCTAACGGCCGCGCATCGCCAGCCGGACGGCGCGGAGCGCATCGACGCTTTTTCTGCCGGACGCGCCGGCCGTCGGCTGTGCGGACGCAAGGAGCAACCGTTTGACGAGCTTGGGCGTCAACCGGCGGTCGCAGCCGAGCATGAGCGCGACGACGCCGGATACGTGCGAGGTAGCCATCGAGCATCCGCTAAGGCGATAATACAAGCCGCCCGGCCACGTCGACCGGATGTTTTTGCCGGGCGCGTATAGATCGACGTCCGCTCCCCGGTTGGAAAAAGGGGCGATGCGTCCGGCGGCGTCGACGGCGCCGACCGAGATCGTTTCTCGGTAGCGGGCGGGATAGTCGGTTTTCAGGCGGCGACCGCCGTTGCCGGCTGAACAGACGACCACGACGCCGGCGCGCACGGCGAAACGGACGGCAGTGTGAAGGGAGCGGTTGCGGCGGTTTGTGCCGAAGCTCATGTTGATGACGTCGACGCCGTTTCGGACGCACCATTCCACGCCGCGGACGATGTCGGAGACGAAGGCGTTGCCGGCCTGGTCGAACGCTTTCACCGGACAGACGACGGCGCCCGGCGCGACGCCCGCCATGCCGCCCGGCCGGCCGCCTGCGACGATCGTTCCGGCGATATGGGTGCCGTGTCCATTGTCGTCGTAAGGCGGCATGTTTTCGTTGAGCAGATTGACGCCGAGGCCGATTCGCCCGCGCAGGTCGGGATGGGACGCGTCGACGCCGGTGTCGATCACGCCGACTTTGACGAAGTCGCCGGTCGAATACCGCCAGGCCTCCGGGGCCCGGATTCGTCCGACGCCCCAGGGAACGGCGGTCGGAGCCGCCGGAAATGCGCGCACGCCGACGAGGTCGTCTTCTTCGACGTCTGCGACGCCAGGAAGTTCGGCCCACGTTTCGGCGTTGCCTGACGACAGCGCGACGGATCGGATGAGCGGCAGCGTCCGGATGGCGGATGATGCCCGCAGATCGGGATCCGTTTTCCGCAACGCAAGACAAAACTGTTCGTACTCCTTGTGCCCGGAGAACCGAACGATGAGACGCCGGCCCCGAGGATCGGGGCCGAAAGTTTTCAGGACCGCCGTCCAAAATTCCGCGTCCGGCAAGGCGCGAACCTCCCCGTTGCCGAAGTCGGTTTCGTATTCGCATCATCATATGAGTGACGCCGGTCTGCCGGATTGAATATTTGTCCTGCGGCGGGTTGCTTTTTCCGGAAAAATTCGTTTATGATGTTGTGAAGACAGACGCGACTCGCGAAAGGACGGGTTGGAAACGATGAGCGGCGGTCATTCCCTGAAAATTTCGCCGGAGCAGGCCAAAGAGATGCCGATGGTCGACCTGGCTTACGAGATTCTCAAGGCGGCGGGCACGCCGCTTCCGTACCGCGATCTGATGCGGGAAATCGCGAACGTCAAGGGTTTTACGGAAGAAGAGATGTTGCGACTCATCGCCCAACTGTATACGGAGATCAACATCGACGGCAGGTTCGCCTGCGTCGGCAACAACACGTGGGGATTGAAGCGCTGGTATCCGGTCGATCGTTCCGAGGAGCTCGGCGGCGCCTATCCGCGCATCATCAACGACGACGACGAGGAAGACGACTACTACGCCGAGGAAGAGACGTACGACCGCGAAGACGAATACGAATCGCTCGACGAAGAGTCGGAGTTTCTGGAGACGGACACGGACGAAGCGTTTTTCCCCGGCGACGAGTTGGAAGAACCGCTGGAAGGTCTCGCCGATCCCGACATCGCGGAGGAGGAAGTCGGGGGTATCGGCGGTGCGCTGGATGATCTCGGCGTGCCGGAGCTTGAGGCCGACTTGGGCGATGAGGTGCTCGACGGGGAAGACGGCGTGGACGATGAAGCAAACGACGAAGCGGACGAGGAAACGGATGTCCTTGCGGTCGACCCGGGCGAGACGGATGACGAGGTCGAACCGCCGGTCGAGGAGGAGCCGCCCAAGAAACGTTCCCGTTCGCGGAAATAAGGCTTTCTCGAAGTCTTGTGCCGCCGATCGGTGAGGCCGCGATCGCCTTGACACGGTTCCCGACCGGGAGTAAACTAGTGCTTGGGCTTCAGGAACACGGTTGCGAAACGAAAAGTGCCCCCGCCTCGCGGGTGTCACTTTTCTTTTTTTTGCGCCCCCTCCGCGACCGATCTTTCGACGCACACTTCATCGTTTTTGGGGGTTGTGGACGCATGACCAAATATATTTTCGTCACCGGCGGCGTTGTGTCGTCGCTGGGCAAGGGCATCACGGCCGCCTCGCTCGGCCGCCTGTTGAAAAACCGCGGACTTCGCGTCACCATCCAGAAGATGGATCCCTACATCAACGTCGATCCGGGCACGATGAGCCCTTACCAGCACGGCGAAGTGTTCGTCACCGACGACGGCGCGGAAACCGACCTCGACCTCGGGCATTACGAGCGGTTCATCGACGTCAATCTGACGCGCAACAGCAACGTGACGGCCGGCAAAATCTATCAGTCCGTCATCAGCAAGGAGCGGCGCGGCGAATTTCTCGGCGGCACCGTGCAAGTCATCCCGCACGTGACGAACGAGATCAAGGAGCGCATTTTCATGGCCGGCCGGGAATCCGGCGTAGACGTCGTCATCACCGAAATCGGCGGAACGGTCGGAGATATCGAAAGTCTGCCCTTTCTCGAGGCGATCCGGCAGATCAAGAGCGACATCGGCCGGGAAAACGTCATGTACATTCACGTCACGCTCATTCCGTATCTGAAAGCTGCGGGAGAGCTGAAAACGAAGCCGACGCAGCACAGCGTCAAGGAGCTGCGCAGTATCGGCATTCAGCCGAACGTCATCGTCTGCCGGACGGAAAAGCCGTTGTCTGAGGAAATGAAGCGAAAAATCGCCTTGTTTTGCGACATCGACGTCCGCGCCGTCATCGAGGCGCTCGACGCGGAAACACTGTACGAAGTGCCGCTTATGCTGCGGGCTCAGGGGCTGGACGATATCGTCGTGTCGACGCTCGGCTTGAAGGCTTCTGCCCCCGATATGACGGAATGGGAGCGATTGGTGAACAAAATCAAAAATCTGAAGAAAAAAACCGAAATCGCGATCGTCGGCAAATACGTCTCACTGCACGACGCCTATCTCAGCATCGTCGAAGCGCTCGGCCACGCGGGGATCGACGCCGATGCGGAAGTGTCGATCCGATGGGTTCCGTCCGAGATCGTCGACGACCAGAACGTCGACCGGCTGCTGGCCGGCGTTCACGGCGTGCTCGTGCCGGGCGGGTTCGGCGACCGCGGCATCGAGGGCAAAATTACCGCCATCCGCTATGCGCGCGAACGCCGAATTCCGTTTTTCGGCATCTGTCTCGGCATGCAGATGGCCGTCGTCGAATTCGCGCGAAACGTCGCCGGTCTTGCGGGCGCGAATTCTTCCGAAATTCAGCCGGCGACGCCGCATCCCGTCATCGACCTGTTGCCGGAACAAAAAGGCGTCGAAAACCTGGGCGGGACGATGAGGCTGGGGCTCTTTCCTTGTAAAATCGCAAAGGATTCGTTGGCGATGCGCTGCTACGGCGAGGAACTCGTCTATGAGCGGCACCGACATCGCTACGAATTCAACAACGAGTACCGAGACGTCCTGGAGCGGGCCGGTCTTCGGTTTTCCGGCACGTCGCCGGACGGCAGGCTCGTCGAGATGATCGAACTTCCCGGACATCCGTGGTTTCTAGCCGTTCAGTTCCATCCCGAATTCGCATCCAGGCCGAACAGGCCGCAACCGCTGTTCCGGCATTTCGTCCGAGCCGCCCTGGATTATGCGGATTCGCAAAAATAACGCGGTTCGAAGAAATGCGTCGTGCCGGGAGGAAAACTTTATCCGAATGGCGAAAGTAAAACGGCGGAGGGGAGTCATGGAAAAAGTCATTTGATTTGAACGACGGAAGGAGATTTTGCAATGGGGGAGCCAAAAATTTTGATCGTCGACGACCAGAAAGGGATTCGTCTGTTGCTCACGGAAGTGTTTCGCCATGAAGGATACCAGACGTTTCAGGCGTCCGACGGCAAACAGGCGGTCGAGATCATGCGGGCGGAAAATCCTGAGCTCGTGCTCTTGGACATGAAAATTCCCGGCATGGACGGTCTCGACATTTTGAAACGGATCCGGGCGATCAATCCCGAAGTTCGCATCATCATGATGACGGCTTACGGCGAACTGGACATGGTCAAGGAGGCGGCCCGCCTCGGGGCGGTCCGGCATTTCACGAAACCGTTCGACATCGACGAACTGCGCGATGCTGTCAATGCTTGCCTGAAGCGGGCGGACGAAGCCGGCCGGCTTGTCGCGAGCCCGGGCGGGGCTTGACGCGTTCGTTTTTAGGTTCGGCGAAAAGTATGGTATAATACCGCGTAAAGCTCGTTTCGAAACGTCGTGATCGTCGGTGAGGAGGAACCGTTTATGCCGTTGGTTTCGATGAACGCGTTTTTGCCGCAAGCGAAGGCCGGCCGTTACGCCGTCGGCCAGTTCAACCTGAACAATCTGGAATTTGCTCAGGCGATCGTGGAGGCGGCGGAAGAAGAGCGATCCCCGTTCATTTTCGGGGTGAGCGAGGGCGCCCTGAAATACATGGGCATCGAATTTACGGTTGCCATCGCGCGGGCGGCCGCAGAGAAGTCCGGCCTGCCGATCGCGCTGCACCTCGATCACGGCAGCAGCTTCGAAGTCGCGATGAAATGCATCCGCGCGGGTTTCACGTCGATCATGTTTGACGGTTCGCACTATCCCTTCGAGGAAAACGTCCGCCTGACGAAGGAGATCGTCAAGGTGGCGCACGCGATGGGCGTTTCCGTCGAAGGGGAACTCGGTACGATCGGCGGCGTGGAGGACGACTTGTCCGTCGAAGAGGAAGACGCCCATCTGGCCAAGCCGGAAGAGGCGATCCGCTTTTATGAGGAAACGGGGGTCGACTGTCTGGCCATCGCGGTCGGCACCGCGCACGGCATGTATAAGGGCGAGCCGAAGATCCGGTTCGACATCATCGAGAAAGTGGCGAGCGCCATTCCTGTTCCGATCGTGTTGCACGGCGGTTCCGGCGTTCCGGACGACATGATCCGGCGCGCCATCCAATGCGGTGTGGGCAAAATCAACGTCAATACCGAAAACCAGGTCGCATGTACGCAGACCATTCGGGAGATACTTGAAAAAAACCCCAAACTTTATGATCCCCGGAAATATCTCGGACCCGCCAAAGACGCGATGAAAGAAGTCGTCCGCGGCAAAATCCGGTTGTTCGGCAGCAACAACCGTGTCTGACCGGGCCGTAAAATCCCGACGGAGGGAACGGATGGACGGATGGAAAAACTGTTGATCGTCGGCGGTCGTCCGCTGCGCGGCACGGTATCCGTCAGCGGCGCGAAAAACAGCGCGGTGGCGCTGTTGCCCGCTTCCATTTTGGCGGAAAGCCCGGTCGAATTGGACAACGTTCCGGATTTGACGGATGTCGAGGTTTTGATAGAGTTGCTGCAAGAAATGGGCGCCGTCGTCGTCCGGATGGGCGACCGGGTCCGCATCGATCCCCGCGCAATCCGTCCCATTCCCCTGCCGAACGGAAAAGTCAAGAAGCTGCGCGCGTCCTATTATTTCATGGGTGCGTTGCTCGGTCGTTTCGGGGAGGCGGTGGTCGGACTGCCGGGGGGTTGCGACTTCGAACCTCGGCCGATCGACCAGCATCTGAAAGGATTCGAGGCGCTGGGCGCGTACATTTCGTTCGAGGGCGGGGCCGTGCGTCTGAAGGCGAGACGTTTACGCGGCGCCAAAATCTACCTCGACGTCATCAGCGTCGGAGCAACAATCAACATCATGTTGGCGGCATGCCGTGCCGAAGGCGTGACGATCATTGAAAACGCGGCGAAAGAGCCGGAGATCATCGACGTCGCCACGCTGCTCAACGCGATGGGCGCGCGCATCAAGGGTGCCGGTACGGCGACGATCCGCATCGAGGGCGTCGACAGTCTGTCGGGATGCCGCCACGCGATCATTCCCGACAGGATCCAGGCGGGAACGTACATGATCGCCGCCGCCGCAACCCGCGGCGACGTCACGATCGACAACGTCATTCCGAAGCATTTGGAAGCGGTGACGGCGAAACTGCAGGAAATGGGCGTGATTGTCCACGAAATGGACGAATCGATCCGCGTGATCGGCCGGACGGACTATCAGGCCGTCGACGTGAAAGCGCTGGTATACCCCGGTTTTGCCACCGATCTTCAATCTCCGATGACCAGCTTGTTGACCCAAGCGACGGGTGTCAGCCTTCTCACCGACCACGTGTACAACCACCGTTTCAGGCATGTACCGGAATTGGTCCGGATGGGCGCCAAGATCAAGGTCGAGGGACGGACCGCCGTGATCGAGGGCGGGCCGCTGCATGCGGCCAAAGTGAGGGCGGCGGACTTGCGGGCGGGGGCGGCCCTGGTCGTCGCCGCGCTCGCCGTGTCCGACGGCGGTGTGACCGAAATCGAAGGTGCCGAATACTTGCGGCGCGGTTATGAGCGGTTCGTCGACAATCTGCGCGCACTCGGCGCCGAAATCCGTTGCGAAATGTCGGAAGAGACGCACAGCTATATCGATGTATGACTTGGATGATGGGGGATGATGCAGTGGAACAATTGGTCGATCGCTCGCTGGCGGAACTGGAGGCGATGCGCCTTACCGATCTGTACAATCTCGCGAAGGAATACCAGATTCCGCATTACGGCCAGATGAAGAAAAAAGAACTGATGTTTGCGATTCTCAAGGCGCAGGCGGAGCGCAGCGGCCACTTCTTTATGGAAGGCGTACTCGACATCTTGCCGGAAGGGTACGGATTTTTAAGGCCGATCAACTATTTGCCCAGTTCGGAAGATATCTATATCTCGCAATCGCAGATCCGCAAGTTCGACCTTCGTCCCGGCGACCTCGTCTCCGGCAAGTGCCGTCCGCCGAAAGAAAACGAGCGGTATTTCGGACTGTTGCACGTCGAGGCCGTCAACGGCGAACGTCCGGAGGCCGCTGCGGAGCGTTTGCATTTTGCCTCCCTGACGCCGCTTTTTCCTCAGAAAAAATTGAAACTGGAAACCGAACCGACCAAGTACGCGACGCGCCTGATGGATTTGCTGACGCCGGTCGGACTCGGCCAGCGCGGGCTGATCGTCGCTCCGCCGAAAGCGGGCAAGACGATGTTGCTGAAAGAAATCGCGCACAGCATCGCGACGAATTATCCCGACATCAAGCTCTTCGTCCTGCTGATCGATGAACGGCCGGAAGAAGTGACCGACATGCAGCGGTCCGTTCGCGGCGAAGTGATAGCCTCGACGTTCGATGAGCTTCCCGAACATCACATCAAAGTCGCCGAGCTGGTTTTGGAACGGGCGCAGCGGTTGGTCGAGCATAAGAAGGACGTCGTCATTCTGCTCGACAGTATCACCCGGCTCGCCCGCGCCTATAACCTCGTCATTCCGCCGTCCGGCAGAACGCTGTCGGGCGGCATCGACCCGGCCGCGTTTCATCGGCCGAAACGGTTTTTCGGTGCCGCCCGCAATGTGGAGGAAGGCGGCAGCCTGACGATTCTCGCCACCGCCCTGATCGAAACCGGCTCGCGCATGGACGACGTCATTTACGAAGAATTCAAGGGAACGGGCAACCTCGAACTTCATCTCGACCGGAGGTTGGCCGAGCGGCGTATTTTCCCGGCGATCGACATTCGCCGTTCCGGCACGCGGCGTGAGGAGTTGCTGCTGACCAAGGAAGAATTGGAGAAGGTCTGGGCCATCCGCAAAACGATGCAGGATTCGTACGAATACATCGAGGCGTTTTTGCGAAAATTCGCGGAGACGAAAACGAACGCCGAGTTTTTGGAAATGATCGAGCCGAACAGCGGCACGATCCGCCGCCGAAGCGGCTGATGTCCGCGCCGGCCGCGTGATTTGAAGTTGACAACCCGCACCCGCGCTGCTAAGATTAAGGGTAGTTAAAACCTACTTTTTCGCTCGGAAATGAGTGAAAGGAGAGAGCCGTCCATGGCGAAGCTGGTACAGGACATTACGAAGGTGATCGGCGATACGCCCCTCGTCCGCCTCAATCGCGTCGTTCCGGAAGACAGCGCCGAGATTTACGTCAAACTGGAATTCCAAAACCCAGGCGGCAGCGTCAAGGACCGCATCGCGATCAGCATGATCGAAGCCGCGGAGCGCGAAGGCCGCATCAAGCCCGGTGACACGATCATCGAGCCGACGAGCGGCAACACCGGCATCGGTCTGGCGATGGTCGCCGCGGCGAAAGGGTACAAGGCGATTCTCGTCATGCCGGAGACGATGAGCATCGAGCGGCGCAACCTGCTTCGCGCCTACGGCGCGGAAATCGTGTTGACGCCGGGTTCGGAAGGCATGCGCGGCGCCGTGCGCAAGGCCGAAGAAATTCTGGCGCAAAACCCGCACTACTTCATGCCGCAGCAGTTCAAAAACCCGGCCAACGTGAAAATTCACGAGGAAACGACCGGCCCGGAAATCGTCGAGGCGATCATGGCGCACGACGGCAAGCTGGACGCATTCGTCGCCGGCGTCGGAACGGGCGGTACGATCACCGGAGCGGGGCGAGTGTTGCGCAAACATTTCCCGCACATCAAGATTTATGCGGTCGAGCCGGCCGGCTCTCCGGTTCTTTCCGGAGGATCGCCGGGGCCGCATAAGATTCAGGGCATCGGCGCCGGGTTCATACCGGACATTCTCGACACGAAAATTTACGACGGCGTCATCAAAGTGGAAAACGAAGAGGCGTTCGAGACGTCGCGCCGCGTCGCCAGACTGGAAGGCATTCTGGGCGGCATCTCGTCGGGCGCAGCGATTTTTGCGGCGTTGAAAGTGGCGAAGGAGCTCGGCAAAGGCAAGCGCGTCGTCGCCGTCGTTCCGAGTAACGGCGAACGGTACCTGTCGACGCCGCTGTATCAGTTTGAAGAATAAAGTTTCGACGACAGAGGGTTCGATCGCGAAGCGAGGGGTCGGCGGCAGCCGACCGTTCGATCTCGCCCCCGCCGGCGGCGGGGGTTTTCGCTTTCGGGCGCTTTTTGCAGCATTCGTTGCGGCGGGAGGTGGTGCAGGCATGGACGCCACGCCGTTTTCGCAATGGCGGAGTTGGGCGCGGGACGGATACCGCCATTTGCCCGTCGCTGTGCGGACGGCGCATCCGGCGGGAACGCCGAAAATATGGTCGGCGTTCTTGTCCGGGGATACGTATGCGGTGCTGGAAAGCGGCAAGGACGGACGGTTTACGTACGCCGCAAGCGGCTGCGTCGAACAGTTGGTCGGCGGGCGTATGGCCGCCGAGTTGTACCGGCCGCTTGAGGCCGGCGGCCGATGCAACGTCGGTTCGACGACGGCCTGTTTGCCTGATGTGCTGCGGAATTGGCTTGCGGATTACCGGGCGCCGCGGCTGCCGGACTGGCCGCCTTTTTGCGGGGGAATCGTCGGTTACCTCGGCTACGAGTACGGAAGCCCCTTCCGGTACGACGAGCGGGAAGACCTGGGTCTTCCGATTTACGCGTGGAACAGGGTCGACGAAGTGGTCGCATTCGACGGCGAGGGTGGCGAGCTGTTTGCCTTCGTTCATCAGAAAATCGAAGGCGAGGACGTCCGCGATGAATCGCGGTTGGCGGATTTGTACGAAAAAACCGTCGATCGCGCTCGGGCTTTGGCAAATCGTTGGCGACGGGCTTGCGAGCGGACTGAAGACGACGCCGTCCGGCGGCGGATCGACCGGATCGCCGCCGGTTTCCGGGCGGAGGAGCTGCATTTTGAAGTCGAACGGCTGCCGGGACTGCGGACGGCTTTTCCGAAAAACGATTTTTTGCGCGCCGTCGTCAAGATCCAGGACTACATCCGCAGCGGCGACACGTACCAGGTGAATCTGTCCGTCCGGCAACAGCGGCCGCTCACCGTCCCGCCGGCGATCGTCTACGAAATGTTGCGCCGGATCAATCCGTCGCCGTATATGGCGTATCTTCAGATCGAGCCGGGTTTCGACCTCGTCTGCGGATCGCCCGAGCTGCTCGTCCGGCTGGTCGGCCGGAAACTAGAGGCCAGACCGATCGCCGGCACACGGCGCCGCGGCGCCGACGACGGCGAGGACGGCGCCATGGAACGGGAGCTGCGCGCGACGGAAAAGGAACTCGCCGAGCACGTCATGCTCGTCGATCTCGTCCGCAACGATCTCGGGCGCGTCGCGAAGTACGGCAGCGTGCGCGTTTCCGAACTGATGACGGTCGAGCGCTATTCGCACGTCATGCATCTCGTGTCGCACGTCGTGGCCGAATTGCGCGAGGGCCTCGACGCGGTCGACGTCATCCACGCGATGTTTCCCGGCGGCACGGTGACCGGCGCGCCGAAAAAACGGACGATGCAGATCATCGCGGAGCTCGAGCCGGTCAACCGCGGCCCGTACACCGGTTCGATCGGGTGGATTGACTACGGCGGCAATATGGAATTAAATATTACTATACGAACGATGCTGGCGTTGGAGGGCACCGCCTACGTGCAGGCGGGAGCGGGTATCGTGCTCGATTCTGTGCCCGAGCGCGAGTATCGGGAGTGCCTCAATAAGGCCCGTGCGCTTTGGAAAGCATTAGAATACGCCGAGCGGTTTGCGTGCGGCGACCGCTGATCAGGCGAATCCCGGGGGGAACATCCATGGGTTGCGGGCCGAACGCCGACGTGGGCGGGGCGAACGGGGGCTTCCGACGATGATCTTGATGATTGACAATTACGATTCGTTTACCTATAACCTCGTCCAGTATTTGGGCGAACTCGGCGCCGAGGTGCGCGTCGTCCGCAACGACGAGATGACGCCGGATGAGATCGAAGTCATGGCGCCGGACCATATCGTGCTCTCCCCGGGGCCGTGCTCGCCGAACGAGGCCGGCGTCTGTCTGGACGTCATCCGCCGTTTGAAGGGAAAAGTCCCCATTCTCGGCGTCTGTCTCGGCCATCAGGCGATCGGTCAGGCGTTCGGCGGCGAGGTCGTGCGCGCCGAACGTCCGATGCACGGCAAGACGTCGCGCATTTATCACGACGGGCGCACGGTGTTTGAAGGAATTCCGTCTCCGTTTACGGCGACGCGTTATCATTCGCTGATCGTGCGGCGTGCGACGCTTCCGGACTGCTTGGAGATCAGCGCGGAGACGGAAGAAGGCGAAATTATGGGAATCCGCCACCGCGAATATGCGATCGAAGGCGTTCAGTTCCATCCCGAATCGATCATGACGGAACACGGCCATCGGCTGCTGAGCAATTTCCTGTCGCTCAAGGGCGGTATGCGCACATGTACGTCTGGCTGAACGGCGCTTTGGTCGGTGAACGCGACGCGGCGGTGTCCGTGTTCGACCACGGACTTTTATATGGCATCGGTCTGTTCGAGACGTTCCGGACGCATCGCGGCCGGCCGGTTTTTTTCGGTCGCCATCTGCGGCGCCTGGCGGAAGCATGCCGGGCCTACGGCATCCGATACGAGCCTGACGAACGGCGGCTGCGCGAAGCGGCCGAGCGCCTGCTGTCGGCGAACGGTTGGGAGGATGCGGCTGTGCGCTTGTCGGTTTCTGCGGGCGCTCGACCAGTCGGACTGCCAGCTGGCGGCGAATACGATCGGCCGAACGAATGGATGATCGGCCGGCCGCTGGAATCGCTGCGGGAAGACGGCGCCGCTTCGGTTCGGACGCTCGTGCTGTTGAAAACGCGACGCGTTCCGCCGGAAGACGCCGTCCGCCGCAAGGCGTTCGGATTCGCGAACCAATGGCTTGCCAAGCGGGAACTTGTGCGGCGTCTGGCCGCTCCGGCCTGCGGTGTCGACCCCTCGTCTGCCGAAGGGTTAATGCTGGACGCCGGCGGGTATATCGTCGAGGGCATCGTCAGCAACGTATTCTGGGTGAGCGACGGCAGGCTCAAGACGCCGGATTTGTCGACAGGCGCGTTGCCGGGCGTGGCGCGTTCGGTTGTGCTCGAAATCGCGCGGGAAGAGGGTATCCCGTGCGAGGAGGGCAGGTTTCCGTGGACGGACTTGGCGGCGGCCGATGAAGTGTTTTTGACCAATTCCGTTCAAGGCGTCGTATCGGTGGCGCGGCTCGTATCGGAAGACGGCGGGGAGCGCGAGGTGCCGTTGTCGGGCGATGCGGCTTCCGTCACGTCGCGCTTGCGCGCCGCCTATGTCGAACGGGCGCTTCGCGAAACGGAAGGAGGCGGCTTATGATCGGATTTCGGCCGCAAATGCGCGAATGGGTGACGCCGCACGGTCGTCGAATCCGGCTCGGCGAGCGCACGCTCGTCATGGGCGTGTTGAACGTGACGCCGGATTCGTTTTCCGACGGCGGACTGTATATGGAAGTTGAAGCGGCTGTCGCCCGGGCGAGGCAGATGGTCGCCGAAGGCGCGGATCTGATCGACATCGGCGGCGAATCGACCCGTCCCGGTTCGACGCCGGTTTCACTGGAGGAGGAGTTGCGTCGGGTCTTGCCGGTCGTCGAGGCGGTGCGCAAGGAATTACCTGAAGTTCCCATTTCCATTGATACTTACAAAGCGGAAACCGCCCGGCGTGCGCTCCGGCTCGGCGCCGACATCGTCAACGACGTATGGGGACTGAAGGCCGATCCGGAAATGGCGGGCGTCGTCGCCTCGTTCGGCTGCCCTGTCGTCATCATGCACAACCGCAGCCGGGCCGTGTACGAACGGGACATCATGGAAGAAATCATTGCCGATTTGAACGATTCGCTTGCCTTGGCGTTTTCCGCCGGCGTGCGCCGCGACCGAATCGCGCTCGATCCCGGCATCGGGTTCGGTAAGGAAAACGAGCACAGCCTCGAAGTGATGCGCAGGCTCGGGGAACTGTGCGCGCTGGGCTATCCCGTTTTGCTGGGGACGTCGCGCAAACGGTTCATCCGCCATACGCTCGGCCTGCCGCCCGACGATGTCGTCGAAGGCACGGCGGCGACCGTTGCGCTCGGCATCGCGCAAGGATGCGACATCGTCCGTGTACACGACATTCGGCCGATCGTGCGGACGGTGCGGATGACGGACGCCGTCGTCAGGCTGGCGCCGTTGTCCGTCTGCTAACAGGCCGCGACGGCGGTTTCAGCGACGGAGGCCGGACATGGACAAACTGATCTTGCATCGGCTGCGATTTTACGGAAAACACGGCGTGTTGCCTGAGGAAAACCGGCTCGGCCAAACGTTTCTCGTCGACCTCGAGCTGTCGCTCGACTTGTCAAGGGCGGGGCGCAGCGACGATTTGCGCGACTCCGTCCACTATGCCGAGGTGATCGAGCTCGTCCGAGACGTCGTCGAGCGGGAAACGTACCGGCTGATCGAGCGTGTCGCCGAACGGATCGCCGAGCGGGTGCTGGCGGGGTTCCCGCAGGTGCGGGAACTGGTCGTCCGGCTGACGAAGCCGAACCCGCCGGTGCGGATGGCCTTCGACGGGGTGAGCGTCGAAATCCGAAGGAGGCGTCTCGACGAATGAGCGTTTCCGACGTCGTCGCCTATCTCGGCCTCGGCTCCAATCTCGGCGACCGCGAAAACGCCCTGCGCGAAGCCGTGAGGAGGTTGAACCGACCACCTGAGATTCGGGTGGTCGCCGTGTCGGACGTGTATGAGACGGCGCCCGTCGGCCCCGTGCCGCAGGGGCCTTTTCTCAACATGGTCATCGCCGTGCGGACCAGCCTTTCACCGGAAGAACTTCTGGACGCCGCACTCGCCGTCGAGGCTGCGATGGGCCGTGTGCGTACCGTGCGGTGGGGACCGAGAACGATCGACATCGATCTTCTGTTGTACGGCCGGCTCGTCTGCTCGACGCCGCGACTGACGGTTCCGCACCCGCGGATGGAGGAGCGCGCTTTCGTGATCGTTCCGCTCGTCGACGCCATGCGGCGGATGGGCGACGATCGGGCCGACCGTTGGCAACGGCGGTTGCACACCGCGGAAGGAAAGGATACGGTCCGAAGATGGGACATGAGCTGGGACGTCGCCTGCGGGCTTTCCGTAAACTGAAACGGTTGACGCAACAAGAGTTGGCTCTTCGCGCGGGCGTTTCGCTGAGCGTGCTCGGGGAAATCGAGCGCGGCGTCCGGGACGCGGATCCGCGCATTTTGGCGAAAATCGCGGAGATTTTGCAAGTACAGGTGGCGGAATTGACCGGTGAGCGGTAGTCGGCAACCGAAACAGGAGGGATCGCGATGCTCAAAATCGGTCCTGTCGTCGCGGACAATCCCGTCGTGCTCGCGCCGATGGCCGGCGTCTCCAACCACGCCTTCCGCCTGATCGCCCGCGAGTTCGGCTGCGGACTCGTCTGCGCGGAAATGGTCAGCGACAAGGCGATCGTGCACGGCAACGAGCGGACGAGGCAGATGCTTTACGTCGACGAGAGAGAAAGACCGCTAAGCCTGCAAATTTTCGGAGCGGACGTCGAGACGCTGGTGGAGGCCGCCCGCTACGTCGACCGGTATACGAACGCGGACATCATCGACATCAACATGGGATGTCCTGTTCCAAAAATCACCAAATGCGACGCCGGAGCCAAATGGCTGCTCGATCCCGACCGTATCGAACGCGCCGTTTCCGCCATCGTCCGGGCGGTGTCCAAACCGGTCACGGTCAAGATGCGGATCGGCTGGGACGACAAACACATTTACGCCGTTCGGAACGCAAAGGCGGTGGAAAACGCGGGAGGCGCCGCCGTCACGATCCACGGCCGGACGCGTGAACAGATGTACACCGGCCGTGCAAACTGGGACATCATTCGCGAAGTGAAACAGTCCGTTTCCATCCCCGTCATCGGCAACGGCGACGTCCGCACGCCGCAGGACGCCAAGCGCATGCTCGACGAGACCGGCGTCGACGGCGTCATGATCGGCCGCGCCGCGCTCGGTAATCCGTGGATCCTGTACCGGACGGTCGTCTACCTGACGCGCGGCGAGCTGTTGCCGGAGCCGGACCCGCAGGAGAAAGTCCGCATCGCGCTGCTGCATCTCGACCGGCTGATCGCGCTCAAAGGCGAGCGGCAGGCCGTCATGGAAATGCGCAAGCATATGGCCTGGTACCTGAAAGGCTTGCGAGGTTCCGCCCGTGCCAAGGACGAGATCGTCAGGGCGACGACGCGCGAAGAGATGGTGCGGTCGCTGGAAGCTTATCTCGAACGGCTGTTGTCCGGAGACTTCGGCGAGGGGCCCGACGCGGCGGAGTCGGCGGAAGCGGCGGAAAGCGCGCAAACGGCTCTGGAAGAAGCGGTCTGAAAACGTCTGGATGCGATTGACATGCACCCGCGCCATCCCCTATAATCACAACCAACGGCTCCGCATGTAGCCGCGCGGCGGCCAATATACTGTTACTGTCCGCTCTACGCCCGCGAACGCGGCCGTGCGGATGCTTTCAATCATGGAGGAACGGGAGAAGAGACCCATGAGCCAGGAAAAAGAAGTTCTCCTGACCCCGGAGGGCTTGAAAAAACTGGAAGAAGAGCTGGAACACCTGAAATCCGTCAAACGGCGCGAGGTGGCCGAACGGATCAAGGTGGCGATCGGCTACGGCGACCTGAGCGAAAATTCCGAGTACGAGGACGCCAAGAACGAGCAGGCCTTCATCGAGGGCCGCATCATGATGCTGGAGAAGATGCTGCGCAACGCCCGGATCGTCAACAACGAGGATGTCGACGCCGACACCGTCGGCATCGGCTCCACGGTGACGTTGGAGGATCAAGAAACGAAGGAGACGGTCGAATATACGATCGTCGGCTCGGCGGAATCCGATCCGTTCCAGAACAGAATTTCAAACGAAAGTCCCGTCGGCAAGGCGCTGCTCGGCAAGAAGAAAGGAGCCGTCGTCGACGTGCCGGTTCCGGACGGGGTTCTTCAATATAGAATTTTGGACATCAGACGATGAGGACGGAATGACCGGATGAACCACGAATCGGAGCTGAATCCGCTGATCCAGGTCCGACTACAGAAAATGGAAGAACTTCGCCGGCTCGGCATCGATCCGTTCGGCCACCGGTTCGAACGGACGCATACGGCGGCCAACATTTTGGCTCGCTACGGCGACCTTCCCGCGGACGAACTGGAGCAGCTCGCCCCGGACGTCCGAATCGCCGGGCGCATCATGCAGCGCCGCGACATGGGGAAGGCGGGGTTTGCGCATCTTCTGGACGCCACGGGCAAAATCCAGATTTATGTCCGGGAAGACGAGATCGGCGCCGAACGGAAACGGATTTACGACCTGCTCGACATCGGCGACATCATCGGCGTCTCCGGCCGCGTTTTCAAAACCCGCACCGGAGAGACGACCGTTCGTGTCCGGGAACTCGAGGTGTTGACCAAGTCGCTGTATCCGCTTCCGGAAAAATACCATGGTCTGCGCGACGTCGAGACGCGATACCGGCAGCGGTATCTCGACCTGATCATGAATCCCGACGTCCGGCAGACATTCGTCACCCGCTCGCGGGTCATTCGTGCGATCCGCCGATATCTCGACGACCTCGGCTTTCTTGAGGTCGAAACGCCGACGATGCACACGATCGCCGGCGGCGCGGCCGCTCGGCCGTTTATCACCCACCACAACGCGCTGGACATGGACCTGTATTTGCGGATCGCGATCGAACTGCATTTGAAGCGGTTGATCGTCGGCGGCCTGGAGAAAGTTTACGAGATCGGGCGCGTTTATCGCAACGAAGGCATTTCAACCCGGCACAACCCCGAGTTTACGATGCTGGAGCTGTACGAGGCGTACGCCGACTTTGAAGACATCATGCGGCTGACGGAAAACATGATCGAACACGTCGCCCGCGAAGTGCTCGGCACGACCGAGATCTCGTACCAGGGCACGCCGATCAGCCTTCGCGCGCCGTGGCGGCGCGTGTCGATGACGGAGGCGATCCGGCAGGCGACGGGCGTCGATTTTTCGCACGAGATGAGCGACGCGGAAGCTCGAAGCCTGGCGGAACAGCGCGGCTTGCCCGTGACTTCGGACATGACGTTCGGTCACGTCGTCAATCTATTTTTCGAGACGTTCGTCGAGGAAACGCTTGTTCAGCCGACGTTCGTGACCGGCTACCCGGTCGAAATCTCTCCGCTTGCGCGCAAAAACCGCAACGATCCGCGTTTTACGGACCGGTTCGAGCTTTACATCGCGGGGCGGGAGTACGCGAACGCGTTTACCGAGCTGAACGACCCGATCGACCAGCGGCAACGCTTCGAGGCGCAGCTCGCCGAACGCGCGCGCGGCAACGACGAGGCGCACATGATGGACGAAGATTTCCTGCGCGCCCTCGAATACGGCATGCCGCCGACGGGGGGGCTGGGCGTCGGCATCGACCGGCTCGTCATGCTGTTGACCGACGCGCCGTCCATCCGCGACGTGCTTCTTTTTCCACTGATGCGCGACCGCGACTGAAAACTAACTGTTGAACAAAAGGGAGGCGTTGGCCTCTCTTTTTTTTGCAGGCGCGTTGTATAATGCGGACAAGGGGGGATCGCCGTGGTCCGCATGTGGCGCGGCTGGCCGAGATGGCGCTTCGTCAAGATCAAGCACAGGCTGTTCGCCCTGTTTGCGTTTTTCGCCGCGTTTCTGGGCCTGTCGGCGGCGGCGATGCTGCAGTACGTCTACCGCGTGTACGACGCGCATCTGTACGAGGAATCTGCGAGATCGCTCAACATTTCCTTACGCACGGTCGACATGGAGCTGAAACAAATCGAGCGGTTGTCGTTCAACATCCTCTCCGAACCGCAAGTGCAGGAGTTGTTGGAACAGCTGAAAAGCGAAACGAATGATTACGGGCGTTTTCGGCTGCACGAGTCGCTCAAAAATCGGCTGCTCGGTTTTGCCGATATGAACCGTTATGTGTTGTCCATCCATTTCGTCGACTTGGTCGGACAGGAGACGGTCGTCGGCACGGCGCCGGCCTATATGCTGACGTCGAGGAAAGAACGGCTGCTCCGCCTTGCCTCCGAACGGCAAGGCGCGTTCGTCTGGGTACCGCCGGATGAGGACGAGCCGGCGCTCGTTCTGGTGCGCGACGTCCGATCGTGGTCGTTCCAGCGACTGGAACTTACGCGGCTCGGGACGCTGATGATCCGCGTCAGGCTGGACAAGCTGCTCGGCGACCTGTCCGATCCGCGCGATAGCCGGATGCTGATCGCCGACGACGACCGTGTCGTCTATACGCCGGACAACGCGCTGGCGTCGCTGGTCGAGGGCGTCCCGAACGGCGCCGAACGCGGCTATGACATCGTGTCCCGTAGCGGCGACACCTATTTCCGGACATACGTGCGCTCGCCGTATACCGGCTGGACGTACGTACACGCCATACCGTACGGCAACGTGTTTCGGGCCGTTGTGGTCATGAAGCGGACGGCCTTCGCCGTCTTGTCCGCCCTGCTTCTGATCGTCTGTCTGCTCGGCCTTCGGTTCGTCCGTTCAGTGACCCGTCCGATCGAACGGCTCGCCCGGCGGATGCGGCTTGTCGGGATGGGCAACTTCGAAGTCGACGGCTGGGACGACGAACCGTCGACGGTCGACGAGCTCGGCTCGCTACACCGCACGTTCCGCAGCATGGTGGAAAAAATCAACGAACTGATCCGCGAAAATTACGTGCGGCAGTTGGCCATTCGGGAAGCGGAATACAAGGCGCTGCAGGCGCAGATCAACCCGCATTTTCTGTACAACACGCTGGATTCCATCAACTGGCTGGCGAAAATGAACCAGCAACCGCAAATTTCGGCGATGGTCGAGTCACTCGGCGCGCTGCTGCGCAACGCCGTCAATCCGAAAACGCACCTGATCACCGTCGAGGAGGAATGCCGCATCGCCGAACATTACGCGTTGATTCAGAAGATCCGTTTCGGCGATCGTCTTGAAATCGATTTCAACGTCGCCGATGACGTCTGCGGCTGTCTCGTGCCGAAACTGGTGTTGCAGCCGCTGATGGAAAATGCCGTTCATTACGCGCTCGACCGGATGCTGGAAACCTGTCGGATCCGCGTGTCGGCCGTTGCGGCAGGCGACGATGTCGTGCTGACAGTCGAGGACAACGGGCCTGGCATCGATCCGGAATGGCTGCGCGCCTGGAAGAACGGAGAAATCCCCGCGCAGCGCACCGGCATCGGGCTGAAAAACATCGATGAGCGTATCAAGATTACGTTCGGCGAGGCGTACGGCGTCGAATTGGACAGCGAGCCCGGCCGCGGCACGCGCGTCAGCATCCGCATTCCTCGAAAGGAGGCCGCCGGACATGTACAAGGTGCTGCTGGTGGATGACGAACAGATTATTCTCGAAGGCGTCTCTCAGATCGTCGACTGGGAATCGGCGGGAGCGGAACTGTGCGGCGCTTTGCCGAACGGCGTGGAGGCGTACCGGCAAATTTTCCGAGATCCGCCCGACATCGTCATCAGCGACATCCGGATGCCCGGTATGGACGGCCTCGAGCTCGTCCGCCGCACGGCGGAGACGCACCCGCGCATCCGGTTTATCCTGTTGTCCGGTTACAACGATTTCGAATATGCGCGCAGCGCGATGAAATACGGCGTCAGGCACTACCTGCTGAAACCATGTAACGAACACCAGATTCTCGGCGCGTTGCGCGAAGTGATCGACGAGCTAAAATCGGAGGAATCCCGCGAGCAATTTTTGCGTTCCGTGCGCGAGCGGCTCGACCGGACGTTGCCGTACGTCAAAGAACAGTTTTTGCGCGAATGGCTGACAAACCGAACGTACGGCATGCGGGAGTGGGACGATTTTCGCAAATGGACGGGCCTTTCTCCCGAGCTGCGCCGCGTCCGCGTCCTGTTGTTCGTTCCGGAAGGCGAGGCCGAATTCGAGCATCTGTTCGCTCTGCGCAATATCGCGGAAGAATGGCTCGGGCCGAACATGTTCAAACTAAGCGCTTCGATCGGGCATCAGGTCGTTCTGCTGACGGAAGATGCCGAGGACCATGAGCTTTTCGCCAGAGTCATTGACATCAAATCGACGTTTTCGCGTTATTACCGGCTGGATGCGACTGCGGCGATCAGCCGCCCCGGCGAAGTGACCGAGGCGCGCTGTCTGTACCGTGAGGCGCTCGATTCGCTGCGCCTGCGGTTCCATCTGGGCGAAGGCAGCGTCATCACCGCCGCGGACGTGCAGGCGCTCGGCGTCGGTTCCGACGCCGGCGGTCCGTCCGCCGAAGAGCTCGCCGTCGACGGCCAGGCGCTGTCGCTGGCGGTCCAAAGCGGCGACTGGGACGCGACGAAAGCGATCCTCGACCGATTTTTCGACCAGGCGGCCGCTTTGAAACGCGACCGAGCCGTCGTCAAGGCGCATTGCGTTGAGCTGTACGTCGCCCTGGCCCGGCTGGACGATGAGTCGAAACTCGCCGGTCACCTGCGCCGCCTGGCCGAATTGGAGCGGCTCGACACGGTCGCCCAACTTCGCGCGTTCGTCGAGGGGGCGGCGCGCGAAATCGTCCGCGGCCATTACGAAAAAACGAGATGCCGACATTCTTCGATCGTCGCCCGCGTGCTCGACGTCGTCCGCGAACAGCTCGGCAACCCCGACCTGTCGCTCGGCTGGGTCGCCCGCGAGATCGTCTACCTGAACGCCGACTATCTCGGCAAACTGTTCAAGCGAGAGACCGGCGAAAATTTCACCAAATACGTGACGAGACTGCGCGTCGAGCGGGCCAAAGAACTGATCCTCGCACCCGAAGAGCCGAAAATGTTCGAAGTCGCCGAAGCGGTCGGCTTCGGACACCAGCCGCATTATTTCAGCCATGTCTTCAAAAAGCTGACCGGCTTTTCGCCGTCGGAATACCGCGCGCGCTTTCGTGTCCCTTCGCAGTCGGATTTTTGAAACAACCGGACGGATTTTTGCATTTCCGTATGCCGGGGGATGCGGTATGGTGGAAGTGTCGACAACGATTCGACCGAAGGAGGTTACGAGGCGCGATGCGTCCGAAAAAGTGGACGGTGTTTCTGGCTGTCGCTGCGCTGGCGATCGGCGCGGCCGGCTGCGGTGGAGGCGGCAAGTCGGACTCGAGCAGTTCATCCGGTAACGCCAGCCCCTCCCCGTCGGCACAGCCGTCCCAGCCGCCGCAGAACGTCACGCTGCGCGTCGCCTGGTGGGGAGGGCAACCGCGGCACGATTATACGCTGAAAGTCATCGAGATGTATCAGCAACAAAATCCCCATGTGAAAATCGAGCCGGAATACGCCAGCTTCGACGACTACTGGAAGCGGCTCGCCCCGCAAGCGGCGGCCAACGAACTTCCCGACATACTGCAGATGGACCTCATGTATATCGTCCAATACGGGGAGAAAGGGCAGCTGGAAGATTTGACCCCGTATCTTGGCAGCATCATCAAAACCGACGATATCAGCGAAAACGTTATCAACGGAGGAAAGGTCGGCGGCAAACTGTACGGCTTCAATCTCGGCGTCAACACCTTGCAGGTGCACTATGATCCCGAACTGCTGAAACAGGCCGGCGTTACGCTCGACCAGAACTGGACGTGGGACGACTACGAACGGATCGCCCTGGAGGTCAAACAGAAAACCGGACTTTATTTCGACACGTCGCTGCGTCCGGAAGTATTTTTCGGCTATTTCCTGCGGACGAAAGGCAAGACGCTGTACAGCGCGGACGGCACCTCGCTCGGCTACGATGACGACGCCTTGTTCGTCGAGTATTTCGGTCGCACCGCGCGGCTGGCCAAGGCGGGCGCTTCTCCGCTGCCCGACGTGACCGCCCAGATCAAGGGTCTCGAGGACGACTTGATGGTGAAAAAGCAGGCGGTCAGCGTCTGGCAATGGACGAACCAGTTCGTCGGCATCAGCAAGGTCGCCAACCGCCCGCTCGAGATGCATCCGCTGCCCGGTCCGAACCGAGAAAAAGGCTTGTACCTGAAACCGAGCATGTTTTTCTCGATTTCGAAAAACTCCAAGCACAAAGAAGAAGCAGCGAAATTCATCAATTTCTTCGTCAACGACATCGAGGCGAACAAACTGATCAAAGGCGACCGCGGCGTACCGGTGTCGGCCAAGGTCAAAGAGGCGCTCAAACCGGTCCTGTCCCCCGCGGAAGCGAAAGTGTTCGATTTCGTCGCCTGGGCGGAGAAAAACAGCTCGCCGATGGACCCGCCGGACCCGATCGGCGCCGCCGAAGTCGCCAACCTGCTCAAGACGTACGACGAACAGCTGAAATTCAACAAAATCACGCCGGAAGAGGCGGCGCGCAAGTTCCGCGAACAGGCGAACGCGGTTCTCGCCAAAAACAAAAAGTAATGCGATGATCCAGTCCCGCCGGGTGGCCCGGTGCCGCCGCGGGACGGCCGGGCGCCGGCCGGCACGTTCGGATTCATCGGTCGGCGCCTTTCGTTTTTGCGAAGCGGAGGTGGCAACATGAGCGGCAACATGCGCTGGCGACGGTTGCGGCGCACCCTCGCGGAACAGGCGGTGGGCTACGCTTTTGTTAGCCCGTTCATCGTCGGATTTCTCGCGTTCACGCTCATTCCCGTCGCGGTATCGTTTTATCTGTCGTGGACGGAATACGACGTCTTTTCGCCGCCGCGGTGGATCGGAGCGGACAATTACGAAAAAATGTTCACGGACGATCCGAAGTACTGGAAATCGGTCTACGTCACGTTTTCCTATGTCGCGGCCAGTGTGCCGCTCCGGCTGGCGTTCGCCCTGTTTGTCGCCATGTTGCTGAACACGTCGACGCGGGCGATCGGCGTCTACCGGACGGTGTACTATTTGCCGTCGATCATCGGCGGCAGCGTCGCCGTCTCGATCATGTGGCGGAACTTGTTCGGCGACGACGGCGTCGTCAACAAGGCGCTCCAGGCGCTCGGGCTCGAGCCGGTGCGTTGGTTCGGCGATCCGACGGCGGCGCTCTGGATGCTCATTTTGCTGTCGGTCTGGCAATTCGGTTCATCAATGCTTATCTTTTTAGCTGGTCTTAAAAATATTCCCTCTATTTACTATGAAGCCGCCCAGGTGGACGGCGCCGGACCGGTGCAGCGGTTCGTCCGCATCACGCTTCCGCTGCTCAGCCCGATCGTCCTGTTCAACCTCATCATGCAGACGATCGCGGCGTTCATGACGTTCGTGCCGGCGTACATCATCACGAAAGGAGAAGGTTCGCCGCTGGACGGAACGCTGCTGTATTCGCTTTATCTATTCCGCCAGGCGTTCGTGTTTTCGCACATGGGCTACGCGTCCGCCATGGCGTGGGTCATGCTGGTCGTCGTCGGGGCTTTGACGGCGCTGCTTTTCGTCACTTCGCGCTATTGGGTCCATTATGAGGCGAAGGGAGGCGGCAGAGCATGAACGCGCGTTGGCGCAAGGCCGCCTATCATCTGGTCGTGGCCGGACTCGCTTTTTTGATGATTTACCCGGTGCTTTGGCTGGTCATGAGTTCGTTTAAGCCGAGCCCGCTGATTTTCGTGACCGCGCATTCGCTGATTCCGAATCCGTGGATTTGGGACAATTACGTGGAAGGATGGAAAGGCATCGGCGGACGGCCTTTTTACGAATTTATCCGCAATTCGGCCGTGCTCGTCGTTCTTTCGACGATCGGGGCCGTGCTGTCTTCGGCGGTCGTCGCGTTCGGTTTCGCCCGTCTGTCGTTTTTCGGCAGATCGTTTTGGTTTACGATTATGATGCTGACGATGATGCTGCCGCACGACGTCGTCATGGTGCCGCAGTACGTGCTGTTCGCCGAACTCGGTTGGCTGAACTCGTTCAAACCGATCGTCGTGCCGCAATATTTCGGCGTGCCGTTTTTCATTTTTCTGATCATGCAATTTATCCGGACGATCCCGACGGAGCTGGACGAAGCGGCGACGATCGACGGTTGCGGCAAATTCCGGCTGTTCGCCCGCGTCATCGCGCCGCTGATCGCGCCGGCGATGGCGAGCGCCGCGATTTTCTCCTTCTACTGGCGGTGGGAAGATTTGATCGGACCGGTGCTCTATTTGAATAAGCCGGCGCTCTATACGGTGTCGATCGCGCTCAAACTGTTTCTCGACGCCGAGTCGGTGTCGAACTGGGGCGCAATGTTCGCCATGTCGGTCGTCAGCCTCGTTCCCGTGCTCGTCGTGTTTTTCGCATTTCAGCGCTACATCGTCGAGGGCATCAGCATGACCGGTCTGAAAGGATGATCATGGCGTGAGATAATGATCACCGCGCGGCGGGGAAGCGATCGCAATTCGCTTGCCCGCCGCTTGCGTCGGAGGCGAAAACGACGTCCGTTCCGCGGATTATTGCCGTTACGTGTGCTCATAAGCTAGAGTGGAAGACACAGGGACCGGCGGCGGTCCGGAATCCTCGGCGGCCGTTTCTTCGGTCTGAGTCGGAAACGGTCCGACGAATCGAAACAAAAAGGAATCAAAAAGGAGGCTCGGAATCATGTCGTTGAGGGTTCAACGTCTTCCGCTCGCGGTCGCGGTGCTTGCGGCCGCCGTGGCGGCTCTGGCCGGATTCTGGGGTTCAGCTAGCGCGGCGACGCTGTTCAGCGACGATTTCAGCGACGGCAACGCGGCGGGATGGTCGACGCAGTACGGGTCGTGGTCGGTCGTCTCCGACGGCGGCAATTACGTTTTCTACCAATCTAGCGCCGACGAAGGGCGAGCTTGGGCTGGCAATGCGTCGTGGACGAACTACAGCGTTGAGGCCAGCGTCAAAATCGTCGACTGGAATGGTTCCAACCGCGCCTACGTCGCCGGCCGCTGGAAGGACGGCAACAATTTCTACGCGGCGTCGCTGACGAACACGTCGAGCGGCACGAAATTGGAAATCCGCCGTAAGGTCAACGGTTCGACGTCGACGGTGACGAGCAAGAACTTCCCGATCGCCACAAACACGTGGTACCGTGTCAAGCTTGAATTTTCTGGAAACACGATCCGGATGTACGTCAACGGGACGCTGCAGCTGTCCACGACCGATTCTTCGCTTTCGTCCGGCATGATCGGGCTCGTCGGCTATAAAACAGCGGTCATGTTCGACGATGTCGTCGTTTCGGATGCCGGTTCGTCGGCTTCGCCGACTTCGACGTCGATGGTCACGCCGACACCGACACCGACTCCGACGCCGACATCCACGCCGACGCCGCCTCCGTCTGGGTCGACGATCGTCGTGCATGAAACGATCATCATTCCGGCCGGTCAAGTGTTCGACGGCGGCGGACGTCGCTATGTCGCCGATCCGAACACGCTCGGCGACGGCAGCCAGTCGGAGTCGCAAAAACCGGTGTTCCGGCTTGAAAACGGGGCGACCCTGCGCAACGTCGTGCTCGGCGCTCCCGCCGCCGACGGCGTCCATTGCTACGGCAATTGCACCGTGGAAAACGTCGTCTGGGAAGACGTCGGCGAAGACGCGCTGACGCTCAAGCAGTCCGGTACGGTCGTCGTCCGCGGCGGCGCGGCTTACAAGGCGGACGACAAAGTGTTCCAGATCAACGCGCCGGGTACAATCCAAATTCTGAACTTCCGCGCCGACCAGGCCGGCAAACTCGTGCGACAAAACGGCGGCACAACGTTCAAGGTCGACATCATCATCGACGGATCCGACATTTCCAACATGAATGAATGCATCGCCCGCACGGACAGCAGCGTCAGCACGGTGCGGATGACGAACACGCGTTATCACAACGTCCCGACGCTGTTTATCGGGTTTGCGCCGTCGAACATTTATACTGCCAACAATACGCCATACTGAAAACTCTGTTCGGCAGACGGACGAAGCTTCTGCTCTCGCCGGACCGCCCGCCGCCGGCTCCGGCTTGCCGAAAAGGCGACAACCAAGCACGCGCCGAAATCTCCGGAGATCTCCGGGGGTTTCGTTTTTTTAGGGTAAATTTGGACGATTTTTTCTCCCGTTTTCCCGCTTGACTTCGCGTGCGGGGATGTGCTATATTGAAAAACGCCGTCGCCGCGCGGGGGCGCGGGGCGGAGGGTACTGGCTCTTTGAAAACTGCAACGCGAACCGGGTGTGGGGCGATTCCGAGGAGGGTCGCTTGCGACCGGCGCTTTTGAAGAGACGGACAA
>Ga0207870_100047_pt1 | contig 157124 bp, 157 predicted proteins | sample CeladaPassage60B_FD_187477 | JGI IMG/M metagenome (GOLD analysis project Ga0207870, IMG submission 187477) | Cellulose-adapted microbial communities from the Joint BioEnergy Institute, USA - Passage3 60B (SPAdes) (version 2) | ecosystem: Engineered > Bioreactor > Continuous culture >... | reverse complement strand
GATGGTCCAAAGTAGGGATAGGGCCGCTTGGGTCATGGCACCCGTCATCAGACGGGAAACCGGCGGCCCCTTTCAAGTGGTCCCCCGAGCATAACTATCCCCAGGGTGCATAAGTGCAAGTTTTGAGTCTACCAGGCCATCATCGGGATGAACGGGCCCAACGCCTTCAAGTCGGGCTTCGCCGTCTCCACCAAGCGGGGTGTGGAGATTGACTTCACCAAGAGCGAACACACGGGGGCGGAGGGCCTCCGGATCCTCGAGGCCAAGGGAGGGCGCTTCGTCCCCGTCACGGAGCCCTTCACCTCGGCCCTCTTCCGCAAGGTGCACTACGGCAAGTAGACCCCGGGGGCCCGGGGCACCCCGGGCCCCTTCCCCACAAGGCCATGGACGCTTTGAACCCGATCCGTCCCGAGGACCTCGGCCCCACCCTCCTCCTCGTCAACAACATTGAGGTGGTCTACCACGACGTGATCCAGGTGCTCCGGGGGGTCTCCCTCAAGGTCCCCGAAGGGAGGATCACCGCCCTCTTGGGCCCGAACGGGGCGGGGAAGACCACCACCCTTCGGGCCATCTCCGGCCTCCTCATCCCCGAGGACGGGGAGGTGGTGCGGGGGGAGATCCTCTTCCGGGGGACGCCCATCCAGGGCCGCCCCCCTGAGGAGATCGTCAAGTTGGGCATCGTGCAGGTCCTGGAGGGTCGCCGTGTCTTCAAGCACCTCACGGTGGAGGAGAACCTCAAGGTGGGCACCCTGACCCGGAGGGGCGTGAACCTCAAGGAGGAGCTGGACCGGATCTACCACTACTTCCCCCGCCTGGCCGAGCTCAGGCACCGGCTCGCGGGGTACTGCTCGGGTGGGGAGCAGCAGATGATCGCCATCGGGCGGGCCCTCCTCGCCAAGCCCCGCCTTCTCCTTCTGGACGAGCCCTCTTTGGGCCTCGCCCCCCTCCTCGTGCGGGAGATCTTTGACATCGTGGCCCGGGTGAATGCCGAGGAGGGGGTTACCGTGCTCGTGGTGGAGCAAAACGCCCGGGTGGCCCTCTCCATCGCCCACTACGGCTACATCATGGAGTCGGGCCGGATCGTCCTCGAGGGAGACCGGGCGTACCTCTTGGAAAACCCCGACGTCCAGGAGTTCTACCTGGGCGTGGCCAAGGAAGGGGGGAGGAAGAGCTTCAAGGAGGTCAAGGCCTACAAGCGGCGCAAGCGCTTCATGTGAGCCCAAAAGGCCCCTGCGCAAGCGGGGCCTGGCGGCGCAAATGAAAATGCGCTATCGTTATTGGTATGTGGGCGGTGGAGACCCAGGGGCTTGCGGTGCGCTTCGGGCAGTACCAGGCCTTGGAGGACGTCTCCTTGAGGGTGCCCGAGGGCAGCTTCGTGGCCGTGGTGGGCCCCAACGGGGCGGGGAAGAGCACCCTTCTCAAGGCCCTTTTGGGCCTCGTGCCCTTCCGGGGGGAGGTGCGGATCTTCGGCCGCCCCTTGGGCCAGGCCGATCCCTTCTGGTTCGGCTATGTGCCCCAGATCAAGACCTTTGACCGCACCTTCCCCGCCCTGGCCTTGGAGCTCGTGGTCTCGGGGCTCCGCCGCGCCTGGCCCTTTCGCGTGGGGGAGAAGGAGCGCGAGCGGGCCCTCGAGGCCTTGGGGCGGGTGGGGGCGTTGGAGCTCGCCCACCGCCCCTTGGGGCGGCTTTCCGGGGGGCAGCTGCAGCGGGTCTACCTGGCCCGGGCCCTGGTGCGCAGGCCCCGCCTCCTCCTTTTGGACGAGCCCGCCACCGGGGTGGACCGGCTGGGGGAGGTGGACCTCTACCGGCACCTGGAGGCCTACCAGGAGGAGACAGGGGCCACGATCCTCATGATCACCCACGACTGGGAGGCGGCCCACCACGCCAGCCACGTCCTGGTGCTGAACCGCCGCGTGATCGGCTTCGGCCCGCCGGAGCGGGCCCTCTCCGAGGAGTGCCTCCGCCAGGCCTTCGGCCATTTGGGGCACGAGCACGCCCTTTTCCTGGGAGGCGGCCGTGCTTGAGGCCTTGGGCTACCCCTTCTTCCAGAGGGCCCTCCTCGCCGGCCTCTTGGTGAGCCTGCTTGGAGGGGCGCTTTCCGCCTTCGTGGTGCAGAGAAGGCTTTCCTTCCTGGGGGACGGGCTCGCCCACGCCGCCTTCGCCGGGGTGGCCCTGGGGCTTTTCCTGAGGGAGGAGCCCCTCTACCTCGCCCTCCCCTTCACCCTGGCCGTGGCCCTGGCCATCACCTACGTGAAGGAGCGCTCGGGCCTCTCGGAGGACACGGCCATCGGCGTCTTCTTCGCCCTTTCCGTGGCCCTAGGGGCCGTCTTCCTCGCCAAGGCCCGGGGGTACGTGGGGGACGCCATGGGCTACCTCTTCGGCTCCCTCCTCGCCGTGGGGCCCGGGGACCTCTGGGCCGTGGGGGGGGTGGTCCTTCTGGGCCTCGCCCTCCTTCCCCTCTGGGGCGCTTTGGCCTACGCCACCTTTGACCGGGAGCTCGCCCTCGCCGACCGGGTGCCCGTGGGGCTCCACGACTACCTCCTCTCCGCCTACCTGGCCCTCGCCCTGGTGGTGGCGGTGAAGGTGGTGGGGGTCCTCCTCGTGGCCGCCTTTTTGGTGATCCCGGGGGCGGCGGCCCGGCTTCTCGGCCGCACCTTCGCCGGCATGACCCTCCTTGCCCTCCTCTTCGCCCTCTCGGCCACCCTCCTCGGGCTTTACGCCTCCTTCCTCCTGGACTGGCCCAGCGGGGCCAGCGTGGTCCTGGCCCAGGCCCTCCTCTTCGGCCTCGCCTTCCTTAAAACCGCGTTTTCCGGGGGGAAATAGCCGCTTTTGGGGTATACTGGGGGCATGTGGGTGTCCACGAAGGCCCAGTACGGCCTCCGCGCCCTGGTGGAGATCGGCCTTAGGGCGCCGAGGGCGGTGCCCCTGAAGGAGGTGGCAGAGGCCCAGGGCATCAGCCAGCACTACCTGGAGCAGATCGCCGCCCAGCTCCGCAACGCGGGCTTCATCCGCTCCGTGCGGGGGGCGAAGGGGGGGTACCGGCTCGCCCGCCCCCCGGAGAAGGTCACCGCCCTCGAGGTGGTGGAGGCCCTGGAGGGGAGCCTGGCCCCGGTGAGCTGCCTGGAGGACCCGGAGAGCTGCGACAAGGTGGGGCGGTGTTCCACCGAGTTTTTGTGGCGGCGGGTGGACCTCGCCATGCGCCAGGTCCTCGGGGGCACCACCCTCAAGGACCTCATTGAGGAGAGGCGGCTTTTGGAGGCCAGGGGGGTCATCCCCCTCGAGGCCCGCGTCTCCTGAGGGCCGGGAGGCGGCGTGCGGGGCGTCTACCTGGACTATGCGGCCACCACGCCCCTGGATCCCGAGGTCCGGGAGGCCATGCGGGCGGTGGAGGAGGTCTTCGGCAACCCCAGCAGCATCCACCGCTTCGGCCAGGAAGCCCGTAAGGTCCTGGAGGAGGCCCGGGAACGGGTGGCGGGGGCGCTCGGGGCGCGGCCCCGGGAGGTGGTCTTCACCGCTGGGGGCTCCGAGGCCGACGCCCTCGCCCTCCTGGGCCCGGCCCTGGCCCGGGGCCGGGGGCACGTGGTGAGCACGGCGGTGGAGCACGCCGCCGTGCTCGGGGCCTTGCGCCTCTTGGAGCGGCTGGGCTTCGCCGTGACCCTCCTCAAGCCCGACCGGCTGGGGATGGTCTACCCCGAGCAGGTGGAGGAGGCCCTGCGCCCCGACACCTTCCTGGTCAGCGTCATGACGGCGAACAACGAGCTCGGCAACCTCTACCCGGTGCGGGAGATCGCCGAGGTGGCCCACCGGCACGGGGCCCTCTTCCACACCGACGCTGTCCAGGCGGTGGGGCAGGTCCCCTTCCGCATGGACGAGGTGGGGGCGGACCTGGTCTCCCTGAGCGCCCACAAGTTCTACGGGCCCAAGGGCGTGGGGGCGCTCCTCGTCCGCCAGGGGGTGGAGCTTATGGCCGTTGTGCCGGGGAAGCAGGAGGGGGGAAGGCGGGGCGGTACGCAAAACCCCGTTTTGGCCCACGGGATGGCCGTGGCCCTGGAGCTCGCCCTGAGGCGCCTTCCCGAGGAGGCGGTGCGCCTTGCCGCCTTGCGGCGGCGCCTCGAGGCGGGCCTTCTCGCGGTGGAGGGGGTGGAGCTCAACGGCCACCCCGAGCGCCGCCTCCCCAAGCTCGTCAACGTCACCGTGAAGGGGGCGGACGGGGAGGCGCTTCTTCTCGCCATGGACCTCCTGGGCGTGGCCGTCTCCTCGGGTTCTGCCTGCAGCGCCGGGAACCTCGAGCCCTCCCACGTCCTCCTCGCCATCGGCCGCAGCTACGCCGAGGCCAAGGCCTCCTTGCGCTTCTCCCTGGGCCGCTTCACCACCGAGGAGGAGGTGGACCGGGCGGTGGCGGCCTTCCGGGAGGCCGTGGCCCGGGCCCGGGCTTGACCGGGCCCGAGCGGAACGGAAGACTAGGGGGGATGGACGCGTTCCGCCTCGCGCCTTGTGGTCCCTTGCGGGGGCGCCTCCGCGTCCCCGGGGACAAGTCCGTGACCCACCGCGGCCTCATGCTCCTCGCCCTGGCCGAGGGGGAGGGAAGGCTCTTCTACCCCTTGAAGGCGGGGGACACCCTCTCCACCGCCCGGGTCCTTAGGGCCTTGGGGGCGGAGATCCTGGAGGAGGGCCCCCACTTTTTGGTGCGGGGAAGGGGCCTAAGGTTCCAGGAGCCCGAGGACGTCCTGGACTGCGGCAACGCCGGAACCCTCATGCGCCTCCTCCTCGGCCTCCTCGCGGGCCAGGAGGGGCTTTTCGCCGTCCTCACCGGGGACGCCTCCTTGAGGCGCCGCCCCATGGGCCGGGTGGTGGAGCCCCTCAGGGCCATGGGGGCGAGGGTGGATGGGCGGGAGGAAGGGGAGAGGGCGCCCCTTGCGGTAAGGGGTGGCCCCCTAAAGGGCATCCGCTACACCCTCCCCGTGCCCAGCGCCCAGGTGAAGAGCGCCCTCCTCCTCGCCGGCCTCTTCGCCGAGGAGGTGACGGAGGTGGAGGAGCCCACGCCCACCCGGGACCACACGGAGAGGCTCTTCCGCCACTTCGGCCTGCCCTTGGAAGCTGAAGGAAGGAAGGTGCGTACCTGGCGCACGGAGCCCTTCCCCGCCAAGGACCTGGTGGTGCCCGGGGACTTCTCTTCGGCGGCCTTCTTTCTGGTGGCGGCCCTCGTCACCCCGGGCTCGGAGGTGGTGGTGGAGGGGGTGGGGCTGAACCCCACCCGCACCGGCCTCCTTACCGTCCTCAAGGCCATGGGGGCGGACCTGGAGTGGCGGGTCCTCGAGGGCGAGGCGGGGGAGCCCGTGGGGTGGGTGCGGGCCCGGCATAGCCCCCTGAAGGGCGTGGCCGTGGACCCCGGTCTCATCCCCCTCATGGTGGACGAGGTGCCCGTTTTGGCGGCGGCCGCCGCCTGGGCGGAAGGGGAGACCTACATCCCGGGCCTTTCCGAGCTTCGGGTGAAGGAGTCCGATCGGGTCCGGGCCATCGCCGAAAACCTCCGGGCCCTCGGGGTGGAGGTGGAGGAAGGCCCGGACTGGCTCCGCATCCGGGGCGGGGGGGTGAGGCCGGGCCGGGTGCGGCCCTTCCACGATCACCGCATCGCTATGGCCTTCGCCGTGGCCGGGCTTCCCGTGGGGGTGGAGGTAGAGGAGCCTCACTGGGCCGAGATCTCCTACCCGGGTTTCTTCCAAGACCTCCTCGGGCTATGCGCGGCATCGTGACCATAGACGGGCCTTCGGCCTCCGGCAAGAGCTCCGTGGCCAAGCGGGTGGCGGCGGCCTTGGGCGTGCCCTACCTTTCCAGCGGCCTCCTCTACCGGGCGGCCGCTTTCCTCGCCCTGAGGGCGGGGGTGGACCTAGGGGACGAGGCAGGGCTTCTGAGGCTTTTAGAGTCGCTTCGGGTCCGTCTGATGCCGGGGCAGGAGAACCGGGTCTTTTTGGAGGAAATGGACCTCACCCCCTTCCTGCACACCCCCGAGGTGGACCGCGTGGTCTCGGGGGTGGCCCGTCACCCGGGGGTCCGGGCCTGGGTCAACCGCAGGCTCAAGGAGGTGCCTCCACCCTTCGTGGCCGAGGGGCGGGACATGGGCACAGCGGTCTTCCCGGAGGCAGCCCACAAGTTTTACCTCACGGCGAGCCCCGAGGTGCGGGCGTGGCGGCGTGCCCGGGAAAGGCCCCAGGCCTACGAGGAGGTCCTTAGGGAGCTCGTCCTTAGGGACGAGAAGGACAAGGCGCAAAGCGCCCCCGCCCCCGACGCCCTCGTCCTGGACACCGGCGGCATGACCCTGGACGAGGTGGTGGCCTGGGTCCTGGCCCACATCCGGAGGTAGGCGGTGGTCCCGGGGGCCAAGGAAAGGCCGGTCCAGGAGTTCCTGAACACCCTTTTTTACCGCCCCCTGGCGCACCTCGTTGTCCTTTTTCTCCTGCGCACGCCCGTGAGGCCCCACCACCTGGTCCTCTTCCACACGGGCCTGGTCCTCGTGGCCGCCTGGCTTCTCCTCCAGGGGGAAGACCTCCTTGCCGCCCTCCTCCTCCAGCTAAAGACCGTCCTGGACAACGCCGACGGGCAGCTCGCCCGCCTTAGGGGAGAGGTGACGGAGTTTGGGCGCTACCTGGACACGGGGATGGACTTCCTCGGGAACCTGGCCCTCTTCCTGGCCCTGGGCCTGCGCACCGGTTTCCTGGAGAAGGCCCTCCTCGCTTTTTTGGTTTTCACCCTGGTCCAGTCCTACGACTTCAACCTGGAAAGGCTTTACCGCCTTTCCCGGGGGCTTCCCTTGCCCGAGGGGCCTCGGGACCCGGAAACCCCCTGGCTTCGCCTCTTCCGGGGGCTATACGCCCTCCTCTTCGCCCCCCAGGACCGGGCCATTACTGCCTTGGAGCGCTTCCTGCAGGGGCGGTTGCGGCTTGACCCCTCCCGTTTCTGGGACGAGGGGGCCTTGGCGGGGGTGGTGAACCTGGGCCTCACCACCCAGCTTTTCTTCCTGGGGGTCTTCCTCCTCTTCCACCAGCCTGGGGCCTACCTCACCTTTGTCCTTCTCCAGGCCCTGTATCTTGGCCTTTGGTACCTATGGAGGATCGTCCGCAGTATCCCATCCCCACGGTAGGGGCCTTGGTGGAGCAGGAAGGCCTTGTGCTTCTGGTGCGCACCGCCAAGTGGCGGGGGCTTTGGGGGGTGCCCGGGGGCAAGGTGGCCTGGGGGGAGGCCCTGGAAGAGGCCTTAAGGCGGGAGTTCTGGGAGGAGGTGGGCCTTGCCCTTTCCCAGGTCCGCTTCGTCCTGGTCCAGGAGGCCCTTTTCAGCCCCGAGTTTTACAAGCCCACCCATATGCTCCTCTTCAACTACTTCGCCCGGGCGGAAGGGGCGGTGCGCCCGAACGAGGAGATCCTGGAGTGGGCCTGGGTGGAACCCAAGGCCGCCCTCGCCTATCCCCTGAACACCTTCACCCGGGTCCTGGTGGCCCGCTACCTGGAGGGGGCATGAGGGTCGCTTTGGTGACGGGAAGCGCCAAGGGGATTGGCCGGGCCATCCTCTTGGCCCTGGCCCGGGAAGGGTTTAACGTGGCCGTCCACTACCGCACCTCCGAGGCCCTGGCCGAGGCCACCCGTCAAGAGGCGGAAGCCCTTGGGGTGAGGGCCATCAAGGTCCGGGCGGACCTCACCCGGGAGGAGGAGGTGGCCCAGTTGGTGGAGGAGGTGCGCTACCACCTGGGGGGGGTGGGCGTCCTGGTGAACAACGTGGGGGACTATCTCTATAAGCCCATTGAGGAGGTCTCCTTGGAGGAGTGGCGTTGGATCCTGGACACCAACCTCACCGCCACCTTCCTCCTCACCCAAAGGGTCCTTCCCCTCATGGTGGCCCAGGGCTACGGCCGCATCGTGAACCTGGGCTACGCCGGGGCGGGAAACCTCCTCGCTCGGACCCACATCACCCCCTACGCCATCGCCAAGACGGGGGTCATCCTCTACACCAAGGCCATCGCCAAGCGCTTCGCCCAGGCGGGGATCACCGCCAACGTGGTGGCCCCGGGAGTGGCGGAAAACTCCGTCTCCAAGCCCCTCCACGAGATCCCCATGGGGAGGCTCGCCCTCCTTCAGGAGATCGCCCAGGCGGTGCTCTTCTTCGTCCGCGAGCCCTACCTCACGGGGCAGGTGCTGGAGGTGGCCGGGGGGTGGAACCTCTAGGTACTCCACCGCGGTTTTCGCCAGCCTGGGGCAGAAAAAGCCCCGGCTCGAGGCCGGGGCGGGTGGTGGGCCGTGCAGGATTCGAACCTGCAACCTACCGGTTATGAGCCGGCTGCTCTGACCGTTGAGCTAACGGCCCCCGTCCGGAAACGATGGTAGCACAGCCCGGCCCCTTTTGCTGTACCCTGGGGTTTAAGGGAGGTGAGCTTATGTCGGTGAACGAGAGCACCACCGACCGGGTCATCCGGTTCATCCTTTCCCTCGTCCTCTTCTACTTCGCCTTTCAGTCTGCCGCGCCCTGGAACTGGGTCCTGGGGATCGTGGCCGCCGTCCTCCTCTTCACGGCAATCACGGGGTTCTGCGCCCTCTACCGCGTCCTGGGCATCAGCACCAAGCGGTGAGCCCGGCCTGGCCCCTCCGCCCGGGCCAGAAGGTCCGGGTGGAGTTCTACAAGTACCCGGAAGAAGCCCTCCACTACTTCTGGGAGGCGGAGGTGGTGGAGGTGCGCCCCGAGGGGGTCCTCACCCTCCTTCCCCAGGGCGGGGTCTTCCACCACGTGGGCAAGGGGCGCTCCCTGGTTTTGGACCATGACGCCTACGTGGCCTTCTTTCCCGGGGCCTGGTACTCCGGGGGGCCCGACGTGCGGGAGGGGAGGGTCCTGGAGTACTACTGGAACGTCCAGACCCCGGCCCTTTGGACGGGAGATGCCTTTCGCCAATACGACCTGGAGCTGGACGTGAAGTGTCGGGCGGACCACACCTGCGAGGTCTTTGACCGGGAGGAGTTCCTGGCCAAGCGCCCCCTGTACCCCAGGGCCTGGGTGGAGGCGGCGGAGCGGGCGGTGGAGGCCGTCTTCCGCCACATGCGCGAGGGGCGCTGGCCCGTTTTGCCCCCCGGGGAGCCCCTGCCCTGGATGGAGCGGATTTAGGGGAAGAGGTGGGGGACTGGCGGGGAGGGTGCCTCGAGGCTTCCTGGGCCTAGGGTTTTAAGGGGGAGGAGGCGGCGGCCCTGGAGGGTCCAGTACCCCTCCAAGACCACCTGGTAGAGGAGGCCCTTGAAGAAGCTGTTGAAGCTGTCGTCCCAGGTTTCCAGGTTCTGGGCCCTCAAGGGGTAGTTGTGCCAGGCGGGGCCCAGGTAGTAGAGCCACGGGTCTTCTAGGGGCCGGGTATCCTCCGGCGGGAGGGAGAGGAGGGCGTTGAAGTAGCCCCGGAGGCGGCTTGCGGTGAAGAGGAGGTTGAGGTAGGGGTCTTCCAGGGCCTCCCTGGCCTCCAGCTCTGTGCGGGGAAAGGGCCTGGCCGGGTCCCAGGCGCCAAAGCGGTGTAGCCTTTCCTCCTGCCTTAGGGCGTCCTCCCAGCTCATCTGGGCCAGGCCCAGGGTCCGGGAAAAGGGGGCTTCCCCCAGGGTGAGGGCTATCCCATCCGCCACCTCCCGTACTCCCCGGGAGAGCCCCAAGGCCTTGTCCCCGCCGTGTTGCTCGTTGTCCACGATGGCGGCCAGCACCCCGGGGGGGAGGCCGAGGGCGTGGGCCGCGGCCCGGATCTCCTGGGCGTGGGGCAGGACGTGGTGGGGGGCGATGGGGAGCCCTTCCAGGTTGACCGGGGCTTTCCGGACCGCCTGGCCGATGGCCAGGAGGAAACGGTGCGCCGCTTCTAAGGCTTCCTCCGCGGTGGCGAAGGCCGAACGCTTTCCGCTTTGTTGGTTGGCGAGCTCGAGCCTGAGGAGGCGGTCGTAGGCCCGGGCCGCCTTTTCCCCGAAGAGGAGGTGCAGGCTCGCCTTGTTGGCGAGGTGGCGGGCCACCAGGGCCTCCCGCTTCGCCGGAGGGTAGGGGAGGAGGTCCCGGAGGCTGGGCGAGGGAGGGGGGCCCGGGGGAACGGGAGGGGCCCCGAGGAGCAGGGCGGCGACCAAAAGACCCAGAACCCTGGGGGCCGGGCGCACGGCGGGTTTCGGAACGGGGCGCCGCCTCTAGGTCCCGGGGGCGGCCTTCTCCGAGGAGTGGCCGGGGTTCACCTTGAGGGCGGGGTTGGCGTAGGCGGCGGCGTGGTTGGCGGCGATGGCGGCCTCGCCAAACCCCAAGACGATGAGGGGAAGCTTCCCCGGGTAGGTGACGATGTCCCCGCAGGCGTAGACCCCGGGAATGCTGGTGGCCATGGTGGTGTCCACCTTGATCTTGTTCTTCTCCAGGGCGAGCCCCCAGTTGGCCAGGGGGCCGAGCTTGGTGATGTAGCCCGCGAGGATGAGGACGGCGTCCACCTCGAGGGCCAGCTCCTCCTGGGTCTGGTTGTGGAAGACCACCGCCCGGCGCACCCGCTCGTCCCCTTCCACCCGCCGGAGCTCATAGGGGGTGAGGACCTCGAGGCGCCCCTCCTCGTGGGCCTTCATGAGCTCCTTCACGCTCGCCTCGTGGGCCCGGAACTGGGGGCGGCGGTGAATCAGGGTGATGCGCTGGGCGGTGTCCAGGAGGTTCAAGGCCCAGTCCACGGCGCTATCCCCACCACCCACGATGAGGACCCGTTTCCCCTGGAACTCGGCCTTGCTCTTTACGGCGTAGTAAACGCCTTTTCCCTCAAACTCCCGCTCCCCCGGCGCCCCGATCCGCCTGGGCTCAAAGGCCCCCACCCCGGCGGCGATGATCACCGCCTTGGCGGTGTAGGCGTTCCCTTGGGAGGTGGTGACCTTGAAGAGGTCTCCTTCCCTTTCCAGGGTCTCGGCCCGCTCCCCGAGGCTGTAGACAGGGTTAAAGGGGGCCACCTGCTCCACCAGGCCCTTCACCAGGTCCTTGGCGTAGACCTTGGGGAAGCCGGCCACGTCATAGATGTACTTCTCCGGGTAGAGGGCGGTAAGCTGCCCCCCGGGCTCGGGCAGGGGGTCCACGAAGCGGAAGGAAAGCCCCCGCATGCCCACGTAAAACCCGGCAAAAAGCCCTGCGGGCCCCGCCCCTACGATGAGCACGTCCGTGTGGTCCGCTGCCATGCTTGTTATTTTATGCACGTGGGCGGGGTTGTCTACCCCACCTGAAGGACCACCTTCCCGAAGACCCGGCGCTCTTCCAGGAGCCGGTGCCCCTCCGCCGCCGCCTCCAGGGGCAGGACCTGGCCCACCACGGGCTTCAGCTTCCCCTCCTCCACGAAGCGCAAGATGGGGAAAAGGCGGCTTTTAGAGGCCATGGTGGAGCCCAGGATGGAGAGCTGACGGTAGAAGACGTGGGCGAAGGGCAAGGTGCCCTCGTACCCCGAGGAGGCCCCGGCGATGGCGATCCGTCCCCCGTTCGCCGTGGCCTTGATCACCCCCTCAAAGTAAAGGGCCCCGGTGTGGTCCACCACCTTGTCCGCGCCCTTGCCCCCCGTGAGGCGGCGCACCTCCTTGGGCCAGTCCGGGTGGGTGTAGTTCACCGTCTCGTCGGCCCCGAGGGCCTTCGCCCGGCGGAGTTTGTCCTCCGAGCCCGCCGTGGCGATGACCCGCGCCCCGAAGAGCTTGGCGATCTGAATGGCGGCCACGCTCACTCCGCTTCCTGCGGCCATCACCAATACCTCTTCCCCAGGACGCACCTGGAGCTTGTCCACCACCATCTGCCAGGCGGTGAGGAAGGTGAGGGGGATGGCGGCGGCCTCCTCAAAGGAGAGGTTCTTGGGCTTGGGGGCCAGGTTGGCCTCGGGCAGGACCACATACTCGGCGTAGGTGCCGTGCCGGTGCTCCCCCAGGATCTGGTAGCGGGGGCAGAGGTTGTCCTCCCCGGCCAGGCAGCGCTCGCACCGCCCGCAGGAGAGGCCGGGGTTGATGACCACTTCGTCCCCGGGGGCGAAGCCCTCCACCCCCGGCCCCACAGCGTCCACCACGCCGCTCCCGTCCGCGCCCAGGACGTGGGGAAGGGGGAGCTTTGGGCTCGCCACCCCTTTTCGCACCCACACGTCCAGGTGGTTGAGGGCGGCCGCCTTGAGGCGCACCCGCACCTCCTTGGGGCCGGGTTCGGGGACGGGAAGTTCGGCCACCTCCAGCACCTCGGGGCCTCCCCTGGCTCGCATGACCACCGCGCGCATGCTCCCTCCTTATGGGGAGGATTTTTTCACGGAGGGCTTTAGGGGGTCAACCCTTGACAGGGTCTAACCCTGCCCGGTAGTGTGGGGCCGTACGCGACGCAGGGAGGTTCTGTATGAGAAAAGCGGTGTTGCTGGTGAGCATCTTGGCTTTGGCGGGCGCTGCCTCGGCCCAGACCTTCGTCTGGCCGCAGAAGTGGACGGTGGCCAAGCCCTCTGAGGTGAAGCGGGGAGGTACCCTGAGGGCAGCGACGATCTCCGACTTCCGTACCTTCAACCCCTTCCTCACCGCTGAGGATGATAGCGTTCCGGACATCATCTCGGGGGACAGGGGCCTGGTGCGCCGCGATCCCACCACCGGGGACTGGATTCCCTACATGGCGGAGTCCTGGACCATCAGCCCCAACAAGCTGGAGATCACCTTCAAGATCCGCAAGGGCATGAAGTGGTCGGACGGCCGGCCCATCACCGCCGACGACTGGATCATGACCTGGCGGATCCACACCGACAAGGCGGTGGGGTCCAACAGCTACGACTCCTTCTTCATCGACGGCAAGCCCATAACCCTTAAGAAGATTGACGACTATACCATCCGCTTCATCTACCCCAAGACGGATGCGGAAGCCTTTGCCGTGGCCAGCTTTGTACCCTGGCCCGCCCACGTCTTCGGGCCCGTTTACCAGCGGGATGGGGCGGAGGGCATCAAGAAGATGTGGACCCTGAACGAAAAGCCCGGGAACATCGTGTCCGGGGGTCCCTGGCTCATCGAGAGCTACCGCCCGGGGGAGCGCCTGGTGCTGAAGCGGAACCCTGCCTTCGGGGAGTGGAACAAGGACGAGGCGGGGAACCCCCTGCCCTACCTGGACCGGTACGAGATCCGGATCGTCAAGGACGTGAACGCCGCCTTGGCGGAGTTTTTGGCGGGGAACATTGACATGTTCAGCCCTTCCACGGTGGACCAGATCTCCCAGATCCGCCAGGCCATCCAGCAAGGCCGGCTGGACGCCACCATCAAGCTGAACGCCTCCCCCGTGGCCAGCAGCCAGTTCATGGTCTTCAACTGGAACAAGGCCTCGGATCCCTTCAAGCAAAGCCTTTTCCGCTCGGATAAGTTCCGCCGGGCCATGAGCCACCTGGTGAACCGCCAGGCGGTCATCGACATCGTCTACGGGGGTTTTGGCACCCCCATGTACACGAGCGTTTACCCCGTGCTCACCCAGTGGATCAACCCCAAGGTGCCCAAGTACGAGTACAACCCCCAGCAGGCGGCCAAGCTCCTTGCCGAGCTCGGCTTCACCAAGAAGGACCGGGAGGGGTACCTGGTGGACTCCAAGGGGCGGCGGATTGAGTTCAACCTCGCCACCAACGCCGGCAACACCCAGCGGGAGCAGATCGCCAAGCTCATCGTGGACGAGGCCAAGAAGGTGGGGGTCAAGGTCAACTTCCAGGCCATAGACTTCAACACCCTGGTGGGCCAGCTCCTCTCCTCGGGCCCCGACCGGCCCTTTGACGCCATCATCATCGGCCTCACCGGCGGCGGCCTCGACTGGCCCTTTGGCTCCAACGTGGTGCCCTGCAAGGGGAACCTCCACATGTGGAACAAGTCGGGCCAGTGCCTGGACCCCCGGGAGACCCTTTTGGAGAAGCTCTACTACCAGGGCCGGGCGGAGCTGGACTTCAAGAAGCGGGTGGAGATCGGCTACCGCATGCAGGAGATCGAGGCGGAGCTCCTCCCCGTCATCTACATCGCCGGGCCCAACTACCACCCCGCCTGGAACAACCGCCTGGGCGGCGAGCACCCCGACGCCATCATCTCCAGCATCTGGGGCTCCCGTGAGGTGGAGCTCACCTTCATCAAGAAGTGAGCTAACTTGACGCCCATCCCCGGGGCCGAGCCGCCCCGGGGATGTCTTGGAAAGCCATGGCGAGCTACATCCTCAAGCGTATTCTCTCCCTGATCCCCACCTTCTTCGGGGCCACCTTCCTCGCCTTCCTCATCATCCAGATGGCCCCCGGGGACTACCTGACCCAGCTGGAGCTGGACCCTAAGGTCACCCCCGAGACCATCGCCCGGCTCCGCGCCCAGTTCGGCCTGGACCGCCCCTTCCACGAGCAGTACCTCCTCTGGATGCACAACCTCCTCCACCTCAACCTGGGCTACTCCTTCGCCTACCAGGCCCCGGTGCTGGAGATCGTCTGGCCCAGGGTCCTAAACTCCATGGTTCTGGTGGTCCCCTCCACGATCCTCCTCTTCCTCATCGCCGTGCCCGTGGGCGTCTACGGGGCTTTGCGCCAGTACTCCTTGGGGGACCGGGTGGTCTCCTTCCTCGCCTATTTAGGCCTCGCCATCCCCAACTTCTTCCTGGCCCTCATCCTCATGTACCTGGTGCTCCAGGTCTACTTCCGCACGGGGGTTATGGTCTTCCCGGTTTCGGGGATGACCTCCAGCGGGTTTGAGCAGTTCTCCTTCTGGCAAAAGGTGGTGGACGTGGCCTGGCACGCGGTTTTGCCCATCGTTGTCCTCACCACGAGCGACATCGCCGGGTTTTCCCGCATCATGCGGGGGCAGATGCTGGAGGCCCTTTCCCAGGACTACGTGCGTACCGCTCGGGCGAAGGGGCTTTCCGAGCGGGTGGTGGTGTACAAGCACGCCCTGAGGAACGCCATCATTCCCATCGTGGCCAACATCGGCGGGATCTTGCCCACCCTGATCTCGGGGGCCGGCCTTGTGGAGGTGGTCATGGCCTGGCCTGGGATCACCCCCCTTCTCCTGGACGCCATCTCGCAACAGGACCTCTACGTCGTCGCGGGCTTCCTCACCATGGGCTTGGTGCTCCTTATGATCGGCAACCTGCTTTCGGACCTGCTTCTCGCCTGGGTGGACCCCAGGATCCGCTACGAGTAGGAGGCTTATGGACGCCCTTACGCCGAAGTCGGAAAGCCTCTTCCAGGTGGCCTGGGCCCAGTTCCGCAAGCACCGCCTGGCGGTCTGGGGCGGGCGCATCCTGCTGGTCCTCTACTTCGTGGCCGCCTTTGCCGGCTTTTTCAGCCCTTACGACCCCAACTACTACGAGCTTTACCCCCCGAAGGGGTACCACCCGCCCACACGGATCCACTTCGTGGACCCGGAGACGGGCAGGCTTACCCGCCCCTTCGTCTACGCCACGCGGCGCACCATTGACCCCGTTTCCCTCCAGCCCCGCTATGAGGAGGATCCGAGCCAGGGTAAGTTTTACATCCGCTTCTTTGTCCGCACGCCGGACCAACCCTACACCATCTTCCGCGTCTTCCGGGCGGACCTGCGCCTCTTCGGCGTGGACCCGCCTGGGAGGATCTTCCTCATGGGCACGGACAACTTCGGACGGGATCTCTTCAGCCGGCTTGTCTACGGGGCCCAGGTCTCCTTGACCATCGGCATCCTCTCCGCCCTGGTGTCCTTTGCCCTCGGCCTTCTCCTCGGGGGGATTGCGGGGTTTTACGCCGGGCGGCCCTTTGTCCTCGCCCTTCCCCTTCGGGCCTGGCGGGGGCGAGGGCTCGTGCTCGGGCCCCTTTCCTGGCTCCTTTGGTCCGGGCTTGCGGCGGGGGCCTTGTACCTGGCCTGGACCTATGTCCGCCTCACGGGGTTCGGCTTCTTCCAGGCCTTGGCCCTCCTCGCCGCCCTTTGGCTTGCGGGCTTCCTTGCCCTCACCTTGCCTTTTAGGTCCATCCAAGTGGACGTGGACAACCTCATCATGCGGCTTGTGGAGGTGATCGCCGCCATCCCCACCCTGTTCCTCCTCATTTCCTTGCGGGCCGTTTTCCCCACCAACGTGGACCCCCTCACCACCTTCTACCTGGTGGTGGGGCTTCTTGGCTTCATCGGCTGGGGCGGGCTTGCCCGGGTGGTGCGGGGGGTGGTGCTCTCGGTGCGGGAACAGGACTACGTCCAGGCCGCCAGGGCCCTTGGGGCCTCGGACGGCAGGATCCTGGCGCGGCACGTCCTCCCGGCCACGGCGAGCTACGTCATCGTGAGCCTCTCCCTCACCATTCCCGGATTCATCCTGGCCGAGTCGGGCCTGTCCTTCCTTGGCCTTGGGGTCACCGAGCCCTACACCAGCTGGGGTCTCCTCCTCCAGGCGGCGCAGCAGGGAGGTTTCGCCAGCTTTGTGGACCGCCCCTGGGTGCTCTGGCCAGGCTTTTTCATCTTCGTGTCCATCATGGCCTGGAACTTCGTGGGCGATGGCCTGAGGGACGCCTTTGACCCGAGGCGGCGGCAGTGAGGGTGTTTTCTTTCGGAGGGGCATGGCGTATAACGGATGAGGTGAACTCAGGGCACCGCCCGGAGGAAACGGCATGGACGAAAAGCGCCTTCTAGAGGTGAAAGACCTAAAGGTCCACTTCTTCACCGACGACGGCGTGGTGAAGGCGGTGGACGGGGTTTCCTTTCACGTGAACAAAGGGGAGACCCTGGCGGTTGTGGGGGAGTCGGGGAGCGGGAAGAGCGTGACCTCTCTGGCCATCATGCGGCTCATTCCCTCGCCACCTGGGAGGATTGTGGGTGGGGAGATCCTGTTCCGGGGAAAGGACGGGAGGGTCCGGGACCTCACCAAGCTCAGCGAACAGGAGATGCGGCGGATTCGCGGGAACGACATCGCCATGATCTTCCAGGAGCCCATGACCTCCCTAAACCCGGTGTACACGGTGGGGGACCAGATCGCCGAGGCCATCATGCTCCACCAGGGGAAAAGCCGAAAGGAGGCCATGGAGCTTGCCGCCCACATGCTGGAGCTGGTGGGGATCCCCGAGCCCAAGAAGCGGCTTAGCAACTACCCTCATCAGATGTCGGGGGGTATGCGGCAGCGGGTGATGATCGCCATGGCCCTTTCCTGCAACCCCTCGCTTCTCATTGCGGACGAGCCCACCACCGCCTTGGACGTGACCATCCAGGCCCAGATCCTGGAGCTGATGAAGAAGCTCCAGGAGGAGATTGGGATGAGCATTCTCTTCATCACCCACAACCTTGGGGTGGTGGCGGAGATGGCGGACCGGGTGGTGGTGATGTACGCGGGGCGGGTGGTGGAGGAGTCGGACGTGGTGCCGCTTTTCCAGAGCCCGCTGCACCCGTACACGGAGGGGCTTTTGCACTCGGTGCCGCGGCTGGACCTGGCGGCGGAGCACCGGCAGCGGCTTGAGGCGATTCCTGGGAACGTGCCGAACCCCCTGTATCTGCCGCCTGGGTGCGCCTTCCACCCGCGGTGCAAGTACTACGTGGAGGGGGTGTGCGACCGGGAGGTGCCGCCCTTGGAGGAGGCGGGGGAGGGCCGCCGGGTGAGGTGCGTGCGCTGGCGGGAGATCCGCAAGGGGGTGGGGGCGTGAGCACGAACGGCGTCCTCGTGGAGGTGCGGGACCTGAAGAAGCACTTCCCCATCCGGGGCGGGGTGCTTTCCCGGGTGGTGGCGAGCGTGAAGGCGGTGGACGGGGTGTCCTTCGCCATCCGGAGGGGGGAGGTGCTTGGGCTTGTGGGGGAGTCGGGGAGCGGGAAGACCACGGTGGGGCGCACGCTTCTCCGGCTGATTGAGCCCACGGGGGGTAGGATTTTCTTTGACGGGCAGGACATCACAGAGCTTCCCCGGGAGAAGCTCAGGCCCTTCCGTCGCCGGATGCAGATCATCTTCCAGGACCCCTTCAGCTCCTTGAATCCCCGGATGACCGTGGGGGACATTATCGCCGAGCCCCTCCTCATCCACGGGATTGGGAAGACGCCGAAGGAACGCACGGAGCGGGTGGCGGAGCTTCTCAAGCTGGTGGGCCTCTCCCCGGACCACATGCGCCGCTACCCCCACGAGTTCTCCGGGGGGCAGAGGCAGCGGATCGGGATCGCCCGCGCCCTGGCGGTGGCCCCGGAGTTCATCGTGGCGGACGAGCCGGTTTCCGCCCTGGACGTCTCCATCCAGGCCCAGGTGGTGAACCTCCTCCAGGACCTCAAAGAGGAGCTCGGGCTCACCCTCCTCTTCATCGCCCACGACCTGGCGGTGGTGGAGTACATCTCCGACCGGGTGGCGGTGATGTACCTGGGCAAGATCATGGAGATCGCCCCCGCCCGGGAGCTTTACCGCAACCCCAAGCACCCCTATACGGAGGCGCTGCTTTCGGCGGTGCCCATCCCGGACCCCACGGTGAAGCGGGAAAGGATCGTCCTCCAGGGGGATATCCCATCCCCCATCAACCCGCCTTCGGGGTGCGTTTTCCGCACCCGCTGCCGCTACGCCCTGCCCGAGTGCGCCCAGGTGGTGCCCGAGCTCAAGGAGGTCGCCCCGGGCCACTACAAGGCCTGCATCCGGGACGACATCCTCTAAGGCCACCCCAGGCTAGAGGGGCCCCGGTTCCGGGGCCTTTTCGCCGTATACTGGGCCCATGCTGGTCAGGGACGTGATGCGCCACCCGGTGTTCACCGTGGGGCCGGAGACGACCCTCGAGGACGCCTACCGCTTCCTCCTGGAAAAGGGCATCCGCCACCTCCCCGTGGTGCAGGACGGGCGGCTTGTGGGCATCATCACCGACCGGGACATCCGCCTCGCCACGAGCCACCTGAACCCCAAGGGGCCCTGCCCCGGGTGCACGCGGGTGGGGGAGGTGATGACCCGGGAGGTGGTCACCGCCCACCCCCTAGACCCCGTGGAGGAGGCGGCCCGGGTGATGCGGGAGCGGAAGATCGGGTGCCTTCCCGTCCTCGAGGACGAGGCCCTGGTGGGCATCGTCACGGGGATTGACCTTCTGGATGCCCTCCTCAGGCTCACCGGGGTCACGGAGCCCTCGGGCCGCCTCGAGGTGCGCCTCCCTGACCGCCCTGGGGAGCTTGCCCGCCTCACGGGGTTCTTGGCGGAGCGGGGGGTGAACATCCACTCCCTCCTCTCCTACCCCGAGGGGGAGGAGGCCGTGCGGGCGGTGGTGCGGGTGAACACCCTGGAGACCCACCTCCTGGCGGAGGCCCTCCGCCGGGAGGGGTTTGACGTCCTCTGGCCCCCCAAAAAGCCATGGTGATCTACCGGGAGGAGTACCGCCTCTACAACTTCGGGCCCGACCACCCCTTTAGCCCCGTCCGCCTTGAGATGATCACCTCCCTCCTAAAGGCCCTCGGGGTCTGGCGGGAGCCCCTAGCCCCCCCTGAGGCCACCCGGGAGGAGGTGCTCTCCGTCCACTCCGAGCGTCTAGTGAGGCGGGTGGAGGCGGCAAGCCGGGGGGAGCTTTACCCCGACCTGGAGCACTACGGCCTCGGCACGGGGGACACCCCCGTCTTCCCCGGCATGGACCGGGCGGCCCGGATCCTGGTGGGGGGGACCCTGGAGGGGGCGAGAAGGATTTTGGCCGGGGAAAAGCGGGTCTTGCAGCTTGGGGGCGGCCTCCACCACGCCCAGTACGACCGCGCCTCGGGGTTTTGCGTCTACAACGACCTCTCCGTGGCCATCCGCCACATGACCCGGGCCGGGCTCCGCGTGGCCTACGTGGACATTGACGTCCACCACGGGGACGGGGTCCAGTGGATCCACTACGAGGAGGGGGAGGTCCTCACCCTAAGCCTCCACGAGTCGGGACGCTACCTCTTTCCCGGCACAGGGCACGTCTACGAGATCGGCCGGGGGGCGGGCCTGGGGAAGAAGCTCAACCTCCCCCTGGAGCCCTTCACCGAGGACGAAAGCTACCTCGAGGTCTTTGAGGCCCTGGTGCCCTGGGCCCTTAAGGCCTTCCGCCCCGACGTCCTCGTGGTCCAGGCGGGGGCGGACGCCCACTACCTGGACCCCTTGGCCGACCTCCTCCTCACCGCCCGGGCCTACGAGAGGCTTTTCCGCCTCCTCCTGGAGTACGCCGAGGCCTACGCCGGGGGAAGGGTCCTCTTCACCTTAGGGGGCGGGTACAGCCTGGACGGGACGGTGCGGGTCTGGACCCTCCTCTACCACGTCTTCCATGGGCTTCCCCTCCCAAAGCGCCTTCCCGAGGGGTGGCTTAGGACCTGGGAGGCGCGGCTTGGAAAGCCCCTCACCCCCACCCTCCACGACCCCGAAGGGGCCTACCCGGAGATTCCCAGGCGGGAGGAGATCGAAAAGCGAAACCGCCTAACCCTGCAGAGGCTCACGGAGCTTGTGGCCCCTCACCTGCTACACTAGCGGGGTGAAGGTCGTTCTGCGCCTGCCCGAGCGCAAGGAGGTGGAGGTCAAGGGGAACCGGCCCTTAAGGGAGGTTCTGGAGGAGCTTGGCCTGAACCCGGAGACCGTGGTGGCGGTGCGGGGCGAGGAGCTCCTCACCCTGGAGGATGAGGTGCGCGAGGAGGACACCCTAGAGGTCCTCTCCGCCATCTCGGGAGGCTAGGATGCGCTGCAAGGTCTGCGGGGAAAAGGCCCAGGTGGAAGTGCGCTCCCGGGGGCTTGCCTTCTGCAAGGCCCACTACCTGGACTGGTTCGTCAAGGAGACGGAGAGGGCCATCCGCCGACACCGGATGCTCCTCCCCGGGGAGAGGGTTCTGGTGGCGGTCTCGGGGGGGAAGGACTCCCTGGCCCTTTGGGACGTGCTAAGCCGCCTGGGCTACCAGGCCGTGGGGCTCCACATTGAGCTCGGCATCGGGGAGTACTCCAGGAGGAGCCTCGAGGTCACAGAGGCCTTCGCCCGGGAAAGGGGCCTGGAGCTTTTGGTGGTGGACCTGAAGGAGGCCTACGGCTTCGGGGTCCCCGAGCTCGCCCGGCTTTCCGGGCGGGTGGCCTGCTCGGCCTGCGGCCTCTCCAAGCGCTACATCATCAACCAGGTGGCGGTGGAGGAGGGTTTTAGGGTGGTGGCCACGGGGCACAACCTGGACGACGAGGCGGCGGTTCTCTTCGGGAACCTTCTTAACCCCCAGGAAGAGGCCCTTTCCCGCCAGGGACCTGTCCTGCCCGAAAAGCCCGGCCTCGCCGCCCGGGTCAAGCCCTTCTACCGCTTTAGCGAAAGGGAGGTCCTCTCCTACACCCTCCTTAGGGGGATCCGCTACCTCCACGAGGAGTGCCCGAACGCCAAGGGGGCGAAAAGCCTCCTCTACAAGGAGGCCCTGAACCTGGTGGAGCGGGCCATGCCCGGGGCCAAGCTCCGCTTCCTCGAGGGCTTCCTGGAGAAGATCCGGCCCCGCCTGGACGTGGGAGAGGAGGTGGCCCTGAGGGAGTGCGAGCGGTGCGGCTACCCCACCACGGGGGCGGTGTGCGCCTTCTGCCGCATGTGGGACGCCGTCTACCGCCGGGCCAAGAAGCGCCGCCTCCTCCCCGAGGAGGCCGTCTTTCACCCCAAGGCCCCCGTGGCCCGGGGCTGAAGGGCTACCGGGCGCCTAGGCTTTACCGGCCTTGGCCTGCCAGCGCTCGTGGATGCGCTTGCGGGCGGGCCTTTCCTCCCGGTGGAGGTGCTCCGCCGCCACTTCGGCCATGTGCCGCGTCCAGCCCGCCTCCTCCAGGGCCTCCTCGGGGAGGGCGGAGCGGTAGGCTTGGAGGAAGGCGGCGTGGAGGTAGTCGGCCACCTCCTCGGCAAAGGCCCAAAGCTCCGCCTCCAGGGCCTCGAGGGCGAGGTGCACGGCCCGCTCCACGTCGTAGGCCAGGCGGGCCAGGTCCTCCTCCACCGCGCCCCGCTTCTCCGCGCCCAGGGCCACGAGGTACACCTCCCCCTCAAGCTCCAAGAAGGCCCCGAGGCCGCGGCCTAGGAGGGGGTGGCCCCCCTCCACCCCCTCCACTTCTCTAAGGGCCCGGTGGAGGAGAGCGAGGCGCACCCCGAGGAGGCGGACCAGGGCCTCGGTCTCGTGCAGGGCCCCGGGAAGGAGGCCTGGGGTCCCGGGGGTATGCCCCCGGAGGCGGGGAAGGCTTTCTAGGAGCCGGACCTCCAGGGCGGCGAAGAGGTCCTGGGGGCGGCCCGGGGGGAGGCTTCCCGTGAGGGCGAGGACCCTTCTGGAGGCGCCCCGCTCCCAGAAGAGGCCCCCTTCGGGCCGGAGGACCCAGGGGAGGTCCAGGCGGGGGAGGACCCGCTCCGTGCGGTCCAGGCCCCCGTCTTGGACGAGGCCGAGCTGGACCCAGACCTCCTCCCCCGCCGCAAGTCCCGGCCGGAGGAGGTCCACGGCCTCGGGCACGGGACCCGGGTGGCGGCCGCGGTAGTAGGCCCGGAGGCTCCGCCCCTCAAACCCCTCCTTAAGGCGGGCGAGGAGGAGGCGGTAGAAGCCCGGGTCCAGGGAGAGCTCGTAGAAGTAGCCGGGCTGGCCGTGGGTGCGGGCGAAGAGGCCGGGGCCTTCCCGCCTCTGGGGGGACCAGAGGAGGGGGAGGAAGATCTGGAGGGTCCTGTGGTTCTCCAGCTGGAGCAGGGTGAGGTAAAGGGGCGGGTCCTTCTGGAAGCGGAGGGCGTCCAGGAGGGCCACCTTTTGCGGCTTGAGGGCGAGCCAGCTCTTCTCCTTCAGGGTCTGGGCGAGGGCGTTTAAGAGCTCCTCCCGCCCCCTTTCGTGGACCAGGGTGTCCACCAGGAGGACCTCCGGCCCCCCGGGCATGTGGACCCGGGGCAGGTCGGCCTCCTCGGGGGCGGGCTCCTCGGCCCAGTCGGGGGAGGGGAGGTGGAGCACCGCCTCCACGGGCTTCAGGGCGAAGAGGGCGAAGCCGTGGGGGCCCAGGGTCAGGCGGTAGCGCCCCTCCACCGGGGGGAAGGGTTGCTGCGAGAAGAGCTCCACGGGGACGAGGCCTTGGTAGGCCTCCAAGGGGAGGTCAAAGGCCTGGGTGTAGCGGGAGAGGTTGGCCACCACCAGGATCCTTTCCCCCTCGTGCTCCCTCAGGTAGGCGAGGACGCGCCGGTTCTCCACGGGAAGAAGGGTGAGGCTCCCCCGGCCGAAGATCTTGGCGTGCTGGTTCCTCAGGGCGAGAAAGCGGCGGTTGAAGCTCAGGAGGGAGTGGGGGTTTTCCCGCTGGGCTTCCACGTTGACGAAGTGGTAGCTGTAGGGCCCCTCGCTCACGGGGGGAAGGAAGAGGGCGTGGTAGGGGGCGCGGGAGAAGCCGGCGTTGCGGTCTTGGGACCACTGCATGGGGGTTCTGACCCCGTTCCGGTCCCCAAGGAAGGGGTTGTCCCCCATGCCGATTTCGTCCCCGTAGTAGACGATGGGCGTGCCCTTCAGGGTGAGGAGGAGGGCGGTGAGGAGCTCGTACCGCCTGCGGTCGCCCCCGAGGAGGGGCATGAGGCGGCGGCGGATCCCCAGGTTGATGCGGAACTTGGGGTCAGGGGCGTAGGCCTCGTACATGAACTCCCGCTCCTCCTCCGTGACCTTCTCCAGGGTGAGCTCGTCGTGGTTACGGAGGAAGAGGGCCCACTGGGCGGTCTCGGGGATCCCCTCCGTCTCCTTGAGCATGGTCTCAATGGGCCCCCGGTCCTCCCGCCTTAGGGCCATGAAGATCCGGGGCATCAGGGGAAAGTTGTAGGCCATGTGGACCCCGTCCCCGTCCCCGAAGTAGGGGAGGGTTTCCTCCGGCCACATGTTGGCCTCGGCGAGGAGGATCTTCCCGGGGCCGTAGCGCTCCTCCAGGGCCTTCCTCAGGCGCTTCACCGCCTCAATGGTCTCGGGGAGGTTCTCGCAGGAGGTCCCCTCCCGCTCGTAGAGGTAGGGGATGGCGTCCAGGCGGAAGCCGTCCACCCCCAGATCGGCCCAGAAGAACATGACCTGGTGGATGGCCTTCTCCACCTCGGGGTTGTCCCAGTTGAGGTCGGGCTGGTGCCAGTAGAAGCGGTGCCAGTAGTAGGCCTTGGCCACGGGGTCAAAGGTCCAGTTGGAGGTTTCAAAGTCCTTGAAGATGACCCGGACCCCCTTGTACTTCTCCGGGGTGTCGCTCCACACGTACCAGTCCCGCATGGGGCTTCCTGGCTTCCTCGCCTCCTGGAACCAGGGGTGGTCAATGGAGGTGTGGTTCAGGACGAGCTCAATGATCACCTTCATCCCCCGGCCGTGGGCCTCGTCCAGGAAGCGTTTGAAGTCCTCCAGGGTCCCGTGGACGGGGAGGATCTGGTAGTAGTCCGAGATATCGTACCCGTCGTCCCTCAAGGGGGACTGGAAGAAGGGCATGAGCCATAGGGTGTTGACCCCGAGCTCCTCCAAGTAGGAAAGCTTCCGCCTCAGGCCCTCAAAGTCCCCGTAGCCGTCGTTGTTGGCGTCAAAGAAGGAGCGGACATGGAGCTGGTAGATCACCGCGTCCTTGTACCAGAGGGGGTCCACGGCCTAAAGGCTAGTGGGTCGGAGGTAGGTTTGCAAGTAGGCTATGACCTCCTCCACGTCCTTGAGCCGGCCTTGGGCCGCCGTGGGGCCTTCCCCCACCTTAAAGGTGAGGCCCCGGCCCTTCAGGGCTTGGAAGGCGGCCTCGTCGGTGGTATCGTCCCCGATGTAAACGGGGGTGTGGTCCGGGTGGCGTCCGAGGAGCCTGAGGACCGCCTGGCCCTTGTCCACCCCCTTGGGCTTCAGCTCCAGGACCTTCTTGCCGGGGAGGGCCTCGAGGCCCAAGGCCTCAAGGAGCCCCTCCACCGCCTTAAGCCAGGCCTCGAGGCAGGCCCGGGCCTTCTCCTCGTCCTCCGCCCCCCGGTAGTGCAGGGCCAGGGCGAACCCCTTGTCCTCCACCCGCACCCCGGGACAGGAGGGAAGCCTTGCCCGCAAGGGGCCAAGGTCCACGGGGAAAAGGGGCCGCACCTCCCCGAAAAGCGTCCCTTCCTCCAGGCCGTGCCCCCCCACCACGGGAAGGCCCGGGAGGGGGAGGAGGGGCTCGAGGTCCCTCACCCTTCTTCCCGTGACCACGTAGACGGGGTGGCGCTCCATGAGGGCCCGGAGGACCCGGGGGGCCTCGGGGTGGGGGAAGGCCTCCTCGGGCCTTTCGGCGATGGGGGCCAGGGTGCCGTCGTAGTCCAGAAAGAAGACGGGGTTTTCCGCCCTCATCCCTCCTCCAAGGAGGCGAGGAAGCGCTCCGCCCAGCCCTGGACGTCCAAGGCCTCAATGCGGGCCTTCAAGGCGGAAAGCCTTTCCCGGCGTTCCCCTCCGGGCATGCGCAGGGCCCGGTCCAGGGCCTGGGCCATCCCGTCCAGGTCGTAGGGGTTGACCAGAAGGGCCTCCTTCAGGTACTCCGCCGCCCCCGCCAGGTTGGAGAGGACCAGGACCCCGTCCTCCGTGGTGTAGGCGTACTCCATGGCCACCAGGTTCATCCCGTCCCTCAAGGGGGTGATGAGGGCCACATCCGCCGCCCGGTAGAAGGCGGCGAGCTCCTCTTGGGTGTAGGTCTGGTAGAAGTAGCGGAGGGGCACCCAGTCCTCCCTGAGGAAGCTCCCCATGATCCGCCCCACCACCTCGTCCACCCGCCGCTTGAGCTCCCGGTAGGCGTGGACGCTGGTGCGGCTTGGGGTGGCGATCTGGAAGAAGGCCACCCGGCCCCGCCACTGGGGGTAGGACTGGAGGAGGCGTTCGTAGGCGAGGAGCCTTTCCAAAATTCCCTTGGTGTAGTCCAGCCGGTCCACCCCGAGGATGAGCCGCTCCGCCCCTGCGAGCCGCTTGAGGGCCCGGGCGTGGAGGCCGATGTGGGGGTCCTGGGCGAGCTCCCCGAAGCGCCCCGTGTCTATCCCCAAGGGGTGGGCCTCCACCCGCACCCACCTTTCCCCCACCCGCACCCGGTTTTCCTCCACCTGGTAGCCGTAGTAGGCGGCGGTCCTCAGGAAGTTCTCCACGTACTCCGGGGTGTGGAAGCCGATGAGGTCGGCCCCCAGAACGCCCTCCACCAAGGCCCTGCCCCAGGGCAGGATGCGGAAGACCCCGCTGGAGGGCCAGGGGATGTGGAAAAAGAACCCGATTTTCGCCGGGATCCTCTCCCGGAGGAGGCGGGGAAGGAGGAGGAGGTGGTAGTCCTGGACGAAGACCGTGTCCCCCTCGCGGAAGACCTGGGCCACCCGCTCGGCGAAGCGGCGGTTGGCCCGCTGGTAGTCCTGGTAAAAGTCCCGCCTGAGCTCCACCCGCTCCAAGAAGTAGTGGCAGAGGGGCCAGAGGACCCGGTTGGAGAACCCCCCGTAGTAGCCCTGCCACTCCTTCTCCGGGAGGAAGACCTGTTCCAGGCGGACCTGGCTTTCCCGGGGGGTGGCGGCTTGGCCCTTCTCCCGCCACTCCCCGGCCGCCACCCAGACGCCATGGCGCCTCTCCAGGACCGGGAGAAGCGCGGTGGCGAGTCCGCCCACCGCGGGGACGAGCCCCTCGGGGGTCAGGCGGAAGGGCGCCCGGTTGGCCACGATGATGAGCCCCATCCTCCTCCCAGGATAGGCCTTGGGGACGGGGCGGAGGCTTTGTTAGCGCAAGATTAAGTGTATTTAGCGTGCACTAATTTGCCTATAATCCCATAAAAAAGCTCCTTCCGGGCCTTCCCCGCTTTGGCGCCTCCTCGGGAGGATGGCGGCGCTTCGCCCCTTGGGTTCATAAGAGGTTCACCTTCCCTCCTTAGGGTGTTCCGAGGAGGTGATAGTGTGCGCAAAGCTTTCGTGACGCTGGCGCTTCTCGCCTTGGCGGGCCTGGGCCTGGCCCAGAAGTGCGAGATCAACCGGACCATCGTCTTCGCCGACTACGACTGGGAAAGCGCCCGGGTCCACAACCGCATCGCCCAGTTCATCCTGGAGAAGGGCTACGGGTGCAAGACCGACGCCCTTCCGGGCACGTCCATCCCCCTCATCACGGGCCTGGGCCGCGGGGACATTGACGTCTCCATGGAGATCTGGTACAACCTAAGCCGCGACATCATTGACCGGCTGGAAAGCGAGGGCAAGATCCAGCGCATCGGCGTCAACTTCCCCGACGCCGTCCAGGGCTGGTTCGTGCCCACCTACGTCATCAAGGGGGACGAGAAGCGGGGCATCAAGCCCATGGCCCCCGACCTCAAGTCGGTCTTTGACCTGCCCAAGTACAAGGACCTTTTCCGCGACCCCGAGGAGCCCAGCAAGGGCCGCTTCTACAACGGGGTGCTGGGCTGGTTCGCCGAGAAGGTGAACACCAAGAAGCTCAAGGCTTACGGCTTGGATAAGCACTACACCAACTTCCGCCCCGGCACCGCCGACGCCCTGGTGGCGGCCATCGCCTCCGCCTACGAGCGGGGCCGGCCCATCCTCTTCTACTACTGGGGGCCCACCTGGGTTTTGGGCAAGTACGACTTCACCATGCTGGAGGAGCCGCCCTACGACCCCGAGGTGTGGAACGCGCTCATTGAAGAGGAGAACCCCACCCGCGCCTGCGCCTACCCCTTGGAGACCGTCTACATCGCGGTGAACACGCGCCTCATCAAGGAGGCGCCCTCCGTGGTGGAGTTCCTGAAGAAGTACCGCACCTCCAACGAGCTCACCAGCAAGCTCCTCGCCTACATGCAGGATAACCGGGCGAGCGAGGAGGAGACCGCCCGCTACTTCCTGCGCAACTACCAGGACGTCTGGACGGAGTGGGTGCCCGCCGAGGTGGCGGAGCGGGTGAAGAAGGCCCTCTAGGCGGGGGTCTCTGGGCTAGGGGCGGGGCCCTTGAGGCCCTGCCCTTTCCCTGCGAGGGGCGTTAATCTGGTCCTTAGAGAGGAGCAAAGCCTATGGAAATACCGCTTGGCGAATGGGTCAACGTCTTCATCACCTGGCTGGTCCGGAACTACGGAGACTTCTTTGAAAGCCTCTCCAACGCCCTCCTCCAGTTCATCCTGGCCTTTGAGGGCTTCTTCCGGAGCCTCTCCTGGCCTTGGGTAGCGGGGGTGGCCGCGCTTCTGGGGTGGCTTTTCACCCGGAGGGCCTTCTTTGCCCTGGGGATGGGCTTTGCCGTGTGGCTGATAGAAGCCTTGGGCCTTTGGGACAAGGGGATGCAGACCCTGGCCTTGGTTCTGGCCTCGGTGGTCATCTCCGTAGCCCTGGGGCTTCCCTTAGGGATCCTCATGGGGCGGAGCGACCGCTTCCGCACCCTTATGCTCCCCATCCTGGACGCCATGCAGACCATGCCCAGCTTCGTCTACCTCATCCCGGCCCTCCTCCTCTTCGGGCTTGGGAAGGTGCCCGCCCTCATCGCCACCGTGATCTACGCCGTGCCGCCCATGATCCGCCTCACGGACCTGGGTCTTCGCCTGGTGAGCCGGGAGGTGGTGGAGGCGGCGGAGGCCTTCGGGGCCACCTCGTGGCAACGGCTCTTTAAGGTGGAGCTTCCCCTGGCCCTCCCCAACCTCATGGCAGGGGTGAACCAGACCACCATGATGGCCCTGGCCATGGTCGTCATCGCCTCCATGATCGGGGCCCGGGGGCTTGGGGAGGAGGTGCTCCTCGGCATCCAGCGGCTGGACGTGGGTAGGGGCGCGGAGGCTGGCGTGGCCATCGTGGCCCTGGCCATCGTCATGGACCGCCTGACCCAGGCGGCGGGCCAGCGGGTGATGCGCCGCTACCGGGAGGAGGCATGAGCTACATCCGCATAGAGGGCGTTTACAAGATCTTCGGGCCCCGGGCGAAGCAGGTTTTGGAGGAGGTGCGCCGCGGAGCTGGGAAGGACGAGGTTTTCCAGAAGACCCGGCACGTGGTGGGCCTGAAGAACGTCAACCTGGAGATCCACCAGGGGGAGCTTTTCGTCATCATGGGGCTTTCCGGCTCCGGGAAGTCCACGCTTTTGCGCGTGGTGAACCGCCTCATTGAGCCCACGGCGGGCCGAGTCTACGTGGGGGAGACCGAGGTCACGGCCTTGAAGCGCCGGGACCTCCTGCGCTTCCGCCAGGAAACCTTTGGCATGGTCTTCCAGCACTTCGCTCTGCTGCCCCACCGCACCGTGCTGCAGAACGTTGCCTTTCCCCTGGAGCTCAAAGGGGTTCCGAGGAAGGAGCGGGAGGAGCGGGCCCGGGTATGGCTGGAGCGGGTGGGCCTTGCGGGCTACGAGCAGAACTACCCGGTGCAGCTTTCCGGCGGGCAAAAGCAGCGGGTGGGCCTCGCCCGGGCCCTCTGCGCTGACCCCCCCGTCCTCCTCATGGACGAGGCGTTTAGCGCCTTGGACCCCTTGATCCGCCGGGAGATGCAGGACGAGCTCCTCCGCCTTCAAGGGGAGCTGAAGAAGACCATCCTCTTCGTCACCCACGACCTGGACGAGGCCCTCCGCATCGGCGACCGCATCGCCATCATGAAGGACGGCGAGGTGGTCCAGGTGGGGGCCCCGGAGGAGATCCTCGCCCGCCCGGCCAACGAGTACGTGGCCGCCTTCGTGGAGGGGGTGAACCCGGCCATGGTCTACCGGGTGGAGGGGCTCATGCGGGAGGCGGTCACGGTCACCCTGGGTCGGGAGGGCCTGCGGGCCGCCCTGCGCAAGATGGGGCAGGCGGGGGTTTCCTCCGCCTACGCGGTGGACCGGAATCGGCGCTTCCTCGGGGTCGTGCGCGCCGATGTTCTGGCCGAGGCCCTGAAGAAGGGGGACGGCCAGGACCTCACCCCCTACCTCGAGCCCCTGCCCACCCTCCGGCCGGACCAGACCCTGGAGGAGGCCCTGCCCTTCTTCAGCGAGACCCCCCTGCCCCTCCCCGTGGTGGACGGGGAAGGGAGGCTCCTCGGCATCGTGACCCGGGGGAGGTTGCTTGCCGCCCTGGCGGGCCGCTATACGCCGGAGGTGCCCCAAAGCGGTGTAGACTCCGGGCCACAAAGCGGTGTAGACTCCGGGTCATGAGCTGGTGGCAAAGGGCGGTCATCTACCAGGTCTACCCCCGGAGCTTCCAGGACACGAACGGGGACGGGGTGGGGGACCTCGAGGGGGTGCGCAGGCGGCTTCCCTACCTCAAGTCCCTGGGAGTGGACGCCCTCTGGCTTTCCCCCTTCTACAAAAGCCCGATGAAGGACTTCGGCTACGACGTGGCCGACTACTGCGACGTGGACCCCGTCTTCGGGACCCTTCAGGACTTTGACCGCCTCCTAGAGGAGGCCCACGCCCTGGGGCTTAAGGTCCTCGTGGACCTGGTGCCGAACCACACCTCCAGCCAGCACCCCTGGTTTCTGGAGTCCCGCGCCTCCCGGAATAGCCCCAAGCGGGACTGGTACATCTGGAAAGACCCCGCCCCGGACGGCGGCCCCCCCAACAACTGGCAGAGCTTCTTCGGCGGCCCCGCCTGGACCCTGGACGAGAAGACGGGCCAGTACTACCTCCACCTCTTCCTCCCCGAGCAACCTGACCTCAACTGGCGCAATCCCGAGGTGCGGGAGGCGATCAAGGAGGTCATGCGCTTCTGGCTCAGGAGGGGGGTGGACGGCTTCCGGGTGGACGTGCTCTGGCTTCTGGGCAAGGACCCGCTTTTCCGGGACGAGCCGGGAAGCGACCTTTGGCGGCCCGGCCTTCCCGACCGGGCCCGGCACGAGCACCTCTACACCGAGGACCAGCCGGAGACCTACGCCTACGTGCGGGAGATGCGCCAGGTCCTGGACGAGTTCTCCGAGCCGGGGAGGGAGCGGGTGATGGTGGGGGAGATCTACCTGCCCTTGCCCCGCCTGGTGCGCTACTACGCCGCCGGGTGCCACCTGCCCTTCAACTTCAGCCTCGTCACCGAAGGGCTTTCCGACTGGCGGCCCGAGAACCTGGCCCGGATCGTGGAGACCTACGAGGGCCTCCTCACCCGCTGGGACTGGCCCAACTGGGTCCTGGGCAACCACGACCAGCCCCGCCTCGCCTCCCGCCTGGGGGAGCCCCAGGCCCGGGTCGCGGCCATGCTCCTCTTCACCTTGAGGGGCACCCCCACCTGGTACTACGGGGACGAGCTCGCCCTGCCCAACGGCCTCATCCCCCCGGAGAAGGTGCAAGACCCTGCGGCCCTGAGGCAGAGGGACCGGGAGCCCACCGCCTACCACACCCTGGGCCGGGACCCCGAGCGCACCCCCATGCCCTGGGACGCCTCCCCCTACGCCGGGTTTTCCACGGTGGAGCCCTGGCTTCCCCTGAACCCCGACTGGAAAGAGAGGAACGTGGCCGCCCAGGAAAAGGATCCCCGCTCCATGCTCCACCTGGTGCGCCGCCTCATCGCCTTAAGGAAGGACCCGGAACTCCTCTACGGGGCCTACCGCACCTACTGGGCCAAGGCCGGGGTCTACGCCTACCTCCGGGGGGAGGGGTGGCTTGTGGCCCTGAACCTCACGGATAGGGAAAGGGATCTGGCCCTGCCCAAAGGGGGGAGGGTGGTCCTTTCCACCCACCTGGACCGGGAGGAAAGGGTAGGGAAGAGGCTCTTCCTGCGGCCCGACGAGGGTGTGGTGGTGCGGCTAGACTAGGGGCGTGGACCCCTTTTTAGGCCTTGCCGAATCCTACGAGGCCTGGTACGAGACCCCCTTGGGGGCCTATGTCATCGCCGAGGAGGAAGGGGCCCTAAAGGGGCTTCTTCCCGCGGGGGAAAGCCTCCTCGAGGTGGGCGCGGGGACCGGGTACTGGCTTAGGCGCCTTCCCTATCCCCAAAAGGTGGGGGTGGAGCCCTCGGAGGCCATGCGCCGGCTGGGGAAGGAGCGGGTGCCCGAGGCGGAATGGGTGGCCGCCCAGGGAGAGGCCCTGCCCTTTGCGGACGGGGCCTTTGACGTCGTCCTTCTCTTCACCGTTTTGGAGTTCGTGGGGGAGGTGGAACGGGTCCTGGCCGAGGCCAGGCGGGTCTTAAAGCCGGGCGGGGCCTTGGTGGTGGGGGTCCTCGAGGCCCTCTCCCCCTGGGCCGCCCTCTACCGGAGGCTCGGGGAAAAGGGCGTCCTCCCATGGGCCCGGGCCCGCTTCCTCGCCCGGGAGGACCTGAAGGCCCTCCTAGGGCCTCCTGAGGCGGAAGGGGAAGCGGTGTTTCTCGCCCCCGAGGCCCATCCCCCCTACGAGGAGGCGGACCAGGCGGGAAGGCGCGCGGGGAACCGCCCCGCCCTATACTTGGGGAGATGGCGGTGAAGGCCCTTTTCGCCCTTTACCCCCTCCTCCAGGGGGACTACAGGGCGGTGGAGAAAGCCCTCCTGGCCCTGGAGGAAAGCGGGGCGAGCTACCGCGTCTTCCCCACCCACTCGGAGGTTTCCGGAAAGGAGGAAGAGGTCTTCCTCACCCTGCAAAGGGCCTTCCAGAAGGCGGCGGAGGAGGGGGCGTTGGTGATGTGGGCCCTCCTTACCAACGCCTGCGAGGCAGGGGACCCCTTCCGCAAGGAGGAAAGGCTTAGGCGCTTTCCCCCGGGGGAGATCGCTAGGAAGGCCCTGGAGGGCCTAAAGGCGAAAAGCGTCTTGGACATCGGCACCGGCACCGGGGTCTTCGCCGAGGCCTTCGCCGCCTTGGGCCTCTTCGTCGTGGGCCTGGACCCCAGGGCGGACCGCCTGGAGGTGGCCCGGGCCAAGGTGAAGGGGGCCCGGTTCGTGGAGGGGCGGGCCGAGGCCCTGCCCTTCCCCGACGGGAGCTTTGACCTCGCCTTCTTCGGCCTCGCCCTCCACCACCTGGACCCCGTTCCCGCCCTCCGGGAGGCCTCCCGGGTGGCCCGGCGCGTGGCCGTCTTGGAGTGGCCTTACCGGGAGGAGGAGGTGGGGCCGCCCCTGGGGCGGAGGTTCTCTTTGGAGGCCCTGGAAGGCCTCTTCCGGGAGGCTTTGGGAAGCCCGCCCCGCTTCTTTGTGGCGGAAGGCTACGTCCTCGCCCTTTGGGACAAGGAATAGCGCGGGGGCCCCGGGGCCTTCGCGCTGGCGCAAGCCCGCATCTAGGAAACAAGGCCCCTTTCGGGGCCCCTTGGTGCCGGGGGCGGGACTCGAACCCGCACGTCCTTGCGGACAGCAGATTTTGAGTCTGCCGCGTCTACCGATTCCGCCACCCCGGCGGACGCACCCTAAGGATAAGGCCAAGGAGGAAGATGGTCAACGCCAGGCCCACCGCCCAGTCCCCAAAGCGGGCGTAAGGGGTGAGGCCCGTCCTTAAGGCGTAAGGGGCGAGGAGGAAGCCCTCTTGGTGTGGGGGGATTTCCGCCACCACCCGGCCGAAGGGGTCAACGCTTGCGGTGATCCCGTCGTTCCCGGCCCTGAGGAGCCAGCGCCCCGTCTCCACCGCCCTTAAGCGTCCCAGGGCGAAGTGCTGCCTGCCCCCGAAGGAAGGGCCGAACCAGGCGTCGTTGGTGAGGAGGACGAGGACCCTGGCCCCTTCCCGCGCCAGGCCTCGGGCCACGGAGGGAAAGACGGACTCGTAGCAGATGAGGACGCCGTAGGGTCCGATGGGGGCCACCTTCTCCCCAGGGATGCGGTCTTGGAGGTCCCCAAGCCCCATGACCCGGAAGAAGAAGGCGTAGACCCCCCCCAAGGCCTCCCGGAAGGGGAAGCGCTCCCCGAAGGGGACGAGGCGGGTCTTGTCGTAGTGGCCGAGGAGCTTGCCCTCCCGGTAGAGCACCGCCCGGTTGGGGCCGAGGAGGTTGAGGCCGGTGAGGAGGGGGCGGCCTTGGAGGAGGGCCTCCGCCTCCTGGGGGATCCGCCAGACCGCGGTCTCGGGCCAGACCACGAGGTCCGCCTCGGGGTGGGCCCGAAGCCCCGCCTCGGTGAGCCTCAGGTAGACCGCCTCGTCCAGCTCCCCCTGGAACTTCCTTAAGGGGTTGATGTTCCCCTGGACCAAAAGGGCCTTGCCCTCGGGGTGCGCCTCGGGGAGGGGAAGGAGCCAGAGGAGGGCCCAAAGGAGGAGGACCCAAGGCCGCCTCGCCCGAAGGCCATAGGCCACGAGGAGGACGAGGAGGGAGAGGAGATAGACCCCGCCCCAGGCGGCGAGGACCCGGCCCGGGGCCTCCACCAGGGCATAGCCCAGAAACCCCCAGGGGAAGGCGAGTTCCCCTTGCTCCGTGAGCCACTCCAGAAGAACCCACCCCCCGAGGCGCATGGGGGCATTGGGGGTGAGGGCGAAGAGGAGGCCGAAGGAGAGGGCCTTGACGAGGACGAGGGGCAGAAAGGGCACCGCCCCCCAGGGGCCGAAGTTCTGGGCGAAGCTTTGCGGGAGCCAGACCAGATGGAGTCCCCAAAACCCGAGGCCCGCCCAGAACCCTTCCCGGAAGCCTCCCTTGAGGAGGAGGGCGAGGACGAAGGGGGCGAGGAAGCCCAGGGGAAAGGGGGGGAGGGTGAGGGCGAGGAGGAGGCCCAAGGCCAAGGCCTTCACCCTTCCACCATACGGGCTTCCCGGTTCCTTTTCACCGGGCTTTGACGGCGGAGGTGGGAGAATGGGGCCATGCGCCTTGGGGTCCTCTCGGACCTTCACGCCAACCTCCCCGCCCTCGAGGCCGCCCTGGAGGCCCTACGGGCCGAGGGGGTGGACGAGGTTCTGGTCCTCGGGGACCTGGTGGGCTACGGGCCCCACCCTAGGCAGGTGATCCACAAGGTCTGGAAGGAAGGGCTTGCCGCCATCGCCGGGGCCTGGGACCTAAGGGTGGCCTACCCCTTCCCCGAGCCCCTGCCCGAGGGGGTGGGCAAGGCCACCCTGGAGTGGACCCGGGCGCAGCTCGGGGAGAAGGAGCTCGCCTACCTCCGCAGCCTAAGGCTCTCCCACCGCAGGGCCTACGGGGAAAGGCGCCTCGTGGCCTTCCACGGCTGCCCCGGCGACCCGGAGGGGCGGGTGGACCTTCTGGGCCCCACGCGGGACCTCGCTTTCTTTCTGGAGCGGTACGGGGCGGAGGCCTTGCTCCTCGGGGGAAGCCACCTTCCCCTGGCGCGGCGGGTGGGGAAGGGGCTTGTCGCCGACCCGGGGAGCGTGGGCCTAAGCCTCACCGGGGAGCACGGGGCGGACGTTATGGTGCTGGACACAGAGACCCTCGAGGCCCGCTTTCTCAAGGTGCCCTACGACCTAGGCCCCCTGCTCTTTGACCTCAGGGCCTGGGGCCTCCCTCCCGTCCTGGAGCAGGTGTACCGCTTCGGGCGCTTCCCTGAGAAGGGCTAGGGCCTCCTCGCGGAGCCCGGGGTCCTGGAGGAAGGGGTCCAGGGGCTTTCCCATGAGGTGGAGGGCCTTTAGGGCGGTGCGCCGCACCAGGGGGTTCGGGTCCCGGGTCGCCTCCAGGAAGAGGGCCTCCCCCAGGCCCAGGTTGAAGAGGACGATGAGGGCGTTCCGGGCCATGCGGGCCCTTCCCGCCCGGAGGAAGGCGGTGCCCGCGTACTTCCTCTGGAAGGCCCGCCCCGAGAGGCGGAAGAAGTCCAGAAGGTCCGGGTGGGCGAGCTCGGGCTCGGGCCTTAAGGCCTTCCAGACCTTGCCGAACCTCTCCCAGGGGCAGGCCTCCCCGCAGAGGTCGCAGCCGAAAAGCCAGTCCCCGATCCCCGGCCAGAGGGAGGGGGGGATGGGGCCCTTGTGCTCAATGGTGAGGTAGCTCACGCAGGCACGGGCGTCCAGGGTGCCGTCCCCGAGGAGGGCTTCCGTGGGGCAGGCGGGAAGGCAGCGGGCGCAGCGGCCGCAGCGGCTAGGGTGGAGGGGGGCGGGCTCCACCTCCAGGGGGGTGAGGAGGACGCCGATAAAGGCGTGGACCCCGAAGGCTTGGGAGAGGAAGTAGCCGCTTTTCCCGATCCAGCCCGCCCCGGAGAGGGCGGCGAGGGTGCGCTCGGGCAGGGGCCCGTGGTCCACGTAGCCCTTGGCCTTTAGGCCCAGGCCCCGCGCCGTCTCCTCCAGGGCCTTCAGCGCCTCCCCCAGGACCAGGTGGTAGTCCCGCGTCCAAGCGTAGCGGGCGACCCGGCCCACCCGGAGGCCCCCAGGGGGGGTCCCGGGGTCGGGGTAGGCGTAGGGGGCGAAGAGGAGGAGGGCGCTTTTTGCCCAGGGGAAGCGCTTTCTCGGGTGGAAGCGCTCCGGGGCCTCGAGGTAGGCCATCCCCCCGTGGCGGCCCGCCTCCAGCCACGCCCGGTGGCGGGCCTCGGCCTTTGGGGGCAGGTCCAGGGGGGCCCAGGCGAAGAGGAGGCCGAGCTCCCGCGCCCGTTCCTCCAGGAGGTCCTTCACCACAGGGTCTCCACGCCGAAACTGGGGAAGGCGCGGTCGGTGGTGAGGAGGATGAGGCCTTCCACCAGGCTCTGGGCGGCCAGGATGCGGTCAAAGGGGTCCCGATGCTCCCCGGGAAGCCTTCCCGCCAGGAGGGCGTGGGCAAGCCTTATGGGAAGCTCCTCGGCCCCCAGACGGGAGAGGTGGCCTTCCAGGCCCTCCAAGACCGCCTCGGCGCCGGAAAGCTTACCTAGGCGGTGCTTGGTGGCCATCTCCCAGGCGCTGGCTGAGGAGACGAGAAGAGGGGTGTCGGGGTCCTCCAGAAGCGACCGGACCCTGGGGCTCAGCCGCTCGGGTTCCGTGAGGGCCCAGATGAGGACGTGGGTGTCTAGGAGGTAGCGCCTTCCCACAGGGCGAGCTCCTCCTCGGGAAGGGGTTCAAAGAAGCTCTCGGGTAGCCTCCCCGGGACAAACCCCAGGGGGCGCTTCCCCTTGCGGTAGGGGACGAGCCTGGCCACAGGGGTTTTGCCCCTCAGGATCACCACCTCCTCCCCCTCCTCCACGGCCTTCAGGAGGCGGGAGAGGTGGGTCTTGGCCTGGTGCACGGTGAAGGCCTTCACGGACTTAGCTTAGCGAGCTTAGCTAATAAAGCGCAAGGGGTATAATCCCCCACATGGAGGCCTTAAAGATCGCCCTCTTGGGGGGCGGCACCGTGGGGAGCGCCTTCTACAACCTCGTCCTGGAGCGGGCGGAAGAGCTTTCCGCCTTCGGGGTCGTCCCCCGTTTCCTCGGCGTCTTGGTGCGGGACCCGAGGAAGCCCAGGGCCATCCCCCAGGAACTTCTTCGCGCCGAGCCCTTTGACCTCCTGGAGGCCGATCTGGTGGTGGAGGCCATGGGGGGGGTGGAGGCCCCCCTTAGGCTCGTCCTCCCCGCCCTCGAGGCTGGCATCCCCCTCATCACCGCCAACAAGGCCCTCCTCGCCGAGGCCTGGGAGTCCTTAAGGCCCTTCGCCGAGGAGGGGCTCATCTACCACGAGGCGAGCGTCATGGCGGGCACCCCCGCCCTCTCCTTCCTGGAGACCCTGAGGGGAAGCGAGCTTCTGGAGCTCCACGGCATCCTGAACGGCACCACCCTCTACATCCTCCAGGAGATGGAGAAGGGCCGGACCTACGCCGAGGCTTTGGCCGAGGCCCAGCGCCTGGGCTACGCCGAGGCCGACCCCACCTTGGACGTGGAGGGGATAGACGCCGCCCACAAGCTCACCCTCCTCGCCCGGCTCCTCGTGGACCCCGGCTTCCCCTTCGCCGAGGTGGAGGCCCAAGGCATCGCCTACCTCACCCCAGAGGCCCTGCAAAAGGCCGAGGCCCAGGGGGAGAGGGTGCGCCTCGTGGCGAGCCTCTTCGGGGAAGGGGGGAGGTGGCGGGCGGCGGTGGCCCCCAGGCGCCTTCCCCAGGACCACCCCTTGGCGAGGGCCCGGGGCAACGCCCTCTGGGTCAGGGCCAGGCCTTTGGGGGAGGCCTTCGTTACGGGGCCTGGGGCGGGGGGCGGGGCCACGGCGAGCGGGCTTTTCGCCGACCTCCTCCGCTTCCTCTCCGGGGCCCCGGGGCACCTCCCTGCCCCCCGGGCGAGGCCCCCTTTGGAGGAGGGAAGCCCCTGGCCGGGGGTAGAATGAGGGCGTGCCCCTTCTGGACCTTCTGCGCCCCGTGAGCGATGAGGAGCTCCGCGTCCTTTCCGAGAGAAACCCGGGCTGGCAGTTTGAGCGCTTGGCCGACGGGAGGCTCATCGTGTACTCCACGGGCGGGGAAAGCGGGCGGATCAGCGCCGCCGTCCTAGGACAGCTTTACCGGTGGAACGAGGCGCGGGGCCTGGGGGTGGTCTTTGACGCCTCCACAGGGTTCAAACTCCCCGACGGCTCGGTCCTCGCCCTGGACGCCGCTTTCCTCCTGGGCGAGAGGTGGCAGGCCCTTTCCCAAGAGGCGCGGGAAGGGTTTCCTCCCCTGGCCCCGGACGCGGTGTTTGAGGTGCGCTCCAGAAGCCAGGGCCTCGAGGAGCTCCGGGAGAAGGCGGCCTGGTACCTGGCGAACGGGGTGCGCCTCGTGGTCCTCCTGGACCCTTACCTCCACCGGGTGGAGGTCTTCCGCCCGGGAGGGGTGGAGGCCCACCAGGGACCGGAACGGGTGCCCTTAGACCCCGAGCTTCCCGGTTTTGTCTTGGAAACCCGGGGCCTTTTCCTCCCTTGACGGCGAGGCCCTAAGGCCGGAGCATGGGGCCATGCGGCCGCCCCTAATAGAGCGCTACCGGAACCTCCTCCCGGTCTCGGAGAAGACGCCGGTGATAAGCCTCCTGGAGGGCTCCACCCCCCTCATCCCCCTGAAGGGCCCGGAGGAGGCGCGGAAGAAGGGCATCCGCCTCTACGCCAAGTACGAGGGCTTAAACCCCACGGGAAGCTTCAAGGACCGGGGGATGACCCTCGCCGTCTCCAAGGCGGTGGAAGGGGGGGCCCAGGCCGTGGCCTGCGCCAGCACCGGGAACACCGCCGCCTCCGCCGCCGCTTACGCCGCAAGGGCCGGGATTTTGGCCATCGTGGTTCTCCCCGCGGGGTACGTGGCCTTGGGCAAGGTGGCCCAGAGCCTGGTGCACGGGGCGAGGATCGTCCAGGTGGAGGGGAACTTTGACGACGCCCTGCGCCTCACCCAAAGGCTCACGGAGGCCTTCCCCGTGGCCCTGGTGAACTCCGTGAACCCCCACCGCCTGGAGGGCCAGAAGACCCTGGCCTTTGAGGTGGTGGACGAGCTCGGCGACGCCCCCCACTACCATGCCCTCCCCGTGGGGAACGCGGGGAACATCACCGCCCACTGGATGGGCTACAAGGCGTACCACGCCCTGGGCAAGGCCAGGAGGCTTCCCAGAATGCTCGGCTTCCAGGCGGCGGGGGCGGCCCCCTTGGTCCTGGGCCGCCCGGTGGAGCGCCCCGAGACCCTGGCCACCGCCATCCGCATTGGCAACCCGGCGAGCTGGGAGGGGGCCATCCGGGCCAAGGAGGAGTCGGGGGGGGTCATAGAGGCGGTGACGGACGAGGAGATCCTCTTCGCCTACCGCTACCTGGCCCGGGAGGAAGGGATCTTCTGCGAGCCCGCAAGCGCCGCCGCCATGGCGGGGGTCTTCAAGCTTTTGCGGGAGGGTAGGCTTGAGCCGGAGAGCACCGTGGTCCTCACCCTCACGGGCCACGGCCTCAAAGACCCGGCCACCGCCGAGAGGGTGGCCGAGCTTCCCCCGCCCGTGCCCGCGCGCCTCGAGGCCGTGGCCGCGGCCGCGGGGCTTTTGTGATAGCCTTGGGGCATGGCCGAGCGCGCCCGCAAGAAAGTCCCCGAGCCTTTTCCCGGGGCCTACTACCTGGCCGGGGCCATCACCATCGCCCTCATGCTCCTCTTCCTGGCCTTGGGGGCAAGCCTCCCCCCTGGGGTGGCGGGGTTTCTCGTGGCCTTCGTCCTGGGCCTCACCGTGAGCCCCAGGTACGTGCCCTTCTTCCTCCTGGCCGGGGTCTTCTCGGCGGTCATGGGCTTTTTGGGGCGCGAGCCCCAGGTGGCCTGGGGGGGAGTGGCCCTCGTCCTCTCCCAGCTTGTGGTGCGCCGCTTCGTGAAGGACTGAGGATGCGTCCGGACCGCCTCTCTCAGGCCCTGTCCCTCCTCGGGATCGCGGGCTACGTCTACTTCCTCTGGTTCCGCCCGAACCAGGAAGGCCTCGCCCTCGCCCTGGGCCTCGCCCTCGGGGGGGCGGCGGTGGCCTACGGGGAAAGGCCCTTCCTCGTTCCCCTCTTCGCCGTGCTCTACGGGGGGATTCTCTTCCTCCAGCTCTTCTACGGCCACCCCTGGGCCTTCCTCCTCGGGGGGCTTTTGGGCGCCGGGCTTCCCTACGCCTTTTACCGCTTGCGAAAACCCAGGAGGTAGAGGAGGAGGCCGAGGCCGAGCCCCTCGGTGAGGCCGGGGAGGTAGGGGAGGAGTTCTCGTACCTGGAGCTTGGCGTAGAGGAGAAGGGGCCAGGGGAGGAGGCTCCAGGCGAGGAGGGGCTCCCCGTAGCCCGCGGCGAGGAAGAGGCCCGCCCCGAGGCCCCGCAGGTAGGTGAGCCAGCCCGAGCCCCACTCGTTCTGGTAGACGAACCAGAGGAGGTTGGCCCAAAACCCTAGGGCAAAGAGGGGGGCGAACTTCCTCAGGCGGAAGGCCACGGCGAGGAGGAGGGGGAAGAGGAGAGGCTCAAGCATGGGCCTCCTCCAGCCTCTGCCCCTGGGCCTCGAGGTAGGCCACCAGGACCTCCAAGGCCTTTTCAATCCCCTCGTCCAGGTCCTCCCCCGGGATTACGGGGATCCCCTCTTCCCGGGCCCAACGCAGGAGGTGGTTTTGGATGAGGCGGATCTCCTCAAAGTGCTGGAGGTAGCGCTCCTTGGGCCGGGCGTGCCCCGTCTCCCGGTCGCGGAGGAGGAAGCGGTCCCGGTGCAGGCTCTCGTCCTGCACCGCCACGAGCATGGGAATGGTGAAGACCCGGTCCTGGTAGGGGTGTTGCAGGAAGCGGGGCACCACGTGGACCCCTTCTAAGACGATGGAGGTGCCCTCCAGGGCGCTCCTCTCCTGGATGGCCTTGAGGCCCACGGCCACCTTGGCCACCTGGTCTAAAAACCCCCGCATCACCTGGACCTCGTGGCTTTCCCCCTCGAGGCCGAGCCCGGGGGAGAGGGCGCGCCAGGCCTCAAAGGTGGAGAGGTGGAGGGTGGGGAGGAGGTCCTTGGAGAGGGAGGCGCGGAAGACCTCCCTGACGGCGTCCGAGGGGACGATGTGGGTGATGCCCAGGCGGTAGGCCAAGGCCGAGGCGAGGACGCTCTTGCCCACCCCCGTGACCCCCCCGATGAGGATGTGGACGGGCCGGGGTTGCTTGCGCAGGCTCCGCAGGATCAGGTAGCGGCGGGCCATCTCCTCCCCCGCCTCCCGCAGGAGGGCCTGGTGCACCCGCCGCCTCAGCTCGTCCCGGCGGATGACCTGGACGCCTTCCCGGTGGAGGGCCACCTCCATCTCCCGCGCGAGCCGGAAGGCCCGGTCGGGGGAGAGGCCGATAGCCATGAGGGACTGGGCCAGGATGCCCTTGGAGAAGGGGACCCTGGGCGCCCCCGGGGCCTCCTCCACGAAGAGCTCCCCGGCGTAGAGAAGGCGGGCCCGGTAGCGTTCCCCCGCCTCGGGGCCGTAGAGGCGCCGGGCCTCTTCGGCCACCACTTTTTCCAGCCGCTTGGCGGGGATGCGGCGGACGCCCTCCAGGCGGAGCCGCCGCTCCACGGCCTTGGCCAGCTCGTGCGCCTCCCTAAGGGAGAAGCCCGCGTCCTCGAGGCTCCGGGTGAGGAGGCCCTTGGAGAAGGGGCGTTGCTTTCGCCCCTCCACCACGAAGGTCTCCTCAAAGGGAAGGGTCTGCTTGGCGAGGAGGCGGGCCTTTTCTGGCCCAAGCTCCCGCTCCACCTCCTCCAGGAAGATTCGCCTTAGGGTTCGGGGCGTCACCCCGCCCTTGCGCCTGAGCCGCTTAAGCCGCTCCTCCACCGTGTGGGCCAGGGCGTGGGCCACCTCCGTGGGGACCCCCAGGGGAAGGAGGGCCTCCACCAAAAGCCCCTTGGAAAGGGGCCAGCGTCCGCGGCGCAGGCGCACGAAAACCTCGTCCACTAGAGGCCATGATACCACTTTTCTCGCTGGCAACGGATTTTTCTTGACACCCTTTGGGGCTTCGTGCTACCATACCTTACGGCTTGGCGCCGTAGCCAAGTGGTAAGGCAGAGGTCTGCAAAACCTCCATTCGCCGGTTCGAATCCGGCCGGCGCCTCCAGAAAACGCGGGCGCGTAGCTCAGGTGGCTAGAGCACTACCTTGACACGGTAGGGGTCGGTGGTTCAAGTCCACTCGCGCCCACCAAGGTGCCCCGGGGGCCGCCCCGGGGCCTTATACTTGAGCCATGAGCGCGTCTTCCGAGCGCGAACTCTACGAGGCCTGGGTGGAGCTCCTCTCCTGGATGCGGGAGTACGCCCAAGCGAGGGGCGTGCGCTTTGAGAAGGAGGCGGACTTCCCCGACTTCATCTACCGCATGGAGCGTCCCTACGACCTCCCCACCACCATCATGACCGCCTCCCTCTCCGACGGGCTTGGGGAACCCTTCCTCCTCGCCGACGTCTCCCCGAGGCACGCCAAGCTCAAGCGCATCGGCCTCCGCCTTCCCCGGGCCCACATCCACCTTCACGCCCACTACGAGCCGGGAAAGGGCCTGGTCACGGGGAAGATCCCCCTCACCAAGGAGCGCTTCTTCGCCCTAGCGGACCGGGCGCGGGAGGCCCTGGCCTTCGCCTAGGCCTTGCTGATGGTTCCCTGGCCCAGGGCCACGAGGCGGCTTCCTCCTTCCTCTTCCGAGAAGACCTCCCCCTGGACCACGGCGAGGCGCTTCCCGGCGTGGACCACCCGCCCCACCGCACGAAGCCTCGAGCCCTGGGCGGGGCGGAGGAAGTTGACCTTGAACTCCACCGTGAGCACTTCCGCCCCCAGGACCGTGCCCCCGGCGAAGGTGAGGGCGTTGTCCAAAAGGGCGGTGATCACCCCGCCGTGGGCCACCCCCAGGTGCTGGTAGAACTCGGGGCGGACCTCCAGGGCGAAGGCCACCTCCCCGGGCCGGGCCTCGAGGAGTTCGGCGCCCAGGTGCCGGGTGAAGGGCTGGGCCTGGGCCACTTTTTGGGCAAGGGCGTTGAGGTCCATGGCCACCTCCTTTTGAACTCGGTCAAAGCTTAATCCCCAAAGGCCAGGGGGTCAAGGGCCTCCCAGAGGGCCAGGACCACCCGGTGGAGGAGGGGAAAGGCCTTCGGGGTGGGAAGAAGCCTTTTCTCCCGGACCTGGAGGAGGCCTTCTTGGGCGAGCTCCACCGCCCTCCCTTGGAGGAGGGGGAAGAGGACAAGCCCCGTCCTCTCCTCCACGGCCCCCACGTCCACCCCTTCCCGGAGCCTTAGGCCCAACATGAGGCTTTCCTTGGCGTGCTCCAGCGGGGAGATGGCCTCTTCCTGGGGGGGTTCCCCTTGCAGCCAGCGGGGGAGAGGAGGGTTCGTGCGCCTTGAGGCATAGGCTCCGTTTTCCCCCGGGTACTGCCCGGTGGCGGCAGGGCCTAGGGCGAGCCAGAAACCGTTGCGCCAGTAGACCAGGTTGTGCCGGGCCTCCTCCCCCTCCTTGGCGAAGTTGGAGACCTCATAGCGAACAAGCCCCGCTTCCCCCAAAAGGGCCTCCGCCCGCTCCATGGCCCAGGCCTCCCGCTCGGGGTCCTCCTTTAGGCCCAGGAGGGCGAAGGGGGTGCCCTTTTCCACCTGGAGGGTGTAGGCGGAGACGTGCCCCACCCCTAGGCTTGCCGCTTCCTTTAGGTCCTTCTCCACGTCCTGCATGGGAAGGCCCAGGATCAGGTCTATGGAGACGCGAAAGCCCCATTCCAGGGCCATCTCCACCGCCCTAAGCGCTCCCTTCCTCCCGTGGGCCCGGCCCAGGAACTTGAGGACCGGGTCCTGGAAGCTCTGCACTCCTAGGGAGAGGCGGTTCACCCCGAGGTCTTGGAGGAGCCGGAGGCGGCCAGGGGAGAGGGTTCCGGGGTTGGCCTCCAGGGTAACCTCGGCGCCCTCGGCGAGCGCCCAGGGAAGGCTTTGGAAGAGGGCCACAAGCTCCTGGTCCCTTAGGTAGCTCGGCGTCCCCCCGCCCAGGTAGAGGGTGCGTAGGGGCTCGGGGAAGCGCTCGTGGAGGGCTTGGGCCTCTTCCTTCAGGCGCCTTAGGTAGGCCTCCACCCACCCCGGCCCCCGGCGGACCACATGGAAGTCGCAGTAGGGGCAGAGGGTGGGGCAGAAGGGGACGTGGACATAGAGGCTAGCCACGGCTGCTTTTTAAGACTTCCTCCACCCAGGCCACGGTCTGCTCCGCGAGCGCGAGGGCTTCCCTCCAGTCCTCCTCCGTGGCTTCCGGGAGGTCCCCGGGGTAGCGGCTGGCGACGGCAAAGGGGTTGAGCCGGACAAGGGCTTCCAGCTCTAGGGGCACGGGGATATGGGGGCGGATCAGCTCCAGGAGCCTTTCCAGGTCGTGGGTCTTGGGAAAAGGTATACCTAAGGCAACCAGAAGAGCTTTGAGGGCCTTTTCTGCAGCCTGTTGCGCGTCAAAGCAAGGTTCCTCCCAAAGCACTTCAGGGCTTATTCGCCCGGCTCGGGCCCGGGCCAGATTGCTCTTGGCCCGGACGAGCCAAGCCAAGGGATCTGTGGCTTCACGCGGCATAGAGCACCCGGCCCTCCCTCAGGACCTTGGGGTAAAGGGTGGCCCAGGCATCCCGGTACTTTTCCAGGTCCTCCGCGGTGGCCAGCAGGAGGTCCAGACTGAAGCCCCGTTTGGCCTTGCTCACCGCCAGGTAGAGGTCCTTCCACACCCGCATGGTCTTGTACTCGGGAGGCACCACCACGAGGAGGTCGTAGTCGCTTTCTGGGCGAGCTTCCCCCCGCGCCCGGCTGCCGAAGAGGATGACCTTTTGCGCCGGGACGGTCTTGAGGATGGCCTCGAGGACCGGGGCAAGCTCCGGGTACTCCACTCCCTCAGTCTACAAGGAGGAGGCGGAAATCGTTGAGGTTGGTCCCCGTGGGGCCGGTTTTAAGAAGGGTTCCCGCCTCCTGGAAGAAGCCGAGGCTGTCGTTTTCCTCCAGGAAGGGCCTGGGGTCTAGGCCCTTTTCCCACACCGCCGGGGTGAGGAGGGCCCCGGCGGCGCCGCTATTCCCGTCCAGGCCGTCGGAGTCGGCGGCGAGGGCGTAGAGGGGGGCTTGGAGGTGGGCGTAGAGGGCGAGGAGGAACTCCAGGTTCCGCCCGCCCCTTCCCCTTCCCACCACCCGCACCTGGGCCTCCCCCCCGGAGAGGAGGAAGAGGGGCTTCCGGAAGGGCACCCCGTGGGCGCGGATGGCCTCTATGAGCTCGGCGTGGAAGCGGGCGAGGGCCCTCGCCTCCCCCCCGAAGCGGTCGGAGAGGACCGCCGCCCGGAAACCCTGGGCTCGCAAGAACCTTTGCGCCGCCCGGAGGAGGTGGAGGTTCGTCCCCACGAGGCGCCAGGCGAGGCGCCTTAGGGCGGGGTCTTGGGGCTTTAGGGTCTCGGGGAGGCGCCCTTCCACCCCCTGCCGGAGGACGGCCCGGGCCCCGGGGAAGGCGAGGCCGTAGCGGTCCAACAGGGCGAGGGCCTCGGCGTAGGTGGTGGGGTCCGGGTGGAAGGGGCCCGAGGCGATGACCGAGGGGTCGTCCCCCGGCACGTCGGAGAGGAGGAGGACGTGGACCTTCGCCCTGGTGGCGAGGAGGGCTCTTCCCCCCTTGATGCGGGAGAGGTGCTTGCGCACGGCGTTCATCTCGTGGATGCTCGCCCCGCTTTTGAGGAGGGCCTCGGTGAGGGCCCGCTTCTCCTCCAGGGAGATCCCCAAAGGGGCGCACCACAGGGCGCTTCCCCCGCCCGAGACCAGGGCCAAGACCCGCGCCCTCGGGGAGAGGCTCTGGAGGAGGCCGAGGACCTCTTCGGCCGCCCTCGCGCTCTCCTCGTCGGGGACGGGGTGGCGGGCGAAGACCGCCTTGAGCCCAGGGGCCTTTTGCCCCTTGGGCAGGGTGAGGTGGTAGGGGACCTCCCCGTAGCGGTCCAGGGCGGCCTGGAGCATGGGGGCCGCCGCCTTCCCCACCGCCAGGACGAGGTCCGGCCGCCAAGGGGGGAGGTGCCTTGCCGTGAGGCGGTAGGGGTCCGTGGCCTTCAGGGCCTCGAGGAAGGCTTCCTTCAGGAGGGCTTCCACGCCAGGTCCGTCCGGTCAAAGTCCCAGCACCATCAGTACCCCTCCTTGCCGTACCCCAGGATCTCTTCCTCCTCTTCCTTGGAGATCCCCTTCCCCAAAAGCTCCGGCGGGATTTGGGGCCAGACTTCCTCTTCCAGGAAGCGGATCACCCGGTCAAAGCTCCGCTTCCTCTGGAGTTCCCTAAGGCGCATCTCCAGGGCCTTCCTTACGGCCTCCGTCTTGGTCTCTCCGGCGAGGCGGGCCACCTCCTCCGCCAGGCGCTCCACCTCCTTGTTGCGAATGGTGAGGGCCATGCTTTAAGCATGGCTGCAGGAAGATATGCACGTCAAGCCAGAGGGTCCTTTCCCTCGTAGAGGAGGGCCAGAAGCTCGGCGGTGTGAAGCACGGGGAGGTCCAGGTAGGCCTGGATCTGGGTGAGGCAGCCGATGTTCCCCGTGGCCACGAGGTCCGCCCCCGTGGCCTTGAGGTTTTCCGCCTTCCTCCTTCCCAGGGCCTCGGCGATCTCCGGCTGGAAGAGGTTGTAGGTCCCGGCGGAGCCGCAGCAGAGCTCCCACTCCCTGGGTTCCAAGACCTCGAGGCCCGCCGCCTTGAGAAGCCTTCTCGGGGCCTCCCTCACCCCCTGGGCGTGGGCCAGGTGGCAGGCGTCGTGGTAGGCCACCCGCAAGGGGCGCCTGGGGGGTGGGGGCGGGGTGAAGCCCAGCTCGTCCAGGAGCACGCTCAAGTCCTTCACCTTGGCGGCGAGGGCCTGGGCTTCCTCCTCCTCGGGCTCCCCCAGGAAGAGGAGGGGGTACTCCTTCATCCCCGAGCCGCACCCGGCGGCGTTGGTGACCACGTAGTCCACGTCCCGGAAGGCCTTCAGGTTCTTCCGGGCGAGGGCCCTCGCCCCCTCCTTGTCCCCGGCGTGGAGGTTTAGGGCGCCGCAGCAGGCCTGCTCCGGCACCGCCACCACCTCCACCCCGTTTTCCTGGAGGACCCGGATGGTGGCCTGGTTGATGGAAGGCCTCAAGACCCTCTGGGCGCACCCCAGAAGGAGCCCCACCCGCGCCCGCCTCTCCCCCTTGGCGGGGTAGACCTCCCCGTAGGGGGCCTCCTCGGGGAGGCGGTCCGGGAGGAGGGCGAGGGAGGCCTTCAGGGGCTTGGGAAGGGGAAGGGGCTTGAGGAGGGGCTTCAGGCGGGCGCCGAGCTTCGCCAGGGGCCGGAAGCGCTCCGGGTAGGGGAGGGTGCGGAGGAGGCCTAGGCGGTAGGTCCTTTCCAGGGGGAAGCGGTGCCGTTTTTCCTCGCTCCACAGGCGGAAGGTGGCGATGAGCTCGCCGTAGGGGACGCCGCTTGGGCAGGCGGTGACGCAGGCCTGGCAGGCGAGGCAGCGGTCCAGGTAGGGGAGGGCTTCTTCCAACCCCAGGTTCCCCTCCAAGACCTCCTTCATGAGGAAGATCCGCCCCCTGGGGGAGTCCATCTCCTCTTGGAGGACCAGGTAGGTGGGGCAGGTGGGGAGGCAGAAGCCGCAGTGGACGCAGGCCTCAATGGCGTGGGCCATCACCTCCCCCTCCTTGCCCAGCTTTTCTACGGGGATTTGGTGTTGCATGCTCTCACCCTAAGGGAAAGCGGCCTTTGGGGTCCAGGGCCTTCTTGACCCCGGCGAAGAAGGCTCCTTGGGGCTCGGGGAAGAGGGGCGTTTCCGCCCCCCTTAGCACCAGGTGGGGAAGCCCCGCCTCCCTTAGCGCCTTTAGGCCTTCCTCCGTGGTTCCGGCGTAGAGCACCTCCCCGCCGTCCAGGTAGCGCCTTGGGCCCAGGGGGAGGGCCTCGAGGCGGGGGATGAGGTGGGGCTTGGCGGGAACCTTGACCCAGATGGGGCTTCCTTCCAAAAAGCCGAGGTCCCGCACCGCCTCCCAGTGGGCCTCGTCCTCCGCCAAAACCTCCCCGTCCCCGAGGAGGTCTTGGAGGCGCTTCAAACGGGCCTCCACGCTCCTTTCAAACCCCCCGAGGCGAAGCTCCAAGGTGGCGGGGGGAACGAGGTCCAGGGCGAGGAGGTCTAGGGGGAGAAGCCTTAGCCTTTCCAGCTCGGCGAGGGCCTCCTCCAAGTTTTCCCGCCGCACCCTGAGGGTGCGCGTGGTCCGGGGCCTGGGGAAGACCTTGAAGGAAAGCTCCACCATGACCCCGAAGGCCCCCAAGGAGCCCACCATGAGGCGGTGGAAGGGGAAGCCCGCGGCGTTCTTCACCACCTTGCCCCCGCCCCGCACCACCCTTCCCTCCCCGTCCACGAAGCGCACCCCGAGGAGGAAGTCCCTCAGGCCCCCATAGCGGTGGCGCAAGGGGCCGGATAGCCCCGCGGCCACCGTTCCCCCCAGGGTGGCCCCCTTCCCCGCGAGGGGCGGGTCAAAGGGCAGGTACTGGCCGTGGGCCCTTAGGGCCTCCTCCACCTCGGCGATGGGCGTCCCGGCGAAGGCGGTGAAGACGAACTCCTCGGGCTCGTACGCCAAAAGGCCCCGGAGGCGGGAGAGGTCCAAAAGGGCCTCCCCCTCTTTAGGGGTGGAGAGGGCGGGCTTCGTCCCCCCGCCTTGCGCCCGGAGCCGGGGGTAGGTCCGCACCGCTTCCTGGACTTCTTCCGGGCTTTCCGGCCTAAGCGTGGGCACCGGCCACCTCCGGCAGGACCTTGCCCCGGTTGGCGAGGCCCTTGGGGTCCAGGGCCCGCTTCACCTCCTCCATGGCCAGGAGGTCTTCCGGGGCGAACATCTCTGGCATGTAGCCCTTCTTCTCCACCCCGATGCCGTGCTCCCCCGTTAAGGACCCCCCAAGGCGCACGCAAAGCTTCAGGATTTCTCCGGCCAGGGCCTCGGCCCGCTCCAGCTCCCCAGGGCGCTTCCCGTCGTAGAGGACCAGGGGGTGGAGGTTCCCGTCCCCGGCGTGGAAGACGTTGGCCACCCTAAGGCCGTATTCCCGGGAGAGGCGCTGGATCTCCCTTAGGGCCTCTCCCAGCTTGGAGCGGGGCACCACCCCGTCTTGCACCAGGTAGTCCGGGGAAAGCCGCCCCACGGCGCTGAAGGCGGCCTTGCGGCCCTTCCAGATGGCCTGGCGCTCGGCCTCGTCCCGCGCCACCCTGAGCTCCAGGGCGCCGCTTTCCCTGAGGACCCTTTCCAGGACCAGGGCCTCCTCGGCCACCTCCTCCTTAGGGCCCTCAAGCTCCACGATGAGGAGGCCCTCCACCAAGGGGTAGCCTGCTCTCACCGCCTTCTCCGCCGCCTCTATGCTCAGGCGGTCCATGATCTCCATGGCCCCGGGGAGAAGCCCCTTGCGGATGATTAAGCTCACCGCCTCCCCCGCCGCCTCGAGGCTCGGGTAGGCGGCGAGGACGGTGTGGTAGGCCTCGGGTTTGGGGAGAAGCCTCAAGGTGATCTCCACCGCCACCCCCAAAAGCCCCTCCGTCCCCACGAAGAAGCCGTGGAGGTCGGGGCCCACGCCCTCCAGGCTCTCCCCCCCAAGGCGCACCACCTCCCCCGTGGGGGTGACCACCTCGAGGCCCAGGACGTGGTTCGCCGTCATCCCGTACTTCAGGCAGTGGGCCCCCCCGGAGTTGAAGGCCACGTTTCCCCCGATGGTGGAGACGGGCTGGCTGCTGGGGTCCGGGGCGTAGTAGAGGCCGAAGGGGCCTGCCTCCTGGGAGACCTTGAGGTTCACCACCCCGGGCTCCACCACGGCGATCCTGGCCTTGGGGTCCAGCCGCAGGATCCGGTTCATCCGGTTCAGGGCGATCACCACCCCGTCCTCCACGGGGAGGGAGCCCCCGGAGAGGCTTGTGCCGCTCCCCCGGGCCACGAAGGGGACGCCGTATTGGTGGCAAAGCCGCACCACCCCGATGACCTCCTCCTTCCTCTCCGGGAGGGCCACGGCGAGGGGACGCTTGCGGTAGGCGGTGAGGGCGTCGGACTCGTAGGGGGCGAGCTCCGCCTCCCTCGTGAGGACCCGGCCGGGAAGCAGGGCCTTGAGTTCCTCCAAGAAGCCCACCCTTGACCTCCTTTCCCCTCCACTTTAGGGCAAAAGGGGGGCCCCCACCGCGGCGGGGTACTCAGTCAATGTAGTCGTAGGCCACCAGGGTCAGGAACTCAATGAACTCCTCGGAGAGGACGAGCTTGTCCAGGATCTCCTCGGCCTCCCGGTAGCGCTCCTTGTCCCGGCCGCCGAGCTTGGCGAGCTCCTCCTCCTTGACCTTTTGGTAAAGCTCCGGGGTGATGGTGCGGCCGTCCTCCAGCTGGGCCTCCCGGTGGACCCACTGCCAAAGCTGAGCCCGGCTGATCTCGGCGGTGGCGGCGTCCTCCATCAGGTTGAAGATGGCGGCGGCCCCGTTACCCAAAAGCCACTGGTTCAGGTACTGCAGGGCCACGGAGATGTTGTTCCTGAGGCCCGCCTCCGTCACCTTGCCGCCGGGGACCTCAAAGTTCAGGAGGTCTTGGGCGCTCACCTGGACGTCTTCCCGCTTCACGTGCTTCTGGTGGGGCTTGTCCCCCAGGTAGCGGTCAAAGACCTCTTGAGCCACGGGCACCAGGTCGGGGTGGGCCACCCAGGTGCCGTCAAAGCCCTGGGAGGCCTCCCTTTCCTTGTCGGCCCGCACCTGCTGGAAGGCCCGTTCGTTCACCGTGGGGTCCTTGCGGCTTGGGATGAAGGCGGCCATGCCCCCGATGGCGTGGGCCTCGTGGATGTGGCAGGACTTCACCAAAAGCTCGGTGTAGGCTTTCATGAAGGGCACGGTCATGGTCACCTGGGCCCGGTCGGGGAAGATGGGGGCGGTGGTGGCGAACTTTTTGATGCAGCTGAAGATATAGTCCCAGCGGCCGGCGTTGAGCCCGGCGGCGTGCTCCTTGAGCTCGTAGAGGATCTCCTCCATCTCAAAGGCCGCCAGGATGGTCTCAATGAGGACCGTGGCCCGGATGGTGCCCCGGGGGATCTTCAGGTAGTCCTGGGCGAAGTTGAAGACCTCGTTCCAGAGGCGGGCCTCGAGGTGGCTTTCCAGCTTGGGCAGGTAGAAGTAGGGCCCGCTCCCCCGCCTTAGAAGCTCGTGGGCGTTGTGGAAGAAGTAGAGGCCAAAGTCAAAGAGGCTCGCCGAGATGGGCTCCCCGTCCACGTAGACGTGCTTTTCCACAAGGTGCCAGCCCCTTGGGCGCACCACCAGGGTGGCCGTCTTTTCCTTGAGCTTGTACTCCTTGCCCTCGGGGGAGACGAAGTCAATCTGGCGGCGCACGGCGTCATAGAGGTTCTTCTGGCCCCGGATGACGTTGTCCCAGGTGGGGGAGAGGGCGTCTTCAAAGTCCGCCATGAAGACCTTGGCCCCCGAGTTCAAGGCGTTGATGATCATCTTGCGGTCCACGGGGCCCGTGATCTCCACCCGGCGGTCCAGGAGGTCAGGCGGGGCCTCGGCCACCTTCCAGTCCCCGCCCCGGACGAAGGCGGTCTCTTGGAGGAAGTCCGGCTTCTCCCCGGCCTTGTACCGCTCCCAAAGCGCTTGACGCCGCTCCAGGAGGGCCTTGCGCACCGGGTTGAACTCCCGGTGCAGCGCCACCACGAACCTCAGGGCCTCTTCCGTCAGGACCTCCTTCAGGAGGGGGTGGTCTTTCCGGATCTCCACGCCCTTCATGGTGGTCCGAGCTTACGGGAGGCGGGGCGGGATTGTCAAGAAGCAAAAAGATTTTTTGCTTGTTGAAAAACTGGGCCGTCCCCGCTAGGCTAAAGGGCATGGCGCGTCCTCGGGAGAAGCCGCCCCAGGCGGTGAAGACCCTGGAACGGGGGCTTCGGGTCCTCGAGGCCCTGGCCCAGGCGGGGGAGAGCCCCTTGGGCCCCTTGGCCGAGCGGGTGGGCCTCGCCAAGAGCACCCTCTACCGCCTCCTCAGGGCCCTGGCCCAGGCGGGCTTCGTGGAGGAGGAGGGCGGGGTCTACCGGGTGGGGCCCAAGGCCTTCGCCGTGGGCCAGGCCTACCCCAAGCGTTCGCTTTCCCAGGCGGTCCGCCCCGAGATGGAGGCCTTGGCGAGGGAGACGGGGGAGAGCGTAAACCTGGCGGTGCCCCTGGGGCGGGAGGCGTTGTACCTGGACCAGGTGGAGGGGACGAAGCTCGTCCGCCTCTTCACCGCCCCCGGCTCCCGGGCCCCCCTCCACGCCACGGGGGTGGGGAAGGTCTTCCTGGCCTACTTGGGGGTGCCCGAGGGGCTTCGCCTCACGCCCTACACCCCCCACACCCTCACCGGCCTTCCCGACCTCCTTCGGGAGCTTGAGGAGGTGCGCGGGCGGGGCTACGCCCTGGACAACGAGGAGAAGGAGCTCGGGGTGCGGTGTGTGGCCGCCCCCGTCTTCGGCCCCACGGGGGAGGTGGTGGCGGCCCTCTCCCTCTCCGCCCCCGCAAGCCGCCTCTCCCTGGAGGAGGCCCACCGCCTCGCCCCGCGGGTGGTGGAGGCGGCCCGGAGAGCTTCCCTGCGCCTCGGGTACACAGGCGAGGTATAATGTCTAGGGATAGAGGGGCTTAGCGGGAGGAGCTAAGGGCTTATGGACAAGGTGGTGGACAAGGACCGCCCCGTGTACGTGATTTCGGTGGCGGCGGAGCTTGTGGAGATGCACCCGCAGACGCTTCGGCTTTACGAGCGGAAGGGTTTGATCAAGCCGAAGCGGTCTAGTGGGAAGACGCGGCTTTACTCGGAGCGGGACATTGAGAAGCTGAGGGAGATCCGCCGCCTGACGCAGGAGCTTGGGGTGAACCTGGCGGGGGTGGAGGAGATCATGCGGCTTCGGGCGGAGCTCGAGGCCCTCCAGGCCCGCTTTGAGGCCGAGGTGGCCAGGCTCAAGGCGGAGATCGGGGACCGCTTCCAGGAGCTTGAGCGCAAGGCCCTGCCCCCGCCCGGGGAGACGCCAAAGCCCTCCCCCAAGGACCGCCCCGTGTACGTGATTTCGGTGGCGGCGGAGCTTGTGGAGATGCACCCGCAGACGCTTCGGCTTTACGAGCGGAAGGGTTTGATCAAGCCGAAGCGGTCCAGTGGGAAGACGCGGCTTTACTCGGAGCGGGACATTGAGAAGCTCCGGGAGATCCGCCGCCTGACGCAGGAGCTTGGGGTGAACCTGGCAGGGGTGGAGGAGATCATGCGGCTTCGCTCGGAGCTCGAGGCCCTCCAGGCCCGCTTTGAGGCCGAGGTGGCCAGGCTCAAGCTCCTCCTTTTGGAGAAGGAAAAGGAAGAGGTCTTGGGCGGGGGCTGAGGGCCCCCCTCTGCGCCCCGAAAGGGCCTCCCCGGTTGCGGGAACGAGGTGCGGGCGTTTAAGGTGTCTTCGTGGACCTCACCGAACTTTTTGCCTTTCTGTCCATCCCCTCCGTCTCCACCGACCCGGCCCGGCGGGAGGACGTGCGCCGGGCGGCCCTTTGGCTTGCGGAGAGACTTAAGGCCCGGGGCTTTCGCACCGAGCTCCACGAGACCCCCCTCCACCCCATCCTCTACGCCGAGCGGTTCGTGGACGAGAAGGCCCCCACCGTCCTGGTCTACGGCCACTACGATGTCCAGCCCCCGGATCCCCTGGAGCTTTGGGAAAGCCCGCCCTTCTCCCCGGTGGTGCGGGAGGGCCGCATCTACGCCCGGGGGGCCTCCGACGACAAGGGGCAGCTTTTCGCCCACGTCCTGGCGGCGGAGGAGGCCCCGGTCAACCTGAAGTTCCTGGTGGAGGGGGAGGAGGAGATCGGAAGCCCCCACCTCCCTCCCTTCGTGCGGGCGAACCGGGAGAAGCTCCGGGCGGACGTGGTGATCGTCTCCGACGGGGCCATGTTTGCCCCCCACACCCCCACCCTCACCTACGGCCTAAGGGGGCTTTGCTACCTGGAGGTGCGCCTTAAGGGGGCAAGGCGGGACCTCCACTCGGGGGCCTTCGGGGGCGTGGCCCCGAACCCCATCCAGGCCCTGGGGTGGCTCCTCGCCCGGTTGAAGGACGAGAGGACGGGGAAGGTCCTGATCCCGGGCTTCTACGAGAGGGTGCGCCCCCTTTCCCAGGAGGAAAGGGCCCTCTGGCCCCCCCTGGACGAGGAGGCCCTAAAGCGGGAGCTCGGCGTGGAGGTTCTTCCGGGGGAGGAGGGGTACGCCCCCCTGGAACGGCTTTGGGCCCGGCCCACCCTGGACCCGAACGGCATCTGGGGCGGCTACCAGGGAGAGGGCTCCAAGACGGTGATTCCCGCCGAGGCGGGGATGAAGCTCTCCATGCGCCTGGTGCCGGACCAGGACCCGGAGGAGGTGGCGGACCTGGCCGAGGCCTACCTGAAGGCCCTCTGTCCTCCCGGCTACCGGCTGGAGGTGAAAAGGCTCCACGGGGGGAGGCCCGTCCTCACCGATCCCCATAGCCCCCCCATGCGCCTCATGGCCCAGGCCCTGGAGGAGGTCTGGGGAAGGCCCCCCGTCTACACCCGGGAGGGCGGGACGATTCCCGTGGTGGCCGAGCTCAAGGAGGTTCTGGGGGCGCCCATCGTCCTTTTGGGCCTGGGGCTTCCCGACGACAACCTCCACGCCCCCAACGAGAAGCTGGACCTGGTGAACCTGGAGAAGGGGGTGGAGGTCATAAGGCGCTTCCACCGCCTCCTCGCGGGGTAGGCGGGGGCGGGGTCTTTAGAACACCTTCCCCCCCAGGGGCACCTCCCGGTCCGGGGCGAGGAGGACCACCCGCCCCGCCTCGTCGGGGACCCCGAGGACCAGGACCTCGGAGAGGAAGCCCGCCACCCGCTTGGCCCCGAGGTTCACGGCGCAGACCACGAGCCGGCCCACCAGGTCCTCGGGGCGGTAGAGGTCCGTGATCTGGGCCGAGCTCTGCTTCACCCCGAGGGGCCCGAGGTCCACCCAGAGCTTGTAGCTGGGCTTGCGCGCCTTCTCGTGGGGCTCCGCCCCGAGGACCCGCCCCACCCGCAGGTCAAGGATCTGGAAAGCTTCTAGGGGTGTCATGTCCTTTTTCGCGCCGCCTTGGGGAGCCCCCGGGGCCCTTCAGAAGCGGCGGTCCAACAAGAGGCCCCCTTCCAGGTTTTCCACCAGCTCCACCTCGTCCACCTTGAGCCCCGTGGCCTTCTGGATGGCCTCAAAGAGGCCGGGGGGGACCTTTTCCGCCTTGAGGCGTAGGACGAGCTTGTCGGTGCCCTCCAGCTTCCTCTCCACCACCACCTGGAAGCCCTTGGGGTCCAGGCCAAAGCCCGCCAGGACGGGGGCGAGCTCCGTGGGGTAGAGCTTGACCCCCTTCACCTTCACCATCTGGTCCGTGCGGCCGAAGACCCCGCGGGGAAGCACCGTGAGGCCCTCCCGCCTTTCCGCCACCGCCAGGTCCCCGGTGCGGAAGCGCACCATGGGCATGAGGGTGCGGCTTAAGGCGGTGACCACGAGCTCCCCCTTCTCCCCGTCCGCCACGGGCCTTAGGGTCTCGGGGTCCAAGACCTCGAGGACGGCCATCTCCGGGATCTCCCAGAGCCCGTCCTTTTCGGGCCGCTCCCCGGCCACGATGCCGAGTTCGCTGGTGCCGTAGGCGTCCAGGGCCACGCCCCCCAGGGCCTCCTCCACCCGCTCCCGGAAGCCCGGCACGGAGGTGAAGGGCTCCCCCCCGGCAAGGAGCAAGGGGAAGCGCCCTCCCGCCTGGGCCACCTTCAGGGCGAAGGAGGGGTTGGTGACGAGGACGTCAAAGCCGTAGCGCTCCCCGAGCTCCGCCACCCGCTTCGCCTCCCCGGGCCCGTGGGGAAAGACCAGGTTCCCCGCCCGCCAAAGGGCCTGGTGGAAGAGCCACCCCCCCGCGAAGACGTGGTAGCTGAAGGCCACGAGCACCTTCTTGCCCACGAGGCCGAGCCTTCTGTAGTGCGCCGCCAGGGCCTCGGCCTGGTAGTGGAGGTCCTCCTGGGAGAGGTACTCGGGCATCCAGCCCAGGACGGGGCTTGGGGTGAGGTGCATGAGGCTCGCCCCTTCCGGGGGCTTGGGGTTTTCCCCGAGGTAGGCGAGCCACTCCTCCCGGGTGGTGGGGGGGAGGGAGGAGAGGTCCTTTAGGGTGAGCTTCTCCGGGTCCACGTCGCGGAGCTTCTCCCGGTAGACGGGGTGGGCCTTCGCCTTGGCCACCACTTCTCTGAACCTCGCAAGCCGGTCCACATCCACCTCCTTCGGCTTGGGTGGGATTATACCCTTGGGGGCGGGGGCTTGGCGTTAGAGGGGCACCACCCGCTTCAGGACCTCCTCCAGGGGGGCGGTGAAGACGCCGATGGCGTAGTCCCCCACGCCCCCCACGAAGACGAGCTCCTCCCCGTGGAGGAGGAGGCCGTTGCCGTAGAGGGTGAGGGGGCGGTCCCCGTAGCACTCCACTAGGCCCTGGGGAGCGAGGAGGTAATGGGAAAGCCCCAAAGGCCGCCCTTCCGGGCTTAGGCGCATGAAGCCGTGGCGGTAGGAGAGGTCGTGGCGGAGGATCCCGTGGTAGGCCACGAGGTAGGTGCCGTCGGGGAGCCTCAGGGCGTTGGTGGACCAGCCCACTTTGTACTCAAAGGCCTCCGGAGCGAGGACGGGCCGGAGGTCGTAGGCCTTGAGGGTCTTGGGGTCCAGCCTGCCCCGCCAGCAGAGGTCGGGAAGGCCCGAGAGGCTGGGCCTGAGGAGGATGTGGTCCCCCTCGAGGAAGGTGGCGTTCTTGGTGGGGAGGTAGAGGGCAAGCCCCGTCTCCTCCCCGGAGAGGCCGATGCGGATGGGGGCCTTCCGCTTGAGCTGGAAGGCCTCGTCAAACTCCGCCAGAGAGAGGATGGCGGTGAAGACCTCCTTGCTGTCGGTGTTGCGGGCGTCCCCCAGCTTCCCCACCCCCGTGTAGAAGAGGGCGTACCCCTCCTCCCGGCGGTGGGCCCGGGCGTCCTCGCACCCCCGCACCGCCTCAAAGAGCTCCGTGGGGTAGAGGAGGATGCGCACGGGGAGGGGCCTGGGGATCCGCCCCGCGAGGAGGTCCTTTAGGGGCAAGGTGGCGTGGCCGATGGCGGAGGCGTAGCTGTAGTACTCAAAGACGAGGCGGGGGAAGAGGTGGACCACCTCCCCCTCCAGCACCGCCCCGGGGTTGAAGACCGCCAGCGGGCGGCGGGGGTAGTTCTCCACGTGCACGTCCTCGGGGCCGATGTACACCCTGCGGGCGAAGAGGTCCTCCGTGTGGGGGCCCCTAAGCCCCCGGGCCCGGCTGAGGAAGAGCCGGGCCTCCTCCTTAAGGGTTTCCTCCAGCTCGGAGATGGTCATACGCGTCCCTCCCAGGGAAGCTCGGAGACCAGGCGCGAAAGCCGCGCGAGGCCTTCCTCCAGGGCCTTTAGGCCGTCCCGCCTCAGGGTGATGTGCCCCACCTTGCGCCCGGGGCGCACCGCCTTGCCGTACCAGTGGAGGTGGGCCCCCTCTACCTTTAGGACCTCGGCGAAGGGGGGCTTTTCCCCGATGAGGTTCACCATGGCGCTTTGGCCCCTGGGGGCGGTGCTCCCCAGGGGAAGGCCCAGGACGGCCCGGAGGTGGTTCTCAAACTGGCTCGTCTCCGCTCCTTCTATCGTCCAGTGGCCGGAGTTGTGCACCCGGGGGGCCATCTCGTTGAAGAGGAGTTCCTCCCCCACCTGGAAGAACTCCAGGGCAAGGACGCCCACGTAGTCCAGGGCCTCCATGGCCCTCAGGGCGTAGGCCTCCGCCTTCTTCTGCAGGGCCTCCGAGGCCCCGGGGGCCGGGGCCAGGGAGAGCCTGAGGAGCCCCCCCCGGTGGCGGTTTTCCACCAGGGGATAGAAGGCCACCTCCCCCGTCCGGCCCCGGACGGCGAGCAGGGAGACCTCCCGGTCAAAGGGGACGAAGCCCTCCAGAATAAGCCCCCTTCCCCCCAGGGCCTTCAGGGCCTCTAGGGCCTCTTCCTCCGTGCGCACCAGGGCCTGCCCCTTGCCGTCGTAGCCGCCCCGCCGCGTCTTGAGGAGGGCGGGAAGGCCCACCCGCCTTAGGCCCTCCTCCAGGTCCTCGGGGCCGTCCACAGGGTGGAAGGGCGGGGTGGGTACGCCCAGGTTCCGGAAGAAGGCCTTCTCCCGCAGGCGGTCCTGGGCCACCTCCAAAGCCTGGACCGGGGGGTAGACGGGAAGCCTCTCCGCAAGGAGGCGGGCCGCCTCCACGGGGACGTTCTCAAACTCGTAGGTGATGAGGTCTAGGCCCTCGGCGAAGCGGGAAAGGGCTTCCTCGTCCAGGAAGTCCCCCACCACGAGTGCCCCCACCTGCCCGGCGCAGGCCTCTGGGGAAGGGTCCAAAAAGCGGAAGGAAAGGCCCAGGGGATAACCCGCCAGGGCCAGCATCCGCCCGAGTTGCCCTCCGCCCAGGATCCCGATCACGCCTCCTCCCTAGGGTCGGGGTGGGCGAGGACGGCCTCCGTCTGGGCCTTGCGGTAGGCCTTGAGGCGCTTTAGGATCTCGGGGTGCTTGAGGCCCAGGATGCTTGCGGCAAGCAAAGCGGCGTTCACCGCCCCTGCTTTCCCGATGGCCAGGGTGCCCACGGGGACGCCCGCGGGCATCTGCACGATGGAGAGGAGGGAGTCCAGGCCTTTTAGGGCCCGGCTTTCCACCGGCACCCCGAGGACGGGCAGGGCGGTGTGGGCCGCGGTCATGCCGGGGAGGTGGGCCGCCCCCCCGGCCCCGGCGATGATCACCTGGATCCCCCGTTCCTCGGCGGTCTTGGCGTACTCCGCCATGAGGTCTGGGGTGCGGTGGGCGGAGACCACGCGCACCTCGTAGGGGATGCCCAGGGCCTCGAGGGTCTCCGCCGCGTGGCGCATGGTCTCCCAGTCGGAGCGGGAACCCATGATCAGGCCTACCAAAGGCGCCATCGTACCGGATTGTAAAAGCCCTTCCTCCTTTGGTAAAGCGGTGGGGGTATGGACGCCTTGGAGCTTCTTCGCCTCAACCTCCTCTCCCCCATGGTCCTCGCCTACTTCCTGGGGATCGCGGCCAGGCTTTTAAAGAGCGACCTCGCCTTCCCCGAGGCCCTCTACACCGCCCTTTCCATCTACCTCCTCTTCGCCATCGGGTTCAAGGGCGGGGTGGAGCTTGCCCACACGCCTTTTTCCGTGGTGCTCCTCCCCGCCCTCTTCACCCTGGCCCTGGGGCTTTTCCGCCCCTTCCCCGCCTACCTCCTCGCCCGGCGGTTCCTCCGGGTGGGGCGGGAGGACGCCGCCGCCCTCGCGGCCCACTACGGCTCGGTTTCCGCCGTCACCTTCCTCGCCGCCCTCACCTTCGTCCAGGCCGTGGGGGACGCCGCCCCGGGGTTCATGCCCACCCTGGTGGCCCTCCTGGAGGTTCCGGGGATCGTGGTGGCCCTCCTCCTCGCCAAGCGAAGGGAAGGGCGCCTGGGGGAGGCGTTGCACGAGGTCCTCACCGGCAAGAGCGTGGTCCTCCTCCTCGGGGGGCTTCTCGTGGGGCTCCTTTCCGGCGAGGAGGGGATGAAGAAGGTGGAGGCCTTCTTCGTGGAGCCCTTCCAGGGCGCCCTCACCCTCTTCCTCCTGGACCTCGGGATGGTGGCGGCCTCGAGGCTTTCCGTCCTGCGGCAGGTGGGCCTTCGCCTCGTCCTCTTCGGCGTGGGCCTCGCCCTCTTCCACGGGGCCTTGGGGGTGTACCTGGGCCTCCTCGCGGGCCTCGGGGTCGGGGGGGCGGCGGTGCTTGGGGCCATGGCGGCGAGCGCCTCCTACATCGCCGCCCCCGCCGCCGTGAGGATCGCCCTTCCCGAGGCGAACCCCAGTTTGTACCTCACGGCGAGCCTCGCCGTCACCTTTCCCTTTAACCTGGTCCTGGGGATTCCCCTCTACCGCGCCTTGGCGGTCCTTTGGGGAGGTTAGGCCATGGACCTGGTGCCCTTGAAGCTCGTGACCATCGTGGCGGAAAACCTTCTGGAAAAGCGGCTCGTGGAGGAGATCAAGCGCCTGGGGGCCAAGGGGTACACCATCACCCCGGCGAGGGGAGAGGGCTCCCGGGGGATAAGGAGCGTGGACTGGGAGGGGCAGAACATCCGCCTGGAGACCATCGTGAGCGAGGAGGTGGCCCTGAGGATTTTGCAAAGGCTTCAGGAGGAGTACTTCCCCCACTACGCCGTCATTGCCTACGTGGAAAACGTCTGGGTCGTCCGTGGGGAGAAGTACGTGTAGGGCCACCCCGAGCCGGCGTGGGGCCCTACCCGGCGCTGTAGGGGCGCCGGGAGAGGAGAAGCCCAATCCCCCCGAGGAGGAGAAGCCCTAAGAGGATGGCCCAAAGGGGGAGGTGCTGCCCCAGGAAGTAGCCCAGAAGGAAAAGCCCCTGGGTCCAGAGGAGGCTTCCCAGGGCCACCAAGGGGAGGAAGCGGGAGAAGGGGAAGCCCCAGGCCCCGAAGAGGAAGGGCGTGAGGGTCCGCACCCCCCCGATGAAGGGGGCGAGGAGGAGGAGGAGGGGGCCATAGCGGAGGGCGAGGCGCTCGCCCTTTTTCCAGAGGTCCTCGGGGAAGCGGCGCCTGAGGGCCTTGCCCCCGTAGCGCCCCAGGGCGTAGCCCAGGAGGTGGCCGAGGAAGCTTCCCAGGAAGAGGAGGGGGAGGAGGGGAAAGGCCTCAAGGCCGCCCTCGGCGGCCAGGGCGCCCAGGGCGAGGAGGAGGGTGTCCCCCCCGGGCACGAAGAGGCCGATGGGAAGCCCCGTCTCCAGGAAGAGGGAGAGGGGGGCGAGGAGGAGGAGGGCGTTCATGCGGGGGCGGGCTTGCGGGTGGCCCAGAGGCTCCCCAGGAGGAGGACGGCGAGGATGAAGAGGCTGAAGGCCTCCTTATCTAGCCCCAGGGCGAGCTCGGGGCGGTGGAGGACCTCCTTGGCGAACTTGTCCCACCCGCCCACGGCGAGCTTCGCCCCGGCGAGGCCCACCACCACGTAGGCCAGGTGCTTGAAGCGGGGGTAGCGGTCCAGGAGGGAGACCACGAGGCTCGCCAGCATCCTGAGGGCGAGGATCCCCAGGAAGACCCCGGTGTAGATGACCCAGAGCTTGTCGGAGACGGCCACGGCCACCAGCACGGAGTCCACGGAGAAGGCCAGGTCCATGAGCTCCACCTGGGCGACCACCTTCCAAAACTGGGCCGCGCTCACCTCCAAGGGCGGGGGGGCGTGGGCCTCCTCGGGCTTCAGGAAGTGCTTGAGGGCGATGTAGAGGAGGTAGGCCGCCCCCAGGGCCTGGGCCCACCAGAGCTGGATGACGAGGCTCGCGAAGAGGAGGGCGAGGCCCCTTAGGATGTACGCCCCGAGGATCCCGTAGAAGAGGGCTTTCCGCCTCAGGTGTACGGGAAGCTTTTGCACCATGACCCCGAGGATGAGGGCGTTGTCCGCCGAGAGGATGACCTCGAGGACGACGAGCGTGAAGATGGCCGAAAGGGCGCCCGTGAGTTCCACACTCCCACCTCCCAAAAAGAAAGCACCACCGCCAGGCGCGGTGGTCTCGCCCGAGGGCTTTCGCCCTCCCGGCCCCCGGGGCCTTTAGGCCCGTCCTGACGGGGTACCGGCCTTGGGGCTACTCCCCAACCGGACCCAGTATACAAAGGTGAGGCCGTGGGGGGAAGGGGGGCGGGGCTTGGGGCTATACTCAAAGCCATGGACGAGGCCCGGAAGGAGCTTCCCACGAAGGAGCAGGTCCTCGAGGCCCTGAAGGTGGTCTACGACCCGGAGATCCCGGTGAACATCGTGGACCTGGGCCTGGTCTACGACGTGGAGGTCCACGAGAACGGGGTCGTGGACATCACCATGACCCTCACCGCCATCGGCTGCCCCGCCCAGGACGTGGTCAAGGCCGACGCCGAGATGGCCGTCATGCGCCTTCCCGGGGTGCAGGGGGTGAACGTGGAGTTCGTCTGGACCCCGCCCTGGACCCCCGCCCGCATGACGGAGGAGGGCAAGCGCATGATGCGCATGTTCGGCTTCAACGTCTAGCCCCCGGGACCTCCCGTGGCCCGGGCCCTGGGTGTGGGAGAATAGGCCCATGCCGGTTAGCCGTTATTACGACGTCAAGCGGGACGAGAAGGGCGAGCGCTACCTGGAGCCCTACATCACGGGGTTTTTGCTCCTCAGGCTTCCCCTCCTCAACAAGGGCACGGCCTTCACCGAGGAGGAGCGCCGCCTCTTGGGCCTCGAGGGCCTCCTCCCCCCCCACGTCCACACCCTGGAGGAGCAGAAGGAGAGGGTCTACCGCCGCTACCGCTTGCAGACCTCCCCCCTGGAGAAGCACATCTACCTGCGCCACCTCCAGGACCGGAACGAGGTCCTCTTCTACGCCCTCGTGGTGGACCACCTGGAGGAGATGCTCCCCATCCTCTACACCCCCACGGTGGGGGAGGCGGTGCGGGAGTTCTCCCACATCTACCGCTACCCCCGGGGCTTCACCGCGAGCACCAAAAACATTGACCGGATAGACGAGGCCCTCCAGAACGTCCCCTTGGAGGACGTGCGCCTCATCGTGGCCACGGACTCCTCGGCCATTCTGGGGATCGGGGACCAGGGGTATGGGGGGATGGCCATCAGCATCGGCAAGCTCACCCTCTACACCGCCGTGGGCGGGGTGGGCCCCGACAAGACCCTCCCCGTGGAGCTGGACGTGGGCACGGACCGGGAGGACCTCCTCAAGGACCCCCTCTACCTCGGGGTGCGGCACCGGCGCCTGCGGGGGGAGGAGTACTTCCGCTTCCTGGACCGCTTCGTGGAGGCGGTGAGGCGGCGCTACCCCAAGGCCCTCATCCAGTGGGAGGACTTCGCCAAGGAGACGGCCTTCCAGGTGTTGGAGCGCTACCGCAAGGTGCTCCCCTCCTTCAACGACGACATCCAGGGCACGGGGGCCGTGGCCCTGGCCGGGGTGCTCTCCGCCTGCCGCTTAAAGGGGGAGAGGCTTTCGGACCAGGTGGTGGTGGTCTACGGGGCGGGGGCCGGGGGGATCGGGGTGGCCTGGGCCTTGGTGGAGGGGATGAAGCGGGAGGGCCTCTCCGAGGAGGAGGCCAAGGCCCGGGTCCTCGTCCTGGACTCCAAGGGCCTCCTCGTGGAGGGGCGGAGCATGGAGGCCTACAAGAGGCCCTACGCCCAGAGGCCCGAGCGCCTATGGGGTTGGCGCTTCGCCGGGGAGTACCCCAACCTCCTGGAGACCATCACGAACGCCCGGGCCACGGTCCTCCTCGGCCTTTCCGGCCAGGCGGGAAGCTTCACCGAGCCCGTGGTGCGGGCCATGCTGGCGAACACGCCCCGCCCCGTGATCTTCCCCCTCTCCAACCCCACCTCGGCCAGCGAGGCCCTTCCGGACGACCTCGTCTACTGGACGGAGGGGCGGGCCCTGGTGGCCGCCGGAAGCCCCTTCCCCCCGGTGGGCTTCAAGGGGCGCACCGTCCCCATCGGCCAGGGGAACAACGCCTTCGTCTTCCCCGGGCTCGGCCTCGGGGCGGTGCTCTCCCGGGCCCGGGAGGTGACGGACGGGATGGTCCTCGAGGCCGCCTACGCCCTTTACGACTACACCCGGGAGCACTTCCCCGAGCGGATCTACCCCCCGGTGGGGCGGTTGCGGGAGGTCTCCCCCTACGTGGCCGCCCGGGTGATGCAGAGGGCCCTGGAGGAAGGGGTGGCGGAGGAGGCTAGGGTCCAGGGGCTTGCCCTTGAGGCCCTCCTGGACTTCGTCAAAAGCCGCTTCTGGGAGCCCCGGTACCTCCCCTACCGCCCCGCCCCGGTAATCTAGGGGCATGGCCTGGCGCCTCTTGCGCCTCGAGCCCCTGGGGCTCCAAGAAGGCCCCGCCTCTCCCCCGGAGCCCGAGGCCTTCCGGCCCCTGGAGGAGCCCTGGGAGGCCAAGCGGGGAGGCAAGGCCCCCTGGCCCGAGCCCCTCTACTTCGTGGACGGGAGGGAGCGGGCCGAGGCCCTGGTGGCCCAGGGGCCCCGCCTGGCCCTCCTGGGGTGCGTGGCCGCGGGGGCGGTGGCCCTGAAGGGGGGAAAGGTTGAGGTCTTGGGCCTGAGGGTACGCCGCGTGGGGGTTGGGCTGGAGGAGGCCCTTCAGGCGGGGGAGCTTGTCTACGCGCCCGTCCCTACTTTGGGCGAGGGGCTTGAGGGGCTACAGGCGGGGCTTCGCGCCGCCCGGGAGGCCCTGGAGAAGGAGGTGGCCGAGGGGCTTGAGGGGGGGCTTCTCGTGGTGGACGGCCCCGTGCGCCTTCTCCGGAAAGGCCCCCTCCTCGGCTACATCAAGACCCACTGGGTCCGCTACCTCCCCAAGGAGCGGGAGGCCCTCCTCGAGGCCCTGGCCCCGGGGGAGCGCACCCCCGCCTTCCGCGTCCACCGGAAGGGGCTGGAGCTCGCGAGCTGGTATGTGCGCCTGCCTCTGCCCCCGGAGGGGCTTCGCCCCCCCTTGGCGGGGCTTTTGCGGGTGGAGACGCCCCTTCATGGGCCCTTCCTGGAGCTCGCCGACCTCTCCTTGGGGCTTTTCCCCGCCTTGGCCTCCCACCCGGTGAAGGACCCCAGGGCCCCCCAGAACCTCCTGCCCGTGGGGGGGCTGGAGCGGGAGCTTTCCCGCAGGATGGGCAGGCCCGAGGTGGTGGGCCGCATGCTGGCGAGGTACTTGGGAGGTGCGAGGTGAAGCGTATCGGCGTGGTCTTGGGCCGGCGGGAGGCCACCCCCTTGGAGTTCTGGGTGGGGGTGGAGGGGGACGGGCTTTTGCGCCTGGACGACCTGGTGGTGGTGGAGGGCTTCCACCCCCAGGTGGGCCAGGTGCGCTTCTTCGGCATGGTGGACCACGTGGCCAAGGTCCACGAGGGGGAAAGCTTTGACACCGACACCTTCCTCGCGGTGGAGGGCAAGATCCCCGTGAGCCTGGCCTACGTGGCCCACGTGAGCGTGACCCGCATCCTCCCCGAGGAGTTCTTCCCCCCGGACCCGGGCTCCCCCGTGTACTTGGCCCAGGAGGAGGATCTGGAGCTCGCCCTCTACTACGACGCCATGCGCAACCAACGGGGAAGCACCAAGCTCCCCGCCGGGCTTCTCAAGAACGGGGAGGTGGCCTACCTCAACCTGGAGTTCTTGAACGGCGTCAAGGGCGGGCACGTGAACATCTCCGGCATCAGCGGGGTGGCCGCCAAGACGAGCTACGCTACCTTCCTTCTCAAAAGTCTTCTGGAAAGCGGGGTTCTGGAGGACGCCCACCAGGCCAGGGTCCTCCTCTTCAACGTCAAGGGGGAGGACCTCTTCTTCCTGGACAAGCCCAACGCCCGCCTCACCGAGGAGGCGCGGAAGGCCTACGCGCGGCTTGGCCTCCCCGCGACCCCCTTCCAGAGCGTGGCCTTCCTCGCCCCGCCCAAGAAGGCGGGCTACCTCCCGGACGTGGACACCCGGCTGGAGGGGGTGGAGGCCTACCACTGGGACCTGGTCCAGTTCTGCCAGAGGGGCCTCCTCCCCTTCCTCTTCGCCGACCGCGCCGCCATGACCAACCTGGGCTTCCTGGTGGCCCACGTGACGGAGAAGCTCAAGCGCCTCGCCGAGGGGCAGAAGGGTCCCCACCTCCAGGTGGAGGACTGGCCCGGGGGGGAGGCTTCCGAGGGGATGAGTTTTGACCAGCTGGGAAAGGCGCGCCTCAAGAGCTTCTCCGACCTCGTGCGCTACCTGGAGTACAAGCTCCTGGGCCCCGAGACCGGGGAAGGGGAGGGGGACCGGGGCTGGACCGCAAGGCAGGCCAAGGGGACCCTGGAGGCCTTCGTCCGCCGCCTCCGCTCCAGCGTGGAGAACGTGGCCCACCTCGTCCGGGGAGACCGGCCCGGAAGCCCCCCGGACCCCCTTTCGGGGAAGGCCCAGGTGCACGTGGTGGACCTGGCCAAGCTCTCCCCCCAGGCGCAGATGTTCGTGGTGGGAAGCCTTCTCAAGGACCTCTTTGAAAGGAAGGAGCGGGGGCAGTACCGGGGGAGGGTCTTCATCGTCTTGGACGAGCTCAACAAGTACGCTCCCCGGGAGGAGGAAAGCCCCATCAAGGACGTGCTCCTGGACATCGCCGAGAGGGGCCGCTCCCTCGGGGTGATCCTCATCGGGGCCCAGCAGACGGCGAGCGAGGTGGAAAGGCGCGTGGTGGGGAACGCGGCCATAAGGGTGGTGGGCCGCCTGGACGCCGCCGAGGCGGAGCGCCCCGAGTACCGCTACCTTCCCACCTCCTTCCGCCAAAGGGCCCTCATCCTCCCCCAGGGGGCGGTGATCCTCCACCAGCCCGAGATCCCCGTGCCCCTCCTTGTCCACTTCCCTTTCCCCGCCTGGGCCACCAAGAGGGAGGAGGTCCTGGAGGACAACTCCGCCGAGGCCCTGCGCCGGGAGTTCTTCGGGTAGGATGGCCTTGCCATGAAGAAGACCCCGCTTTACGAGGCCCACCTCCGCTTGGGAGGGCGGATGGTGGACTTCGCCGGGTACCTCCTCCCTCTCCAGTACACCTCCATCGTGGAGGAGCACCTGGCCGTGCGCCGGGCGGCCGGGGTTTTTGACGTGAGCCACATGGGGGAGTTTCTGGTCCGGGGCGAGGAGGCCCTGACCTTCCTTCAGTGGGCCACGGTGAACGACGCAGGCAAGCTTAAGGTGGGAAGGGCCCAGTACTCCATGCTCCCGAACGAGCGGGGCGGGGTAGTGGACGACATCTACCTCTACCGCCTGGGGGAAGAGGAGTACCTCATGGTGGTGAACGCCGCCAACATCGCCAAGGACCTCGCCCACCTCCAGGCCTTGGCCAAGGGGTTCAGGGTGGAGCTTGAGGACGCCTCCGAAAGGACCGCCCTCCTCGCCCTCCAAGGCCCCAAGGCGGCCTCCCTCCTCCAGGGCCTCGTGGACGTGGATCTCTCCACGAAGCGGAAGAACGACGTCTTCCCCGCCCGGGTGGCGGGCCGGCCCGCCCGCCTCGCCCGCACGGGGTACACGGGGGAGGATGGGTTTGAGCTTTTTCTAGCCCCGGAAGACGCCGAGCCCGTCTTCCTGGCCCTGGTGGAAGCCGGGGCCAAGCCCGCGGGCCTCGGGGCCCGGGACACTTTAAGGCTCGAGGCGGGCTTCCCCCTCTACGGCCACGAGCTCACCGAGGAGACCAACCCCCTCTGCACCCCCTGGGCCTGGGTGGTGAAGAAGGAAAAGGCGTTTTTGGGCAAGGAGGCCATGCTGACCCGGGCCTGCCGGGAGCGCCTCGTGGGCCTCGTTCTGGAAGGGGGCATCCCCCGGGAGGGCTACCGGGTGCTCTCCGGGGGCCGCCCCGTGGGCCGGGTGACGAGCGGCGGGTATTCGCCCCTGCTGCAGAGGGGCATCGCCCTCGCCTACGTGGAGGAAGGGGCGGAGGGGCCTTTCCAGGTGGAGGTCCGGGGCCGGGCGGTCCCCGCCGCCCTTAGTCCCCTCCCCTTTGTGCCGCTAAAATAGCGGGGGTTGGGAGGCGCTATGGACATACCCAAGGACCGCTTCTATACCAAGACCCACGAGTGGGCCCTGCCCGAAGGCGACACGGTGCTCGTCGGCATCACCGACTACGCCCAGGACGCCCTCGGCGACGTGGTTTACGTGGAGCTACCCGAGGTGGGCCGGACGGTGGAGAAGGGCGAGGCGGTGGCGGTGGTGGAGAGCGTGAAGACCGCTTCCGACATCTACGCCCCCGTGGCCGGGGAGATCGTGGAGGTGAACCTCGCCCTGGAGAAGACCCCGGAGCTCGTTAACCAGGACCCCTACGGGGAGGGCTGGATCTTCCGCCTGAAGCCCAGAGACATGGGCGACCTGGACGAGCTCTTGGACGCCGGGGGCTACCAGGAGGTCCTGGAAAGCGAAGCCTAGGGGAAAGGATGCGTCCCGAAGACCCTTCCCTCGCCCGCGCCTTAGGGCGGGAAGGGCGCTTTGTGGCCCCGGGGCAAATGGCCCTGGGGTTTTGCTTGAGGATGGAGACATGGACTACACGCCCCACACGGAGGAGGAGATCCGGGAGATGCTCAGGCGGGTGGGGGCGGCCTCCCTGGAGGACCTCTTCGCCCACCTGCCCAAGGAGGTCCTGAACCCACCCATAGACCTCCCCGAGCCCCTGCCCGAGTGGAAGGTTCTGGAGGAGCTGAGGCGCCTCGCTGCCCAAAACCTCCCCGCCCACAAGGCCTTCCTGGGCGGGGGGGTGAGGAGCCACCACGTCCCCCCCGTGGTCCAGGCCCTGGCCGCACGGGGCGAGTTCCTCACCGCCTACACCCCCTACCAGCCTGAGGTGAGCCAGGGGGTTCTGCAGGCCACCTTTGAGTACCAGACCATGATCGCCGAGCTCACGGGGCTGGAGATCGCCAACGCCTCCATGTACGACGGGGCCACGGCCCTGGCCGAGGGGGTCCTCCTCGCCCTCAGGGAGACGGGGAGGATGGGGGTCCTCGTCTCCCAAGGGGTCCACCCCGAGTACCGGGCGGTGCTCCGGGCCTACCTCGAGGCGGTGGGGGCGGAGCTCAAAACCCTCCCCCTGGAAGGGGGAAGGACCCCTGCGCCCGAGGTAGGGGAGGGCGTGGGGGCGGTGGTGGCCCAGAACCCCAACTACCTGGGGGCCCTGGAGGACCTTGGGCCCCTTGCCGAGGCCGCCCACCGGGCGGGGGCCCTTTTCGTGGCCGTGGCCGACCCCCTCTCCTTGGGGGTGCTCAAGCCCCCGGGGGCCTATGGAGCGGACATCGCCGTGGGGGACGGGCAGAGCCTCGGCCTCCCCATGGGCTTCGGCGGCCCCCACTTCGGCTTTCTCGCCACCAAAAAGGCCTTCGTGCGCCAGCTTCCGGGTAGGCTCGTCTCCGAGACCGTGGACGTGGAGGGAAGGCGGGGCTTCATCCTCACCCTCCAGGCCCGGGAGCAGTACATAAGGCGGGCCAAGGCCAAGAGCAACATCACCACCAACGCCCAGCTCACCGCCCTCATGGGGGCCATGTACCTCGCGGCCTTGGGGCCTGAGGGGCTTAGGGAGGTGGCCCTGAAGAGCGTGGAGATGGCCCACAAGCTCCACGCCCTCCTCCTGGAGGTCCCGGGGGTCAGGCCCTTCACCCCCAAGCCCTTCTTCAATGAGTTCGTCCTGGCCCTCCCCAAGGACCCCGAGGCGGTGCGGCGGGCCCTCGCAAAGCGGGGCTTCCACGGGGCCACCCCGGTGCCCAAGGAGTACGGGGAGAACCTCGCCCTCTTCGCCGCCACCGAGCTCCATGAGGAGGAGGACCTCCTGGCCCTGCGGGACGCCCTTAAGGAGGTTTTGGCATGAGCTTTCCCCTGATCTTTGAACGGAGCCGGAAGGGAAGGCGCGGCCTCAAGCTGGTGAAGGCGGTGCCCAAGGCGGAGGACCTGATCCCCAAGGAACACCTGCGGGAGGTCCCGCCCCGCCTCCCCGAGGTGGACGAGCTCACCCTGGTGCGCCACTACACCGGGCTTTCCCGCCGCCAGGTGGGGGTGGACACCACCTTCTACCCCTTGGGGTCTTGCACCATGAAGTACAACCCCAAGCTCCACGAGGAGGCGGCGAGGCTTTTTGCCGACCTCCACCCCTACCAGGACCCCAAGACGGCCCAGGGGGCCTTAAGGCTCATGTGGGAGCTTGGGGAGTACCTCAAGGCCCTCACGGGCATGGACGCCATCACCCTGGAGCCCGCCGCCGGGGCCCACGGGGAGCTCACGGGAATTCTGATCATCCGCGCCTACCACGAGGACCGGGGGGAGGGGAGGACGCGGCGTGTGGTCCTGGTCCCCGACTCGGCCCACGGCTCCAACCCCGCCACCGCCAGCATGGCGGGCTACCAGGTGCGGGAGATCCCCTCGGGCCCCGAGGGGGAGGTGGACCTCGAGGCCCTGAAGCGCGAGCTCGGCCCCCACGTGGCCGCCCTCATGCTCACGAACCCCAACACCTTGGGCCTCTTTGAACGGCGCATCCTGGAGATCTCCCGGCTCTGCAAGGAGGCGGGGGTGCAGCTCTACTACGACGGGGCCAACCTTAACGCCATCATGGGCTGGGCGAGGCCCGGGGACATGGGCTTTGACGTGGTCCACCTGAACCTGCACAAGACCTTCACCGTGCCCCACGGCGGGGGCGGGCCGGGCTCGGGCCCCGTGGGGGTGAAGGCCCACCTGGCCCCCTACCTCCCCGTGCCCTTGGTGGCCAAGGGGGAGGAGGGCTTCTACCTGGACTTTGACCGGCCCAAGAGCATCGGCCGGGTGCGGAGCTTTTACGGGAACTTCCTGGCCTTGGTCCGGGCCTGGGCCTACATCCGCACCCTGGGGCTAGAGGGCCTTAAGAAGGCCGCGGCCCTCGCCGTCCTCAACGCCCGCTACCTGAAGGAGCTCCTCAAGGAGAAGGGCTACCGGGTGCCCTACGACGGGCCCTCCATGCACGAGTTCGTGGCCCAGCCCCCCCAGGGCTTCCGCGCTTTGGACCTCGCCAAGGGGCTTTTGGAGCTCGGCTTCCACCCTCCCACGGTCTACTTCCCCTTGATCGTCAAGGAGGCCCTCATGGTGGAGCCCACGGAGACCGAGGCCAAGGAGACCCTCGAGGCCTTCGCCGAGGCCATGGGAGAGCTTTTGGAGAAGCCCAAGGAGTGGCTGGAAAACGCCCCCTACTCCACCCCGGTCCGCCGCCTGGACGAGCTAAGGGCCAACAAGCGCCCCAAGCTCACCTACTTTGACGAGGGCTAAACCCCGAAATAGGCCCGGGCTGCCTCCACGTCCTGGGCGATCTGTGCTTTAAGGGCCTCGAGGCTAGGGAAGCGCCGCTCCTCCCGGAGGCGCTTGAGGAAGCGCACCCGCACCTCCTCCCCGTAAAGCTCCCCGGCGAAGCCGAGGAGGTGCACCTCCAAGCGCCTTTCCTCCCCCCCCAGGGTGGGCCGCGTCCCCACGTTGGCCACCCCTTTGTAGCGCCCGAAGGCCCCTTCCGCCTCCACGGCGAAGACCCCGGGGGGAAGGACCTTCAAGGGGTGGACGGCGAGGTTGGCCGTGGGGAAGCCGAGCCGCCTTCCCATCCGGTCCCCCTCCACCACCACCCCGTAGGCCCCGTAGGGGCGGCCCAGGAGGTGGCGGGCCTCCTCCACCTTTCCCTCCTTGAGGAGGGCGCGGATGCGGCTGCTCTTCACCGCCTCCCCCCCAAGGCTCAGGAGGGGGACGACCCGGGTGGGGGCCACCCGCTCCAGGGCCTCCGGGCCCCCCGCCCGGCCCCGGCCGAAGCGGAAGTCCTCCCCCACGTAGATCCGGCTCGCCTGAAGGGCCCTTAAGTCCTCCAGGAAGTCCTCGGGGGGTCTTCTGGCGAACTCCTCGTTGAAGGGCACCGCCAGGATCAGCTCCACGCCCACCCCCCTCAGGGCCTCCACCTTCTCCTGAAGGTCCATGAGGAACCCTTCCCCCCGGGTGAAGACCTTGGTGGGGGGGTCAAAGGTGTAGACGAGGAGGGGCTCCTTCAGGGTTTTGGCCTCGGCCAGGGCCTGGCGCAGGAGGTACTGGTGGCCCAGGTGCACCCCGTCAAAGGAGCCCACGGCTACCACCTTGGGGCCTTTGGGGACGTCAGCGACCTCGGAGAAAAGCATGGTAGTAGAGGACCCCCACGAGCCCCGTGGCCGAGAACTCTACCTCCCCCCTCTGGTGCCTCTCTAGGGCCTCCTCCGGGCGCATCCAGACCACCTCTATGGCCTCGTCCTCGTCGGGGTGGGCTTCTACCTCTTTTAGGTTTTCCGCGAGGAAGACGTGGGTCTTCTCGTCGGTGAAGCCGGGGGAGACGAAGTAACTGAAGAGGTAGGTGAGGTCCCCGCTAAGGCCCGTCTCCTCGGCGAGCTCCCTCCTTGCCGCCTCCAAGGGGTTCTCCCCGGGCTCTATGAGGCCCGCCGGGATCTCCAGGGGGGCGAGGCCCACGGCGGGGCGCATCTGGCGCACGAAGAGCATCCTCCCTTCCCGCAGGGCGATCACCGCCACGGCGGGCTTGTGTTCCACGATCTCGTAACGGCCTTCCAGGGCCAGGTTCAGGATGCGGCCCCGGTAGAGGTAGGTGCGTTCCACGCCCCCATAATAGACTCTTCCCATGTGGCTCACCGACGGCCGCCGAAGCCTCCTCCTCCAGGGGGAGCGGATCGCCCGGGTGGAGGCGGGGAAGCGGGGCCTCTTCGTGGAGGCCCTCACCCCGGGCCTCCAGGACGCCCACGCCCACCCCCTCTACTGGGGGGTGGCCTTGCGGGGTCTGGACCTTTCCGGGCTTAAGGACCCGGAGGCCGTGGCCCGGGAGGTGGCGCGGAAGGCCCAAAAGCTCCCCCCGGGAGCCTGGGTGGAGGGGCAGGGCTTCCTCTTCGCCTCGCCCCCGCCCCCGGGGCTTTTGGACCGGGCCGCCCCCGAGCACCCCGTCTTCCTGCGTAGCCGCGACCTCCACTCCGCCTGGATCAACCGCCGGGCGGCGGAGCGGGCGGGCCTAAACCCCCACACCCTTCCTCCCGAAGGAGGGGGCTTCCTGCGGGACGGGGAGGGTGTGCCCTACTATCTCCTGGAGCGGGCCCAGGAGCTCCTTGCGCCGCACCTCCCCCCGCCCTCCCCCGAGGATCTGGCGCGGGGGCTTTGGGACTTTGCCCGAAGGGGGTACACCGCCCTCCACGCCATGGGCTACGAGCCCCCGGAGGCCCTGGACTGGGCCTTGGGGATGGAGCTGCCCGTGCGGCTCTGGTGGGCCCTGCCCCGGGGGGCCTGGGCGGGGCGGCGCCCCGGGTGGTACGGGGAGCTCCACCTCGCCGGGGTCAAGTTCTTCGCCGACGGGGCTTTAGGGAGCCGCACCGCCTGGATGCACGCCCCCTACCCCGACGGGACCTTCGGCATGCCCTTGGATGCCCTCGAGGCCATCCGGGAGGAAGGGGAGAGGGCGCTGAGGGCGGGCTTCACCCTGGCCGTCCACGCCATCGGCACCCGGGCGGTGGAGGGGGTCTTGGGGGTCTTCCGGGACCTCGCCCCCCTGGCCCGGGAAAGGGGGCGCACCTTGCGGATGGAGCACGTTCAGCACGTTCGCGACGAGGCCCTTCCCCTCTTCCCGGGGCTTCCCCTCGCCCTTTCCCTCCAGCCCCTCCACCTCCTTCTGGACCAGGCCTTGGTTCGGGCCTACGGGCTTCCCGTGAAGGAGGCCTTCCGCTTCCGGAGCCTCAAGGCCACGGGCCTTCCCCTGGCCTTCGGCTCCGACGCCCCTGTGGCCCCGCCCGAGTACGCCCAGAACCTGGAGGCCGCCCTCCACCACCCCCTGAACCCGGAGGAGGGGCTTTCTGAAGAGGAGGTCCTTTGGGCCCACACCCTCGGGGCCTCCCTGGCGGCGGGGTGGGCGGACTACGGGCGCATCGCCCCCGGGGCGCGCGCGGACCTCACCCTGTGGGAGGGGAAGAGGCCCGTGGGCCGGGTGTACCGGGGAAACCTGGAGATTTTTTAGGGGGCGGTTGAGGTATACTGCGCCCCATGTACGGGGTCCTGGTCTGGCCCCCCGAGGACCTCCGCCGCTTTATGGAGGAGCTCCAGGCGGCCCGGGGCGTCCGGGGCTTCGGCCCGCCCCACCTCAACCTCCGCCAGCCCTTTGACTGGCCCTACGAGGAGGAGGCCTTGCGCATCGCCCTGGCGGGGATCCTGCGGGGCCACCCCCCCTTTCGCGTCCGCCTGGGGGACTGGCGCTTCTTCCCCCAGGGGGTGGTCTACCTCCGGGCCTACGGGGGCGGGGCCTTCCGGCGCCTCTACCACGCCCTGGAGCCCCTGGCCCCGCCCCTCAAGGAGATTGAGGGGCCGAGCTACATCCCCCACCTGACCCTGGCCCTGGGCCTCTCCCCGGAGGAGGCGAGGGCCCTGGCGGAAAGCCTCCCGCCCCCGCCCCGCCGCTCCTTCCTGGTGCGGGAGGCGGCCTTGGTGCGGGACGAAGGGGAAGGGCTCGTGGAGGTAGCCCGCTTTCCGTTAGGCCCTAGCCCAGAGCGATGAGGGCCATGGCCAGGAGGCTGAGGCCCACCCCCGTAAGCCGCCCGCGGGAGAGCCTTTCCTTCAGGACGAGCCAGGCCAGAAGGACCGTGAAGACCGGGTAGAAGGAGGAGAGGACCGCCGCCACGTCCAGCCGCCCGGCCTGGGCCGCGAGGAGGAAGAAGAGGTTCCCCCCGGCGTCGCCCAGGCCAGCGAGGAGGACCCATGGGGCCTCGCGTCCTCCAGGCCAGGGCTTGGCCCTGAGGGCGGTGGGGAGGACCAGGAGAAAGGCGGTGAGCTTGGCCCAGGCGGCGGGATAGAAAAGCCCCTCCACCCGGTCCATGAAGGCGTAGAACCCGCCGAAGCCGAGGCCGGCGAGGAGGGCGAGGCCCAGGTTCCCCGGGCGCGCCCGGCCCTCGGGCCGGGAGACGAACCAGACCGCAAGCAGGCCCAGCCCCATGCCCAAGGCGGGGAAGAGGCCCGGCCACCCCTCGAGGAGGGCCCCCAGGGCCACGGGGAGCGCCGCCCCCACCACCCCGGCCACCGGGGCGGCGAGGCCCATCTCCCCTTGGGCCAGGGCCCGGTAAAAGGCGAGGAGGCCGAGGGCCCCGGAGGCCCCGCCCAAAAGGGCATAGGGAAGGTCCCGCCCTTGGGGCGCCTCCCCGAAGACCTGGGCCAGGAAGAGGAAGAGGAGGAGGCCGATGCCGGAGACCCAGAGGACCACGGCCTGGGCGTGGGCCCGGCGGGAGGCCATCCCGCCGCCGAAGTCCCCGGCCCCCCAGGTGAGGGCGGAGAGGAGGCCGAAGCCTAGAGGGAGGAGGAGGTGGGCGTCCATGGGAAATATGGGGAGGCGTCTTCGGGGCCCCCCTCTGGCGAAAGCGGCTTAGTCTAGGAAGTCCCTGAGCTTCCGCGTGCGGGACTCGTGGTACTTGAGCTTGCGGAGGGCCTTGTTCTCAATCTGCCGGATCCTTTCCCGGGTGACGCCGAAGAAGGCCCCCACCTCCTCCAGGGTGTGCTCCCGCCCGTCAATGAGCCCTTTCCGGAGCTTCAGGACCATGGCCTCGCGCTCGGAGAGCTTGGACAGGGCCTTCTCCAGCTCCTCGGAGAGGAGGCTCTGGGTGGCGGCGTCCACCGGGGAGGGGAGGTGCTCGTCGGGGATGAAGTCCCCGTAGAAGCTGTCCTTCTCGTCGCCGATGGGGGTCTCCAGGGAGACGGGCTCCTGGGCGATCTTGAGGGTTTCCTCCACCCGCTTGGCGTCCCAGCCCGGCCCCATGGCCTCGGCGATCTCCTCGTAGGTGGGTTCCCGGCCGAGCTCCTGCTGCAGCTGCCTTGCGGTGCGGGAGAGCTTGTTGATGGTCTCCACCATGTGGACCGGGATGCGGATGGTGCGGGCCTGGTCGGCGATGGCCCGGTTGATGGCCTGCCGGATCCACCAGGTGGCGTAGGTGGAGAACTTGAAGCGCCGCTTGTACTCAAACTTCTCCACCGCCCGGATCAGGCCCTGGTTTCCCTCCTGGATGAGGTCCAGGAAGGAGAGGCCCCGCCCCGTGTACTTCTTGGCGATGGAGACCACGAGCCGGAGGTTGGCCTCAATGAGGTGCTGCCGGGCCGCCTCCCCTTCCCGGGCGATGTGGAGGTAGCGCTTGTGCTCCTTGGGGAGGCTTTTGAGCTTCTGGTCAATCTCCTCCACGGTCTTGGGGTCCAGGGTCTCCTTGAGGCCGGGGATGTGCCGCACCCGGGCCGAGCCCAGGATCTTGGCCCGGACCACCTCCCGGATGAGGTCGGGGTCAAGGCCGGTGATCTCGGAGAGCTTCTTGATGGCCTCCATCCCCTCCTCCACCTTCCGGGCGAGCTCCACCTCCTCCTCCAGGGTGAGGAGGGGGACCTGGCCGATCTCGTGCAGGTACTGGCGCACGGGGTCGGAGGTGGAGATCTTGGGGATGGGGAGGTCTTCTTCCTCCTCCTCCAGGTCCAGCCCCTCGCCCTCCTCGGGCAGGTCCAGGAGGTCGTCCTCCAGGGCGAGGTCCGGGTCCTCGAGGTCGGGGTCGGGCTCCCCCTCGGGGAACTCGGGGAGCTCCTCCGCCTCCTCCTGGACCAGGACCTCGGTCTCCTGGGCCTCCTGGGCCTGGGCGTTTTTGCGCTTGCTCTTCTTCAAGGCTCACCTCCCTCGCTTTTCCGCGAACAGGACCTTGTATTCGGCCACCTTGAGGGTCTGGAAGGCGCCGAACTTCTCCTCCAGCAAAGGCTCGTACTTCAGGAACGGGTTGGACACGAGGAAAAACACGCCACCCGGCCTAAGCCGGGCCGCCGCCACGTCCACGAACGCCTGGGCCACATCCAGAATGACCGCACCCCCCACGTGAAAGGGGGGGTTCGTAACTATGATGTCAAACCGGGCCTCTTCTGTCAAGGCCTCGTCCACGTCGGAGTGGAGGGCCTGGGCCTTCAGGGCGTTGGCCTCGAGGCCCTTTTGCAGGGAGAAGACGGAGGCCAGGTCGTCCTCCACCCCCACCACTTCCGCCCCCATCCGGGCAAGGGGCAGGGTCAGGGCCCCATAGCCCGCCCCCAGGTCCAGGACCTGCCGGCCGCGGACCCCCTCGGGCCCCAGGCGTTCCTGCAGGGCCTCGAGGAGGAGCAGGGAGGCCGGGTCCACCTTTCCCGCCGAGAAGACCCCGGGGAGGTGGTGGAAGGTGTACTCCGCCCCCAGGATGCGGGCGGAAAAGGCCCGCCAGAGGGAGGGGAGGGGCGGGGCCTCCTTCTCCTTCTCCAGGAGGGCCACCCGGTAGGGCCCCTCCCGCCGCACCACCACGCCGTAGCCCAGAAGGGCCCGGGCCTCCTTGAAGTAGCGCTCAAACCCCTTGTTCTTGTCCCCGGCGAGGTAGAGCCGCCCTCCCGGGCGGAGGGCCCGGGCTGCGGCCACGAGGCTCGCCTGGACGTAGGCCGTCCCTCTTCCGGCGGGGAGGGCCAGGACCACGAGGTCGTACGCCCCCGCCGCCGCCTCCCAGGGAAGGGCGAGCCGGGCCTGGAGGCCGCTTGCCGTGAGGCAGCGGAAGGCGGCCCGGGAGGTCTCCAGCCGCTCCACCGCCATCTTCCCCTCCAAGGGGAGGCTTCCCCAGCCCACCCCGGGGTTCAGGTCCAGGGCCCGCTCGCCGAAGGGCTCCACCGTCTTCTGCAGGAGGTCGTGGACCGGGTCCCGGTACCCCCGGGCCCCGGGCTTGACGAAGAGCCGGCCCCCGGGGTGGGGAAGGGGGGTGAGGCGGTGGTAGGCTTCCCGCGTCAGGCTCACGTCCTCCCAGGATAAGGGCCTTGGGCGGAGGGGGCAAATGTGCTAACATTCTCTTTCAAACCGCCCGGGGGGGCGGGGAAGGAGGGAAGCGTGGCCCTGGTGGTTCAGAAGTACGGCGGCACCTCCGTGGGCGACCTGGAGCGCATCCACAAGGTGGCCCAGCGCATCGCCCACTACCGCGAGAAGGGGCATCGGCTTGCGGTGGTGGTCTCGGCCATGGGGCACACCACCGACGAGCTCATCGCCTTGGCCAAGCGGGTGAACCCGAGACCTCCCTTCCGCGAGCTGGACCTCCTCACCACCACCGGGGAGCAGGTCTCCGTGGCCCTCCTCTCCATGCAGCTTTGGGCCATGGGGATCCCCGCCAAGGGCTTCGTCCAGCACCAGATCGGCATCACCACCGACGGGCGCTACGGGGACGCCCGGATCCTCGAGGTGAACCCGGCCCGCATCCGGGAGGCCCTGGAGAGGGGCTTTGTGGCGGTGATCGCGGGCTTCATGGGCACCACCCCGGAAGGGGAGATCACCACCTTGGGCCGGGGAGGGTCGGACACCACCGCCGTGGCCATCGCCGCCGCCCTCGGGGCCAAGGAGTGCGAGATCTACACGGACACGGAGGGGGTCTACACCACGGACCCCCACCTGATCCCCGAGGCGAGGAAGCTTTCCGTCATCGGCTACGACCAGATGCTGGAGATGGCCGCTTTGGGGGCCAGGGTCCTCCACCCCCGGGCGGTCTACTACGCCAAGCGCTACGGGGTGGTCCTCCACGTGCGCTCTAGCTTCTCCTACAACCCCGGTACCCTGGTGAAGGAGGTCGCCATGGAGATGGACAAGGCGGTGACGGGCGTGGCCTTGGACCTGGACCACGCCCAGATCGGGCTTATCGGCATCCCGGACCAGCCGGGCATCGCGGCCAAGGTCTTCCAGGCTTTGGCCGAGCGGGGCATCGCCGTGGACATGATCATCCAGGGGGTTCCCGGCCACGACCCCTCGAGGCAGCAGATGGCCTTCACGGTGAAGAAGGACTTCGCCCAGGAGGCCCTGGAGGCTTTGGAGCCCGTCCTCGCCGAGATCGGGGGCGAGGCCATCCTGAGGCCGGACATCGCCAAGGTCTCCATCGTGGGCGTGGGCCTCGCCTCCACCCCGGAGATCCCCGCCAAGATGTTCCAGGCGGTGGCCTCCACCGGGGCCAACATTGAGATGATCGCCACCAGCGAGGTGCGCATCTCCGTGATCATCCCCGCCGAGTACGCCGAGGCGGCGCTTAGGGCCGTCCACCAGGCCTTTGAGCTGGACAAGGCCTGATGGAGCGCCCGAGCCGGTATTCCTGCAGTTTCCCCCCGATGTCCTCCTTTTCGGCAAGCGGGTCCTGGTGGTGGACGACGTTTGGGACTCGGGGCGCACGGCTTTCGTCGTGAAGGCCCGGGTGCGCCGGGCGGGTGGGGTGCCCGTGGTGGCCACCCTCCACTTCAAGCCGGGGCGGAACCGGGTGCCGGACCGCCCCGACTTCTACGCCGAGGAGACGGCGGCCTGGGTGGTCTACCCTTGGGCCCTCGAGGCCTGGCCCAAAGGCTAATACCCTTCCGGTTGCCTTCGCCCGACGGGCCCGGGGAAGCTCCCCAGGGAGCTTTTGCCGGGGCCCCCATGCTGGCTTGCGCCAGCATGGGGTGGTATAAAGCCCCCACCGCGCCCTGCGGTGGGGGCTCTGAGGCCAGCCTCTCAGATGAGGCCCAGGGCCTTCACCTGCTCCATCTCGTCCAGGAGTTCCTGGGCCGTGATCTCCATGCGCTTGCGGGCGAACTCGTTGATCTCCAGGCCCTCCACGACCCGGTACGCCCCGTCCTTGGCCGTCACCGGGAAGGAGTAGACGATGCCCTCGGGGATGCCGTACTCCCCTTGGGAGGGGACGGCCATGGAAACCCAGTCCCCCTCCGGGGTGCCCAGGGCCCAGTCGCGGATGTGCTCTATGGCGGCGTTCGCGGCGCTGGCGGCGCTGCTGGCCCCCCGGGCCTGGATGATGGCCGCCCCCCGCTGGGCCACGGTGGGGATGAAGACCTTCTCGTACCACTCCATGTCCACGAGCTCCAGGGCGGGCCTGCCGTCCACCTCGGCGTGGAAGAGGTCGGGGAACATGGTGGAGGAGTGGTTGCCCCACACCGTCATGCGGCGGATGCGGTCCACGCCCGTCCCGGTCTTCTTGGCGAGCTGGGCCTTGGCCCGGTTGTGGTCCAGCCGGGTCATGGCGGTGAAGTTCCGGGGGTTGAGGCCGGGGGCGTTCTTGTAGGCGATGAGGGCGTTGGTGTTGGCGGGGTTGCCCACCACCAATACCTTCACGTCCTTCTTGGCCACCTCGGCCAGGGCCCGGCCCTGCTCGGTGAAGATCTTGCCGTTTACCTGCAAAAGGTCCCGGCGCTCCATCCCCGCCTTGCGGGGGGCCGCCCCCACCAGGAGGGCGTAGTCGGCGTCCTTGAAAGCCACCTTGGGGTCGTCGGTGGCCTCGAGGCCCGCAAGCAGGGGGAAGGCGCAGTCCTCCAGCTCCATGACCACGCCCTCCAGGGCCTTCATGGCCTGGGGGATCTCCAAAAGCTGGAGGATCACCGGCTGGTCCTTGCCCAGCATCTCCCCCGCGGCGATGCGGAAGAGGAGGCTGTAGCCGATCTGTCCCGCGGCTCCGGTAACCGCCACGCGTACGGGTGCCTTCACCGTCCACCTCCTTTTTAGCCCAGGGCCTTCTTGACCAGCTCCACGATCTCGTCAATGGTGTCGGCCACGGGGATGCCCGCCTCGGCGAAGGCCCGGAGCTTGGACTCCGGGGTGCCCACGTTGCCCATGATGATGGCCCCGGCGTGGCCCATGCGCTTACCCTTGGGGGCGGAGCGGCCCCCGATGAAGCCCACCACCGGCTTCTTCATGTGGTCCTTCACCCAAGCCGCCGCTTCCTCCTCGTCGGAGCCGCCGATCTCCCCGATGAGGACCACGGCCTCCGTCTCCGGGTCCTCGTTGAAGAGGGGGAGGAGGTCCTTGAAGGTGGTGCCGATGACGGGGTCGCCCCCGATCCCCACCGTGGTGGTGGTGCCGAGCCCCGCCTGGGAAAGGGCGGCTGCGGCCTCGTAGGTGAGGGTGCCGGAGCGGCTGATGATCCCCACCCGGCCTCGCTTGAAGACGTGGCCGGGCATGATCCCGATCTTGGTCTCCTCGGCGCTGATGATCCCCGGGCAGTTCCCCCCGATGAGGCGGCTGCCCAAGGCCTTGATCTCCTCCACCGCCTTCACCATGTCCAGGATGGGGATGCCCTCGGTGATGAGGACGATGAGGGGGATCCCGGCGTGGGCCGCTTCCAAGGCGGCGTCCGCCGCGGCCGGGGCGGGCACGAAGATGATGGAGGCGTCCACCTCGTGGTGCGCCACCGCCTCCTTCACCGTGTCGTAGACGGGGACCCCTAGGACCTCCGTTCCCCCTTTGCCCGGGGTGACCCCGGCGACGATCTTGGTGCCGTAGTCCAACATCTGCTTGGTGTGGAACTGCCCCTCCCGGCCGGTGATGCCCTGGACCAGGACGCGGGTCTCGCGGTTCACCAGGATCACGCCGCACCTCCCACCATGGCCACGATGGCCTTGGCCGCCTCAATGGACGTGGGGTACATGTAGATGGGCTTCCCCTCCAAAAGCTTCTTGGCCTCTTCCTCGGCGGTGCCCGCCACCCGCATCACCACGGGCTTGGTGAGGAGGCCCTCCTCCAGGGCGCGGATCACCCCCTTGGCCACCTCGTCCGCCCGGGTGATGCCGCCGAAGATGTTGATGAAGACCCCCTTGACGTCGGGGTCCTTGAGGACCACCTTGAGGGCGTTGTAGACCACGTCCGCCTTGGCCCCGCCGCCGATGTCCAGGAAGTTGGCGGGCTTGCCCCCTACCCGGTTCACCAGATCCAGGGTGTACATCACGAGGCCCGCCCCGTTGCCGATGATGCCGATGTTGCCATCAAGCTTCACGTAGGCGAAGCCGTAGTTGCTGGCCTCCACCTCCAAGGGGTGTTCGGCCTCCACCTCCCTGAGCTCGGCCAGGTCGGGGTGGCGGAAGAGGGCGTTGTCGTCCAGGACGATCTTGGCGTCGGCGGCGACGATCCCGCCGTCCGTGGTCACCACCAGGGGGTTGATCTCGGCGATGGAGGCGTCCACGCCCTCGTAGGCCCGGTAGAGGGCCACCAGGACCTGGGCGAGCTTGTTGAGGTTGCCCTCCAGCCCCGCCCGCTTCACCATCTCCCGGGCCTCAAAGGGGCGGAACCCCTTGTGGGGGTCTATCCAGAACTTGTGGATGGCCTCGGGGCGCTCCGCGGCCACCTCCTCAATGTCCACGCCCCCCTCCTTGGAGAGCATGAGGACCACCCGCTTCTTGGCCCGGTCCAGGATGAGGCCCGCGTAGTACTCCTTGGCGATGTCCACCGCCTCGGCCACCAGGACCTTCTTCACGGTGAGGCCCTTGATGTTCATGCCCAGGATGGCCTGGGCCTTCTCGTAGGCCTCCTGGGGGGTGTCGGCGAGCTTGACGCCCCCCGCCTTTCCTCTCCCTCCCACGTGCACCTGGGCCTTGATGACCACCCGCTTGCCGAACTCTTCGGCGATCCGTTTGGCCTCCTCGGGGGTGTAGGCCACCTTTCCCGGCGGCACGGGCACCCCATAGCGGGCCAGGATCTCCTTCGCTTGATACTCGTGCAGGTTCAAGACCCACCTCCCTTGCCGGGCGACCCCGGTCAAGGGCATTATATAGGCCTTGGGCCGTGGAAACGGCCGGAAAGGGGGTGAGCGTGAACAAGGAAGCGCTGGTCCAGGTGGCGGAAGAGGTGCGCCGGGCCACGGGCCTTCCCGTGGGCTGGCGGGACGTGGAGAGGACCCTTGGGGCGCTCCGGGCAACCCGGGACCTTTGGGAGGCCGTGCGGCTTTCCCGCGTGCCCTTGCGCTTCCTCGTGCCCATCTGGGAGAGCCTCGCCCGGCGGGGGCTTCTCCGGCTGGAGGAGGGGCTTGACCTCCTGGCGGAGGTCCCGGCGCCCCGCCCTGGGGAGGCGGCCTGCCCCGCCTGCGAGGGCCGGGGGCTTGTGGGGGAGAGGCTTCCGGGGCGGGCGGCGGAGCGGTTTTTCGCCTGGGCCAAGGAGCGGCCCGAGGCCATCCAGGACTTTGACCAGGGGTACGTGACCCCGGAGTCCACCCTGGCCCGGGTGGCCTTGGCCTGGAACTGGGGCGACCTCGAGGGCAAGGAGGTCCTGGTCCTGGGGGACGACGACCTCACGGGCCTCGCCGCCGCCCTCACGGGCCTGCCCAAGCGGGTGGTGGTCCTGGACGCCGACCCCAGGATCGTCCGCTTCCTGGAGCGGGCGGCCAAGGCCGAGGGGCTTCCCCTCGAGGCCCACGTCCACGACCTCCGGGAGCCTCTGCCCGAGGCCTGGGTCCACGCCTTCCACACCTTCTTCACCGACCCGGTGGAGGGGCCTTTGGGCCTCCAGGCCTTCGTGGGCCGGGGGCTTCTGGCCCTGGAGGGGGAGGGGTGCGCTGGGTACGTGGGCCTCACCCACGTGGAGGCGAGCCTCGCCAAGTGGGCCGACTTCCAGCGCTTCCTCCTGGAAAACGGGGCCGTGATCACCGAGCTTCGGGACGGGTTCCACGTCTACGAGAACTGGGGGTACATTGAGCAGATGCGGGCCTGGCCCTGGCTTCCCGTCAAGCGCCGCCCCGAGAAGCCCTGGTACACCTCGGCCCTGATCCGGCTGGAGCTCCTCCGCCGGGCGGACCTGGAGAACGCGCGGGTGGAGGGGGACCTCCAGGACGAGGAGGCCACCACCTACTGAGCCCCTTGGGCGGGGCGGGCGAAGAAGAGGCGGCCCACCTGGGTCTGGATGGCCTGGGTGACCACCACCTCAATCTCCTGCCCCCGGTAGCGGCTCCCCCCGTCCACCACCACCATGGAGCCGTCCTCCAGGTAGCCCACCCCCTGGTGGGGCTCCTTCCCCTCCTTGAGGATGAGGAGCTTCAGGGTGTCCCCCACCTGGAGCTGGGGCCTTAGGGCCTGGGCCAGGGCCTGGATGGAGAGGGCCTTCACCCCGTAGATCCGGGCCATCTGCAGGAGGGCGTGGTCGTTGGTGACCAGGGCGGCCTCGAGGTCCCGGGCCAGGAAGAGGAGCTTCTCGTCCACGGACTCCCCCTTGGGGGTCGTCTCCAGGACCTCGAGGGGAGCGGCCTCTCTGAGGCGCTCCAGGGTTTCCAGCCCCCGCCTCCCCTTGGCCCGCCTTAAGGGGTCTTGGCTGTCGGCGAAGTGCTGGAGCTCCTTCAGGACGAAGTGGGGCACCCACAGGGGCCCCTCCAGAAACCCCACGGCCGCCACCTCGGCCACGCGGCCGTCCACCAGGACGCTGGTGTCCAGCACCTTCCCCCCCTGGGGGGTGGGCTTGGGCTCGGGCAGCCGGAAGTAGGCGCGGTAGCCCAAAGCCAGGTAGACGAAGAGGGCCACGAGCCCGAGGGCGAGGAGGAGGCTGTGGACGGGGGAGAAGCCCGGCACCTGGGCGAGGAGGGTGGTGAGGAGGACGGCGAGGAGGAGGCCGACGGTGGAGCCCAGGGTGGCGGCCACGACCACCTCCGGGGGGAGGCTTTGGAGGCGCTTCAGGCGCGCTTCCAGCGCCCCCTCCAGCCTTGGTCCCAAGAGGAGGCCGGTGAGGAGGCCCGCCAGGGCCAGGTAGAGCCGGTTGAGGGAGAGGAGGGAGGGGCTTTGGGGAAGGAGCCCCCAGTCCTCCAGAAGCCCCGCGAGGCCCAGCCCGAGCAGGGCGGAGGCGAGGTAGACGAGGTACCGCGTCTTCATGCCAGGTACGCCTCCACAGCCTCCTGAAGGCTCCTAAGGTTCCCCGGGTGGAGGAAGCGGCCGAACCCCGCCCGCTCCCCCTCCCTAAGCCTCCGCTCCAGCCCCGCCACCCGCCGCACCTCCCCGGCCAGGCCCACCTCCCCCACCAGGGCGAGGTCGGCGGGCAGGGGGCGGCCCACCACGGCGGAGTACACCGCCAGGGCTACGGCCAGGTCCAGCCCCGGGTCCTGGACCTTGAGCCCCCCGGCGAGGTTCACGTAGACGTCCAGGTTGGCGAGGGGCAGGCCGAGTCTCCGCTCCAGGACCGCGAGGACCACGTCCACGCGCCTTCCGTCCAGCCCCTGGACCACCCTGCGGGGGGCGGGGAAGGGGGTTTTGGCCGCCAGGGCCTGGACCTCCAGGGCCAAGGCCCGCTCCCCGGCCAGGGCCAGGGCCACGGCGCTTCCCGGCACCCCCAGGGGGCGCTCCTTGAGGAAGGCCTCGGAGGGGTTCTCCACCTCCAGAAGCCCCGCCTCCTCCATGCGGAAGACCCCGATCTCCCCCACGGGGCCGAAGCGGTTCTTGGCGCTCCGCAGGACCCGGTAGGGCCCTGCGGTCTCCAGGTAGAGGGTGGCGTCCACGGCGTGCTCCACGCTCTTGGGGCCGGCCACCACCCCCTCCTTGGTCACGTGGCCCACGAGGACCACGGCCACGCCCCGCTCCTTGGCGAAGCGCACCAGGGCCGAGGTCGCCTCCCGGACGGCCACCAAGCTCCCCGGGCTCCCCCCGGCCTCGAGGGTCTGCACGGAGTCCACGAAGAGGACCTCCGGGGGGTCCTCCTCCAGGAGGGCGAGGAGGGGCTCGAGGCGGGTCTCCCGCACGAGGAGGAGGTCCTTCACCCCGAGGCGCTGCGCCCGGAGCTTGATCTGGGCGGGGGACTCCTCCCCGGCCACGTAGTAGACCCTTTGGGGCATCCGCTTGGCCATCTCCAGGAGGAGGGTGCTCTTGCCCACCCCGGGCTCCCCTCCCAATAGGACCACCTCCCCCGTCACAAACCCCCCGCCCAGGACCCGGTCCACCTCGGAAAGCCCCGAGGAGAAGCGGCGCTCCTCGGCCTCGTCCACCTGGGAGAGGGCGAGGAGGGGGAGGGGGGAGGGCTTGGCCCGCCTCGAGGCCGGGGCGGGGGCCACCTCCTGGAAGCTCTCCCAGGAACCGCAGGAGGGGCACCGCCCCAAGGGCTTGGGGGTGCGGTAGCCGCACTCCACGCAGGCGTAGGTGGCCTTGGCCATCCCTGGGGGCTAGACGAGGAGCTCCTCTCCCTCCACCTCGTGGAAGGCCACCTGACCTCCTTCCACGCTCACGTGGATCCGGCCCGTGGGCTTCCGCAGGAGGGCGACGGCCAAGGGGTCCTCTATGCGCTCCCTTAGGACGCTCCGCAGGGCGCGGGCGCTCCCCGTCTTGGGGGCCTGGTCCACCAAGAAGCGGGCCAATTCGGGGGCGAAGCTCACCTGGACGTCCCGGGCCTGGAGCTCCTTGCAGATGTCCTCCAGCATCATCTCGGCCACCCGCACCAGCTCCTCCTCCGTGAGGGGCCGGAAGCGGATGACCTCGTCCAGCCGGTCCAGAAACTCGGGGGTGAAGAGGGCCTTCAGGGGGGACTCCGTGTCCACCTCCTTGGAGGTGAAGCCGATGGCCGGGCCCACGTTGTAGCCGGTGTTGGAGGTCATGATGAGGATGACCCGGCGGAAGTCCACGGTGCGGCCCATGCCGTCCGTGAGGCGGCCCTCGTCCAGCACCTGGAGGAAGGTGTTGTAGATGTCGGGGTGGGCCTTCTCAATCTCGTCCAGGAGGACCACGCTGAAGGGCTGGCGGCGCACGGCCTCGGTGAGGCGCCCCCCTTGCTCGTAGCCCACGTAGCCCGGCGGGGCCCCGATGAGCTTGGAGATGGAGTGGGGCTCCTGGAACTCGGACATGTCAAAGCGGATGAGGGCCCTCTCCGAGCCGAAGAGGACCTCGGCCAGGGCCTTGGCGAGCTGGGTCTTGCCCACGCCGCTTTGCCCCACGAAGAGGAAGCTCGCCGCCACCCGGGTCCTTCCCCCAAGCCCCACCCGGGCCCGGCGGAGGGCGTTCGCCAGGGCGCGGATGGCCTCCTCCTGGCCCACCACCCGCTTCCTGAGCTCCTCCTCCAGGCGCATGAGCTTCTCGTCGTCCTTGTCGTCCACGTAGACCCCGCCCCAGGAGTCCACCACCGCCTCCACGTCCTCCCGGGTGACGATGGGGGTGCCGTCCTCCTCCTCGGCCACGGGGAGGCCCAAGGAGGCGTTCAGGCGCACCCTCGAGGCCGCCTCGTCAATGAGGTCAATGGCCTTGTCGGGGAAGTTGCGCCCGGGAAGCGAGCGGATCCCGATCTTCACCGCAAGCTCCAGGATCTCGTCGGGGATGATCACCCCGTGGTGGGCCTCGTACCGGGGGCGGAGGCCCTTGAGGATCTCCAGGGTCTCCTCCGGGGAAGGCTCGAGGACGATCACCGGCTGGAAGCGCCGTTCCAGGGCGGCGTCCTTCTCTATGTAGCGGTGGTACTCCCCGGTGGTGGTGGCCCCGATCACCTGGATCTCCCCCCGGGCCAGGGCGGGCTTGAGGATGTTGGCGGCGTCCAGGGTGCCCTCGGCCCCGCCCGCCCCGATCAGGGTGTGGAGCTCGTCAATGAAGGCGATGACCTTGGCGTTCTTGAGCTCCTCAATGATCTGCCGCATGCGCTCCTCAAACTCGCCCCGGTACTTGGTCCCCGCCACCACCCCGGCGAGGTCAATGGCCACCACCCGGGCCCCCTTGAGGATGGGGGGGACCCGGCCCTCCACGATGGCCTGGGCCAGGCCCTCCACGATGGCCGTCTTGCCCACCCCGGGGTCGCCGATGAGCACGGGGTTGTTCTTGGTGCGCCGGGCGAGGATCTGGATCACCCGGTTGATCTCCTCCTGGCGGCCGATCACCGGGTCCAGCTTTCCTTCCCGGGCCTCCTTGGTGAGGTCGCGGCCGTACTCGTCCAGGAAGGGGGTGTTCACAGGCTTTTCCCGCTCGCGGCCCTCGGCCATGGCCAGGACCCTCCAGCGGATGGCGTCCACGTCCTTGGCGAAGTGGCTGAGGATGCGGTAGGCGATCCCGTCCCCCTCCCGGATGATGCCGAGGAGGATGTGCTCCGTGCCGATGACGGGGGAGCCCATGTTGCGGGCCTCGGCGCTGGCGAGCTCCATGACCCGCCTCGCCCTCGGGGTGATGGCGGGGGGCTCCCCGGTGCGCCCGCCCTCCCCCCGGCCCACCAGCTCCTCCACCATGCGGCGCATAGCCTCGAGGCTCGCGCCGTACTCCTGGAGGATGCGGGCCGCCGTCCCCCCCTCGCGCATCAGGCCTAGGAGGAGGTGCTCCGGGCCGATCATGGAGTGGCCTAAGCGGCTCCCCTCCTCTCTTGCGTAGTGAAAGACCAGCCTGGCGCGGTCATCGTATCGGTTCATGCTCCCCTCTACCTCACATTCTAGCCTAGGGGGAGGGCGGCTTGGCGTTTGCGCCCCGGCTCACCTTAGGGGGGGCTTTGGGTAAGATGCCTGGTAATCGGGGCTTGGCCCCGGTGGGGAGGATTGGGATGCCTGCGAGCAGCCTGGACGAACTGGTGGCGCTGTGCAAGCGGCGCGGCTTCATCTTCCAAAGCTCCGAGATCTACGGGGGGCTTCAGGGCGTCTACGACTACGGGCCCTTGGGCGTGGAGCTTAAGAACAACCTCAAGCAGGCCTGGTGGCGAAGGAACGTCTACGAGCGGGACGACATGGAGGGCCTGGACGCCAGCGTCCTCACCCACCGCCTCGTTCTCCACTACTCCGGGCACGAGGCCACCTTCGCCGACCCCATGGTGGACAACCGCATCACCAAGAAGCGCTACCGCCTGGACCACCTCCTCAAGGAGCAGCCGGAGGAGGTCCTCAAGAGGCTTTACCGGGCCATGGAGGTGGAGGAGGGGAACCTTCACGCCCTGGTCCAGGCGATGATGAAGGCCCCCGAGAGGGCCGGGGGGGCGATGACGGCGGCCGGGGTTTTAGACCCCGCAAGCGGGGAGCCCGGGGACTGGACCCCGCCCCGCTACTTCAACATGATGTTCAAGACCTACGTGGGCCCCGTGGAGGACGAGGCCTCCCTGGCCTACCTTCGCCCCGAGACCGCCCAGGGCATCTTCGTCAACTTCAAGAACGTCCTGGACGCCACGAGCCGCAAGCTGCCCTTCGGCATCGCCCAGATCGGCAAGGCCTTCCGCAACGAGATCACCCCCAGGAACTTCATCTTCCGGGTGCGGGAGTTTGAGCAGATGGAAATAGAGTACTTCGTCCGCCCGGGGGAGGACGAGTACTGGCACCGTTACTGGGTGGAGGAGCGCCTCAAGTGGTGGCAGGAGATGGGCCTAAGCCGGGAGAACCTCGTCCCCTACGAGCAACCCCCGGAGGAGCTCGCTCACTACGCCAAGGCCACCGTGGACATCCTCTACCGCTTCCCCCACGGCCTGGAAGAGCTCGAGGGCATCGCCAACCGCACGGACTTTGACCTGGGGAGCCACACCAAGGACCAGGAGGCCCTGGGGATCACCGCCCGGGTCCTCAGGAACGAGCACTCCACCCAGCGCCTCGCCTACCGCGACCCCGAGACGGGGAAGTGGTTCGTCCCCTACGTGATTGAGCCTTCCGCCGGGGTGGACCGGGGGGTCTTGGCCCTCCTCGCCGAGGCCTTCACCCGGGAGGAGCTTCCCAGTGGGGAAGAGCGCATCGTCCTCAAGCTCAAGCCCCAGCTCGCCCCCATCAAGGTGGCGGTGATCCCCCTGGTGAAGAACCGCCCGGAGATCACCGAGTATGCCAAGCGCCTCAAGGCCAGGCTCCTCGCCTTGGGCCTGGGGCGGGTGCTCTACGAGGACACCGGCAACATCGGCAAGGCCTACCGCCGCCACGACGAGGTGGGCACGCCCTTCGCCGTCACCGTGGACTACGACACCATCGGCCAGAGCAAGGACGGGACCACCCGGCTCAAGGACACGGTGACGGTGCGGGACCGGGACACCATGGAGCAGATAAGGCTCCACGTGGACGAGCTGGAGGGCTTCCTGCGGGAGAGGCTTAAGTGGTAGGCTGGAGGAACGATCAGTTCTTGAGGGACCCGAAGTGGCGCAAAACCGGAAACACTGGAAGGAGGTTCTGGCTCAGCCGGAGGCGCGCATAGAGGAGCATTGGCGGAAGATCCGGGAAGAGGAAGCTAGATCTCAACCCAACTGGGGCGTCATCGCCCACTGGGAGCGGGAGATCCGGGCATGGGAAAAAAGAAGGGAACGCATCTTACGGCGCCTAGGCAGGAGGTCCTAGGCATTCCCGAGCCGATCTGGCGGGAGCTTTGGGAAGAGGTGGAGCGGGCGCGGGCGCTTTACCAGGAAATGCAGGTGGCCCCTTCCCGCGAGCTGGAGCGGGAACTCTTTGGCGCCTTGACCCACCTGGTGGGCCACGTGAGCGCCATGTGGGAAGAGGCCGAGTTTTTGGAGGAGGACGCATGAGGGTAGCCGTGGTGGGGGCCACGGGGGCCGTGGGGCGGGAGATCCTCAAGGTCCTCGAGGCCCGAGACTTCCCCCTAAGCGACCTCAGGCTCTACGCCTCTCCCCGCTCCGCCGGGGTGCGCCTCGCGTTCAGGGGCGAGGAGATCCCCGTGGAGCCCCTACCCGAGGGGCCTCTCCCTGTGGACCTCGTCCTGGCGAGCGCCGGGGGAGGCATCTCCAAGGCCAAGGCCTTGGTCTGGGCGGAGGGCGGGGCCTTGGTGGTGGACAACTCCAGCGCCTGGCGCTACGAGCCCTGGGTGCCCCTGGTGGTGCCCGAGGTGAACCGGGAGAAGATCTTCCAGCACCGGGGGATCATCGCTAACCCCAACTGCACCACGGCCATTTTGGCCATGGCCCTTTGGCCCTTGCACCGGGCCTTCCAGGCCAAGCGGGTCATCGTGGCCACCTACCAGGCGGCTTCCGGGGCCGGGGCCAAGGCCATGGAGGAGCTCCTTACCGAAACCCACCGCTTCCTCCACGGGGAGGCCCCCAAGGCCGAGGCCTTCGCCCACCCCCTGCCCTTCAACGTCATCCCCCACATTGACGCCTTCCAGGAGAACGGCTACACCCGCGAGGAGATGAAGGTGGTCTGGGAGACCCACAAGATCTTCGGAGACGACACCATCCGGATCAGCGCCACGGCGGTGCGGGTGCCCACCTTAAGGGCCCACGCCGAGGCGGTGAGCGTGGAGTTTGCCCGCCCCGTGACCCCGGAGGCAGCCCGGGAGGTCCTCAAGGAGGCCCCGGGGGTGGAGGTGGTGGACGAGCCCGAGGCCAAGCGCTACCCTATGCCCCTCACCGCGAGCGGCAAGTGGGACGTGGAGGTGGGGAGGATCCGGAAAAGCCTCGCCTTTGAGAACGGCCTGGACTTCTTCGTGGTGGGGGACCAGCTCTTGAAGGGGGCTGCCTTAAACGCCGTGCAGATCGCCGAGGAGTGGCTTAAGGGCGCCTGAGCCAAAGCCAGTACTCCAGGTTCCCCTCCTTTCCCGGGAGGGGGCTTTCCTTTTCCCCCAGGACCTGGAAGCCAAGCTCTAGGGCCTTTTCCCGCACCCGCCTTAGGGCCTCCCGCCGCTTCGCCTCCTCCCGCACCACCCCCTTGTGGGCCTTGGGCCCCAGCTCAAACTGGGGCTTCACCAGGACCAGGGCCTCCCCTTGGGACTTGAGGAGCTCCAGGACCTTGGGGAGGAGGAGGGTGGAGGAGATGAAGGAAACGTCCATCACCACGAGGTCCACGGGCTCGGGCAGGACCAGGGTGCGGGCGTCCTGTTCCTCCAGGGCCACCACCCGGGGATCTTCCCGGAGGCGGGGGTGGAGCTGGCCCTTGCCCACGTCCACGGCGTAGACCCGCCTCGCCCCCCGCTCCAAAAGGACCTGCGTGAACCCCCCGGTGCTCGCCCCGAGGTCGGCGGAGACCTTGCCCCGGGGCTCCACGGGGAAGGCCTCCAGGGCCCCGAGGAGCTTGTAGGCCCCCCGGCCCACGTAGCGCTCCTCTGCCAGGAGCTCCACCCTGGCGCCTTCGGGCACGGGGTGGGCGGGCTTTTGCACCACCTTGCCCTCCACCCGCACCTTGCCCTCCTGGATCAGGCGCTTGGCCTTCTCCCGGCTTTCCACCAGGCCCCGTTCCACCAGGTAGCGGTCCAGGCGCACGAGGGTATTATGAGCGGGTGGCGCCCGACCTTTCCGGGACGTGGTACGTTTTGGAGGGAGACCCGGGGGAGCACCTGGTCGTGGAGGCTTTGGGGGAGAGGCTTTCCGGGATCTGGACGAGCCGGGAGCTGGCCGAGGCCTTCCTGGCCCACCACCCCCACCTGGGGATGCGGGTGAGCGCCTTGGAGAGCCGGGCCCTGAAGGAGGCCTTCCTCCGGGCTCTTGGGATGCTCCAGGTGGAGGCGGTCATGGTGGACTACCGCCCCGGGACCCACCGGGCGCAGGTGGCTAGGGTGAAGGACCTTCTAGAGGAGGTGCGGCGTGCGTAGGCTTTTGGCGGCGCTTCTTTTGGTCTTGGCCTTCGGCGTGGCCCAGCGGGCCGAGGTCAGCGTGGGTAGCCCCTTCGGCCTCCAAGGGGGGGTGCGCTTCCCCCTCGTTCCCCTTCTCTTGGACGGGCGGGCCTACGGGGGGGTGGGCCTCGAGGCCATGGGGGGCGGGGTGGACCTCCTCCTCAAGGTGCCCCTCACCGACCTTTACGTGGGCCTTGGGGGCTTCTACGGCACGGGGCCTGCCCTCACCTTCCCCCAGGAGGGGCGGGGCCAGGGGGGCGTGCGGATGGTCCTCGGCACCTGGCTCAACCTCCCCCTGCCCCTTCTCGGGGTCTACCTCGAGGCCCAGCCCGTCTACTACCTGACCCCGGTCCAATCCTTCGGCGTGGGCCTGGCCTTGGGCCTGAGCGTAGGGCTTTAAAGCCACCCCGTTCGGGCGAAGGCAGCGAGGGGACCCCGGCAAAAAGCCCTGGCGGGGAGGCTCGGCGGCGGCCGGGTGAGCGAATCAGACCCTATACCCCTCTTTTAGGGGCACGATGCGGTTCATCACCAGGGCCTCGGGCCTCGAGTCCACGGGGTCCCGCCAGAAGTAGCCCAGGCGCTCCAGCTGGTAGCGGGTGTCCTCGGGGTCCTGGGCCACGCTCGGCTCAATGAAGCCCCGCTTCACCACAAGGGCCTCGGGGTTGAGGTTTTGCAGGAAGTCCCCCCCCTCCTCCGGGTCCTTGGTGCGGAAGAGCCTGCCGTAGAGCCTAAACTCCACGGGGAGGGCGTGACGGGCGGAGACCCAGTGGATCACCCCCTTGGGCCTGACCCCGTCCTCGGGGTTCGCCCCTAGGGTGCCGGGGACGATCCGGGCCTTGAGGAGCTTCACCTCGCCCCCCTCTTCCACCACGTCCTCAAGCTCTATGACGTAGGCGTGCCTCAGGCGCACCCTCTGCCCTGGGGCGAGGCGCTTCCAACCTTTAGGGGGGTTGAGGCTGAAGTCCGTGCGCTCAATGTAGAGCTCCGGGGAGAAGGGAAGGGGCCTTGTCCCCTCCTTGGGGATGTCCCGGGGCCAGTAGGGGGCCTCTATCCACTCCTCCCCCTCGTAGTTGGTGAGGACCACCTTCAGGGGGTCCACCACGCCTAAGACCCTGGGGGCGATGGGGTTCAGGTCGTCCCGCACCACCTCCTCAAAGAGGTCCATCTCTATCTGGGCTTCGTTCCTGGAGATCCCCGTCTTGCGCACGAACTCCACGATGGCCTCGGGCCTCACCCCCCTCCGCCTCAGGCCCCTCAGGGTGGGGAGCCTGGGGTCGTCCCAGCCCGAGACGTACCCCCCTTCCACCAGCTTGATGAGCTTCCTCTTGGAGAGCACGGTGTGGCTTAAGTCCAGCCGGGCGAACTCGTACTGGTGGGGCCTGGGGGAGGTGGGAAGCCCGCACTTTCCCTTGAGGTTCTCAATGACCCAGTCGTAGACGGCGCGGTTGTTCTCAAACTCCAGGGTGCAGAGGGAGTGGGTGACCCCCTCGATGAAGTCCTCCAGGGGGTGGGCGAAGTCGTACATGGGGTAGATGACCCACCGGTCCCCAACGTGGTAGTGAGGGGCGTGGACGATGCGGTAGAGCACGGGGTCGCGGAGCTTGAAGTTGGGGTGGGCGGGGTCAATCTTGGCCCTTAAGACCCGGCTTCCCGTGGGGAACTCCCCCTGGCGCATCCTCTCAAAGAGCTCCAGGTTCTCCTCCACGCTCCTTTCTCGGTAGGGGCTTGGCTTCCCCTGGGCCCGAAGCTCGCTCATCTCCTCCTCCGGGAGGTCGTCCACGTAGGCCTTGCCCTCCTGGATGAGAACCAGGGCGCATTGGTACATGGTCTCAAAGTAGTCCGAGGCGTAGAGGACCCGGGTGGGCCGGAAGCCCAGCCAGCGCACGTCCTCCTCAATGGCCCGGGCGTACTCCTCCTTCTCCGTCTCGGGGTTGGTGTCGTCAAAGCGCAGGTTGCACTCCCCGCCGTAGTCCTGGGCGAGGCCGAAGTTGAGAACGATGCTCCGGGCATGGCCGATGTGGAGGTAGCCGTTGGGCTCCGGGGGGAAGCGGGTGACGAGCTTGGCGTACTTCCCCTCCTTGAGGTCCCGCTCCACGATCTCGGTGATGAAGCACTCGGGGACAAGGCCCATAAGGAGAGTCTACTCAGAACCTGGGCGGCCGCTTCTCAAAGAAGGCCCGGATGCCCTCCTTCAGGTCCCCGGTCTCCCGCACCCAGGCGTTGGCGAGGGCGGCGAGGCGGAAGCCGTCCTCGAGGCCCATCCCCGGAAGGGCAAGAAGGAGCTCCTTGGTGAGGCGGAGCGAGGTGGGGGCGTTCTTCGCCACCTCCTCCGCTAAGGCCTTTGCCTCCTCCAGGACCTTTCCGGGAGGAGCGATGCGGTTGGCAAGGCCCAGGGCCTTGGCCTCCCTTGCCTCCACGAGCCTTCCCGTGAGGAGGAGGTCCTTGGCGGCCTTTTCCCCCACGGCCCGCACCAGGATCACCGAGACCAAGGCAGCCACGAAGCCGATCTTCACCTCGGTGTAGCCGAGCCGCGCCTCCTCGTCCATGACCACCAGGTCGCAAGCCAGGGCGAGCCCCGCTCCCCCGGCCACCGCCGGGCCGTTCACCGCGGCCACCGTGGGCTTGGGGTAGGTGTAGACGCGGTGGAAGAGGCGCATGAGGGAGAGGGAGTGGCGGTAGTTCTCCTCGGCGCCGAGCTCCGTGACCCTTTCCAAGAAGGCGAGGTCCGCCCCGGCGCTGAAGGCCTTGCCCCTTCCCGTGAGGACCACCGCCCGCACCCCAGGGTCGGCCTCCAGGTCGTCCAGGGCCTGGAGGAGGCTTAAGGTCATCTCCGGGGAGAGGGGGTTGCGCCTTTCCGGGTCGTTAAGAAAGACCACGGCCACGCGGCCTTTTTCTACCTGAACCATGGCCCCATTGTAGCCGAGGGGGTTTCTTGCTAGACTTCACCTTAGCCCGCAAACCCTTTCACCGAGGAACGGAGCGGGCTGGGAGGTGATGTAGATAAAGGAGTACCTGACCAACGAACGCATACGCGCCAAACAGGTTCGCGTCGTGGGTCCCGACGGCAAGCAGCTCGGCATCATGGACACCCGGGAGGCCCTGCGCTTGGCCCAGGAGATGGACCTGGACCTGGTCCTGGTGGGCCCCAACGCCGATCCGCCCGTGGCCCGGATCATGGACTACTCCAAGTGGCGCTACGAGCAGCAGATGGCGGAGAAGGAGGCCCGGAAGAAGGCCAAGCGCACCGAGGTCAAGTCCATCAAGTTCCGGGTGAAGATTGACGAGCACGACTATCAGACCAAGCTAGGTCATATCAAACGCTTCCTCCAGGAGGGCCACAAGGTCAAGGTGACCATCATGTTCCGGGGACGGGAGATGGCCCACCCCGAGCTCGGGGAAAAGATCCTCAACCGCGTGACCGAGGACCTCAAGAACCTCGCCGTGGTGGAGATGAAGCCCGAGATGCTGGGGCGGGACATGAACATGCTCCTCGCCCCGGTGAAGGTCTCCGCCTAGACCCCGCCCAGGGGCCTCTGGTATAGTGGGGGGGCTTTGGGGAGCACCCAAGACCCCCTTTGTGGGGGCGCTTCCCAGGGCGGAGGAGGCTTATGCCGAAGATGAAGACCCACAAGGGCGCCAAGAAGCGGGTCAAGATCACCGCTTCGGGCAAGGTCGTGGCCATGAAGACGGGGAAGCGGCACCTCAACTGGCAGAAGTCCGGGAAGGAGATCCGCCAGAAGGGGCGGAAGTTCGTCCTGGCCAAGCCGGAGGCGGAGCGGATCAAGCTCCTCCTCCCCTACGAGTGAGGGGGTAGAGGATGCCGCGCGCCAAGACCGGCGTCGTCCGCCGCAGAAAGCACAAGAAAATCCTCAAGCTGGCCAAGGGGTACTGGGGCCTTCGCTCTAAAAGCTTCCGCAAGGCCCGGGAGACCCTGTTCGCCGCGGGGAACTACGCCTACGCCCACCGCAAGCGCAGGAAGCGGGACTTCCGCAGGCTCTGGATCGTGCGGATCAACGCCGCTTGCCGCCAGCACGGGCTCAACTACTCCACCTTTATCCACGGGCTTAAGAAGGCGGGGATTGAGGTGGACCGGAAGAACCTGGCGGACCTCGCGGTGCGGGAGCCCCAGATCTTCGCCGAGCTGGTGGAGCGGGCCAAGGCCGCCCAGGGCTAAAGGACCCTTAGAGGCGCCGGGGCTACCCGGCGCCTCCCTCATATGCCCTTCCCTCCCGAGGTCTACGTCCTTCTGGTGGCGGCCCTCCCGGTGGTGGAGCTCAGGGGGGCGATTCCCCTAGGGGTGGCCCTCGGCCTTTCCCCTTGGGAAAGTTTCCTTTGGGCTCTCTTGGGGAACCTCCTCGTGGTGCCCCTGACCCTCGGGCTTCTGCCCTGGGCGGTTGGGGTGGCCGTACGCTCCCCCTTTTTGGCCCGGGTTTGGGAGGCCCTCGAGGCCCGGGTCCGCTTGCGGGGCGAGGAGAAGGTGCAGCGCTTGGGGGCCTTGGGGCTTTTCCTCTTCGTGGCCGTGCCCCTTCCGGGCACAGGGGCCTGGAGCGGGGCGGTCTTGGCGGTGGTCTTGGGCCTTAGGCGGCGCTACGCCTTTTGGGCCTTATCCTTGGGGGTTTTGGCGGCGGGGTTTATCGTCCTCCTCCTTACCGGGGGGGCGGTGGCCGGGCTAAACTACCTGCGATGACCGCGCTTCTTCTTCCCCTCGCCTACCTCGTGGGGGCGTTGCCTTTGGGGTACTGGCTCGCCAAACGGCGCGGGGTGGACCTGCGCACGGCAAGCCCCTACACCCTGGGCCTGGAAAGCGCCCTTAGGCGCCTGGGCCTAGGCCTCCTTCTCCTCTCCTTCCTCCTGGACTTCCTCAAGGGCTACCTGCCCCTTCTTTTGGGGCGGGCTTTGGGGTTGGACCTCGCCGGCCTCCTCGCCTTGGGGGTGGCGGTCTACCTGGGCCACCTCTACCCCCTCTTCTTCCGGGACCCTTGGCCCCTGAGGGCCAAGGGGGCGGGGGTCCTCCTCGGGATCCTCTCCGGCCTTCCCCTCCCGCCCGCCTTAGGCCTCGTCCCCGTGGCCTTGGGCCTCGTCCTCTACGCCCTCACCGGCTACGCCTCCTTGGCCGCCTTGGGGCTTCCCCTGGGGCTTTTGGGGGTGGCGCTTTTTGGGGGGTTCGGCCTTGCGGAAAGGCTTTCCGCCCTCGCCCTCTTCCTCCTCGCCCTCTGGCGCTACAAGGAGAACCTGGGGCGGATCCTCGAGGGCACGGAACCCAAGCTCGGCGAACCCCTGCCCCTCCCTTCGGAGAAGCAGGTGGTCTGCGCCTTCCTGATCCACCCTTTGACCCTCGAGGACTTCTGGCAGAGCCCCCGCTTCCGCTGGCTCAGGCCCCTGGTGCGCCTGGGTCTTCTCAGGCAGGAGTGGATAGAGCGCCTCGCTGAGCGCTTCCGCCCCATGAAGGTGGGGGAGGTGCGGGGGGTGCGGACGGCGGACGGGCGGGAGGTCCTATGCCACCTGATCTCCGCCCCCCTCCTTCCCCACCAGATCAAGGCCAAGCCGGAGCTCGCCGTGCGGCGGGCCATCCAGGGGGCGCGGCTCGCCAAGGAGCTCGGGGCCACGGTGGTGGGCCTCGGGGCCTTCTGGAGCGTGGTGGGGGAGAAGGGGAAGGGGGTGCAGGAGGCCGTGCCGGGCATTGAGGTGACAAACGGCGGCGCCTACACCGCGGGCACCGTCCGCGCGGCCATTCCCAAGATCCTCGCCCACTTCGCCCAAAGCGGTAAGGACCTGAAGGGGGCCACGGCGGCCGTGGTGGGGGCGAACGGGGTGGTGGCCTTCGGCATCGCCCGCCAGATCGCCCCCCTGGTGGGGCGGCTCATCCTGGTGGGGCGGGACCGGGAGCGCCTGGAAAGGGCGGCGGAAAGCCTGCGCAAGAACCTGGAGCGGAAGGGCCAGGCCCCCGAGATCCTGGCCACCACGGAGATCGCCGCCATACGGGAGGCCGACCTGGTCTTCACCGCCACCAGCGACCCCGCCCCCGTGATCTACCCCGAGCACGTGAAGCCCGGGGCCTGGATCTACGACGAGGGCGTCCCCCCCGACGTCCACCCCTCCGTCAGGGAGGTGCCGGGGGTTAGGGTCATCCCCGGGGGGGTGGTGCGGCTTCCCGGGGAGGCGAGGGCCACCTTGGACCTCCACTTCGGCGCCCCCAATCAGGTTCCCGCCTGCCTGGCGGAGACCATGATCCTGGCGGCGGAGGAGGCCTTTGACCGGAAAAGCCTCGGGGGGGAGGTCCGGGCGGAGAACATCCAGTTCTTTGTGGAGCGGGCCGAGGCCTTGGGGTTTCGGGTGGTGGACTAGTGTGGCTCCTCCTTTCCCCCACCCGCCTCGAGGCCCCCTTCCTGGAGGGGGAGCCCTTTACCTTCCTGGCCTGGAAGGGTCTTAAGGGAGAAGGCTTCGTCTACCTGGAGACGGGGATCGGCAAGGTGAACGCCGCCATGGCCCTCGCGGCCTACGCCGCCAAGAACCCCGTGGAAAAGGCCCTCCTCTTCGGCCTCGCCGGGGCCTACCCCGGGGGGCCTTCCTTGGGAGAGGCGGTCTTGGTGGAGGAGGAGGTGGAGGCGGATCTGGGCCTTAAGGAGGGGCTAGCGCCTTTGGGCTTCCCCGCCTTGGCCCTTGGGAACAAGCGCTACTTCAACCGCTTTCCCTTAGACCCCGGCCTCACCGGGGAGCTCGCCCGGGGGCTTGGCCTAAAGGTGGCGGTGGGCCTCACCCGGGACCTGGTCTCGGAGACCCCCGAGGAGGCCCTGGCCCTGGCCCGGCGGTGGGGGGCCTCCCTTGAGAACATGGAGGGGGCGGCCTTCGCCCGGGCCTGCCTGGCCTTGGGGGTGAGGGGGGCGGAGCTCAGGGCCCTTTCCAACCCCGCCGGGGTGCGGGACAAGGCCCACTGGCGCACCAAAGAAGCCCTTTCCGCCCTGGCCCGGGCGGTAAGGCGGCTCCTCGCCGAAGAAGGGGGGGCCCGTAGGCCCCCCGGCTGAAGGCCATGGGGATCAGGCCTTCTTGAAGAACTCCTCGGCCACGTCCCAGTTGAGGACGTTCCAGATGGCCTGGAGGTAATCGGCCCGGCGGTTCTGGTACTTGAGGTAGTAGGCGTGCTCCCAGACGTCAATGCCCACGATGGGGGTGAAGCCCTCCATCACGGGGTTGTCCTGGTTGGGGGTGGAGAGGACGTGGAGCTTGCCGAAGGGGTCCTTCACGAGCCAGGCCCAGCCCGAGCCGAACCGGCCCATGGCCGCCTGGGTGAGCTTCTCCTTGAGGGCCTGGAAGCCCCCGAACTGCTCGTCAATGGCCTTCTTCAGCTCCCCCACGGGCTCCTTGGCCCCCCCCGGGGTGAGGAGCCTCCAGAAGAGGCTGTGGTTAAGGTGGCCACCCCCGTTGTTGCGCACGGCGGTCTGGATGTCTTGGGGAAGGGCGGCGAGGTGCCTCAGGAGGACCTCCACCTCCACCCCGTGCAGGTAGGGGTACTTCTCCAGGGCGGCGTTGAGGTTGTTGACGTAGGCTCCGTGATGCTTCTGGTGGTGGATCTCCATGGTCCTAGCGTCGATGTGGGGCTCGAGGGCCTCGTAGGGGTAGCCTAGCTCCGGAAGCTTGAACGGATACGGCATACTTCACCTCCCAAAGCCCACTATAAAGGGCCCACCCCCAGCGGGGGTGGGCTTGCTCACAAAGGCCCCTGGGGGTGGCCTTAGCCCTCGTGAGGCTTGGCGAGCTTTAAGGGCACCACGATGCGGTCAAACTCCTCCTCCGTGAGGTAGCCGAGCTCGAGGGCCGCCTGCTTCAGGGTCTTCTTCTCCTTGAGGGCCTTCTTGACGATCTCCGCCGCCTTGTCGTAGCCGATAGCCTTGTTGAGGGCGGTGGCCAGCATGGGGTTCTTCTGCAGGTGCTCCTCAATCCGCTCCAGGTTGGGCTCAATCCCCTGGGCCAGGTGGGTGTCAAAGGAGGCCACGGCGTCCGCGAGGAGGTTGATGCTCTCCAGGGTGCTGTAGGCCATCACCGGCTTGTAGACGTTGAGCTGGAAGTTCCCCTGGCTTCCCGCGAAGGCCACGGTGTGGTCGTTGCCGTAGACCCGGACCACCACCATGGTGAGGGCCTCCACCTGGGTGGGGTTGACCTTCCCGGGCATGATGGAGGACCCGGGCTCGTTGGCGGGGATGGTGATCTCCCCAATGCCCGCGTAGGGGCCGGAGGCGAGCCAGCGGACGTCGTTGCCGATCTTCATCAGGGCCCCGGCCAGGGTGCGGATGGCCCCCATGACGTTGACCAGCTCGTCGTGGGCCGCCAGGGCGGCGAAGCGGTTCTCCGCCACCCGGAAGGGGAGCCCCGTCTCCTCCGCAAGGTACTTGGCCACGAGCTCCCCAAAGCGGGGGTGGGCGTTTAAGCCCGTGCCCACCGCCGTTCCGCCGATGGCGAGGTTGTAAAGGCCCTTTTCCATCTCCTTGACGGCGGCGAGGGTGGTCTTAAGCTGGGCCGCCCAGCTGCCAATCTCCTGGCCCAGGGTGATGGGCACGGCGTCCATCAAGTGGGTCCGCCCCACCTTGACGATGTGGTCAAAGGCCTGGGCCTTGGCCGTGAAGGTCCGGATCAGGCCCTCCACCGCAGGGTAAAGCCTTTGGTGAAGCGCCAAGGCCACGGCCACGTACATGGCGGTGGGGAAGGTGTCGTTGGAGCTCTGCCCCCGGTTCACGTGGTCGTTGGGGTGGACGTACTTGCTCCCCAGGGGCTTCCCCAGGATCTCCGAGGCCCGGTTAGCGATGACCTCGTTGACGTTCATGTTGGTCTGGGTGCCGCTTCCCGTCTGGAAGACCACCAGGGGGAAGTGGTCGTCCCACTTCCCCTGGACCACCTCCTCCGCCGCCTGGATGATGGCCTTGGCGATCTCCTCGGGGAGCTCCCCGAGCTCCAGATTGGCTCTCGCGGCCGCCTTCTTCAGCATCCCGTAGGCCCGGATGATCTCCAGGGGCATGCGGAAGCGGTCGGTCCCGATCCTGAAGTTCTCCAGGGAGCGCTGGGTCTGCGCGCCCCAGTACTTGTCCGCCGGCACCCGCACCTCGCCCATGGTGTCCCGCTCAATCCGGTATTCCACAGGGCACCTCCCAAAGGGATTCTACCCCCAAGGTTCGGCGTATGATGGGGGCATGCGCGAGGTGTACGTTGTCGCCGCGGTGCGGACCCCCATCGGCAAGTTCGGGGGGGTCTTCAAGGACGTAAGCCCCGTGGACCTCGGCGCCCACGCCATGCGGGAGGCCTTAGTCCGGGCGGGGGTGGAGGGAAAGGCCTTGGACCTCTACATCTTCGGCAACGTCCTCAGGGCTGGGCACGGGCAGCTTCTCCCCCGGCAGGCGGCCCTGAAGGCGGGCATCCCCAAGGAGGTGGACGGGTACCAGGTGGACATGGTCTGCGCCTCGGGGATGATGGCGGTGCTCAACGCCGTCCAGTTCCTGCGCACCGGGGAGGCCCACCTGGTCCTGGCGGGGGGGATGGAGTCCATGAGCCAGGCGGGGTTCTACCTCTCCCACCGGGCGCGGTGGGGGTACAAGTTCCTCTTGGGCGCTCCGGAAAACCTCCAGGACATCCTCCTCAGGGACGGGCTTTCCGACCCCTTCACCGGGGAGGCCATGGGGGAGCAGGCGGAACGGCTCGCCCAGGACCACGGGGTGACGCGGCAGGAGATTGACGAGGCCGCCTACCTCTCCCACAAAAGGGCGGCAGAGGCTACGGAGAAGGGCCTCTTTGCCTGGGAGATCGCCCCCATGGAGGTCCAAGGGAGGAAGGGCCCGGTGGTGGTGGACCGGGACGAGGGGATCCGGCCCGAGACCACCCTGGAGTCCCTCGCCGCCCTGAGGCCCGCCTTCAAGAAGGATGGGGTCCTCACGGCGGGGAACTCTAGCCAAATCTCCGACGGGGCGGCGGCCCTCCTCCTCGCCTCCGAGGAGGCGGTGAAGGCCCACGGCTTAAAGCCCCTGGCCAGGGTTTTAGGTGGGGCCTGGGCTGCCGGGGAGCCCTGGCGCTTCCCCGAGGCCCCCATCCCCGCGGCCAAAAGGCTTTTGGACCGGCTGGGGATGCGGGTTTCCGACTTCGGCCTCTTTGAGAACAACGAGGCCTTCGCCCTGAACAACGTCCTCTTCAGCCGCCTTCTGGACGTCCCTTACGAGCGGCTCAACGTCTTCGGAGGGGCGGTGGCCTTGGGCCACCCCATCGGAGCGAGTGGGGCGAGGATCCTGGTCACGCTCCTCAACGCCTTGCGGGCGAAGGGGGAGGAGCGGGGCCTCGCCGCCATCTGCCACGGGACCGGGGGCTCGGTGGCCTTCGCGGTGGAGCGGGTCTAGATGAGCCCGTCCAGCTCAAAGGCCTCGAGGCGGAACTCCTCCAGGGCTACCCGGAAGGCCCCGTTTTGCGCCAGGAAGCGGGCGGCCTCCCTTAGGGTGGCCTCCACCCAGGCGGGGTCGTTGCCCAGGACGCTAAAGCCCACCACCTCAAACCCCCAGGCGTCTAGGCCGTAAAGCCTTGCGGCGGAAACGGGAAAGCGGGCCTTAAGCCTTTCCAGGACCGGCTTGATGAGGGCCCGCTTTTCCTTGAGGCTCCGGGCCGGGGTCTCCAGCCTGGCGGTGTAAAGGCCGAGGTAGGCCTTCATGGCGGTTAAGACCAGTATGCCCCTCGAGGCCCCTTAGAACATGGGCCCGATGCGGAAGTGGATCCGCCCCGTGGGGCTTTCGGGGCTGAAGGCGTAGTCCAGCCGCAGGGAGGGGAGGAGGGCCCCGAAGACGTCCAGGTCCAGCTGGACCCCGATCCCCGCGCCCCACTTCACCCCCCCGGTGTTGTCGGCGAGGCCGAGGTCGGTGAAGAGGATGCCGTAGAGGTTGGTGCCCCCTTGGGGGGAGAGGCGGAAGTCGTAGCGGTACTCCACGCTTGCGGTGGCGAAGGAGAGCCCCCCGTACTTCCGGTCCTCGTAGCCCCGGAGGAGGAGGGCCTCGGAGCCGCCTCCGGAGAGGTAGAAGCGCTCGCTTTCCGGCGGGTAGCCCAAGAGGGTCCCCGCGGAGAGGCGGAAGGCGAGGACCTGGCGCTTTTCCGCGTCCAGGGGCAGGTAGGTCTTGCCCGTGGCCACCAAGGGGACAAAGAAGCTCCGTCCTCCGGTATCGGGGAGGGAAAGGCCGAGGCCGGTGGCGAGGCTCGCCTCATACCCCTGGGTGCGGAACCGGGGGTCGTCCACGTCCAGGTAGGCCAGGGTGGTGTCCAGGCGGAGGGTCCAGCCGGCGTCCGGGAGGAGGGTGCGCACGTAGGTGGGGTCCTTGTAGGTGTTGGCGCCCGGGGGGTCGCAGGGGCGGCTTGCGTCCTGGCCGGTGGTGTCGCAGGGGGCGCCTGGGTCGTAGACCTCCAGGAGGTAGGCGGAGCGCCGGAGGGAAAGCCCCAGGGAGGTCCGCAGGTTGCTGAGATCGCGGGAGAGGGGGCGGCTTAAGGAGAGGGACGCCCCGGTGCGCCTCTCCGTGTACTCCCAGCCCGTGTCCGTGGTCCCGTCCAGGAGCTTGGTGTTGCCGATGGGGGTGCTGTAGAGGCTGAAGGCCAGGCTGGTGCGCACCTCCTTGAGGTCCAGGTAGTCCAGGTAAAGCCAGGGGACGGTGTAGGCAGCGGCGAAGGAGAGGTTGTCCCGGGCGTCGTTCTGGATGAAGGCGAGGTCCAGGCCTACCTGGTGGGCCAGGCCGAAGAGGTTGGTCTCCTTAAAGGAGAGGCTTCCCGACCAGCCCTCTAGGGAGCTCCAGCCGATGGCGGGCTGGAAGAGGCCGGTCCGCGCCTCCTTGAGGCCCAGGACCACCACGGCCTCGTCCGGCTTCTCCCCGGGGGCGAGGGAGACGCGGGGCGGCTCGGCGAGGAGCCCCGTGGCCATGAGGCGGGCGATGGCCTTCCTGAGCCCCTGGACGTTCAGGAGGCTTCCCGGCTTGGGAAGCTCCCGCAGGACGACCTCGTCCCGGGTGCGGTGGCCTCCCTGCCACTCCAGGCGGTACCCCCCGATCTTGAGCTCCACCACCTCCAGGCGGTAGACCCCGTCCTGGAAGCTGTAGCGGACGTCCGCCACCTCGTAGCCCTCCTCCCGGTAGCGCTCGGCCACGCGGGCCGCGTCCTCCTGGGCGAGGGCGGGGGTGTAGACCTCCCCGGGCTTGAGGCGGAGGAGGCCGAGGAGGGCCTCGGTGGGAAGGGCGGTGTTCCCCGAGACCTCCACCCGCTCAATCCTCCCCCCTTCCGGGCCGAGCTCCAGGCGCACCACCACCTCGTCCCCCTGGGGGAGGAGGGTGAAGTTCACCACGCGGGAGAGCTTCCGGGAGAGGTCCTGGATCCCCTCCAGGAGCTTCTGGTAGTTCAAGGGGTCTTTCGGCTTCAGGGGGAAACCCTCCAGGGGAAGCCCCTCCCCCTCCACCCGGGCCACCTTGAGCTCCCGCACCTGGACGGTGAGGACGCCCTCCTCTAGGGCGCTTGCCTGGAGGTCGGGGCCGCTAAAGCGGTAGCCCGCCTCCTCGTACCGCTTGGCGATGGCCCTAAGGGCCTCTTGGTACTTGGCGAAGTCAAAGCTTCCCTTGAGGGCCTCGAGGCCCTTGCGGAGCTCCTCTTCGGGAAGAAGGCTTACCCCCAGGAGGCGCACCGCCTTCACCTCCGGGCGCTCCTCCACCCGGAAGGTGAGGGCGATCCCCTCCTTGTCCTCCTTGGCCTCCACCGCCACCTTGGGGGTGAAGGGGAAGCCCGCCTGCCGGTAGGCCCGGGCCAGGGCCTCCGCGGCCTCTTGGGCGCGGACGGGGTTGTAGGTCGCCCCCTTGCCGATGGCGAAGTTCTGCTCCAGGAAAGCGAGGAGCCTTTCCTCGGGGAAGGCCTCGGTCTCCACCCGGACCGCGGCGATGGGGGGGTTGGGGACGAGGACGATCTTGAGGACGTCCCCCTCCAGGGCGAGCCGGACGTCCCGGAAGTACCCGGTTTCCAGGATGGCCCGCCTTGCGGCCTCGAGGTCTTGGGGCTCGTCCCCCACCCCGAAGGGGAGGGCGGCCCGGGCCAGGGCCTGGAGGACGGGGTCCGCCCCCTCCACCACGATCTCCCGTAGGGGGGCCGCGAGGGCCGTAAGGGCCAGAAGGCCCAGGGCGAGAAGCCGCTTCATGGCCGGAAGCTTACCCAAAGGCCGTTAAGCCTGTGTGAGAGTAAAATGCCGGGTATGGAGCTCTACGACAAGATCCAGGAGGCCGTGGCCTACGTCCGCTCCAAGACGGACTTCGTCCCCGAGGTGGGCCTGGTTTTGGGCTCGGGGCTCGGCCCCTTGGCCGACGAGGTGGAGAAGGTGGCGGAGATCCCCTACGGGGAGATCCCCCACTTCCCCGTCTCCACCGCCCCGGGGCACGCCGGGAGGCTCATCCTGGGGCGCCTCGAGGGCAAGCCCGTCTTGGTCTACAAGGGCCGGGTCCACTACTACGAGGGCTACTCCGCCGAGGAGGTGGTCTTCCCCGTGCGGGTGGGCTTCTTCCTCGGGGCCAGGACCTTCCTCCTCACCTCCGCCGCCGGAGGGCTCAACCCCCGCTTCCGGGCGGGCGGGATCATGCTCCACCTGGACTACATCAACTTCGCCGGGGCGAACCCCCTTAGGGGCAAAAACGACGAGCGGCTTGGCCCCCGCTTCCCGGTGATGTTTGAGGCCTACGATCCCGAGCTCATAGAGCTTGCCCGCAAGGTGGCGCGCAGGCAGGACCTCCACCTCTTTGAGGGGGTCTATGCTTGGTTCATGGGGCCGAGCTTCGCCAGCCGGGCGGAGCTCAAGCTTCTGCGGGAACTCGGGGCGGACGCCATCGGCATGTCCACCGTGCCCGAGGTCATCGCGCTCCGCCACCTGGGCGCCCGGGTTCTTGGCCTATCCACCATCACCGACATGGCCGTGCCCGAACGGGAGCACCACGCCACGGAGGAGGAGGTCCTGCGCGTGGCCGCGGAGACGGGCCCCGTCTTCCGCCGGTATGTCCGGGGGATCCTCGCCGAGCTCTGAGGCCGCGCGGCGCCGGGCTTCCAGGTGGGGCGCGGGAGGTGAGGGGCGCATGGGGCTTCCCCAGGTCCTGGAGCGCATTGCGCAGGCCTGCCGCCGCGCGGGGCGCAGGCCCGAGGAGGTCCGCCTCGTGGCGGTGACCAAGGGGCGCTCGGTGGAGGAGATCCGGGAGAAGGTCCTGGCTTACGGGACTTTTCCCCTGGGGGAGAGCCGGGTCCAGGAGGCCCTGAAGAAGATGGACCTCCTCCAGGCGGAGTGGCACCTCGTCGGCCACCTGCAGCGCAACAAGGCCAAGTTCGCCCCCCGCTTCGCCCTCGTCCACTCCCTGGACTCCCTGCGCCTGGCGGAGGCCTTGGAGAAGGTGGGGGAAAAGGCGGGGGTGCGGCTTAAGGTCCTGGTGGAGGTGAACCTGGGCCGGGAGCCGCAGAAGCACGGGGTCTTGGAGGAGGAGCTCCCCGAACTCCTCCCCCGCCTCCGGGAGATGCCCCACCTCGAGGTCCTGGGCCTCATGACCGTGCCCCCCATCGGCCCCGAAGGGGTGGTCCGCCCCATCTTCCGGAGGCTTTCGCAGCTCGCCGACCGCTACGGCCTGCCCGAGCGCTCCATGGGCATGTCCGACGATTACGAGTGGGCCGTGGAGGAGGGGGCCACCTTGGTGCGGGTGGGCCGGGCCCTTTTTGTAGACTAGGGGCGTTCATGGACCTTTCGCCCTTGGACGTACGCTACCAGGAGTTCCCCAGGGCCTTTCGCGGCTACCACCGGGGGGCGGTGCGGGAGTACCTGGCCCGGGTCGCCGAGGCCATGGAGGCCCTCATCCAGGAGAACGAGGCCCTGAAGGAGCGCCTTCGGGCCCTGGAGGAGGAGAACGCCCGCCTCAAGGAGGCGGAGGGGGAGCTCAAGCGGGCGGTGGTGGCCGCCGAGCGGATTGCCCGGGAGCTCAAGGCCCAGGCGGAGCGGGAGGCGGAGCTCTTGCGTAAGGAGGCCCAGGCCGCCAAGGAAAGGCTCCTCCAGGAGGCCGCCCAGGAGCTCAAGCGCCTCCGGGCGGAGATTGAGCGGGCCCGCCAGGAGAAGGCCCTCTTCCTCGGCCAGGTGAGGGCCCTCTTTGAGGGCTATCTGGAGGCGTTGAAGCGGCTGGAGAAGGCGCCCTGAGGCCTTAGGCCCAGGTAGAGCCAGAGGCGGTAAAGGGCCTCCTTGGCCCAGTAGCCCAGGGGGTAGTTCCCGGGCACGGGGTACCCCTCGGCCTCCAGGCCCAAAAGCCGGGCCAGGAAGAGGGCCCGGGGAAGGTGGGGGGCGTCGGTGACGAGGAGGAGGCGCCCCTCGAGGTGGGGTTTAAGGAAGAGGAGGTTCTCGTAGGTGCTCCGGCTTCGGGTTTCGCAGAAAAGGGCCTCTTCGGGCACGCCCCGGGCCATGAGGTGGCGGCAGCCCACCTCTCCTTCGCTCCAAAGGTCCCCTTTGGCCTTTCCCCCGGCTACGGCGATTTTGGGGGCGAGGCCCCTTTGGTAAAGGGCAAGGGCGGCCTCGAGGCGGCGCTCCAGGGCGGGGGAGGGCCTGCCCCCGTACTGGGCCGCCCCCAGGACCACGATCCAGTCGTAGGTCTCCTGGGCGTAGGCCGGAAGGAGGGCGAGGAGGAGAAGCCAGAGGACCACCCGCCCCATCTTACCGGCCTTCCTGCTATAATGGGGGCGAATTGGATAAGGTTTTCGGGCGCACGCAAGGGCTCAAGAAGAGCGAACTGAAGCGGATTTCCAACCTGTACCGGAGGCGCCTCCCCAAGGACCGGGTCCTCACCCCGGAGCTCGCCCACACCCTGGCGGCCCTCTCCGCCGAGGTGGGCAGGCCCTTGAGCCTCGTCCTGGACCGGGAGGGGCGGGTGGTGCGGGTGGCCGTGGGGGACGCCAAGGACGTGCCCTTCCCCGAGGAGGGGTGGAGCGAGAGGCGGCTTTCCGGCTACCGCCTCCTCCACACCCACCTGGGCCCCGGGGGGCTTTCCCGGCCCGACCTCTCCGTCCTCTTCCTCAGGCGGCTGGACAACCTGGCCGCCTTGGAGGTGGAGGCGGACGGGCGCCCGGGCCTTTTGCACCTCGCCTTCCTCTCGCCGCCCAGGGCCCTGGAGGAGGACTGGCGGGTCCTGCCGCCCAAGCCCTTCCACCAGTACCTGGACCTGGACCTCTGGGGCGAGGTCATGGCCCTGGAAGAGGAGCTTTCCCGCCAGGCCCGGGTCCTCGAGGTCCGGGACGGGAGCGGGGAGCGGGCCCTCCTGGTGGGGGTGGACACGGGGGAGGGCCCGGAGGCGGAGGCGGTCTTGCGGGAGCTTGCCGAGCTGACCCGGACCGCGGGGGGCGTGCCGGTGAAGCAGATCCTGGTTTTCCGCAAGAGCCTGGACCCGCGGTACCTGGTGGGCCTCGGCAAGCTGGAGGAGCTCAAGAGCCTGGCCTACCACGAAAACGCCTCCACCCTCATCTTCGGCGTGGACCTCACCCCGGCCCAGGCCCGGGAGATTGAGCGGGTCACGGGCCTTAAGGTCCTGGACCGGACCCAGCTCATCCTGGACATCTTCGCCCTCCACGCCAAGACCCCTGAGGCCCAGGCCCAGGTGGAGCTGGCCCAGCTCCGTTACCTCCTCCCCCGGCTCGTGGGGAAGGGGAAGGAGATGAGCCGCCTCGGGGGTGGGATCGGGACCCGGGGCCCCGGGGAGACGAAGCTGGAGGTGGACCGGCGCCGCCTCCAGGACCGGATCGCCCACCTCTCCCGCAAGCTCCAGGACTACGCCCTCCGCCGCAAGGAGGCGAGGCAGAAGCGGAAGCGGCGGGGCGTGCCCTTGGTGGCGGTGGTGGGCTACACCAACGCCGGCAAGACCACCCTCCTCCGCGCCCTGACCCGCGCCGGGGAGGAGGGGGAGGACAAGCTCTTTGCCACCTTGCGCCCCCTCACCCGCAGGGGCTTTCTGCCGGGGGTGGGGGAGGTCCTCTTCACCGACACCGTGGGCTTCATCCGCCACATGCCGGAAGAGCTTCTCACCGCTTTCCGGGCGACCCTGGAGGAGGTGAGGGAGGCGGACGTCCTGGTCCACGTCCTGGACGCCTCGGAGGAGGGGGCGCTGGAGCGGCATCGGGTGGTGCGGGACCTGCTTTTGGACCTCGGGGTGGAGGCCCCCGTGGTCCTCGCCCTCAACAAGGCGGACCGGGCGGCCCCCTACGACCTCTATTTCCTGGGGGAGCGCCTGGGGGGCGTCCCCGTGTCCGCCCTCAAGGGGACGGGGCTTAAGGAGCTCAAGGAGGCCCTCGCCCGGGCCCTGCTGGACCTTGGGGTCCGTCCCCAGGCCTGGGCTCAGTACACGTGAAAGCCCTTTAGCCCCGCCTCCTCCCCCCACTGGACCTCCACCGCCTCCACCCGGGCGAGGCGGGGGCCTTGCTTGAGGTGGTGGAGGAAGAGCTCCAGGGCCTCCTTGGGGCCTTCGGCCACCACCTCCACCCGGCCGTCCGGGAGGTTCTCGGCGTAGCCGGAGAGGCCGAGCTCCAGGGCCTTCTTCTGGGCGAAGGCCCGGTACCCCACCCCTTGCACCCTTCCCTTCACCAAGGCCACGAGGCGCGGCATGGGGGCATTCTACCGGGGCTGCCACCCGGTTTTCATCCCCGCCCCCTATCCTGAAGGGGATGCGGTGGGGGTGGGGTTTCCTCCTCGGGCTTTTGGGTCTCGTCCTCCTCCTCGCCTTCCCGCCCCTGCTTAAGGGGGCGGTGGAAGGTGGGCTTGCCCTTTTGGGCTTCCGGGGGGAGGTGCGGGAAGTGCGGGGGCACCTGCTTCTGGGCCTGCGCCTGAAGGGGGTGCGCCTGGAGGGCCAGGGCCTCGCCCTGGAGGCGGAGGAGGTGGACCTCGCCTACGACCTCCTGGGCCTTTCCCGTCGGGAACTCCCCCTCTCCTTGGGCCTCAGGAAGGCCGTGGTGCGCCCCACCTGGGAGGCCCTGGTGCCCGAGGGGGGAGGCCCGCCCCCCGCCTTCCGGCTCCTCTTCCAAAGCCTCCGCCTCGAGGACGTGGCCGTGGAGCTTCCCCGAGGGGAGCGCCTCTTCCTCCCTCCCCTCCGCCTCACCCTCCTCGGGGAAAACCCCTACCGCTTCCTGGCCCGGCTCCCCGGGGGGAGCTTCCAGGGGGAGGCCAAGGCCCTCTCCCCGGACCTCGCCGCCTGGGAGGTGGGCTTTTCCGGGGAGGTGCGGGGGCTTTCCTTCTTCTACGAGGGGCTTAAGGGGGGGAGGCTTTCCGGCGCCTTGCGGCTTGGGCCCCAAGGGGTCTTTGGGGAGGCCGAGGTGTGGGAGGGGGCGGTGGAGGTGGTGGGCTTCCCCCTTGAAGGGGTGGAGGGGACCCTCCGCCTGGAGGGGGGCCGGGTGGAGGCCCGCCTCCGGGGGCGGGGCCTCGAGGGGCCCGTGGCGGCCACCGCGGAGGTGGACCTTAAGGCCCCCCGCTACCGCTTCCTTGTGGAGGGAAGGCCGAGCCTGAGGGCCCTCGCCCTCCACTACGGCCTCGCCCTGCCCGTGGAGGGGGACGGCCGCCTCGTCCTGGAGGGGGAGGGGTGGGAGGCCCTGCGCCTCCAGGGGGCCTTCCAAGGGGAGGGAAGGCTTTTAGGGGAGCCCTTCCGCCACCAGGGCACCCTCTCCTTCCGCAAGGTTTTCGCCCTGGAGGCGCGGGTGGAGGGCCGGCTTTTTGACCGCACCTACACCCTGGAGGCGGGGCTTGAGGGCGGCCGCTACTGGGGCCGCTACCGGGACAGCCTGGGGAGCGCCCTCGCCCTCTTCGGGGAGGGGGGGCGGTACGAGGGGGAGGGGCGGGCGGCCTGGCCCAAGCCCCTCGAGGGCCTCGCCACGGTGCGCTTCCAGGGGGAGGGGAGCCGCTACCGGGTGGTCGTGGAGGGCCCAGGGGCCCGCCTTCCCCTCTTCCCCCCCTTGGACCTCTTTGGGGAAGCGGTGGGGGAGGGGGAGAAGGTTTCCGGCCGGCTGGGCCCCTTGGCCTTCTCCGGCACCTGGGGCGACCTCGCCCTCCGCCTCCGGCCCACGCCCCTCCTCGTGGGGCAGGTGGAGGGGGAGGGGAGGCTTGAGGGGGGGCGGCTTCTCGCCGACCTCCGCTACACTTCCCCCTACGCCGCCTTTCCGGTCCGGGTGCGGCAGGGGGAGGGGGCCTTTTTCCTGGAAAGCCCCTACGGGGAGGGGAGCTACCGGGGAGGCGTCTTCGCCCTGAGGCTTGAGGGGCTTCCCCTCCGCCTTCTGGAAGAGGCCCGCCTTTACGGGGAGGCGGTCTACCGGGAGGGGGCGCTTTCCGGGGCCTTGCGCCTGGAGGGGCGCGCCCTCGAGGCCCGGGCTCGGCTTAGGGGCCTCGGGGCGGACCTGGAGGGGCGGCTTTCCACCCCCCTGGGAACCCTCCCCCTTTCCGGGGCCTACGACCCCGAGGAGGGCCTGCGCCTCCTCGCCGGGGGGCTACGCCTCACCTACCGGGAGGCCCTGAGGCTTGTGGGGGAGGCGGCGCTTGGGGGGTTCCGGCTCCGGGCAGACCTGGCCTACGGGGAGGGGTTCTCGGGGTGGGCCTCCCTGGAGGGCCCCCTGGGGCTTCGGGGAAGGCTCTGGGGGGAGGAGGGGCGGCTTTTCCTCGCCCTCTCCGGCCCCGTGGAGGGGGAGGGGGAGGTCTTTCCGGGGCTCGCCCTCTCCGGCCGCATCCTCCCCCCTTGGCCCGAGGGGCTCGCCACCCCGCCCCTCGCCTTCCGGCTCACCCGGGAGGCTTTGGAGCTTCCCGGGGTGGGGCGGGTGGAGCTTTCGGGGCGCTACCCCTTCCTTTTGGACCTCCCCTTCCGCTACCGGGGGGTGGAGGGGCGGCTTCGGGCCCAGGGGGACCTGGAAGGAGGGTCGGTGGCCCTCTCCACCCCCTTCGGCGCCCTTCGGGGTACAGGGGCCTGGCGGGCCCTCGCCTTGAGGGGATCGGGGGACCTTCCGGCCCTCGGCCCCTGGACCCTTAAGGGGGAGGCGGACCTCTTTGCCCTCGCCTACCGGGGCGAGGCCGCCCTTCCCCGGGCGGGCCTCGCCCTGGAGCTTTCCGGGAAGGGAAAGGCCTTGCGCTTTACGGGAGAGGCGCCGGGCCTCGCCCTTACCGGGGGGTACGGGGAGGGCCTCGCCCTCAACCTCTCCGCCCGGGGGTACGACCTCGCCCCCTTCGGGCTTCCCGCAAGGCTTTGGGGGGACTGGGGCCTCGAGGGGGGGAGGCTTCGGGTGGAGACCCCTTACGGCCAGGCGGTCCTGGAGGGGACGGCCCTCCTACGGGCCCGCCTCTTCCTGAAAGGCCCCTACCTGGAGGGGGAAGGGGAGGTCTTTCCGGAGGGGCTTTCCTTGCGCTTTTCCGGCCGCTACCGGGCGGGCGGGGTGGCCGTGGAGGGGGAAGGGGAGGGGGGAGGCCCTTGGGGGGCCCTCCGCTTCCGGCTTGCGGGGGAGGCCCGGGTGCCCTACCTGGAGCCTTTGCCCTTCCTGGGCGAGGTGGAGGTGGCGGACGGGGTCCGCTACCGGCTCCAGGGTCCCCTTGCCCTCGAGGGGGAGGGGGTAGGGTACAGGGGAAGCTTCCGGCTTCCCTTCGCCTTCCTGGGGAAGGCGGGGGAGGTGCGGGGAAGCTTCCAAGGGGAGGGGCTCCGCCTGGAGGGCGTGGGGGAAGGGGTTTACGGGGAGCTTCCCTTCGCCTTCCGTGGAGGGTTTGGGGAAGGGCCTTTCCTCGAGGTCCGCTACGCCGGGGGGGAGGTGGCCCTGGAAAAGGGGACGGTGCGCCTCGCCCTCGCCGAGGTGGCCCCCCTGGCCCAGGCCTTCGGCCTCCCCCTCGCCGGGGAGGCGCAGGGGAGGCTCGCCCTCTCGGGGGAGGGCGAGGGGGAGGCCAGGCTTCGCCTCCTTGGGGAGCCCCTCGAGGCCCGTTACCGGGGCACGACCCTCACCCTCCTCCTCCCGGGGCGGGAGGCGGGGCTTTCCTGGGACTGGCGGGGAGGGGACTTTAAGGGCCTCCTCGGGCTTTCCGGGGAGGGGAGGCTTCGCTTGGGAGAGGAGGTTTCGGGGCGGCTGGGCTACCGGGGCCTGGAGCTCTCCTTTGCGGGGCCCTGGAGGGAGGTGGCCCTGGAGGCCCGCTTCGCCCCGGAGGGCCTGGGGACCACCTGGGCCGAGGCCCGCCTGGACCTGGCCGCCCTCCGGGGGGAGGGTCGGTGGGCGCACGCCTCGGCCTACGCCGAGGGGGAGGGGCGCTTCCGCGTTGCGGGAAGCCGCTACGAGCTTTGGGGGCGCCTCCAAAGCCTCGCCTACCTCCGACAGGAGGGGCCTTTCCGCCTGGTGGGAGAGGGGCTCAAGGCGGAGCTTGCCTGGGAGGCGCCCCTGGCCCTCCGGGCGGCCTACGGGGAGGGGCTTGCCCTCGCCCTCCGGGGCGAGGGGGAGGTCCTGGGCCTAGAGGTGCGGGCGGACCTGGCCTACGGCCCCGAGGGGTACCGGGGAGGGTTTTCCGCCGTTGGCCCGGGCCTCCGCCTGGAGGGGGAGGGGGCCGGGCCGTTGCGCTTGCGGCTTGTAGGGGAGGGGCTTGAGGCCGAGGCCCGGCTTTCGGGCCTCGGCCTGGAGGGGGAGGCCGCCTTCACCCGGGCCTTGGGGAAGGCCCGCCTCACGGCCTCGGCCCGCTTCCAGGGGGACCTGCCCCGGCTGGACCTCGTGGGGGGCGGGGTCCTTCGGGGCGAGGGGGCGGAGATCCCCTTCCGCTTCACCTACCGCTACCGGGGCGGGGCCCCGGACCTCGCTGGCCTCGTCCTCCGGGCGGAGGCGGAGGGGGTGGGGCTTGCCCTGGAGGGGGGACGGCTCGCCCTGGAGGTGGACCGGGACCTCACCCCCTTCGGGCTTCCCCTGCGCCTGAAGGCCCGGGGGGAGGGGCCTCTGGAGGCCCCCATCGCCCTCACCCTGGAGGGGAGGGAGGGGAGGCTTTCGGGGCAGGCCTGGCTTTGGCCCCTCCGGGCCGAGCTTCAGGGGGAGGCCTACGGGGAGCGGCTGGAGGTGCTTTGGGCGGAGGGGCTTTCCCTCCGCTTCGCCGGCCCCCACCTCTTCGGGGAGGCCCGGTACGGGGAAGGGCTTTCAGGGCGGCTTGCCCTCCGCTACCCCCTTCCCGGGGGAGGGCTTAGGGGCGAGGTGGACCTGGGGGAGGGGCGCTTCCTCCTCCAAGGAGAGGGGGCCTGGGAAGGGGCGTGGACGGGGAGGTTCTGCCTCCCCGCCCCCTTGGGGGCCTGTTCCGGCCTCGCCCTGGAGGCCTCGGGAAGGCTCGCCTACGGGGGGCTGGCCTTCGCGGGAGGCTACCGGTACGCCGCGCCCGAGGGGTACCTGGGGGAGGTCGCGGGGGAGGGGCGGCTTTCCACCCCCTACGGGGAGGTGCGGCTTTCGGGGCGGGGGCTGGGCCTGGACCTGGAGGGGGAGGGCCTGCCCCTGGTGGGGCGGCTTGACCTCCATCCCTTCCGCCTCGCCTACCGGTACGCCGGGGCGCTTCCCTTGGGCCTCGGGGAGCTTCGCGCAGAGGGCGTCTACCCCGGGGCCTGGCTTTCCGGGACGTACCGCTACGGGGAGGTGGTCTTGGCCTTGGAGGGGCTTCCCGGGTTCCGGGTGGGCCTTTCCGGGGAAGGGGTGAGGGGAGAGGTGGGGCCGGAAAGGGTGGCCCTGGTCCTGGAGGGGTTCCGCTACGGGCCCCTTGCCCTCTTCGGGCGGGTAGAGGGGGCCTGGGGGGAGGTTTCGGGGTCGGGGCGGCTTGCCGTCTTCGGCCGCGAGGCCCGGGTTTCGGGGAGGTTCGGCGCCGAGGGGCTCCGCCTCACCTTCTTTGGGGACCTCGAGGGGGAGGTGGCCTGGGAGGGGGCCTGGACGGGGAGGCTCGCCTTCCGGGAGGGGTGGGTGGCCCTCTCGGGGCAGGGGGTCCCGGAGCTTGAGGGGGAGGTCTTGGGGGAGGCGGTGCGCCTCCTCTGGCCCAGGCTTCAGGTGGGGGGGGTTTGGCTGGACCTTGGGGCGCGGGAGGCCGGGGGCAGGGCGCGGCTCCTTTCCCGGGTGGTTCCGGGGGGGGTGGAGGTTTGGGGTGAGGGGGGGAGGCTCCGCCTCGCCTACCGCCTTCCGGGCCTCGGCCTTCCCCTGGAGGGGGAGGTGGACCTGAAGGCCCTTGCCCTCGCCCTCACGAGCCCGGAGGGGGAGGGGGCCTTGCGCTACGCCGGGGGGAAGGTGGAGGGGAGGCTCGTCCTCGGCGTCCACGGCCTCGCCCTGGCCCTCGAGGGGAAGGGGGACCGGGTGGCCGTCTCGGGGAGCCACCCCGCCTACCCCTGGTGGGCGGCGGGGAGGCTGGAGGGGGAGGTGGACCTCTCGGGGGCCTACCGGCTCGCTTACGCCGCCGGGCCCCAGCGCCTCACCCTCACGGGACGCCTCCTGGAGGCGGTCCTCGAGGCGGAAGGGCCCTACGCCTCGGGGCGGCTCACCTACCCGGCGGGCGGGGACCTCCGGGTGGACCTCCCCCTCCCGCCCCTGGAGGGCCGCTTCCGGGGCCGGGTGGGCGGGGAGGGGTACGGGGTGGAGGGGGTCTTGGAGGCCGGGGGCGGCCGGGTCCTCGTGGAGGGGAGGCTCCTTCCCTTGCGCGGGGAGCTCGTTCTGGAGGAGGCCGCTTTGGAGGAGTTCGTGGCCCGGTACGTCCCCCACCTCAAGGGGAGGGTTTCGGGGAGGCTTCACCTGGAGGGCCTGAAGGCCCAGGGCGCCCTCTCGGGGCGGGTGGAGGTGGCGGGGACCGCCCTCCCCTTCAGCTTCTCCGGCGACCTGGGAGCGGGGCTCGCCCGGGGGGAGGGTCGCCTCGGGGAGACGGCCTTCCGGGTGGACCTGGAGGGGGGAAGGCTGGACCTCTTCGCCGCCCCCCGCGCCTTTCCCCTCCACCTCCTCCTCGCCGCGGTGGCGGGGCCCTTGGAAGGGGAGGCCTACTGGACGGGGGTTTTGCGCCTGCGGCTTCCCCTGGAGGACCCCTTGCGGGGAGAGGGGGTGCTGGTGGGGGAAAGCCTCCGCTTCGTGGGGGGCGGGGACGAGCTCAAGGGCCGGGCGGCCTTCCGCCTCGAGGGGGGCCGCCTCCGGGTGGACGCCCTCCGCCTCACGGGCAAGGGCACCTGGGAGGGGAGGGGCTACTGGAGCCCCGAGGGAAGCGACCTCTACCTCGCCCTCAGGGACACGGTCTTCACCCCCGTCCTCCAGGTGGTGCCCGCCCTCAAGCCCTACAGGCCCGAAGGCTCGGGGACCCTGGTCCTCCGGCTCACCGGGCAGGGGTTCCGCTTGGAGCTTCAGGGCTTCCGCTTTCGCCTGGGGCCCGTGGCGGGCCAGCTCTCCCAGGGCCTCCTCGCCTTAAACGGCGGGGCGGAGGCCCAGGGGGAGGTGGTGCTGGAGGCCCCTTTTTCGGGGAGGGCGCGGCTCGGCCTCGAGGGGGACCTCCGGGCCTTCCGCGTGACCGCTACGGGGGCGGCCTCCCTCCCGGGCCTAAAGGAGGACACTCCTCTGGAGGCGGTTCTGCGCTACCCCGGTTACGGGGTGGAGGTGCGCCTCGGGGAGGCCCTGGCCCAGGGGACCCTCTTCCCCTTGCGCCTCGCCGGCTACGGCAAGCTTCCCCTCTACTACCCCCAGTACTACCTGCAGGAGGGTCTTTTGGACGTGAAGAGCTTCTTTCTCTACGAGGAGGGCGGCACCTACCACCTCACCGGGGAGGCCCAGGTGGTGCGGGCCCGGCTCGCCTTCCCCGAGGAGGCGGTGCGCCGCCTGGGGGAGGAGGGGGTGGCGGCCCAGGAAGGGGGCGGGGCCAAGGTCCCCCTCGTCTTTGACCGGGTCCACCTCTATGCGGAGCGGGGGGTCCTGGTGCAGGAGAGCCTGGCCCAGGGGGAGCTGGCCGGGGACCTCTACCTCGGGGGCACCTACGGGGACCCCTACCTCTCCGGTGAGGTCTGGCCCCTCTGGGGAAGCTTCCGCCTTTGGGACGCCCTCTTCTCCCTGGACCCGGGGCAGAGCCGCCTCTACTTCAGCCCCGACCGGGGGATCCTGCCCCGGTTCGCCCTCGCGGCCCGGGCGGAGGTCCGGGGGTATCAGGTGGGCCTTGCGGTGGACGGGGAGTTCCTCCGGGAGAACGGGCGCGTCAAGGTGCGGCTGGAGCCCACCTTCTCCTCCACCCCCCCGCTTTCCCAGGCGGAGGTCTACGCCCTCCTCGCCCTCGGTACCCCGGACGCGAGCCGCCTGGGAGAGGTCTTCCCCCAGGTGGCCCTGGGGGCGGCGCTGGAGAACCTGGTCCTGGGCCAGCTGGAGCGGGAGCTCTCCCGGGCCTTGGGGCTGGACCGGTTCCAGGTGGAGGTGCCCGCCATCCAGGGGGGGAGCCTGGAGGAGACCCGCTTCTCCGTGGGCAAGTACCTGACCCCGGAGCTCTTTCTGGGGTACCGGGTGGACCTGCGGGGGGAGCAGACCTTCGCCGCCGAGTACCGGGCGGACGGGATCACCTTCACCCTCTCCTCCTCCTTCGGGCAGGGGGTCCTTTCCCGCCTGGCCTTCGGCCTGGGCTACGACCTCACCGACGCCCTTTCCCTGACCCTCACCCTGGAGACGGGGGACGACACCCGCTTCAGCGTGGGCGCGGCCTACCGGTGGTAGCATGGCGCCGGTATGCGCGCTTTGGCCAAGCTGGCCCCGGAGGAGGGCCTAACCCTGGTGGACCGCCCCGTGCCCGAGCCGGGCCCGGGGGAGATCCTGGTGCGGGTGGAGGCGGCGAGCATCTGCGGCACTGACCTCCACATCTGGAAGTGGGACGCCTGGGCCCGGGGGAGGATCAGGCCCCCCCTCGTCACCGGGCACGAGTTCAGCGGGGTGGTGGAGGCCGTGGGCCCCGGGGTGAAGTGCCCTCAGGTGGGGGACCACGTGAGCCTGGAAAGCCATGTGGTCTGCCACGCCTGCCCCGCCTGCCGCACGGGGAACTACCACGTCTGCCTCAACACCAAGATCCTCGGCGTGGACCGGGACGGCGGCTTCGCCGAGTACGTGGTGGTGCCGGCGGAGAACGCCTGGGTGAACCCCAAGGACCTCCCCTTTGAGGTGGCGGCCATCCTGGAGCCCTTCGGCAACGCCGTGCACACCGTCTACGCGGGAAGCGGGGTCTCGGGGAAGAGCGTCCTCATCACGGGGGCGGGGCCCATCGGCCTCATGGCGGCCATGGTGGCCCGGGCGAGCGGGGCGGGGCCCATCCTCGTCTCTGACCCGAACCCCTACCGCCTGGCCTTCGCCAGGCCCTACGCCGACCGGCTGGTGAACCCCTTGGAGGAGGACCTCCTGGAGGTGGTGCGCCGGGTGACGGGAAGCGGGGTGGAGGTGCTTTTGGAGTTTTCTGGGAGCGAGGCCGCCATCCACCAGGGCCTCATGGCCCTCATCCCCGGGGGGGAGGCGAGGATCTTGGGGATCCCTTCCGACCCCATCCGCTTTGACCTCGCCGGGGAGCTCGTGATGCGGGGGATCACCGCCTTCGGCATCGCCGGGCGCAGGCTCTGGCAGACCTGGATGCAGGGCACCGCCTTGGTCTACTCGGGGAGGGTGGACCTAAGCCCCCTCATCACCCACCGCCTCCCCTTGAGCCGCTACCGGGAGGCCTTTGGCCTCCTCGCCTCGGGCCAGGCGGTGAAGGTGATCCTGGACCTAAAGGCGTAGCCGGGGCTTTCCCGGACGGAGGTGCGCCTTTTGGGCTACCTTGAGGAGGAAGGGAGGTAGAGCATGGACCGGAGGCGCTTTCTCGCGGGGCTTCTCGGCCTGGGCCTTGCCCGGGGCCAAGGCTTAAGGGCGGAGGAGGTGGTGGGGGGCCTCGAGGTCCCCTGGGCCCTGGCCTTCCTGCCGGACGGGGGGATGCTCATCTCGGAGAGGCCCGGCAGGATCCGGCTCTTTAGGGAGGACAGGCTTTCCACCTACGCCGAGCTTTCCGTCTACCACCGGGGGGAGTCTGGGCTTTTGGGCCTCGCCCTCCACCCAAGGTTTCCCCAAGAGCCCTACGTCTACGCCTACCGCACCGTGGCGGAGGGGGGCCTGAGGAACCAGGTGGTGCGCCTGAGGCACCTGGGGGAGAGGGGGGTCTTGGACCGGGTGGTCCTGGACGGGATCCCCGCCCGGCCCCACGGCCTCCACTCGGGGGGGCGCATCGCCTTCGGACCCGACGGGATGCTCTACGTGACCACGGGGGAGGTCTACGAGCGGGAGCTCGCCCAGGACCTCGCCTCCTTGGGGGGGAAGATCCTCCGCCTCACCCCGGAAGGGGAGCCCGCCCCGGGAAACCCCTTCCTGGGGCGAAGGGGGGCGAGGCCCGAGGTGTATAGCCTGGGCCACCGCAACCCCCAGGGCCTCGCCTGGCACCCAAGGACCGGGGAGCTTTTCTCCAGCGAGCACGGGCCGAGCGGGGAGCTGGGCTATGGCCACGACGAGGTGAACCTGATCGTCCCCGGGGGGAACTACGGCTGGCCGAGGGTGGTGGGGAGGGGGAACGACCCCCGGTACCGGGACCCCCTTTACGTCTGGCCCCAGGGCTTCCCCCCGGGGAACCTCGCCTTCTTCCGGGGGGACCTCTACGTGGCGGGCCTCCGGGGGCAGGCCCTTTTGAGGCTCGTCCTGGAGGGGGAGAGGGGCCGCTGGCGGGTTTTGCGGGTGGAGACCGCCCTTTCCGGCTTCGGCCGCCTTAGGGAGGTGCAGGTGGGCCCCGATGGGGCCCTCTACGTCACCACCTCCAACCGGGACGGGAGGGGCCAGGTGCGCCCCGGGGACGACCGGGTGCTACGCCTCCTTTAGGGGGAGGGCCGTGGCCGGCTTCTTGCGGAAGCGGACCTCCAAGACCCCGTTCCGCAGGGTGGCCTGGGCCGTCCCCTCCTCAATGGGCCCGGGGAGGTCCAGGGTGCGGCGGAAGGTGCCCATGGGCCTCTCCTCCAAGAGGTAGGTGCCGGGCAAGGGGTGGCGCACCCCGGCCAGGGTCACCCGCTGCCCCTCCTCCAGAAGCTCCAGGTCCTCGGGGCGCACCCCGGGGAGGTCCACGAGGAGGACGTAGTGCTCCTCGGTTTCCAGGAGGTCCACCCTGGGGGTCCAGGCGGCGGGCTCCTCCCCGGTGAGGAGGTAGGCGAGTTCAGCGATGCGCTCCTGCAGTTCCTTCAGCTTTCTTAAGGTTTCCAAGCGGTCGCGGCGCTCCAGCATGCCCTTAGCATAAGGGACGTGGAGGCGATCCCCGTCCTCGCGGGCCCCACGGGAAGCGGCAAGACCTTTTTGGCCCTCCGCCTGGGGGAGGAGGTCCCCGTGGAGGTGGTCTCCGCCGACGCCACCATGGTCTACCGGGGCCTGGACATCGGGACGGACAAGCCCACGCCCGAGGAAAGGGCCCGGGTGCCCCACCACCTGGTGGACGTCCTCGAGCCCCACGAGGCCATGAGCGTGGCCCGCTTCCTCGCCTTGGCCGAGGAGGCCATCGCCCATGTCCTTTCCCGGGGAAAGCTCCCCTTGGTGGTGGGGGGGACGGGCTACTACATCCGCGCCCTCTCCGAGGGGCTTCACGACCTTCCCCCGCCGGACCCCGGGGTCCAGGAGGCCCTGTGGGCGGAGCTTGAGGCGCGGGGCCTTGAGGCCCTCCTCGCCGAGCTTGCCCGGGCAAGCCCCGAGGACGCCCGCCGCGTGGGAAAAAACCCGAGGAGGCTCGTCCGGGCCCTGGAGGTCCTGAGGCGCACGGGCACCCCCCCGGCCCGGTTTCCCAAGAGGCCCCCCCGCTTCCGCTACAAGAAGCTCGTCCTCTGGCCCGACCGGGCCTGGCTTTTCCCGAGGCTGGAGGAGAGGGCCAAGGCCCAGTTCGCCCGGGGGCTCGTGGAGGAGGTGCGGGGGCTCCTTGCCCGTTACCCCAGGATGCCCACCGCCCTCCAGGCCATCGGCTACAAGGAGGTGGCGGGCCACCTCCTGGGGGCCTACGGCCTGGAGGAGGCGCTAGAGCGGGACATCCGGGCGGTGAAGGCCTACGCCAAAAGGCAGTACACCTGGTTCCGCCACGAGCCCGGGGACGTGGTCTACCTGCCCCGGGGCGGAGAGGAGGCCTACGTGGGCTTCCGGGACTGGCTTCGCCTCCACTTCGGGCTATAGTGGGGGCATGTTGGCCCACGAGATCCGCGCCCGCGTGGCCCGGGGGGAGGTCTCCCCCCTGGAGGTGGCCCAGGCCTACCTGAAACGGGTCCAGGAGCTGGACCCGGGCCTCGGCGCCTTTCTCTCCCTGAACGAGAGGCTTTTGGAGGAGGCGGAGGCGGTGGACCCCGGGCTTCCCCTGGCGGGCCTCGTGGTGGCGGTGAAGGACAACATCGCCACCCGTGGTCTCCGCACCACGGCGGGAAGCCGCCTTTTGGAGAACTTCGTGCCCCCCTACGAGGCCACGGCGGTGGGGAGGCTTAGGGCCCTGGGCGCCCTGGTCCTGGGCAAGACCAACCTGGACGAGTTCGGCATGGGCTCCTCCACGGAGCACTCCGCCTTCTTTCCCACCAAGAACCCCTTTGACCCCCATAGGGTCCCCGGGGGCTCCAGCGGGGGAAGCGCCGCCGCCTTGGCCGCCGACCTCGCCCCCCTCGCCCTGGGCTCGGACACGGGGGGAAGCGTCCGGCAGCCCGCCGCCTTCTGCGGCGTCTACGGCCTCAAGCCCACCTACGGCCGGGTGAGCCGCTTCGGCCTCATCGCCTACGCCTCGAGCCTGGACCAGATCGGCCCCATGGCCCGCTCTGTGCGGGACCTCGCCCTCCTCATGGACGCCATGGCGGGGCCCGACCCCCTGGACGCCACGAGCCTGGACCTCCCCCCCCGCTTCCAGGAGGCCCTGGAGGGGCCCCTTCCCCCCCTGCGCCTCGGGGTGGTGCGGGAGGCCCTCGCGGGGAATAGCCCCGGGGTGGAAAGGGCCCTGGAGGAGGCCCTTAAGGTCTTCCGGGAGCTTGGCCTTTCCGTGCGCGAGGTCTCCTGGCCTTCCCTCCCCCAGGCCCTCGCCGCCTACTACATCCTGGCCCCGGCGGAGGCGAGCTCCAACCTGGCCCGCTACGACGGCACCCTCTACGGGCGGCGGGCGGAGGGGGAGGAGGTGGAGGGGATGATGGAGGCCACCCGGGCCCTCTTCGGCCTCGAGGTGAAAAGGCGCGTCCTCGTGGGCACCTTCGTCCTCTCTAGCGGCTACTACGAGGCCTACTATGGCCGGGCCCAGGCCTTCCGCCGCCGCCTCAAGGCCGAGGCCCAGGCCCTCTTCCGGGAGGTGGACCTCCTTCTCCTCCCCACCACCCCCCACCCCGCCTTCCCCTTCGGGGCCCGGCGCGACCCCCTCGCCATGTACCGGGAGGACCTCTACACCGTGGGGGCAAACCTCACGGGCCTGCCCGCCCTCTCCTTCCCCGCGGGGTTTGAGGGGCACCTGCCCGTGGGCCTCCAGCTCCTCGCCCCCTGGGGGGAGGACGAGAGGCTTCTTCGGGCGGCCCTCGCCTTTGAGGAGGCCACGGCCCGGGCCCACCTCAGGGCCCCCTTGGGGGAGGCCCTCTGATGGAGGCCGCCTTCCGCTACCGCATGGCCACCCGGCTCGCCCGCAGGCTCAGGGAGGCCGGGCGCCCCCTTCCCCTCCCTGCCCTGGGGGAGGCCTTGGGGCTTCGCGGCCCTGTGGAGCGGGTGGTGCGGCCCCTTCTGGACGGGAGGTTCCTCCTGGAGGAGGCGGTGGGGCTTTGGGAGTGGCGCTACCCCTTTCCCCTGGAGGGGGAGGCGGTGGTGGTCCTGGACCTGGAGACCACGGGGCTCGCCCCGGGCCTGGACGAGGTGATTGAGGTGGGCCTCCTCCGCTTGGAGGGGGGGAGGCGCCTCCCCTTCCAGAGCCTCGTCCGCCCTTCCCGCCCGCCGAGCCCCTTCGTGGAGCGCCTCACTGGCATCCCCCGGGAGGCCCTGGAGGAGGCCCCCTCCCTGGAGGAGGTTCTGGAGAAGGCCTACCCCCTCCTCGCCGACGCTACCTTGGTGATCCACAACGCCGCCTTTGACCTGGGCTTCCTCCGCCCGGCCCTCGAGGGCCTAGGCTACCGCCTGGAAAACCCCGTGGTGGACTCCCTGCGCCTGGCCAGGCGGGGCTTACCAGGCCTTAGGCGCTACGGCCTGGACGCCCTCTCCGAGGTCCTGGAGCTTCCCCGAAGGACCTGCCACCGGGCCCTCGAGGACGTGGAGCGCACCCTCGCCGTGGTGCACGAGGTGTACTATATGCTTACGTCTGGCCGTCCCCGCACGCTTTGGGAGCTCGGGAGGTAGCATGACCGCACGGTATGTGCTCACCAGCGCCTGTATCCAGACCGGTACCATGGCCTTGACCGTATCCCTCCGCCAGCGCCTCCTCGGGCGGGAGCAAGTGCGCTTTGTGGACGAGGACGGCGAGGCCTACACGGTGGAGGTGGACTGGAAGGCCGGGGTCCTTAGGGGCCTCGGCCCCTACTACCAGAAGCGCCGCCTCTCGGCCAACGAGACCGTCCTTCTCCTCTTCCGGGGGGAGGAGGTGGAGCTTAAAGCGGCCCCCAGGCCGGGCCAGAGGCCCCCGGCCCGGGAGCGGGAGGTCAGGCCGGAGGAGGCCTCCCCCCCTCCCGAGCCCCAGAAACGCCGGGTCCGGGTCACCCCCTACCCCAAGGAGGTGCTCTTCCCCCACGAGCCCTTAGAGCCCCCGGGGGCCACGGAGGACCTCCGGCGGCTCGGCTTCCAGCTGGAGGAGGGGCCGCCTTGGGTCTACCGGGCCTTCTCCGGGAGGCGCCGGCTCACCCTCGTCCTCCTCCGCCTGGGCGAGGGGGAGGTGGAGCGCCTCAAGCCCTACCGCCTCCAGGGGGCCTACACCGCCCTCCTCGCCCCGGAGTCCCAGCGGGACCGGGTCCCGGAGGGCGTGGGCTTCGTCTCCCCCGAGGCCCTGACCCGCCTCGCCCGCCTCAAGGGGCGGTTCCCCCTCACCCCCTGGGACCTGGAGGACCTCCTCAAGGAGGGCCGGGTGGACCTCGAGGCGGTGGAGGCCCTGGAGGACCGGCTGGCGGCGGAGCTTTCCGAGCGGGGGGCCTTTGCCGCCCTCCTCCTGCTCCTTGCCCGCAAGCCCCTCGGGGAGGTTTTCCTCCTCGCGGACCTCGAGGCGGAGGCCCTGGAGGAAGGCCTCGTCCCCGAGGTGGTCCGCCAGGGGGTGGAGGTCCTCGCCCAGCCGCCCTTCCTCCTCCTCAAGCGCCTCTCCCCCGGGGAGTTCTTGCTCCGCCAAAGCGTGGAGGAGGCCTTGGAGGACCTCAGGGCCTTCGCCGAGGGGCTTGCGGGCCGCCTCAGCCGCGCCCGGAGCCTTTGATGGGGACGCCCTCCCCCAGCGCCAGGTCAAAGCTTTTCCGCGCCCGCTCCTTCAGCCGGGCCACCTTCTCCCAGTCGGGGAAGCGGCCGTAAAGGGCGGCCTTGTAGAGCTTGATGGGCTCCCCGGGGAGCTCTTGGTAGTAGGCCCCCGTCTCCTTGGCGAAGGCGGCCACCTTGGGGTCGTAGGAGAGGGCGGCGAAGGGGGTGCCCGCGGCCGCGGCCAGGATTAGGCCGTGGAGGCGCATGGAGATCACGTACCCCGCCTGGGCCGCGAGGTAGAGGAGGCGGCGGGGGTCGGAGGTGCGCTCTATGCGGTGGAGGCGGAAGACCTCGGTCACCTCGTCGTCGTAGCCGGGCTGGAGGAGGAGGACGAGGACCTGCTTCCCCTCGTGGACCAGGTGGTTGGCGGCCACGTAGAGGGTCGTGAGGGCCTCCTCCCGCACCCCCGCCCGGGGGATGACGAGGACGAGGTCCTCCTCCCGCGGCACGGGGGGCGGCGGGAGGAGGAGGGCGGGGTCGGCCCCGAGGGCGGCGGGGATCCCCAGGCGCCGGGCGTACTCCAGGGAGTCCTGGTCCCTGAGGATCACCGGCACGCCCTTGAGGGCCTTTTGCACCCGCCTCTCCCCCCAGGGGGAGAGGGGGCCCAGGGACTGGTTGAAGACCACGACCCGCTTGCGGAAGAGGCGGGCGAGGCGGAGCACGGAGAGGTAGTAGGTGAGGCTTAGGGCGCTGGTGGCGTCCTGCAGAAGCCCCCCTCCTCCGAGGAGCCAGAGGTCCGCCCGGAGGAGGGCCAGGGGGTTCAGGCGGTGGTAGGCCTTGAGGCCGTGGTCCTCGCGGGTCCTTTTGGGGTCGCCGGAGAGGGCCACCACCTCGTGGCCGCGGGCCTTGAGCTCCCGGGCGATGGCCTCGAGGATCGCCTCGTCCCCGGCGTTCCTGAACCCGTAGTACCCCGCTACGCCGACCACCATGCCCGAAGCCTCCTTACCAGGATAACCCCGAGAAGCCCGAGGGAAAGGCCGAGGAGGGCGCCGTTCAGCACCCGGAAGAAGGAGATGGGGAGGGGGGTGTGGTAGTGGCTGAAGGTGTTGAGGATGGAGGCGATGCCCAAGGAGGCGAGGAAGAGGAGGCCGTTTTGCACCCAGCGGGGCCAGGGGAGGAGGAGGGCCAGGGGGAAGAGGGCGTGGCCGAAGACCTCCTTGAACCGGGGGCGGACCATGACGTCCTGGAGGAGGGCCCTAAGCTTGAGCTCCAGCTCGGGGACGATGGGGGCGTCGTTGCCGCGGCGCAGGAGGGCGAGGAGGAGGAGCCCCAGGGCAAGCCCCCCCAGGGCCACCTCCCCCAGGCGGACGGGGTGGAGGAAGAGGCGGGTGAGGGCCTCCTTGAAGTTTTTTTCCAGGAAGCTGTAGGCCACGAGGAGGGGGGGCACGAGGAGGGTGAGGGAGACCCCCTTGAAGGGGGCGAGGCCGGAGAGGGCCTCCTCCGTGGAGCCCAAGGCGGAGAGGAAGACCGCGCCCAAAAGGGCGTAGCCCAGGCTTCTCGCCCACATCCAAAGCCCGTTCCTCGGGCCCAGGAAGCCGAGGACGGGGAAGACCAGGGCGGCGAGCAAAGGCCCCGCCTGGCTCCCCGCGTAGCCCAAGGCGAAGAGGAGGAGGAAGGCCACCAGGGGCCCGTACACGGGAAGCCCCAAGGCCAAAAGCCCAAGCCCCGCCAGCACCCCCACCCAGGCGGCGTACCTCAGGGGGCTTGGGGCGAGCGCCCGCGGGCTCGGCGCCCCCAAGGGGAGGCCGCTCGCCTTGAGCTCCTCCTGGAGCCTCTTTAGGAGGCGGGCGGTGTCCTCGGGGTAGGGGTAGGGCCGGAGGTAGAGGATCTGGTGGCTTCGCTCCCGGGCGGCGAGGCCGTACTTCTCCGCCGCTTCCTCGGGCTTCAGGGTGAGGAGCCACTCGTAGCGGAGGCTGAAGAGCCTGAGGATCCCCTTGTCCCGGAAGGCCCCTAGCCCCGCCTGGGGCGTGCCCTCAATGAGGGCCACGGGGACGGGGACGAGGGCCTTGGCCTCCCCGAGGCGGTAGGGGTAGCCCAGGGCCTCGAGGCCCAGGAAGACCACGGCGTCCGCCTCCTTCGGGACCAGGGGCAGGCCCGCCTCGAGGCGGCGGAGCCTGTGGTTCAGGGGCCGGACCATCACGTAGAGGCCCATGGCCTTGGCCTGACGGAGTTCTTCCAGGTTGTAGAAGGCGGGGAGGGCCTGGACGTCCACGGGAAAGCCCAGCCACTCCCCAAGCCTTTCTGAGGGCAGGTCGTAGGCCCGCTCTAGGAGGGCGAGGAGGGCCGGGTCCCCCTTCAGGTAGTGCCAGCCGGGCCTCGCGGAAAGCCCCATCTCCACGAGCTCCCGCCCTTGGCGGTAGAGGAGGACCCCTTCCCCTACCCAGTCCCGCACCAGGCGCTCGGGGAAGGCGACGCCGTTCACCCCGAGGGCCTGATAGCGGGCCAGGGCCGCCATGAGGTCCTCGCCCCGCGCCCGCGCCTCCTCCCGCACCGCCTCCGCGTCCAGGACCAGGGCCACGGGCCCCGGGGCCTGGGCGCGGAGCCTCGGCGCGAGGGCGAAGAGGGAGGGGAGGAGGGCGAGGAAGAGGAGGAGGTGGAGGAAGGCCCTCACGCTGCCCCCATCCGGGCCAGGCGGGCGAGGGCCTTGGCCGCAAGCATCTCCAGGGCCACGGGGTTCTGGCCGCCCCTCGGCACGATCACGTCGGCGTACCGCTTGGTGGGCTCCACGAAGTGGAGGTGCATGGGCTTGACCTGCTCCAGGTACTGGGCCACCACCCCTTCCAGGCTCCTGCCCCTTTCCAGGACGTCCCGCTTGAGCCTACGGATGAAGCGCTCGTCGGCGTCGGCGTCCACGAAGACCTTGAGGTCCATGAGGTCCCGGAGCTCCTTGGGGTAGAGGACCAGGATGCCTTCCAGGATCACCACGGGGGCGGGCCGGACCGGCGTTCTTCTGGGGCTTCGGGTGTAGGCCCGGAAGTCGTAGACGGGCATCTCCACGGGAAGGCCCCGGAGGAGGGCCTGGGCGTGCTCCAGGTAGAGGGCGAGGTCAAAGGCGTCCGGGTGGTCGTAGTTCACCCGGAGGCGCTCCTCCAGGGGGAGGTGGCCCAGGTCCTTGTAGTAGTGGTCCATGGGGAGGAGGGCGACCCGCTCCCCCAGGGTCCGGGCCAGGGCCTGGGCGAGGGTGGTCTTGCCGCTCGCCGTTCCCCCGGCGATCCCGATGACGAAGGGCTTGGGCGCGCTCACCCCTCCATGATAAAGGGGCGGGGGGAAGCCCCCGCCCCCGTTCCCCTCGGGCCCTAGCGGGCCACGGCCGCCCGCTCCTGGGCGTGGCCGATGGTCTTGTCGGTTTCCAGGTCAAAGGCGTGGAGCCTTTGGGTGTCGGCGAGGAGCTCCACCTTGTCCCCGGGCTTCACGGGGGCGTGGCCGTCCACCTTGGCCACGAGGAGGGTGCCGTTTATCGCCACGTGGATCTCCGTCTCCGCCCCCAGGGGCTCCACCACCTCCACCTCGCCCCGGAGGACGTTCTCCTCCTCGGGGATCGTCGTGTACCCCTTGAGGCCTAAGTGCTCGGGCCGGACGCCAAGCCACACCTCCTTCCCGGCGTAGGGCTTCAGGGCGCTTCCCAGCACGGCGTTCGCCCGGATGCGGAAGCCGGGGGCCACGAGGTAGACCTTCTCCCCCTGGACCTCCACCCCGGCGCGGACGAAGTTCATGGAGGGGCTGCCGATGAAGCCGGCCACGAAGCGGTTGGCGGGGAAGTCGTAGAGGTTCAGGGGGGTGTCCACCTGCTGGACCTCCCCGTCCTTCATCACCACGATGCGGTGGCCGAGGGTCATGGCCTCCACCTGGTCGTGGGTGACGTAGATGGTGGTGACCCCGAGGCGCCTTTGCAGCTTGGCGATCTCGGCCCGCATCTCCACGCGGAGCTTGGCGTCCAGGTTGGAGAGGGGCTCGTCCATGAGGAAGACCTTGGGTTCCCGCACGATGGCCCGCCCCATGGCCACCCGCTGGCGCTGCCCGCCCGAGAGCTCCCGGGGCTTGCGGTTGAGGAGGTGCTCGATCTTGAGGATGCGGGCGGCCTCCTTGACCCGCCGGTCAATCTCGTCCTTGGGGTAGCGCCGGAGGCGGAGCCCGAAGGCCATGTTCTCGTAGACGTTCATGTGGGGGTAGAGGGCGTAGTTCTGGAAGACCATGGCGATGTCCCGGTCCTTGGGGGGGACGTCGTTCACCAGGCGGTCGCCGATGTAGATCTTGCCCTCGGAGATCTCCTCCAGCCCGGCGATCATGCGGAGGGTGGTGGTCTTGCCGCAGCCACTCGGCCCCACGAAGACCACGAACTCCCCGTCCTCCGTCTCCAGGTTGAAGTCCTTGACCGCCACCACCTTGCCGAAGCGCTTCCACACGTGTTCCAGCCTGACCTTGGCCATGCGGTACCTCCACGCGAACCCCGCGCTTTGAGCGCCTTTGGCCCATCGGGGGTTCCCCGGCATTTTACCCGAGGTGGGGGCCTTCCCGCCACGGGGGGCGGGTCCGGTTCCAGAAGAGGAGGCCCAGGTAGGCGAGGCCGAGCTCGGGCCTGATCTCCGTGGTCACGGAGAGGGCGAAGGCGTGGAAGAGGAGGCTTTCCAGGGCGTGGCGGGGGCTTTGCCGGAGGAGGTCCTTGAGGGCGGGGCCCTGCCTCAGGGCGAGGAGGGCGAGGTAGGGGAGGTAGGGCCAGGGCCCGGTGGAAAGGCCCAGGGCGGAGGCCCCGAGGCTCAGAAAGGCCAGGGCCCGGGCCGGGGGCAGGGGGTCTAGGCCCAGGGGCTTGAGCTCGCCCCAGAGGGGTTCCTCTTCCCCGGGCCAGGGGGTTTTGAGGAGGAGGAGCCTTTTCCCCTCGTGCCCGCCCAGGTAGCCCCTGGGGTCCGGGGCCACCCCCAGGGGAAGGAGGAGGGCGGGGTTTTCCCTTAGGGCCTGGAAGAGGAGGGGGTCTAGGGGAAGGCCGTCCACCAGAAACCAGGTATGGGGCTTTCCCGAGAGGAGGAAGCCCAGAGCCTTTTCCACCCGGTGGCCCCGGTGGGCCAGGATCCCGGGCCAGGCCTCGGGGGGCTCCCGGAGGAGGGCTTGCCCCCACGGGGGGCTGGCCCGAAAGGGAGCGGTGCGGAGGCGGAAGCGGGCCTCCAGGGCCTCGCCTTCCTCCAGGGCGAAGCGGGCGAGGAGGTTGCCTTGGGCCTCGTAGACCTCGAGGGGCTTGTGGGAGAGGAAGACCTCCCCCACCTCCTGCCCCGGGAGGGTTTGGGGCAGGGGGAGGAGGTACTCCCCGCTGGCGAGGGGGCGGAAGCGGAGGGCGTAGCGCACACGCCTAGGCTACCCCGTCCGGGCCCCCTTTCCGCTACACTTCTCCCATGGACTGGCTCCTCACCCCAGGACCCGTGCGCCTGCACCCCAAGGCCTTGGAGGCCCTGGCCCGGCCCCAGCTCCACCACCGCACCGAGGCCGCCCGGGAGGTCTTCCTGAAGGCGAGGGGGCTTTTGAGGGAGGCCTTCCGCACCGAGGGGGAGGTCCTGATCCTCACGGGAAGCGGCACCCTGGCCATGGAGGCCTTGGTGAAGAACCTCTTCGCCCCCGGGGAAAGGGTCTTGGTGCCGGTCTACGGCAAGTTCTCCGAGCGCTTCTACGAGATCGCCCTGGAGGCGGGGCTGGTTGTGGAGCGCCTGGACTACCCCTACGGGGACACCCCCCGCCCCGAGGACGTGGCCAAGGAGGGGTACGCGGGGCTTCTTCTGGTCCACTCGGAGACCTCCACCGGGGCCCTCGCCGACCTCCCCGCCTTGGCCCGGGCCTTCAAGGAGAAGAACCCCGAGGGCCTCGTGGGGGCGGACATGGTGACGAGCCTCCTGGTGGGGGAGGTGGCCCTCGAGGCCATGGGCGTGGACGCCGCGGCCTCGGGAAGCCAGAAGGGCCTCATGTGCCCCCCGGGCCTCGGCTTCGTGGCCCTCTCCCCCAGGGCCCTGGAGCGCCTGAAGCCCAGGGGCTACTACCTGGACCTCGCCCGGGAGCTCAAGGCCCAAAAGGAGGGGGAGAGCGCCTGGACCCCGGCCATCAACCTGGTCCTGGCGGTGGCGGCCGTCCTCGAGGAGGTCCTTCCCCGCCTGGAGGAGCACCTCGCCCTCAAGGCCTGGCAGAACGCCCTCCTCTACGGGGTGGGGGAGGAGGGGGGCCTTAGACCCGTCCCCAAGCGGTTTAGCCCCGCCGTGGCCGCCTTCTACCTGCCAGAAGGGGTGCCCTACGCCCGGGTGAAGGAGGCCTTCGCCCAAAGGGGGGCCGTCATCGCCGGGGGGCAGGGGCCCTTGAAGGGCAAGGTCTTCCGCCTCTCCCTCATGGGGGCCTACGACCGCTACGAGGCCCTGGGGGTGGCCGCCATGTTCAGGGAGGTTTTGGAAGAAATTCTTCCAGCTTCTTGAGCATCTCCTCCCGCGTGTAGACCGCGCGGGCCCCGCCCACGAGCTTGGGCCTCGTCTTGGCGGCGAGGAGCACCGCCTCGCCGATCTTCCGCACGGAAAGCCTCAGGGGCACGGCCACGGGGCGGAGGTGCATGCCGATGAGGACGCCCCCGATGTCCATCCCCCCGTGGGCCTGGGCCTTGAGGGACTCCACCATCACCGGGTCCCGGAAGCGGAGGAAGGCCGCCGTGGCCAAGGCCCCCCCCGCCTTGGGGTGGGGGAAGACGGCGACCTCCTCCAGGCCAAAGGCCCGGGCGGTCTCCCGCTCCACCACCAGGGCCCGGTTCAGGTGCTCGCAGGCCTGGACGGCCACGTGGACCCCCCTTTCCAGGAGGGGCGGGAGGAGGCCTTCCAGGAGGGCGTGGGCGGCCTCGAGGCTCGGCCTCGTTCCCACCCTCTCCCCCAGGACCTCGCTGGTGGAGCCCCCGAGGACGAAGAGGCTCCCGGGCCCCATGGGGAAGGCCTGGAGAAACTCTTCCACGGCCCGCTGCGCCGCGCGCCGGATGCCTTCCATGCCTCCATGGTAGCCCGAAAGGTGCCTTGGCCCCCTTTTCCCTGGGCAGGGCGGGGGTACCCTTAAGCTATCCCGACTCAAGGAAGGCCGTTCTGGGTTTCCGCTCCCGCGCCGTCAGGAAAGGTAGGGTGAGTACGGTGAAAAGGATCCTGTGGCTGCCCTTCTTGGGCCTCGCCGCCTGTTCCCAGTGGCAGGGGGCGGACGACATCTTCGCCGGGGACAAGGTGTTTTCCCCTGCCCTGATGGAGGCGGAGATCCGCAAGGCTTACGAGGGGATTGTGGTGGGGTTCAGCTACGCCATCAGCCAGAACGGCCAGCTGGCCCGCTCTGGCGCCTGGGGGCTCGCCAAGAGGCCGGTGGACGGCGAGGCGCCCATGGCCGCCGCCACCCGGCACAACCTGGCCAGCGTGAGCAAGACGGTGAACGCCCTCTTCGCTCTGGTGGTCCTAAAGCGCCTAGGGATAGACCCGGACACCCCCGTCTCCCCTTGGCTTCCCGCCGGGTGGGTCCAGGGGGCGGGGTTCGCCGGGGCCTCCGGGGTGACCTTCGCCCAGCTTTTGGAGCACCGCTCCGGCCTCAAGCAGGCCTTTGACGCCATGGACGACTGGGGCAAGGAGCAGTGGGGCAACGACTGGGACGGGCTGGCCTTCGTGGTGGCCAACGGGGCCATGCCCGGTTCCCCGCCCGCCTACAAGAACGCCAACCACGCCCTCTTCCGCGTTCTCATCCCCGGCCTTCTCTACCAGAAGGGGTACGTGGCCACGCCCCCCTCCAAGGAGACGGTGGGTTCCACCTATCTGGAGTACCTCTACAGGTGGCTCCTGGAGCCTGCGGGCCTCTCCTGGGTGGACTGCACCCCGGGCCCTAGGGGGGAGGCCCTGGCCTACGACTTCGTCCACGAGGAGGTGGCCGGCCGAAGCTTCGCCCCGTCCCCGGACGCCTGCGGTGGGCATTCGGGGCTCCGCATGTCGGCCTTGGAGCTGGCCCAGCTTCTGGCCTACGCCCTGCACACCGAGGTCCTCCTCCCCAAGGGGATGCGGGAGGAGATGCTCCTGCGGCTTTGGGGCTGGTACCCGGCGGGGCAGGAGGGGCCCTACCCCGGGGACGAGGCCACGGCCCGGGTATGGCACCCCGGGGACCTCTACGCCTCGGCGGGCCCGGAGGAGCACACCTGCGTCCTCCGCTACCCCAGACAGGTGGAGGCGGTGCTCCTCATCAACTCCGACATCTACACGGCCTTGGCGGACGTGAAGCGGCCCTGCAAGCTCCTCCAGAAGGCCTACGCCAAGGCCTTGGTCGCCCCCTAGTAGGGCAGGGGCCAGGTGCGGAAGTAGTCCCGCACCCGCCCCCAAAGCCCGACCAGGCCCAGGGGCTCGAGGACCAGGAAGAGGAGGATGAGGCCCCCGAAGACCACGTTGCGCCAGGCGGCGAGCTGGGCGGCGTACTCCGGGCCCAGGGCTCCCACGAAGCTATTGAGCACCTCGGGGATGAGGAGGACGAAGAAGGCCCCCAAGACCGCTCCCAAAACCGTCCCCGCCCCGCCCACGATGACCATGGCCAGGTACTGGATGCTCACGGAGAGGGGAAAGTACTCCGGGGTCACCGCCTTGTAGAGCCCGGCGAGAAGCCCCCCCGCCACCCCGGCGTAGAAGGCGGAGAGGGCGAAGGCGAGGAGCTTGGTCCGGGTGAGGTCCACCCCGGCCACCCGGGCGGAGAGGTCGTTGTCCCGCACCGCCCGGAAGGCCCGCCCGGCGCGGGTCATGAGGAGGCGCTTGCCGTAGAAGAAGAGGGGGAGGGCGAAGAGGAGGACCAGGTACCAGAGCTTCTCCGGGGTGTCCAGGACGAGGCCCAAGACCTCGGGGGGAGGGAGGGTCCGGCCCCGGATCCCCCCCGTGACCGCCTCCCAGGTCTTGAAGACGTAGTCCGCCAGGAACTGGAAGGCCAGGGTGGCGATGGCCAGGTACACCCCCTTGATGCGGAGGGAGGGGAGGCCGAGGAGAAGCCCCAAAAAGGCGGCGATCCCGCCCCCGAGGAGGATCCCCAAGGGGGCGAGGGGGCCCGTGAGGTGGCTTGCCGCATAGGCCCCCACCCCCATGAAGGCGGCGTGGCCCAAGGAGATCTGCCCCGCGCCCCCCACCAGGAGGTGGAGGCCCAGGGCGGAGAGGGCCCCGATGGCCACCAGGGTGGCCACGTACATGGGGTAGGGGCCGAGGAGGAGGGGCAGGAGGAGGAGCAGGAGGAGAAAGGCGTAGAGGGCGAGGCGGCCCAGGGGGGTGCTGGCGTAGGCCTCGTCCTCCCGGTAGGTCTCCCGCACCGCCCGGGCGAAGCGCAGGCTAAAGGCGTCGGTGAGGCGCTTGGAGAGGGCGAACATCTCAGACCTCCTGGACCTCGAGGGTGGCCTCCAGCCTGCCCTCCCCCTCCAGGTAGCGAATGGGCAGGGAGAGGCTCACGCGGCCGCCCTCGCCGTAGAGGGCCTGGATCACCGGGGCGTAGCGGGCCTCCACGATCTGGCGGCGCACCTTCCGGGTGCGGGTGATCTCCTCGTCGTCGGGGTGGAGCTCCTTGGGCAAAAGGGCGAAGCGCCGGATCCTGAGCTTCTCGGGAAGGGTCTGGTTCACCATGCGGATCTCCTCGGCGATCAGGGCCTGGACCTCGAGGCGCTCGGTGAGGGACTGGTAGGTGGTGAAGGGAAGGCCCCGCCTCCTCGCCCAGTTCTGGACGTTTTCCGGGTCAAGCTCTATAAGGGCGGTGACAAAGGGCCTCCCGTGGCCTAGCACCACGGCCTCCCGGATGTAGGGGGAGTACTTCAGGCGGTTTTCCAGGAACTGGGGGGCGAAGCGGGTGCCGTCCGCCAACGCCCCCACCTCCTTCACCCGCCCGAGGATCACCAGGTGCCCCCGCTCGTCAAAGAAGCCCGCGTCCCCCGTGCGGAAGAAGCCGTCCTCGGTGAAGCTCTCCCGGGTGGCCTTCTCCTGCTTGAAGTAGCCCTGAAAGACCTGGGGGCCCCGCACCTGGATCTCCCCTTCCTCGCTGATCCTCACCTCCGTGCCCGGAAGAGGGGGGCCCACGGTCTCCGGGGGGGCGTCCCCGGTGGCGTGGGCGGTGGTGGCGGCGGCGGTCTCGGATTGGCCGTAGACCTGGCGGATGTCCAGCCCCAGGGCGCGGAAGAAGGTGAAGACCTCGGGGCCCAAGGGCGCCCCGCCGGTGACGGCGATGCGGCAGGCGGCAAGCCCGAGCCTCGCCCTCAGGGGCCTGGCGATGAGGGGGTAGAAGAGTGCCCGCTTGAGGTTGAGCCAGAGCCCCACCCTTTCCCCCCTGAACTCCCGGTTCGCCCCCTCCAGAAGCGCCCCCATCCCGGTCCGGTAGAAGAAGGCCTTGACGGGGTCGGCGTCCGCCATCCGGCTTTGGATGAAGCTCGCCATCTCCTCCCAGAGCCTGGGCGGGGCCAGGAAGAAGTCGGGCTGGACCTCCTTGAGGTCCTCCTTAAGCGTGGTGGGGTCCTCGGGGAAGTGGACGGTGGAGCCCTCCACCAGGCTCTGCACCACGGTGAGCATCTGCTCCCCGATCCAGGGGAGGGGGAGGTAGCTGAAGACCCAGGCCCCCTTCTGGAAGCCCAGGGCCCGGCCCAGGGCCTCGTGCCCCGCCAAAAGGTTGCGGTGGGAGAGCATGGCCAGCTTGCTGCGCCCGGTGGTCCCGGAGGTGGGGGCCAGGAGGGCGATGTCCTCGGGGCGGCGCCGCCTCCTTAGGGCCCCCTCCCCCACCTTGGGGTCGCCGAAGGCCTGGCTGAAGCGGCGCACCTTCCCCCGGAAGTGGCGGCTCATGCCCGCCTCCTCCCAGACCAGGACGAAGTCCACCAGGTGCAGGTGGGGGTAGACCTTGTCCAGCTGCTCCTCGTCCGAGACCACAACCCCCCGGGCCTGGGTGAACTCCAGGAAGTACCCCACCTCCTCGGGCATGGCGTCAGCGTAGATGCCCATGGGCAGGGCGCCCAGGGTCTGGGCGGCCAGCTCCGCCTCTATCCACTCGGGGGCGTTGTGGCCCAGGATGGCCAGCACCTCCCCCTCCTTGAGGCCCAAGGCGGCGAGCCCTCCCGCCAGGCCCAGGACCCGGTCCAGGAGGTCTTGCCAGGAGGTTTTCTGCCACACGCCCAGGCGCTTTGCCCTCAGGGCGGGGGCCCTGGGGCGCTCCTTCGCATGCCGGTAGAGGTGTTCCAGCAGGGTTCCTTCCATGTTGCCTCACGCCTGACCCAAATAGGCCTCCGCCACCTTGGGGTCCTGGCGCACCCCCTCGGGGGGGCCGTAGTAGAGGACCTCCCCGTAGGAGAGGACCAGGACCCGGTCGGAAAGCTCCAGGACGGCCCTAAGGTCGTGCTCCACCCAAAGGAGGGTCACCCCCCACTCCTCCCGGGCGTCCAGGAGGAAGCGGGCCAGGTCCTGCTTCTCCTCCAGGGCAAGCCCCGCCATGGGCTCGTCCAGGAGGAGGAGTTTGGGCCGGCCCGCAAGGGCCCGGGCCACCTCCACCCGCTTCTGCAGGCCGTAAGGGAGCATCCCCGCCGGGGCGTGGCGGAAGGGGGAGAGGTGGAGGTAGTCCAGGACCTCCTCCGCCCAGGCCCTCAGGCGCCACTCCCTTTCCGCCCGGGGGAGGGCCATGGGGTAGGTGGAGAGGGCGAGCTCCGCCCCCAGCTTGACGTTTTCCAAGACGCTCATCCCCCGGAAGATCTCCAGGCCCTGGAAGGTGCGCCCGAGGCCCATGCGGGCCCGCTCTTGCGGGCTTTTCCCCCTAAGGCTTTCCCCCAGGAAGACCACCTCGCCCTTCTCGGGCTCGTACACCCCGGAGAGGACGTTTAAGAGCGTGGTCTTCCCGGCGCCGTTCGGGCCGATGACGGCGAAGAACTCCCCCTCCGCCACGGAGAACTCCACCCCCGAGAGGGCCTTCACCCCCTTGAAGGAGAGGTGGAGGTCCTGCACCTCTAGGATCACACCCACCGCTTCCTCCTCCGGTACCGCCTCGCCTGGCGGAAGCCCACCTCCTCCTTGCCCAGGTAGAACTCCATCACGTCCTGGTCCTCCATGGCCTCCTTGGCGCTCCCTTCAAAGACCACGCGGCCCCTTTCCAGGACGTACACCCGGTCCACGATGCCGAGGGCAGCCCGGGCGTTTTGCTCCACGAGGAGGAGGGAGAGCCCCTTTTCCCGTCTTAGGGCCTCCAGGGTCTGCATCACCTCCTCCACCAGCTTGGGGGCGAGGCCCAAGGAGGGCTCGTCCACCACCAAAAGCCTCGGCCTCGTGAGGAGGGCCATGCCCAAAAGGAGCATCTGCTGCTCCCCCCCGGAGAGGTAGCCCGCCTGCTCGTGGCGGCGCTCGTAGAGGCGGGGAAAGCGGGCGAAGACCTCCTCCATCCCTTCCTTGAGCGCCTTTGGGGGGAGGCGGTGGCCTGCGGCCATGAGGTTCTCCACCGGGGTCAGGTAGCGGAAGAGGGGGCGGCCCTCCAGGATGGCGGTGAGGCCGAGCCGGGAGATCCCCACCGGGTCCATGTGGGTGGCCTCCCGGCCGAAGAGGCGCACCTTCCCGTCCAGAACCCGACCCTCAAACTTGGGGAGAAGGCCGGCGATGGCCCGCACCAAGGAGCTTTTCCCAGCCCCGTTTGGGCCCAGGAGGGCTACGGCCTCCCCCTCGCCCACCTCCAAGGAGACCCCGTCCAGGGCCAGGATCACGCCGCGGTAGACGACCTTGAGGTTTTCTACAGCAAGCATCACACCCTCTCGATCTCGCGCTGACCGAAGAGGCCGTAGGGCCTCACGAGGAGGACGAAGAGGACCACCACGAAGGGCAGGGCCTCGGTGAAGCCGGGGAGGTAGGCCTCCAGGTAGCGCTGGGAGAGGGCCTCGAGGACCCCGAGCAAAAACCCCGCCGCCAAGGCTCCCCCCACGGCGTCAAGCCCCCCCAGGATGGCCACGGGGAAGACCTTGAGGCCGAAAAAGACCAGGTTGTGGTCCACGCCGCTGGCCACCGCCAAAAGGGCCCCCGCCAGGGTGGCGAGGAGGGCGGAAAGCCCCCAGACCCCGGCCAGGATCCGGGCCGTGGGGATGCCCAGGGCCAAGGCCGCCACCTCCCGCTCGGAGATGGCCCGGACCAGGATCCCGTAGCGGCTTTTCCGGAGGAGCCAAAGGAGGCCGAGCCCCAAGGGCAGGGCCAGGAGGAGGTTCCAGACCGCCCGGGAGGAGACGTAGACCCCCCCGCCTCAAAGCCCAGGTCGGGGAGGCTTCCCGGCAGGTACTTGAGGTCCGGGCCCCAGAGGAGCTGCACCCCCCCGTCCAGGGCGGCGGCGAGGCCGATGGTGGCCATGATCACCGCCACCACGTTCCGGCCGAGAAGGGGCCGCACGAAGCCCCGCTCCACCAGGACCCCGAAGAGAAAGGCGAGGGGCAGGGCGGCCAGGATGGCCAGGGGAAGGGGGAGGAGGAGGGCGAAGGTGTAGGTGAGGTAGGCCCCCACCAGCAGGAACTCCCCGATGGCGAAGTTCACCACGCTGGTGGCGCGGAAGACCAGCACGAACCCTAGGGCCAGGAGGCCGTAGAGGGCCCCATTGGCCAGGCCGCCGATGAGGTAGGGAAGGAGGTCGGCCACGTTTCCTCCCGGGGAAGGGGCCTGGCCCTAGGCCAGCTTCAGCCAGTCGGTGATGGCGTTGAAGCGCCCGTCTTTGACGCTCGCCCGGTAGAGCTTGGTGTAGGGGATGCGGTGGTTCACGAACTGGTAGCCCCGGGTGAGGCCCAAAGCGGTGTAGTCCCCGATCTTCTCCAGGTACTCCACCACCCCGGCCCGGGTGAGCTTCCCCGCCTGGGCCGCCCGGCGCATGGCCTCGGCCACCCCCAGGGCCACGGCCAGGCTCCCCATGTAGTAGGTGGGGCGGTAGGAGGTGTCCCGGCCCTTCCGCTGGCGGAACTTCCGCATCTCGTCCACCGCGGGCACCAGGGTGTCGTACCAGTAGGGGTTGTGGTAGGTGACGGTGAAGCCCTCGGCCGCGGGGCCTGCCCGCTGGATGAGGACGAGCTCCGCCGAGTAGTAGGTGCCCATGAACTAGGCCCTTAGGCCCTGCTCCCGCGCGGCCCTTAGGATCAGGGGCTCCGCGGAGAGGGCGTAGCCCTGGAGGAGGACGAAGTCGGGGTTGGCCCGGCGCAGGTTCAAGACCACGGGGGTGGCGTCGGTGAAGGCGGGGGGCGTCACCTCCTCGTGGACCACCTCCATCCCCAAAGCCTTGGCCCGCTCCTTGACGTAGGGGATGGGGTCGCGGCCGAACTCGGTGTTGGAGTAGACGAGGGCGATCCGGGCCTTGCCCTTTTGCAGGCGGATCTGGCGCAGGAGGGCCTCCATCATGTCGTTGTAGGTGGGGCCGAAGACGAAGATGGTGGGGTACTTCTCGGGGTCGGCGAGCTCGTTGGCGAAGCTGGTGGCCGAGTAGGGGAGGCCGATCCTGGCGATCTCCGGGGCCAAGGCCTTGGAAAGCCCCGTGGAGTCCCCGTAGACGAAGAGGAGCTCCTCGGGCCGCTCCCGGGAGAGGACCCGGTTGAAGGCGGCCGTCCCCTTGGCCACGTCGTAGCCCGTGTCCTCCACGATGAGCTCAAGCTTCCGCCCGGCGATCCCTCCCAGGACCTCGTTCACGTAGTCCACCCCGTCCACGAACCCTTCCCGGCCGGCGTTGCCGGCGAAGGCGAAGGGCCCGGTGAGGGGAAGGAGGGCGGCGAGCTTCACGGGCCTCGCCTGGGCCAAGGCGAAGCGGGAGAAGCCCATGGCCGCCAGCGAACCCACGCCAAGCCTCCTCAGAAACTCCCTGCGCTTCATGCACGCCTCCTTTCCGGTTGTGCTTGGGGCAAAGATAGCATGCCCCCCTCCTTTTGGCAAGACCAGGGGGGATCTAGCCGACCTGGGGCTGCTGCGGCCGTGCCTTGGTCGGCGCTTCAGGTCCGATGGTGGCCCTCCCGGACGGTGATGCGGGGGCTTGCCCAGGGAGAAGGAGGCCGGCGAGGCCGGGGGTAGCCCTATACGGCGCCCCGGAAGTGGTCCACGGTGAGGCGGATGCCCTCCTGGAACCCCACCTTGGGCCGCCAGCCGTGGGCCATGAGCTTCAGGGGGGAGAGGACGCTCCTTTCCAGGTCCCCGGGGCGCGGCGGGGCGGGCTGGACCTGGGGGGCCTTCCCCGCCGCCTCGGCCACCGCCTCGAGGACCTCCCTCGTGGTGTGCCCCTCCCCGGTCCCCACGTTGTAGATCCCTTCCAGGGAGAAGAGGGCGAGGGCGTGGGCCTCGGCCACGTCCCCCACGTAGACGTAGTCCCGCACGCACCCCTCGTCCCCGGGGGTCTTCCGGGCGTAGAGGGTCACGGGCAGGCCATTGAGGACCCGCTCGGCGAAGATGGCCACCACCCCCGCCTCCCCGTGGGGGTCCTGCCTGGGGCCGTACACGTTGCCGTACCGCAGGGAGACCCACTTGAGCCCGTAGCTTTGCCCGTAGACGGAGAGGTAGTGCTCAAAGGCCGCCTTGCTCGCGGCGTAGGGGCTTTTTGGGCGGGGGGGCCAGGTCTCCTCGGCCCTTTCCCCCTCGGGCACCTCCCCGTAGATGGCCCCGCCCGTGGAGGCGAAGACAAGCTTCTCCACGCCGTACTGGCGGCAGGCCTCGAGGAGGTTGAGCCCCCCCAGGAGGTTCACCTCAAAGTCCAGGACCGGGTCCTCCACGCTCACCTTCACCGAGGCCTGGGCCGCCTGGTGGGAGACGTGGGTGGGGCGGAACTCCCGGAAGGCCCGCTCCACCTCCTCCTTGTCCCTTAGGTCCACCTGGAAGAAGGGGACGCCTTTGGGCACGTTTTCCCGCTTGCCCGTGGCCAGGTTGTCCAGGACCGCCACCTCCAGGCCCCTGGCGAGGAGGTCCTCCACGATGTGGCTTCCGATGAAACCGGCGCCGCCCGTCACCAGCACGCGCATAAAACCTCCCGGGCCGAAGCCCGGAGGCAGTCTACCACCTGGGTTAGGATGGGGGGCGTGAGGTTTGTTTCCCACCTGGCGGCCCTTTTCGCCCGGGTCTTCTCCCAAAGGAGGGGGTGTCCCGTCTGTGGCCTGCCCGAGGGCCTGGCCCGGGAGGTCAGGGCCTACCGGCGGCACTGCCCCCGGGTGGCCTTCCGGGCCTGCCCCTACGACCCGAGGCGGGGCCTTTGGCGCCAGCGGCGGTGATCAGCCGATCCTGACCTCCGGCTCGTTCCCCGGCTTCCACTTGATGGTGCAGCCGATGGCGGGGGCCTCCTTGAGGGGGGGCTCCTTGCTCTGGAGGAGAGCCTCTATGGCCGCCTCGAGGTCGTGGCTTTGCACCTCGTTGGGGAACTTGGGGTTGTCGTTCACCCGGCCGTGGTAGCGGAGAAGCCTTTTTTCGTCAAAGAGGAAGACCTCGGGGGTGCGCAGGGCCCGGTAGGCCTTGGCCACCTCCTGGGTTTCGTCCAGGAGGTAGGGGAAGAAGATGCCGTGCTCCTTGGCGAAGGCCACCATGCCCTCGGGGGAGTCCTCGGGGTAGCGCTCGTAGTCGTTGGGGTTGATGCCCACGAAGGCCACCTGGCCCCGGTAGCGCTCGGCCAGGGCCACCAGCTCCCGGATAGACCCCTTCACGTAGGGGCAGTGGTTGCACATGAAGACCACGGCCAAAAGGGGCTCCTGGAACTGGGAAAGCCGGTAGCGGCCGCCCCTCGGGTCAGGAAGCTCGGCGTCAATCAGGGGGCTTTCCAGGGGAAGCTCCGGATACTGCAGCATACCCCCATGATACCGGGGAGGGTCTAGGGGGGACAATAAGGAACCCTTCTTCCTTGTATTCTGGAGCCATGCAGGGTCTTTCTTCCGAAGAGGCCAGGCGGAGGCTTGAGGAATACGGCCCGAACGCCTTGCCCGAGAAGCCCCCGGAGCCCCTTTGGCGGAAACTGCTGCGCCAGTTTCAAAATCCCTTAATCTACATCCTTCTCTTTGCCCTTGGGGTGGATTTTTCCCTTTGGCTCTACGAGGGCGCCCAGGGGTGGCCCCTGGAGTCTTTGGCCATCCTGGCCATCCTCCTCCTCAACGCCGGGCTTGGCGCTCTGCAGGAAAAGCGCTCTGAAGAGGCCTTGCGCCGCCTCAAGGCCCTGGCGGAGCCCATGGTCTGGGTGCTCCGGGACGGTCAGTTCAGGCGCCTTCCCAGCCGGGAGCTGGTGCCCGGGGATGTGGTGCGCCTCGAGGCCGGGGACCGGGTGCCCGCGGATGGCTACCTCCTGGAGGCGAGCGGGGTTTTGCTGGACGAAAGCGTCCTCACCGGGGAAAGCGTGCCGGTGGAGAAGGGGGTGGGGGAGGAGGTCTTTGCCGGGACCCTTTTGGTGCGGGGGCGGGCCCTTATGGAGGTCACCCGCACCGGGGCGAGGAGCGCCATGGGGCGGATTGCCGGCCTGCTTGCCGAGATGGAGGAGGAGAAGACCCCCTTGGAGCGCCGCCTCGAGGCCTTCGGAAACCGGGTGGCCCGCTGGGTCCTCCTCCTGGCCCTGGCCCTGGTGGCCCTGGGCTTCCTGGTGGAGGGGTTTTCCGCCAAGGTGGTCCTCTTCGCCGTGGCCCTCGGGGTGGCGGCGGTGCCCGAGGGGCTTCCCGCCATCCTCACCCTGGCCCTGGCCCTGGGGGTGGAGCGCATGGCCCGGCGCAAGGCGGTGGTGCGGCGCCTGGCCGCGGTGGAGGCCCTGGGGAGCGTGACGGTGATCGCCACCGACAAGACGGGCACCCTCACGGAAAACCGCATGGAGGTGGAAAAGGTGGTGGGGCCCGACCCGGAAGGGGCCCTGTTGGCCATGGTCCTTTGCAACGACGCCGACCTGGCCACCGGGGCCGGGGACCCATTGGAGCTTGGCCTCCTGCGCTATGCGGCCCAGCACTTGGACGTGGAGGCCCTGCGCCGGGAAAACCCCCGCCTTTCGGAAAGGCCCTTTGACAGCGCCTGGAAGTTCATGCGGGTCACCACCCCCAAGGGGAGCTACCTCAAGGGAGCCCCAGAGGTCTTGGTTCCCCGCCTGGCCCTTCCCGAAGGGGAGAAGGTGCGCCTTTTGGAGGAGGCCGAGGGCTACGCCCGCCAGGGGTACCGGGTGCTGGCCCTGGCCTTTGGGGAGGGGGAGCGGGAGGAGGGCCTCCGGTTTTTGGGCTTTGCCCTCCTCCTGGACCCTCCCCGCCCGGAGGTGCCCGAGGCGGTCCGGCGCGTCCTCAAAGCGGGGGTGCGGGTGGTGATGGTTACCGGGGACCACCCGGCCACCGCCTTGGCCATCGCCCGGAGGGTGGGGATCCCCGCGGAGACCGTGGTCACCGGTGAGGACCTGGCGGACCTTTCCGACGAGGAGCTTCTGGAGGTGGACGTGTTCGCCCGCGTCCGCCCCGAGGACAAGCTGCGCATCGTGGAAGCTCTCCAGAAGGCAGGCGAGGTGGTGGCCATGACCGGGGATGGGGTGAACGATGCCCCGGCCCTGAAGCGGGCGGACGTGGGGGTGGCCATGGGCCAGCGGGGCTCAGACGTGAGCCGGGAGGTGGCGGACCTGGTCCTTATGGACGACAACTTCGCCACCATCGTGGCGGCCATTGAGGAGGGGCGAAGCATCTACGAGAACATCCAGAAGTTTATCCGCTTCCTCTTTTCCACCAACCTCTCCGAGGTGCTGCTGGTAGTCCTAGGGATGGTCTTTGCCGCCCTCTTGGACCTGCGGGACGCTTCGGGCCACCTCCTCCTCCCCCTCACCGCGGTGCAGATCCTCTGGATCAACCTGATTTCGGACGGCCTGCCGGCCCTGGCCCTGGCCTTGGACCGGAACCCCGGGGTCCTGGACCGTCCTCCAAGGCCTAAGGAGAGCCCTCTCCTGGACCCTCCTTCCTTGCGCTTCATCCTCTTCACCGGCGCCCTCAAGGCGGGGATGGCCCTCCTCCTTTTGGGGCTCCTTCCGGGGTGGGTGGGCCTCGAGGTCGCCCGCAGCGCCACCTTCCACTTCATGGCCATGGGCCAGCTCCTCTTCGCCTACGCCGCCCGCCACACCGACCTGGTGCCCCTGCCCAACCCCTATTTGCACGGGGCCGTGGCCCTGAGCTTCCTGGCCCAGCTCCTCGTGGGGGTTTTCCTGCCCAAGCCTTTTGAGGCCGTTCCCCTGCCCCTTGGGGTCTGGGCCCTGGTGCTGGCCTTGGCCCTTCTGGCGTGGTTGTTGGCGGAGGCGGTGGACCGGATAGTATGGCGGAGAGGGAGGTACCCGTGAAGGCCAGGGAAGTCATGGTGACCCCGGTGGTGACGGTGCCCTTGGGCACCACCTTGGACGAGGTGGCGCGGCTCATGGTGGAGAAGCGCATCGGGAGTGTGCTGGTGGTGAACGGGGAGGGAAGGCTTGTGGGCATCGTGACGGAAAGCGACTTCCTGAAGGAAAAGGGCATCCCCTTCTCCCTCTACCGCGCCCCCATGCTCCTGGGGCGTTTTTTGGCCCAGGACCAGCTGGAGCGCATCTTCCAGGAGGCCAAGCGCACCAAGGTGGAGGAGATCATGTCCCACCCGGTGCACGCCGTGGCCCCGGAGGACCCCCTTTCCCGGGTGCTGGAGCTCATGCTCCTTTACGACATCAACCACGTGCCGGTGGTGGAAGGGGGGAAGCCCATCGGCATCATCTCCCGCTTTGACCTCCTGCGGCTTCTGCTATGAGTATGACCCTCCTGGCCTTCTTGGCCGTGGCCCTGGCGGTGGTGTTTGCCGGGCAACGGGTGGCCTTTTATGGGGACGCCCTGGCGGAGAAGCGGGGTTGGGGAAGGGCCTGGGTGGGGCTCATTCTGGTGGCGGCCACCACCAGCCTGCCCGAGCTCATCACCGGGACCAGCGCCGTCCTTCAGGGCCTGGTGGACATTGCCGTGGGGGACGTGCTGGGGAGCACCCTGTTTAACCTCCTCATCCTTTCCCTCTTGGATGCCGTGGGGGGGAGGATTCCCCTTTTGGGAAGGCTCCATGCGGGGCACGCCTTGGCGGTTGGTTTTGCCCTCATCTTTTTGGCCCTGCAGGGCGCGGCCCTCTGGTGGGGGGGGCCCGGGCTGGGACCGGTTTCCTGGTACACGCCCCTGGCCCTCCTCCTCTACCTCCTGGCCACCCGCCTCACCTTCCTCTACGAGCGCAGGCGGCCCGTGGCCGAGGTGGAGCGGCTGGAGCGCCTTTACGGCCATCTGGCGGAGGACCAGGTGGTCCGGGGCTACCTCCTCTGGGGAGGGATGGTGGTGCTGGCGGCCAGCCTCCTGCCCACCCTGGCCGAGCGACTGGCGGAGGAAACCGGCCTGGGGGCCAGTTTTGTGGGCACGGCCCTGGTGGGGGCCACCACCTCCTTGCCCGAGGTGGTGGTCACCCTAGCTGCCGCCCGGCTGGGGGCCTTTGACCTGGCGGTGGGCAACGTCCTGGGGAGCAACCTCTTCAACGCCCTGATCCTGGCCTGGGACGACCTCCTTTACCCGGGGAGCTTCTTCGCCGCCGCCCATGAGAGCCACCTGGCCGCCGTCCTTGTGGCCTTCGCCATGTACGGGGTGGTGCTTATCGGCATGAGCTACCAGGCCCTCAGGAAGCTGGCGGTGCTTTCCTGGGACACCCTGGCCCTCCTTGGGCTTTACCTCGTGGGCCTCTTCTGGCTTTACGCCCTGCGGTAGGGGACCACCAGCACGGGCTTGGAGGCGCGGCGTACCACCTCCAGGGTCACGCTGCCCAGAAGGACCAGGTCGGCCCCCGTGCGCCCGTGGCTCCCCATGACCACCAGGTCGTGCTTGGCCGACTCGGCCAGGATGACCTCGGCGGCCCGCCCCTCGAGGAGATGGGCCTCAAAGGGTACCCCCAGCCCTTCTGCCAGCTGGGTGGCCCGGTCCAGGGCGGCCAGGCCTTGCCGGCGCAAATCTTCCACCAGGGCATGGTAGTAGGGAAGGGTTTCTGGGCCCAGGAGGAGCCGAGAGCCCAGGGGCTCCAGGACATGGAGGAAGGTCACCCTGGCCCCCAGGGCCTTGGCCAGGCGGAGGCCTTCCGCCACGGCCCTTTCCGCTGCCTCGCTGCCGTCGGTGGGTAAGAGCAGGCTTTGGTACATGGCTCACCCCTCAATCACCACGGGCAGGATTACCGGGTCGCGGCCCGTGGCCTTTTCAAGATATCGTCCCGTATGCGCTCCAGGGGCTTTTTCTCCCGGACCCCCCTTGGAAGGGCCTCGAGGGCCATCCTCTGCACCTCGCCCCGAAGCTTTTCCTCGTCCTTGACGAACCCTTGAGGGGACAGGCATGGGCTGGCCTTGGCTACCGGTGGCCAGGGTGCGGACCTTGTGATGGGGTGGGGTCTTTGACCTCCTCCAGAGCGTAGAGGAGGTTCTTGAACTTGAGGTAGCCGAGCTCTAGGGGGATGTGGCTGAACTTGAGCGTGCTCCGCCGCTCAGATCACCGGCCGGATGCGGTGGATGTGACGAAATTGCAACGAAGACCCGGCCCGGGGGCCGGCAAGCTCGGCGTCCGTAAGGGGGCTTTCCAAGGGAAGCGTAGGGTACTGGAGCATGGCTCCATGCCCCTCGCAAAGTGGTAGACTGGGCAACGCCGGAGGCCACGATGAAAAGGCGGAGCTTCCTCAGAAAGATGGGCGTGGGCCTTGGGGCGAGCCTCTTCTACCGCGCCTTTGCCCAGGGAAGCCCCACGGTGCGCTGGCGGCTCGTTTCCAGCTACCCGAGAAGCCTGGACACCCTCTACGGCGGGGCGGAGGAGCTGGCGAAACGGGTGGCGGAGCTCACCGGGGGGCGGTTCCAGATTCGGGTCTACCAGGCCGGGGAGCTCGTCCCTGGGGGGCAGGTGCTGGACGCGGTGCAGCAGGGCACGGTGGAGGCCGGCCACACCTACGGTCCCTTCTACGTGGGCAAGAACCCGGCTTTGGCCTTTGACGGGGGCGTCCCCTTCGGCCTAACCTACCGGCAGCACAACGCCTGGATGCTTTTCGGTGGGGGGCTTGAGCTTCTGCGCCAGGTCTACGCCGACTTCGGCGTCCTCCAGTTTCCCGGGGGGAACACCGGGACCCAGATGGGGGGCTGGTTCCGCCGGGAGGTCCGCACCCTGGAGGACCTCAAGGGCCTCAGGATGCGCATCCCGGGCCTCGGCGGCCTCGTGATGGGGCGGCTCGGGGTGGTGCCCCAGACGCTGGCGGCCGGGGACATCTACCCCGCCTTGGAGCGGGGGGCCATAGACGCCACCGAGTTCGCCGGGCCCTACGACGACGAGAAGCTGGGCTTTTACAAGGTGGCCCGCTACTACTACTACCCCTCTTTCTGGGAACCCAGCGCCCAGCTCTCCTTCCTCGTGGCCCAGAGGGCGTGGGCGAGGCTTCCCAAGGAGTTCCAGGAGGCCTTCCAGGCGGCGGCGAGCGAGGTGAACCTCACCATGATGGCCAAGTACGACGCCCTGAACCCGCCTGCCCTGAAGCGCCTCCTTGCGGCCGGGGTGCGCTTAAGGAAGTGGCCCGCCGAGGTCATGCGCAAGGCGGAGGAGGAGGCCCGGGCCCTCTACGAGGAGCAGGCGGCCAAGGACCCGGGGTACCGCCGGGTCTACACCGCCTACTGGGCTTTCCGGGAGGAGGTCTTCCGCTGGTTCGCCGTGGCCGAGCTGGGCTACCAGGCCTTCGCCTTCCCCTCGGTTTAGAGGACCTTGAGGTCGGGGAAGCGCCGGGCCAGGGCCTCCCTGAAGGCGGGGAAGCGGCTTTCGGCCACCAGGGCCACCACGGCCCCGCCGAAGCCTGCCCCCGTGAGCTTGGCCCCGTAGGCCCCGGCCCGCAGGGCCTCCTCCACCAGGGCGTCCAGCTCGGGCAGGCTCACCTCGTAGTCTTGCGCGAGGGAGCGGTGGCTTTGCGTCATAAGCTCCCCGAAGGCCCGGGCGTCCCCCCGCCTTAGGGCCTCTACCCCCCGGAGGACCCTAAGGTTCTCGCTCACCACGTGCCGGGCCCGCCGGTCCAGGGGCGGGGGGAGGCTTTCCACCAGGCAGAGGTCGGCCACGTCCCTAAGGGACCGCACCCCGAGCCTCTTGGCCGCCTCCTCCGCCTCCTGGCGGCGCCGGTTGTACCCGGCCTCCGCCAGCCTGCGCCCAAGCCCGAGGTCCAGGACGGCCACCCGCACCCCCGGGGGAAGGGGAAGGTTCTCGTAGGCCAGGGTCCGGGTGTCCAGGAAGAGGGCCTGCCCCGGCTGGCCCAGGCTTGCCGCCATCTGGTCCATGATCCCGCACCGGACCCCCACGTACTCCACCTCCGCCTTCTGGGCGAGGCGGGCCACCTCCAGGTCGCTCAAGGGGAGGCGGTAGAGGGTGCGGAGGGCCCGGAGGGCCGCCACCTCGAGGGCGGCGGAGCTGGAGAGGCCCGCCCCCATGGGGAGGTCGCTGCGGACGTAGAACCTGGCCCCCGCCACCTCGTGCCCGGCCTCCCGGAGGGCCCGGACCACCCCGAGGAGGTAGTCCAGGAAGTCCCCTTGGGGCGGGGAGGAGAGGGGGCGGGCCCGGAGCTCCCCCAGGTTCTCGCTGAAGGCCTCCACCGCCCCCTCGAGGGGGGCGGCCTCCACCCGGGTGAAGTAGGGGATCGGGGTGGGGAGGACGTAGCCTTCCTGGTAGTCCGTGTGCTCCCCCAGGAGGTTCACCCGGCCGGGGGCCTGGGCGCTGGCCTGGGGCAGGACGCCGTAAACCTCTTGGAAGCCCATGCCTCCATTATGGGCAGAGGGCCCGCAGGTTGTGGCGCAGGAGGTCCAGGTAGGTCTTCACCCGGGCGTCCAGGGTGTCGGTGTAGAGGACCGCCACCCGGGCTCCTATGGCCTCGGCTAGGGTCTTCAGGGCCTTGCCCTGGAACTGGGGCTCGGCGAGGACGAGCCTGACCCCCTCCCTCTTGGCCTTCTCCAGGAGGGCGAGGAAACTCCGGCTCCCCACCTCCTGGGCCCCGCCCTGGCTCAAGACCCCCACCACCTCCAGGCCGTACCGCCTGGCGAAGTAGCGGAAGGCGTCGTGCTGGACCACCACCTTCGTTCCCTTAAGCCCGCAGGCCCTATAGGCCCGGTCCAGGGCCTCCACCTCCTTTTTGAAGCGCTCCAGGTTGGCCCGGTAGAGGTCCCGGCCCCCGGGGTCCAAGGCGGCGAGGGCCTCGAGGATCCGCTCGGCGTAGCGGACGGCGTAGGCGGGGTCCAGCCAGAGGTGGGGGTCGCAGGGGCCGTGGCCGTGGTCCTCCTCCGCATGGTCCTCCCCGCAGATCAGGCCCGGCTGCCCCTCCCCGAGGAGGACCACCCGGGCGTTTTTGGGGAGGAGAGCCTGGAGCTTGGGCAGGTAGGGCTCGAGGCCGAGCCCGTTGGCGAAGAGGAGGCGGGTCTGGCTTAAGGCCTGGGCCACGGAGGGGGTGGGCTCAAAGGTGTGGGGGTCGGCCCCCGGGGGGACGACCGCCACCACCGCCACCCGATTTCCCCCCACCTGCCGGACGAGGTCGGCGAGGATGGGGGTGGTGGCCGCCACCTGGACCTGGGCCAAGGCGGCGGCGAGGAGCCAGGGAAGGAGGGCTAGGGCGCGCATGGCAAAAGTGATATTGCATTATCAAACTCGCTTTGTCAACCCCCCGCGGTTGCGCCCCCGGGGCCTTCCCCGTAGCCTGGGGGGGCGATGCGGCTGGAGGACCTTTTGGACCGCCTCGAGGCCCTGGAAGGCAAGCCCTACCCCTTCTACAAGGACCTGAAGGGGGTCTGGCGGGGAAAGGGCTTCGCCCTCCGCTTCGTCTACGTGCAGGGGGACCCCTTCGCCACCCCGAGCATCCTGGAGGTGATCTACCCGGGCCAGGCCCTGGAGGCCTTTCGGGTCTACACCCGGGAGGAGGGGCGGGTGGCGGTGGAAGACTTCCTGCTCCGGGCCCTCAAAGCGCGGCTACGGGACCTGCCCCGCCTTGCGGGCTCCGGCCACTCGGGGGCCGTGCGGGTGGAGGTGGAAAGCCCCAAGGTCTTGCGCCGGGCCGGGGCGCACCTCGGCGAGGGGGAGCTTCGCCTCCGCTTCCGGGTGGGCCTTCCCGCCCAGGGAAGGCGCATCCTCGGGCGGGAGGCCAGGCGGCTCTTCCAGGCCCTCTCCCGCCACCTGGAGGCCTTCCTTCAGGAGCTGGACCGGGAGGCCCTCCTCCGCCACGTCCGCCAGGTAGAGGACTTCGCTTTCATCCAGGAACGCCTCGCCGAACGGGGCCTGGTGGCCTTTGTGGGGGAGGGGAGCGTCCTTCCCCGGGAGAGCGGGGTAAGCCAGAGGCCCCTCAAGGGGGCCATCCCCTTTCAAGCCCCTCCTTCTCTAAGGGTTTCCTTCCGGGTGCCCCACGCCGGGGAGGTGTGGGGGATGGGGCTTCCCCAGGGCCTCACCCTGATCACCGGGGGCGGGTTCCACGGCAAGACCACCCTTCTGGAGGCCCTGGTCCACGGGGTCTTCCCCCACGTCCTTGGGGACGGACGGGAGTGGGTGGTGACGGACCCCCTCGCCCAGAGGGTCCAGTCCGAGGACGGGCGAAGCGTGAAGGGCGTGGACCTCAGGCCCTTCGTCCACGACCTCCCCTTGGGCCAGGACACTGCCTTCTTCTCCACGGAGGACGCCTCGGGCTCCACGAGTCTGGCCGCGGCCCTCCTCGAGGCCCTGGAGGTGGGGGCGAGGGTGCTCCTTCTGGACGAGGACACCTCGGCCACCAACCTCCTGGTGCGGGACGCCCGGATGCAGGCCCTGGTGCGGCGGGAGACCCTGACGCCCATCCTGGACCGGGTGGGGGACTTCAAGGCCTTGGGCGTGAGCCTCGTCCTGGTGGTGGGGGGCGTGGGGGACTACCTGGACCTGGCGGACACCGTGGTCCTCATGGAGGCGTACCGCCCCCAGGAGGTGACGGCCGAGGCCAAGGCCATCGCCCGGGCCCACCCCACGGGCCGGGCCTTCGGCGAGCCCCGCTACCCCTTGCGGGCCGTGCCCCGGGCTCCCTTGCCGGCGAGCTTTGACCCCAGGCGGGGGCGGAAGGAGAAGGTGAAGGGCCGGGGCTTGCGGGAGCTCGTCTACGGGGAGGAGACGGTGGACCTCTCCGCCTTGGACCTCTTTGAGAACGCCCAGGTTCGGACCCTCGGGGCCCTCTTCAAGCGCCTAGGGCGGCTTGCGGACGGGCGGACGCCGCTTAAGGCCCTGGTGGAGCGGGCCCTCCTCGGGGTGGAGGACCTCTTCGCCCTGGAGGAGGCCCCCGAGCTCGCCTGGGTGCGCCCCTTGGAGCTCGCCGCCGCCGCCAACCGGCTCCGGGGCCTCGAGGTGGTCCAGGTCTGAGGCCGCCCCGTGCGGCGAAGCCCCCGCGCGGATTAGGATCGGGCGGCGAAGCGGGCCACCTCCTCCTGAGGCCCGAGGAGGAGGACCCGGTCCCCGGGCTCCAGCCGGTCCTGCCCCCGGGGGGCGAGGAGGCGGGCTTGGCGGAAGACGAGGCCCACCAGGACCCCGGGGGGCAGGGCGGTGTCCTTGAGGGGCTTCCCCGCCCAGGGATGCCCTTCCCGCACCTCGAGGAGGACCGCCCCCAGGTCCCCGAGGAGGAGGGGCCGCCCCGGAGGAAGCTGGGCCAGGCCCCGGAGGAGGTCCTCGGCGTGGGCGGGGCTCGCCTCGGGGCCCGAAGGCTGGAGGGGAAAGAGGGTCTCCCGGTTGAGGGCGAAGGCCCCGAAGGCCACGAGGAGGCCCGGGACCAGAAGGGTGTAGGAGCCCGTGATCTCCACCATCTGCACCACGGCGGCGAAGGGGGTGCGGGCCGCGGCGCTCACCAGGGCCACGAGGCCGAGGAGGATGGGCCCCGGCCCCCCGATCCCAAAGAGGACCCCTAAGGCCGCCCCCAAGGCCCCTCCGAGGACCACGCTGGGCCCGAAGAGGCCCACGCTGGCCCCGCTTCCCGCCGAGAGGAGGACGGCGAGGGCCTTGGCCAGGAGGAAGAGGAAGGGGTTGGGGCCTTCCCCTTGGAGGAGGGCGGCGAGGCTCTCGTAACTCGTTCCCCGGGTGGCGGGGAAGAGGAGGGCGAGGGTCCCCGAGGCGGCCAAGGCGAGGGGGAGGGCGGCCGGGCCCTGGAGCCGGGCCCGGCTCCAGGCGAGCCCGCGGGCCAGGGCGAAGGCCCCGAGGGCGGCCAGGGGGGCGAGGGCCAGGGCGAACCAGAGGGGCGGGGCCTCGAGGCCCTGCACGGGGAGGAGGGGGCGGGTGCCGAAGAAGAGGCTCTGCAGGCCGTAGCCGGAGATGGCCGCCACCGCCAGGTAGCCGAGGAGGCGCCCCTCCAGGGCCGAGCCCCGGTAGAGGACCTCCGCGGCGAAGAAAGCTGCCCCCAAGGGGGTGTGGAAAAGGGCGGCGATGGCCGCCGCACCCCCGGCGAGGAGGACGGCCCGGGCCTCGGCGGGGTTGCGGGGGCGGAGGGCCTGGGCCAGGGCCCCCCCGGCGTAGAGGAGGGGCCCTTCCTGCCCCCCGCTTCCCCCGAGGCCCAGGGTGAGGGCGGTGAGGAGGGCCTTCAGGGGGCCGAGGCGGGGAGGGAGGCGGCCTTGGCCCAGGTGGTAGGCGAGGAGGACCCGGTCCACCCCGCCCCCGCGGAGGTCGGGGAGCCTGCGGTAAAGCCAGGCGCTGAAAAGCCCCACCGCCCCGCCCGCGAGGGGCAGGGCGAGGGGAGGGACCAGGAGGAGGAGGTCCAGGAGGAGGCGGAAGGCCACCGCGAGCCCCCCGCCCAGGAGGCCGGGAAGGAGGCCGAGCCGAAGAAGCCTTCTTCCCTCCTCACCGAGAAGCTCCATGGGCCTCGCCTAGGGAGAGGTGGGCCAGGGCCCTTTGCGCCGCCCGCCTCCCCGAGCGCACCACCTCGGGCAGGCCCACCCCCTGGAGGTAGTTCCCCGCGAGGAAGAGGCCGGGCGCCTTGACCAGGGCCATCTCCAGCCGCTCCACCCGGTCCAGGTGGCCCACCCGGTAGGCGGGCATCCCCTCGGGGAAGCGGAAGGCCCAGGCCCGGTGGACCCGGGGAAGGCCCGGGAGGAGGCGGGCTAGGTCCTCCAGGGCAAGCCGGATGAGGGCCTCCTCGGAAAGCCGGGCGGCCTCCCCCGAGAAGTAGGCCCGCACCAGGCTGAACCCCTCCGGGGCCCGCCCCGGCCACTTCCGGTGCGTCCAGGTGAACCCCCGGGCCCGAAGCCCCTCCCCCTTGGCCACAAGCAGCCCGTGCCCCTCCACGGGGAGCGCCCCGGGGAAGGCCAGGCTCACCGTGGCCGCCGGGGTGTGGGGGATCCCCTTGAGCAAAGCGGTGGCCTCCGGGAGGAAGGGCCTGAGGAGGCCCGCCGCCTGGGGGGCGGGGATGGCGAGGACCACGGCCTCGGCGAGGAGGGCCCCTTTAGGGGTGTGGAGGCGCCACCTTCCGCGGGCTGGCTCCAGGCCGAGGACGGGGGTGCCCCGCAGGACCCGCTCCCCCAGGGCCTCGGCCATCCGCCGGGTGAGGGCCTGGAGGCCTTCGGCGAAGGAGAAGAAGAGGCTGCCCCCCTCCCGGCTTCCCCGCCCCTTGCGGGCCCGCATGGCCCCGAGGAGAAGGCTCCGGTGTCTTCCCTCCAGCTCCCAGAGCTGGGGAAAGGCGGCCCGCATGGAGAGGTCGTCGGGCTCCCCCCCGTACACCCCCCCGGCCAGGGGGGCCACCAGGGCCCGGTAGACCTCGGGCCCCAGGCGCCTCTCCACGAACTCCCTCAGGGTCTCGTCCTCCTTCGCCCCCCGGGGGAGGAAGAGGTCGTAGAGGGCCCGGAGCTTCCCCGGGAGGGAGAGGAGGGGGGTGCGGGCCAGGGCCTTGAGGTCCCCGGGCACTACCTGGAGGAGGCCTTCGGGCAGGGGGTGGCGCTTCCCCCGGTAGAGGATGTAGGCCGCGGGCTTTTCCGGAAGGGTGCCGATGGGCTCGAGGCCGAAGGCCTGGGCAAGCTCCAGCACCTCCTTTTTGTAGCGGACGCTGGCGTCGGGCCCCCCCTCCACCAGGAAGCCCTCCTGCCGGGCGGTGCGCACCTTCCCCCCGAGGCGGAGGCTCGCCTCCAGGAGGAGGAAGTCCACCCCCGCCTCCTTTAGGGCCAGGGCGGCGGCCAGCCCCGCCCACCCCCCGCCCACCACGGCCACCCCTACCTCGGCCACGCCGCCTCCACCAGGTCCTTGAGGACCTGGATGTAGTCCAGGTCCGCGTTCAGGCTCCGGGCCCTAAGGAGCCTCAGGCCGAGCTCCCTCGCCGTGGCCTGGGCCTCGAGGTCCAGGTCGTAGAAGACCTCCAGGTGGTCGGCGGGGAAGCCCACCGCCTGGACGGCCACCTCCTCGTACCCCTCCTCCTTCAGCGTGCGCAGAAGCTCGTTGATGTCGGGGCCGAGCCAGGGCTCCGGGGTGCGCCCCGCCGACTGGTAGGCCACGTGGAAGCGGGGGAGGGCGAGCCTTTTGGCGATGAGTTCCGCCGTCTTCTCCACCTGCCTGGGGTAGGGGTCCCCCTTCTCCACAGCGGCCACGGGGATGGAGTGGGCGGTAAAGACATAGGCTGCCTTCCCCGGGTTCTTCAGGCGCCAGATCACCTCCTCAAGCCTCCGGGCGTAGGCGGCGATGAGCCCGGGGTGGGCCTCGTAGCTTTCCACCCAGACGAAGTCTATGGGCTCGGGGAGGGCTTTTAGGGCCGAGTCCACCTTCTCCCGGTACTCGGCCACGCTCCTCAGGGAGTAGTGGGGGGCGGCCACGATGGCCACGGCCCGCCGCACCCCGTCCTCGTGCATGGCGGCCACCGCCTCCCCGATGGAGGGGTGCCAGTGCTTCGTCCCCACGTAGACCCGGGCGGGGCCGTGGGGGGCGCGGGGAGGGAAGGGGCCCAGGAGGCGCTTGGGGTAGGGGGGGGCCTCCAGGTTGAGGAGGGCCTGGAGGCGGACCGCCTGGGCCAGGGTGATCTCGTTCAGGGGGCTTTTGCCGATGGCCTCGTACCGCTCGGCGAGCTCCTTGAGGAGCTCCTCCGAGGGGCGGCGCCCCCGGCGGATGTCCGTGTAGTAGGGCTCTACCTCCTCGGGGGCGTAAGGGGTGCCGTAGGCCATGAGCAGGACGTTCATGCCGCTACCTCCTGGATGAGTTCTACCACGTAGCGCACGTTCTCCTCGGGGGTCTCGGGCACGATCCCGTGCCCCAGGTTGAAGATGTGCCCGCTTTTACCCCCGTTCTCCTCCAGGATCCTCTGCACCTCGCGGCGGATGACCCCTTTGGGGGCGAGGAGGACGGCGGGGTCTAGGTTCCCCTGGACGGGGGTGGCCCCGAGGAGGGCGCGGGCCCAGGGGAGGGGGGTGTGGTGGTCCAGGCCCAGGACGTCCCCGCCCGCCTCCTTCATGTCCTGGAGGAGCCCCATGGTGCCCACGCCGAAGTGGATCACGGGGACCCCCGCGGGCCTGAGCTTTTGGAAGAGCCTTTCCATATGGGGCTTGACGTAGCGGCGGTAGTCCGCTGGGCTTAGGGCCCCCACCCAGGAGTCAAAGACCTGAAGGAGGTCGGCCCCCGCCTCCGCCTGGGCCCGGAGGTAGCGGGCCATGGCCTCGGTGAGCTTCTCCATGAGGCGGTGCCACAGGGCCTCCTCCCCGTACATCAGGGCCTTGACCCGGAGGAAGCGGCGGCTCGGCCCCCCCTCCACCAGGTAGCTCGCCAGGGTGAAGGGGGCCCCGGCGAAGCCGATGAGGGGGACGGGAAGCTCCCGCTTGAGGATCCGGATCGTCTCCAGGACGAAGGGGACGGCCTCCTCGGGCACGAGGGGCTTCAAGGCCTCCACGCCCTTTTCGTCCCGGACGGGGTTGTGGATCACCGGCCCCTTGTTCTCCACCAGGGAGAGGTCCACCCCCATGCCGTAGAGGGGGGTGGTGATGTCGGCGAAGAGGATGGCCGCGTCCACCCCGAGCGCCTTCACGGGAAGGAGGGTCACCTCGGCGCAGACCTCGGGGTTTTGCACGATCTCGGGGAGGGTGTAGCGCTCGCGGAGCTTCCGGTAGGCCTTCTGGTAGCGCCCGGCCTGGCGCATGAACCACACGGGGGGCCTGGGGGTGGGCTCGCCCCTTGCGGCCCGGAGGATGAGGTCGTTCACGAGGTCCATGCTAGCATGGGGCATGCGCGCGTTTCTTTTGGCCCTGACCTTGCTCCTCGTCCCCATGGCCCTGGCCCAGGGGGAGGTGGTGGCCCAGGTGGGCCCCGAGGCGATCACCCGGGAAGCCTTTGAGCTCCGCTACGGCCTCTTCGTGCGGAGCGCCCTGGCCCAGCTCGGCCTGCCCGACACGGAGGAGGCCCGGGCCCTCCTCGCCGCCTACCGGCCGGCCTTCCTCGAGGCCCTCGCCCAGGAAAAGGCCCTCCTCCAGCGGGCCCGGAAGGAGGGGCTCTACCCGGACCCCGCCGCCGTGGAGGCCCGGGTCCAAGCTCTAAAGGAGGCCTTCCCCGAGGAGGGGGCCCTGGAGGAGGCGCTCCGCCAGGCGGGCGTCCCGGGGCTTGAGACCTACCGCAGGCTCGTGGCCGAGGCCATGGCCCTCGAGGCCCTGGAGGCCCGGTACCGCTCCCGGCTCGCTGTCTCCCAGGCGGCCCTCAAGGCCCTTTGGCTCCTCTCCCCGGAGTACCGCCACCCCACCCTCTACTGTGCCCGGCACCTCCTCGTCCCCACCCGGGAGGAGGCGGAGGAGGCCCGCCTGCGGCTTTCCCGGGGGGAGGCCTTCGCCGAGGTGGCCCGGGCGGTCTCCCAGGACCCGGGCTCCAAGGAGGAGGGCGGGGACCTGGGGTGCGCCCCCGAGGGCACCTACGTCCCCGCCTTTGAGGAGGCCCTCGTTCGCCTGCGGTCGGGAGAGGTTTCGGGCCCCGTGCGGACGGAGTTCGGCTACCACCTGATCCTTCTGGAGCGGGTGATTCCCCCGGGCCGCTACCCCTTGGAGGAGGTGGCCCCGCTTCTGGAGAAGGAGGTGGCGGACCGGGCCTGGGAGAGGCTAAAGGAGGCCCTGGTCCGGGCCGTGCCCGTGCGCCTCTACCCCGAGCGCCTAGAGGCGGAGGAGTAGGGCCTCGTCCCCGGTGGGGGCCTGGGCCAGGCGGAGGGCCTCCCCGGGGGCGTAGATCCCGCTTCGCCCCTGGAAGCCAAGGCCCGCCACCTCCCCGTTCAGCATGGGGTTGAGGAGGAGGCGGAGGTGCTCCCGGCCGAGGAGGCGCGCTTGGGCCGAGGCCACCCACACCTCCCCTTCCTTGCGGGCGGGGTCGGGGGGCCAGGGCCTTTCCCAGGGGGCGGGGTTGGCGGAGGGCTGGAGGAGGATTTCCGCCCCCAGGGCGTCCAGTCGGGCGAGGTGCCGCTCGTAAAAGCCGTCCAGACAGATGAGGATCCCCACCCTCCCCGCCTCGGTCTCCACCAGGTGGGGGCCGAAATGGCCCCGCCGGAGCCACCTTTCCGGGGGGGTGAGCTCCATCTTGGGCACCTGGGCGAGGAGGCGGCCCTTGGGGTTAAAGAAGAGGGCGAGGTTCTGGAAGAAGGGGGTGCGGCTGAACCGGCCCCGGGCGAGCTCCTCCTCGTAGGGGGGGGAGAGGAGGGAGCCTGCGAGGAGGTAGGCGCCGAAGGCCCGTGCGGCCTCGGCCATGACCTCGAGGAAGACGCCGTAGGCCCGCCGGGCCCGCCGCCAGGGGAGGAGGGGGTCCAAGAGGAGGGCCTTGGGGGCGAGCCCGCCGTCCAGGTGGAGGAGGAGGGGGAGGCCGAAGAGCTCGGGGAAGGCGGCGAGCCTCGGGGCGGGGGTGCCGCTTAGGGGCTCGAGGAGGGCGAAGACCCGCTCCCTGAAGGCCTCCGCCGTGCGGTAGTGCTCCGGCCTGGCCTCGGCCTGGACGGCGAGCAGGGTGCGGAAGGGCATGGCTAGAGGGCCGTGGCCCCGCCGTCCACGGGGAGGACGGCCCCGGTGACGTAGTCCGAGAACTTCTCCAGGAACATCAGGCGCCTCCGTAGTAGTTCTTGTACTGCTCCCTTAAGGCCCGCTTGAGGAACTTGCCCGCCGAGGTCCTCGGGATCTCCTCCACGAAGACAAAGGCATCGGGAAGCTGCCACTT